>TARA_R110000824_G_scaffold391519_2_pt1 | contig 14612 bp, 14 predicted proteins | sample TARA_R110000824 | Tara Oceans TARA_R110000824 (sample SAMEA4397747) | marine metagenome | biome: Polar Biome; feature: [MES] marine water layer (ENVO:01000295) within the mesopelagic zone...; material: water (ENVO:00002006), including particulate matter (ENVO:01000060) such... | reverse complement strand
AAGGCTACCAAGGATACTTTTGAGGAAGAGAAGAAGGCTGCTGTTTAGCGTCTAAGTTGTTTTAAACTAAGAAAGCCCTACTCTGATAAATTTGGAGTAGGGCTTTCTTGTTATCTAACTATAATATATGTATGGCTGGTGAAAAATTACGTATACTTGTATTTCCTGCTAACAAGGGAGGGTGTGCTTATTATAGGGCTCTTATGCCTCTTGCAAAGTTAGCAGAAAAATTTCCCGATAGGGTAGAAATTCGCTTTGACGAAAACCCTCTCGGCATAATGTGTGGTCAAGAGGAGCTACGCGCCAGTAAAAAAGCTTGGATAGAGTCTAAGGGGATGGTGTATAGTGATGACTTAGGGCTTGAGCATTATGCAGATGCTCCCCCACTAATTAATTGGAGAGAGGGCCATAACTTCAAGAATATGAAATGGGCAGATGTTATTTTGGTAAATAATATCTCAAACTTTGGTGGTCAATATATGACTAGGGTGGTAGGTAAAGCTCATGAATTTGGTAAGTTTGTTCATTTTGATACCGATGACCTTTTAACAGAATTGTACGACTCTCACAGGTTGTATGAAACTTATAAAGAAAAACAACTAGGTGAAGCTACTAGCTTTATTTATTCTAAAGCACACTTAGTAACAGTAACACAACATAAGTTTGCTGAGAGGATTAAACCACACTGTAAGGCAATGTTAGGTGTTATTAGGAATGCCATAGATTATAGCCTTTCTTCCTGGAACGCATCCAGAGCTGATTTTCCATGCAGTAAAAAAGTTATTAGGATTGGTTGGGCAGGAGGAATTCACCACATTCCTGATGTTCGCGTATTTGCAGGAGTTCCTAGGTTAGTAAATCAAATGGTGGGATCTGAGAGGGTTAAGTGGGACTTTTACGGACATCCACCACCATCTCCTGGAGACCCAAATTACCAGTGGCAAGCTGATGTTTGGACCGATTATAAAAGACAAATTTTGAGAGGTTTCAAAGGTAAAACTAATTGGCAAATACATCTTGCTCTTAATCCTAATGATTACGGCGTTATTTTTGCAAATATGGACATCTCTATTGCTCCCCTACAAATGAATGCATTTAATGACTCTAAGAGTGATATTAAAGTGGCAGAGTGTGGTCGATATGGTGTTCCCCTTATAGCTTCGGATGTCGGGTGCTACTCTGATTCAATAAAGAATGGGGAAACTGGATACCTGCTTCCCCCAGACGCGACTACTATGCAGTGGGCTAAAGTTTTATCGAAGGCCATAAAAGATAGGAAGAGTGTAAAACGGATGGGAGCTAATCTTAAGAAGTTTACTGACCAGCATTATGACATCAATAATGTAATTGAGGACCGTTTAGTTATTTATGAAAAGTGTTTTACTGATTGTGGATTTGATCCGAGAAATCACCGCAAATTTGAAGAAGAATTAGAAGGAATGCCCGATGACCCAAACCCTGAAAGTTAATATTGTTACTGGATATTCGAACCCTGGAGGTTCGACTATAGCGTTGATTAGACTAACTAATCTTTTAAATGAAAGAGGATACGACGCTACGTTGTATGGCCCACATCCTTGGCACTTAGATAAATGTAAAGGTGCTAATATTTCTGATTTTAAAACGGATTCGGACACTTTTTTAATTAGTCACTTTGTTCAGATAAGCCATGATATGTTATATAAGAAACATATTTTAGCATGTCATGAGACTTCTGTTTTTGATCTAAACAGAGGTGTAGAGAAAGAGATTAGCTTAGATAATTATGACAATATTGTTTTCGTTTCTAATTCACAAAAACAGTGGCAAGGAAACCCTAACGGGTCTATTGTTATACCTAATATCGTATCTGATGTTGGTCCCACTAAAATGAAAATGGACCCCCCTGTCGCTGGTATTATAGGAAGTATTGATAGCCACAAACAGACTCATGTGTCTATCAATAGAGCTAAAGAGGCTGGCTTTGAACACATTGACATTTTTGGTGATACAACTAATCCTCACTACTTTAGGCAGATGATCCAGCCCATGCTTAGCCGTAATGTTAGGTATGTTGGATTTTGTGAAAATAAGCAAGCTATGTATGAGGGGCTTACTGCCGTGTTCCATTCTTCTCAAAGAGAGACGTATAATTTTGTCCAGTTTGAGTGTGAGAAAGCTGGTATTGAGTATTATCCATTGGATTGCACTAAAAATGATGCCGAGCTTTGGAGTGATGATAAGATTTTTGAGTCTTGGAGTTCTATTTTAAACTGATTCATGCCAAATAAGGTTTACATAAAGTTTCATGCAGGTAATGCTGGTAAGTATATTTACGAAGGATATGCTAATGCCTGGAAAAGTCTTGGATACGAAGTAATCTACTATGATGAGTTAGAAGATATAGATTCCAGTAAAGGGTCATATCATCTAATGGCCCACGATACTTTTATAAAGTCGGATGAGCATATAAAGAAGATAGAGAATTCATATAGAACTTATGTAATCGCCGCACCTAATGAATACCCAAAACCGTGGGGGGACCACCCCAATTGGAGGTGCCATTGCCCTCAAAGAGTTATTGATATATTGAATGGATTAGATAATGTTTTTATGTGGTGTTTTGGTGTTGATGCTGGTCATCATAAGAAGTGGAAGAAAGTATACTATGTCCCTTTAGCTTTCGATAATATAGGGTATCAACCTAAGAAATACTCGGGGTATGAGCATGATATATGTTTTGTCGGAGGCTGGGCTGATAATGGATTCGATGAGAAGAGAAAGATTATGACATCACATTTTGAGGAGATACAGAAACTCAATTTAAAAGTAGGTATATTTATTAATCAAAACATATCAGTACAGGATGAAGCTAATCTCTTATTTAACAGTAAGATAGCTATAAACCTCCACGATGAATACCAAAGGTCTTTAGGTCTGGATGTCAATGAAAGAACTTTTAAATCTTTAGGGTTAACAGGTTTTATGGTTTGCGATAGTGTTAAAGAAGTGGAGAATTTATTTCCTTCAGTCCCTACGGCAGGTAACCCTAAGGACTTTACTGACCTAGTTAAACTTCATATTGACTCCTTCAAAATGGAAAAACATAAAGGGGAACTAGAGGATATGAAAAAAGCTAACAGGAAGAACATTTTAGATAACCATACTTATGTTAATCGTATACAACAGCTATTGGAATTATGATAATTTACATAGATATAGACAACACTATTTGTAACACAGACGGCATGAACTATGCAAAGTCTACTCCCATATACGAAAATATATATAAAGTCAAATCGCTGATTGGGGAAGGTCACGAAGTATCTTTCTGGACGGCGAGAGGCACAGGAAGCAACACAAGCAGCCCAGAGGAGTGGAAAAGTCTTACTGTGGAACAGCTTGAGTCCTGGGGGTTAGGAGGAATACCAATCATATTTGGTAAGCCCTACTTCGATTTGTTCATAGATGATAGAGTTATGAACGTAAAAGATTGGAAATGAGAATAACTGTTGTAGTCCCCACGTTCAATTCCATGAAGTATGTGGATCAGTGTTTAGATTCTGTTCTAGCACAAACATACGATGATATGGAGGTTATCGTTTATGATAACGAAAGCTCTGACGGAACTTATGAACATCTCAAATCAAGAAGGGATGAGGGTGAGGAGTTTAAACTAATAAGCATACCGAATGTAGAACCTAATGGATATAGGGAAGCTATGGATCATGTTTTTGATAACTGTAAAAGTGATTATGTTACTTTTATATCATCTGATGATTACGTGGATAAAGATTATATAAAAAGATACATGAAGGTTATTGACGAAAGCCCCGTAGATGTAAAATGTATACAAAGCGGACTCATTTGGATCAATGATCAGAGGCAGATAATTAATCAAAAGTATCACACGTATGAGTCCTTAGAAGACTTTAAAAAGCTGTGCATGACATACTGCCCAGTCAACAACCCTACCGTCTTATATCACAAAAGTATATGGCCTCTGTTGAATAAAAGTAGGGAAGCTCATTTTGAGAACAATCTCCAAGATATAGGTGTTGGTGACTATGATATGTGGTGCGGACTTGCTGATAAAGACATACCCATCGTTTCTATAACAGGATATTTGGGTTATTTTTACCGATGGCATTCTGAACAGGCTACTTGGAAAGTTCAAAAAGACCCTACGAACTACGATAAAATCATACAAGACTATTGGCGAAAAAAGTGGAAGATGTAATGAGCAAAAAACTATTCATATTTGAGATGGCTAACAACCATATGGGAGACTTACAGCATGGTAGGAGGATTATCGAAGAGTTTTCCATAGTCAAGGACAAGTTCCCAGGGTTTGATTATGGGCTGAAGTTTCAGTTTAGAGATTTGGACACCTTTATCCATCCAGATTACAAAGATAGACTTGATGTAAAGTATGTAAAAAGGTTCAAGGAGACTAGCTTAACCCACGATGAGTTTGCAGAACTTAGGGATCTTGCTGTTGATAGGGGCTTTATTCCAATTTGTACAGGGTTTGATGAGCGGTCTATTGATAAGATAGAAGAAATTGGATTTGCTACAATTAAGATTGCAAGTTGTTCCTTTACTGACTGGCCCTTACTTAACCGAATTGCGGATACAGACTTGCCAATTATAGCGTCCACCGCAGGTTCCCGTATTGAAGATATAGATAATGTTGTTTCTTTTTTCTTGAATAGGAATAAAGACCTAACTCTGATGCATTGTATCGGTGAGTATCCTACTAAGGCAGAGAATCTACAACTTAATCAAATTAAGTTCTTACAGGAGAGATACGATGGAATTAAAATTGGATATTCCACACATGAGGATCCTGGATCATTTGATATTGTTCCTATAGCTATGGGAATGGGTGCTGAAGTTTTTGAAAAGCATGTCGGGGTAGCCACTGAGGAATACGAGTTGAATGCTTATTCCGCAGACCCAGATGGGGTAAGTAGGTGGTTGGCCGCAGCGTCAAGAGCTTCAGAGATGTGCGGTATATCTGATGGGAGACACAAATCTACTGAAAAAGAAATGTCAGACCTGAGAACATTTAAAAGGGGTGTTTTTTCTAATAGGGACATAAAAGCTGGTGATGTGATAAAACATGCTGATGTTTACTATGCTTTTCCTTGTCATGAGGGTCAAGTGTTGGCTAACGAAATGTCGAAATATACAGAGTATGTTGCTAAGGTTGATATTGGTATTGATGAGTCCATGCAGCATGACGGTGTTGATTCTTCCGATCTCAGGGAGGATATTTTAAATATACGAAATAAGGTCAGAAGACTAATCCTTGAGTCAGGTGCTGTTATCCCTAAAAATTCTCCTCTTGAGATATCCCATCACTATGGAGTAGATAATTTTTACGAAACAGGCCTCTGCATGGTTACTGTTGTTAATGAAGGATACTGTAAGAAACTATTGATATCCTTGCCAGACCAGATACATCCTACACAATGGCATAATCATAAAACAGAAACCTTTGTCGTGCTTTATGGAGAAGTAATCTTGCTATTGGATGATGAGGAGTATGTTCTTGGTCCTGGAGAAGTTGTAACTATTGAACCAGGGGTTAGGCATTGTTTTATTGGAGGAAAAGAAGGGTGTGTAATTGAGGAGATATCAACAACACACTTTGCTAACGATTCTTACTATGATGATGTTTCTATTAATGAGAACCTTAATAGAAAAACTATTGTTACACATTGGATGGATTAAGGTATAACATGTTTGAAGAGATTGTAAGAGACAGTGGATTAGTAATGAAAACTCAGGTGGAGGGCAGTGGTCCAAAACCTAGCTTGGGGCAGACCGTAGTGGCTCATTATGAAATATTTTTTGGGGAGGGATCGTCTTCATCAAATTATGATTATGATAAATCGGTGTATATAGACGAGCTTTATGACAGCACGTATGAGGACAAACCTTTTAACGGACCTATAGAGTTTGTAATAGGACAAGAGACTGCGAAGGATGATATCTATAAAAAGGGGGATTCTGTAAAAGGTTTTGATGAAGCTTTTTTGGATATGAGGGTAGGAGAAAAAAGAGATCTCTTTGTACCATCACATTTAGCATACGGTGACGAAGGAGCTAGTAGCTTTCATACCTTCTTCGGTTATAGAATTGCCCCAGACAGGAATGTTAATTGTACTGTAGAGTTGGTTGAAATCAAAGATAGTCCAGTATCGGAAACTCCAGCAAGAGGCCCAGCTTACGAGGGTTGATAGGTAATTATGAAGCTTTCTGACTATGTTGTTGAGTTTATAAAACAACAGGGTGTAAAAGATATATTCCTTCTTCCTGGAGGAGGATGTATCCATCTTATTGATTCTATAGGAAAAAGCTCTCTTGATTTTATTTGTAATTTACATGAGCAAGCTTGTAGTATAGCTGCGGACGCTTATGGACAATACACAAATAATTTAGGGGTTTGTATGGTGACTACAGGCCCTGGAGGAACTAACGCTATGACTGGATTAGCCGCTGCTTGGTTGGATTCTACCCCTATGTTAGTTATTTCTGGTCAAGTTCAAAAGAGGGATATGACTGGAAACAGGGGTACTAGACAAATTGGTTTTCAAGAAATCAATATGGTAGAATTAGTAAACCCTATTACCAAGTATGCTGAGGTAGTCCGTTATGCGGAAGATATAAAGTATCATTTAGAGAAAGCTTCATTTTTGGCTAGAAATGGTCGCCCTGGTCCTGTGTGGTTAGACATTCCTTTGGATATACAGGCTGCTACTGTCGATGAAAATTCTTTAAGAGGATTTATACCTACTCTGTATGATACATTTAACAGTAATACATTTATTAGGGCCGACAGACTCCGTAACACTGTTTCTGATATAATAGATGACCTTAATAAAGCAAAAAGACCTGTAATTCTTGCTGGCAATGGTATTAGGCTTTCAGGATCTATAGATAAGTTTAAAGAATTAACTGATATCCTTAAGATACCAGTGTTACTAACTTGGAAAGCTATTGATTTCATGGAAGAGACACACCCCTTATTTGTGGGAAGGCCAGGAGGAGTTGGGCAAAGAGGAGCTAACTTCTCCCAGCAGAACTCTGATATGTTCATTAGTATTGGAGCTAGATTAGATCATGGTCAGACGGCATATCAACATAAGTATTTTGCAAGAGAAGCAACCAAAGCTATCATTGATATTGATAAAAATGAAATAGACAAGTTGGAGATGGATATAAAGTATCCTATGACTATTGATGCTGGGGAATTTATAGATGAGCTTATCTTACAAAAAGACAAGATAACCGTAGACTCTAGTTGTTGGCTGGATCAGTGTAAGCAATGGCAAAAGAAGTATCCAGTAGTCCTACCGAAACATTGGGATACCAAAGGTAGTGTGAGCAATTATTCATTTATAGATGCTCTGTCTGACATACTCCCAGAGGACTCTTTGATTGTCCCTGGAAGTTCGGGTGGTTGTAGTGAAGTTACCATGCAAGCACTTAGAATTAAGAAGGGGATGAGAGTATTTAACAGTGAAGGCCTTGGCCCTATGGGTTTCGGTATTGCCGCATCTATAGGGGGGTGTGTAGCTTCTGGTGGTAAAGAGACTATCTGTATAGATGGAGACGGGGGGTTTGTAATGAACATCCAGGAACTGGAAACGGTATCCAGACTAAATTTACCAATCAAATTCTTTGTATTGAATAATGATGGATATGTCTCAATAAGAAATACTCAGAATTCCCATTTTGAAGGTAATCTAGTGGCGAGCGGTAGGAGCAGTGGTCTTACTTTACCTAGCTTAAAGAAAAATACCAATGCTTATGATATTCCTTATAAGATTATAAGATCTAGCGAGTTTTTACATGATAGCCTAAATGAAGTATTGGCTACACCTGGACCTATCGTGTGCGAGGTTATATTGCCTCCTACGCACGTTACGGAGCCAAAAGCGTCTGTGTATAAGAAGGAAGATGGCAGTTTCATGGCGAGGCCTATGGAGGATTTAGCTCCATTCTTGGATAGAGATGAGTTTAAGAAAAATATGATAGTTGACACTGTGGATGAGTAAGAATGTATTAATAACTGGGGGTAATGGTTTCATTGCTAGAAGCATATACGAGGATTTTAGCAATTGTTACTTTTCTCCTTTGGAAGATAATATAATTGCTCCTAACAGAAAACAACTAGATCTATTAGATCATTCTGAAGTATACGATTTCATAAAAAGTAATAAGTTTGATGTAGTAATTCACACAGCGAACTATGATGCAGTACCCGAATTCACAGATAAGAAGACTTCTGAGGTCCTGGATAACAACTTGAGAATGTTCTTTAATCTGGCTAGATGCAAGGATTACTTTGGTAAGATGTTATACTTTGGATCGGGTGCCGAGGCTGGTAGGGAGAAGTGGACTCATAAGATGACCGAAGCATATGTAGAAAGTAAGGTCCCCAGCAGCCAGTATGCTTACTCAAAACATGTTATGAACAGCTATGCCAAGGTTAGTGGTAACATATATAATTTGAGGCTTTTTGGTGTGTTTGGTAAGTTTGATGATTGGAGGTATCGCTTTATTTCCAATGCTTGCTGCAAGGCCGCACTAGGTCTACCAGTTGTTATTAAAAAAGACATAATGTTTGATTACTTATTCATTGATGATCTTATCAAAATAGTTAAATGGTTTATAACTAACGATCCTAAACAAAATTCATATAATATCTGTAGTAGTAGTGTGTACTCTTATAACCAATTTGCTAAGAAGGTTATAGAAGCTTCTGGGAAAGATATTAAAATAGACAACATAGATCCTATTATAGAGGAGGAATATAGCGGAGATAACTCTCTGTTTAAAAATGAATCAAACTTTAACTTTACTAACATTAATGATTCTATAAAACTTTTATATGAATGGTATGATTCACACATTGGAAACATAGAAGAGGGGAAACTACTTTACTAATGTATACGTTAGCTGGGTGTAGGGTTTGTGGGTCCGATATGACAACTCTTTTGGATTATGAAAATATGCCAAAGGCAGCACAAAATTTTCCATCTTTAGAAGATTTAAATCATGAGAAAGGGGAATATTTAGAAGTATGTCAGTGCATAGCCTGTGGACTGGTGCAACTAGGTAACGAGCCAGTAGATTACTATAAAGAAGTTATAAGAGCATCAGCATTTTCTGAGGAGATGCGACAATTTAGAATAGATCAGTTCAAAGACTTTGTAGATAGATATTCTCTTCAAAATAAGAACGTGGTAGAAGTAGGTTGTGGTAAGGGAGAGTTTTTAGAACTCATGAGGGATGCTGGTACAAACGCTTACGGATTAGAATACTCTAATGAGTCTGTGAGGTTTTGCAAAGATAAGGGTTTAGATGTATTTGAAACTTACATAGAAAAGCTTAGTGATGTGTTGCCAAAACATCCAACAGACTGCTTCTTTATAATGAACTTCTTTGAGCATCTCCCAGACCCTAATACGACACTCAGAGTTTTGCATTCGAATTTATCTGATGACGGAATTGGTATAGTTGAAGTTCCTAATTTTGATATGATCGTAAAGAACAATCTGTTCTCAGAATTCATTAATGACCATTTATTCTACTTTACAAAGGAAACCTTAAAATCTGTTTTGGAAAGAAACGGATTTGAAGTTGTTGAATGTAATGAGGTGTGGCACGATTACATAATATCCGTAGTAGTTAAAAAGAGAAAATTACTAGACTTATCCAATTTTGATAAACATCAGCAGAAAATAAAGAATGAAGTACAAAGCTACATAAGTATGTATGATCCTGGTGAGGTAGCTATCTATGGAGCAGGACATCAAGCCTTGGCAGTCATGGCTCTTGCTGATATGAGGGACAAGGTTAAATATGTTGTGGATGATGCCACTTTCAAACAAGGCAAATATACACCAGCGACTCATGTTCCTATTGTGTCTAGTAATTCTATAAAAAATAACCCACCAAAGGCTATCATTGTGATGGCAGCTAGTTACTCTGATGAGGTTGTTAGAAAGATGTTAAAGAATCATGAAGGCATAAAACTAGCTGTTTTAAGAGATTTTGGATTAGAAATTATAGTATGATTGAAAAAAAGAAAAAGGATTTTGTATCCAATGTGACAGGTGAGGAATGGCATAAGCACCACTCAATACGGTGGAATAAGGTCATTGATCAGGTTGGGATAGTTATTGAAGACGAGACTCACAAAGGTAAGAATAATACTACTGCTACTCTAAGTAAGGGTAGTAGAGTAATAATCGATGACATCCGAGGTAGAATTAAGCCGCAATACAGAGTAAGAGATACTAGTGGAAAAATATGGTTTATATCTGCACTAAATATACATATAGAGCAGGACGAATCTATTACTGCTGACGTTAGTGAACATCAGTATCGAGGAGGGGTTCGGCATGATGGTTCTGAAGCTGCACCTGGGCGTTATGAAATAAGTAAAACTACGGAAGACGAAATAAACGAACTAAACGAAAGGAAAAAACAAAATGGCTAATTCACACGATACTATGTTCCAAACTCCTTTGGAAGGTAACAAAAAAGATCACGTACTACCTTGGTCAGAGGGAGAACTTAGGGATCTCGTAGAAAACAAGACCGAGGGAGAATTAAAAGACATAGCTGAGGGCAAGGTTATGCAGCATACGACAGTGAAAGAGGAGGATCTTCGGCAGCATTGGCTAAAAGGTTATAAACCTTTGGTTTATGATAAGATGATGAAGTATCCTGAAAAGATTGCCAACGGTCAGAGTATCGCAATTATTCAGTTCCAATACGATTACAAGTGCAACTTTCACTGCGAGCATTGCTGTATTGACAAGTTTTACGTTCCCCAAAATTGGGAGAAGGCAAGTGGTAGGCGTAAGTTTGAATTAGAGGACGTTCGCAGGTTAGGTGATGAAGCTGATAAAATGGGCTTGGCTAACTTTGTAATCACTGGTGGAGAACCACTTATGCTAAAGGAGTATGACCAGTTAGTAGAGGCCATCGGCCCAGACAGGTTTTACCTAGTTACAGATTCTAATGGTTGGTTCCTGGATAAGGAAAAGGCTAAACATCTAAAGAAGATCGGTATTGATAAGGTACAGCTAAGTCTAGACGGAGCCAGTGCAGAAGATCACGATACTTTCCGCAGAGCGCCTGGGTCTTGGGATAAAGTTATGAAAGCTATAGATGCTTGTAAAGAAGCTGATTTGCACGTAATCTTATCAACATGTATTTGGAAAGATCGAATCTATACTGATGAGTGGAAGAACTTCCTAGATTTTGCTAAAGAGAAAGACGTTGGAACATATGTTGTTTATGCAAAACCTGTTGGAGCTTATGAGGGTGTAACAGATCAAATGATGACGGAGAAAGAAGGTAAAATTCTCCAACAGTTTGAGGAAGAGTATGATATCTTTACTCATATGACTCCTTCATATGGTAGAGACATTGGTTGCATTGCTGTGAAAAGAATGGTTCCCATTTCCAGGTATGGTGATGTTATGCCTTGTCCTTATCAGCATGTTTCTCTAGGAAACTTCTTTGAGGAGCCATTGGCAGATATTATCGGTAGAGGGTTGAATATTAAGTGGTTTGATCCTAGAAAGAACATGCCTTGTATTTGCGGGGTTGATAAAGGCTTTATTGAGAATGTTATTTCGGAGTCCTATGGTGATTCGGAAGTTCCTGTAAGGTATGATCGAGTATTTACTGAAGATGATTTTGTGAATAAGAGTAATATGGGAGATGTGAAGGTTGGTAGTGGCTGTGGTAGAGAAGTGGAAACTTGGAAGAACTCTCCTGCAATAACAATTAAGGGTAAAAAACTTAAGGAGTTTGACCCTGTTGAGGATTCTATCAAGGGCGCATAACTTACTGCCGAATTATCGTCTAAACTAGTCTATAATTGCCATAGGTAATATGACTAGTTTAGACGATAAAAAAGAAAAGATACTTGGTCTAGTGTCCGAGTATATCTTGGATAAGAGCGACAAAGTTTGGATACCTGGAAAGGATTGGATTGAATATTCTGGTCCAACCTTTGACACTGATGAATATGTCGCAGCCATTAGTAACTTTTTAGATGGTTGGCTTATCTTCGGAGAAACTGGAAGGAACTTTGAAATAGAATTTCCCAAACATTTAGGGTCTAAGCATGGGGTTTTAACAAACTCGGGTAGTTCAGCTAATCTTTTGATGGTAGCTGCGGCAACCTCTAGGAAGTTCTCCCCCTTAAAAAAGGGAGATAAGGTTATAACTCCTGTGGTGTGTTTTCCAACCACTATTAATCCGCTAATACAGAGAGGTCTAGAACCTGTCTTCGTAGATGTGGAGCTACCCAGCGTCAATCTGGACCTCGACAAGGTAGAGGAGGCACTAAAGCTAGACCCTGATATCAAAGGCATCATGTTTGCTCATGTTTTAGGTAACCCACCTGATATGGATAGGTTAATGTCTTTAGTTGAAGAATACGATCTAATCTTTCTTGAAGATGCGTGTGATGCACTAGGTTCTTATTATGATGGTAAAAAGCTAGGGTCATTTGGTTTGATGTCCACATGTTCTTTCTTCCCTGCACACCACATGACTCTAGGAGAGGGTGGTTTTGTGGCGGTTAATACCGAGAAGATAAGAGCTATTTTAGCTAGTATTAGAGACTGGGGTAGAGCATGTTTTTGTAACAGCTTTAAGCCTGGATCAGTAACAGAGGGAACTGCTTGTGGGAACAGGTTTAAGGATTGGTTGCCAGGAATGCCCGAAGCTATATACGATCATCGATATGTATTTGATGAGATTGGGTATAACCTAAAGCCTTTGGATATGCAAGCGGCTATTGGACTCCAGCAGCTAAAGAAGCTACCTGAACTGGACGCAGCGAGGAGGGAGAATCATAAGAGCCTTGGTCATATTTTCGAGAGATATTCCAAGTATTTCCATCTCCCAGTAGCCACTCCTAAGTCTGATCCCTGTTGGTTTGCATATCTACTTACTGTCAGGGATGATGCCCCATTCTCTAGAGAGGATATTGTTAAGCACTTAGAGAAAGCCAAGATACAAACTAGATCATACTTTAGTGGGAATATCTTAGCTCACCCAGGATACTTCCACTTAGCCAAGGATAACCCGATTGAATCATTTCCAGTCGCAAATAAGGTTACTATTAACTCATTCTTTCTTGGAACTTTTGTTGGGATAACCAGTGAAAAGATTGCCTACATTGAAAATGTGGTTGATTCTTTCTTTGAAGGATTAGACAAATGAAGATAATTTATGTCACTGGGTGCCTTGGGTTTATAGGTTCTTACTTTACTAGAAAAGCCCTGGAGAGGGGTTGGATGGTTTACGGCGTTGACAAGATGACGTATGCAGCTAATGAGGGCTTACTTGACGAGTTTAATGAGTTTGATAATTTTAAGTTTCAAAAAGTCGATATAAAAGATTTAGATCATCTTTATGATTGTGATTATGTCGTTAACTTTGCTGCTGAGTCTCATGTGGACAATAGCATTCAAAGAAGTGATGAGTTCGTTAATAGTAACATATTAGGAGTTAAGAATTTACTGGACTTGGTTAGGTTTAAAAGCCCCAACTCTGGGGACCGTCCTGTGTTTTTTCAAATAAGTACAGATGAAGTTTATGGAGATATAGACTTGGGTAAACATGTTGAGACCGATCTTCTAAAACCTAGTAATCCTTATTCTGCATCAAAAGCTTCAGCGGACATGCTAGTACATGCCTGGGCCAGAACGTATGGGATTAAGTATGTTATTCTAAGGCCAACAAATAATTATGGCATAGGACAATATCCTGAGAAGCTTATACCTATTTCTGTTAAAAGCTTAATGAGGGGTAGGAAAATTAGTCTCCATAACAAGGGGGAGCCTATCAGGAACTGGTTACATGCAGATGATACTGCTGAGGCCGTTATTATATTGATAAATAATAAAGCTAAGAATAATATATTTAACGTCGCTGGTGGCTTCGAACAGTCTAATGCTACAACCGTTAAAAAAATCCTTAAAAGTTATTTTGGAAAGGACATATTATTAGAGTATTATGTCAATACTTCGGATAGTAGAGACGGCCAGGACATGAGATATGCTCTAGACGATTCTAAGTTAAGGTCTGTAGGATGGGAACCTAAAAAGAAATTTGATGAAGAAATTGGTAGCATAGTGAAATACTATAGGGACAACTTTATATGGTGAAGAAAGTAGGGTGTATGATTTTATCCATCGGGGAAGAGTATAAAAAACTAGTAAGCTGTGCTAGTTCTAGTTTTAAAAAGTTTCATCCCGATGTTACTTTACATGTTGTTGAAGAAGACACTTACGATAGTTTTGAATGTTATGAGCAAAATACTGAGTATATTCGTAACCATGCTGGTATCTTTAGATTTGCTATTGCTTCTGAGATAATGGAAAAACATAATTATGATAAATTTATTATGTTAGGGGGAGACACCGTTACTTGTGCTAGAATGGATGAGTTTATGGATAATGATAAACATGATATGTTACTAACATCTTGTTTTGCGTATCAATTAGATCTTCCTTTTAAATTAAATTCTGGCGAATTCGACACCCTCAGAACTCCAATTTTGTGTTCGGTATTTGATGACAAGA
>TARA_R110000824_G_scaffold6882_3_pt1 | contig 14623 bp, 15 predicted proteins | sample TARA_R110000824 | Tara Oceans TARA_R110000824 (sample SAMEA4397747) | marine metagenome | biome: Polar Biome; feature: [MES] marine water layer (ENVO:01000295) within the mesopelagic zone...; material: water (ENVO:00002006), including particulate matter (ENVO:01000060) such as...... | reverse complement strand
CATAGCGACATCAACCAGGTGGTGCAGTTCCTCCAGCAGCCCCAGACTAACTACGACGTCTGGAAAATCCTCGATCACGTCATGCACCTGTTCGAGAGAAGAACAGGCCTGACGGAGCTGATGTCAGGGATTACGGCAACGCAATCCCGTAGTGCTGAGGACATTGCGACAAAGCGGGAGCAGATGAACATCCGGCCAGACCACATGGCCTCCAAGGTGGAGAAGTGGCAGGCCGAGGTGGCGCAGATGGAGAAGATGTGCTGCCGATTCTTCATCAAGGGTCCGGATGTGGAGCCTTTGATTGGAAAGGCTGGTTCCATGCTGTGGGATCAGCTCGTGTCCAAGCAGGACCCGGAGCTGGTGGTGAGGCAGATCGACGCTACGGTCGAAGCTGGAAGTGCCCGAAAGCCCAACCGCGCACGGGATACAGTCAACATCAACACCGTGATGCCTGCACTGTTCCCGGAGCTTTCCAAGCACGCGGACGCCACGACCGACACGAATCCACTCAATGCCCTGATCCAGATGTGGGGCCGTGCCATAGACATGGATGTCACCAAGTTGCAGCTTGACAAGCGTCTGCCTCTGCAAATGCAGCCTGAGTTCCAGCAGCAACAGCAGCAGCAGAATCAGCAGGCCCAGCAGCAGCAGCAGGAGGCCCAGCAGCAGCAGCAGCAGATGGAAATGCAGAAGATGCAGATGGAGGCCCAGGAGTCGCAGCAGAAGGTGCGAACTGAGGCCATGAAGATGCAGGGCATGCAGGTCAAGACCCAGGCCGAAATGATGAAGATGCAGCAGCAGCAACAGATGGCTACCATGGAAGCCCAGCTCAAGCAGCAGATGATGCAGCTTGAGATGATGAAAGCCCAGTCTGACATGCAGCTTGGTGCTGCACAGGGGCAGCAGGCTATGCAGTTGGACGCTGCTAAGACGCAGCAGGCCATGCAGGCAGCCGCCATGGGGCAGCAGATGGATCAATCCAAGGCTGTTCGAGATGCCCAGCAGGAGCAGCAGGGCTTCATGGCTGACCGGGCGAAGCAGCTACAGGAGATCATGTTCAGCCAGACAGAGCACCAGCAGGACCTGGGGCAAAAGGCCGACGTCCACCAGACGGAGCAGCGCATCCGGAAGCGTGAGGCCGCCCAGAAGCTCCTGATCAAGCAGGCAGAGCAGAGAGAACGTGCTCGTCTCAAGAAGGCTGCGGCAAATTCAAATGGCGAAGATAAGAAAGACAAGGACGAAAAATAGTGATCTTTCGTCATAGGTGGGCGAAAGGGTATAGTCAACAGATAACTGTCAGGTACGCACGGAGGTCCCCATGACCACTACTCTCAGTTCAAAGTCGCTCAACCAGTTGCAGGTTGCGCTCGCTGACAACACGACAAACGACGAGGTGCGTGATCTTCTTGATGGAAGCAAGGTCGCCCATCGTCCTGTCATCACGGTCACAGACGCCACCAAGACGCTGACTGCCGCCCAGAGCGGTTCTCTCGTCGTTCTCGACAAGAATGACGGCATAGTTGTGACGTTGCCCGAGGCCAACGCAGACAACGTGGGCTGGTACTGCGACTTTCTCATCAAGACAACAGCAGCGTCAGCAGGGTTCAGCATCGACGGCAGTCGTTCAGTCGATCTCTACTACGGACACGTCTTCATCTCGCAGGACAACCTCGGCACGGCAGCAGTCAAGGCGATTCAGCTACCAAACCAGTCCAGCCACTACAAGCTGGCTATTACTGGTGCCACCAAGGGGTGGGTTCAGGGTGGATATGTCCGGGTCGAGATCGCCGCCGCAAACATGCTGGTGGCTTCTGGAACCCTTGCTGGTGTTGGAACTTCGGCCTCGCCGTTCGCATAGTAGTAAAACTTGAAACAGGGCTAGGCATGGCATACCAGACAGTTAGCAGCAACGAAGGAATCCAGTCGGATTACGAGTGGCTGCGAGGTAGTGGCAACAGCCATCGGATGGCTGAGATGATGGCGTTTCGTGAGGGTCCCCGGTCCATGACGGACAGGGAATTCTTCGAGGGTCAGGGGACCCTTGCCAAGCAGTTCGAGGGGGATGAGCGGGCATTGGACAAGCTGGTGGAGCATGCCCGAGCAAAAGGCTACACGCCGAATTACAACGATGTGTATGTCGGTGGCCTTGCGAAGTATCCAGGGGACCCAGAGGCGTTTATATCTCCAAGCGGAGGCAGGGGTCAGATCCAGCAGCTCTGTGAAAAGCGGGGTTGGGAATGTTCTGGTGCTGTGAATGTCAAGCACAGGCAGCCTGAGACGGACCCGCGTGAGAAGCGAGAGAAGCTAGGCAAAGACTTGACCTTGAGAAAGATGCAGCAGGAGATCAAGAAAAACCCTGATAAGTCCCGCATGAACATGAGGGACTTGAGGGATGACGTAACGGACAAGCATGGTGGAAAATAGTGTTTCAGCCCCATCTCGCTCCCCAGATTCCTTCAAGGGTGTCCGCCGTAGTCCATGGTGGAGAGTTTGCTGGTAACCATCCCGGCATCCGCTCTCCTGGATTGCAGCAGCAGCCTATGCAATCTGTACCGGCGGGCTTGCAGAGAAGGAGCCTGATGCACACCGAGATGATGAACCGTTTGTTCCGCCAGCTACGCGAGCAGTCCATGGCTCAGAGGTTGCATAATAATCTCAGGGAGTTCAACAGGCCTCCTGTTGGCCAGTTGCCTGGTCAAATGAAGAATATTCAGAGGAGATACTGATGCCAGTAGGCTTGAGGGACTTGTCACGCCAGGACGTCAAGTTCGCAAAGATCGTCGCAGGAGGATCAGCGACCACGGAAATCGTGCCACTCACAGTTGCCGAGAAAGCAGCCGGCAAGAAGATTTGCGTGGTGTCGTATTATGCTGCCTCGTCTGGCAATTCTACCTGGGTGTGGAAAAGTTTTGATGGTGACTCCACATACACCGATCTGAGCGGGACCATGACGGTAAAGGGTTCTTCCAGCAGTGGGTTGTCTTGTGACTGGAACCCCGATGGCCATTTCGAGACGCTGGCTGGCGAGACCCTGGTTGTCACCTGTGGCAGTAATGCTGTGGGCGGCCATCTGAGCTATTTCTTGTACGAATAATATGGCAACACAAGTAGTTTGGACATTCTCTGACGTTATCGACCACTTGCTTGACCACATGGGTGGGACGAGTGAGGGGAGGAACGTCCGTATGGCCAAGCGTTCCATTCTGTCCGCCTACCGGAACCTGTCTACAGCCACCAACTGGTCGTACTACTACAAGCGTGGTCGCGTGACGACCGTGGCAGCCTATGACACCGGGACAGTGACCTACGATCACGCCGGAGGCAGCAACGAGCGAGAGGTGACTCTGGCTTCTGGAACGTTCCCATCATGGTCAGCCAGAGGGATCATCAGAATCAGCGGGATCGACTACTCAGTGTCCAAGCGTGTCAGTGACACCGTGGTCACGTTGAGCATAAACAACAACCCCGGCGAAGACATCACAACGGCGTCGTCATACACCATTGCCAGGGATGCGTACACGTTGCCACTGGACTTCCAGTCGGCCAACCAGCTCAGGAACGCTAACAAGAACTGGTCGTGGCCCACATACGTCGCTCCCGGAGAGTGGCTGAAGCACCACGAGAGCAAGGAAGCCTCCAACGACCCGAGGATTTACACCTACATGGCTGACCCTGACTACCTTGGGGCCATGGCGGTGTTCTTTTATCCTCCTCCCTCCAGTGCCAACAGCTTTGACTTTGTGTACCAGAGGACTCCGCACCCCGTCCGGATCACGGATTACAAGACAGGGACAATCACCGGAACGGCTGGGGTTGCGACACTAACGGGCAAAGGCACGACATGGACCCAGCGCATGGTGGGTTCCATTGTCCGCCTAGGGACACTGGAAGACTACCCGGACGGCATTGATGGTCTGAACCCATATCAGGAAGAAAGGGTTGTGACCTCGGTGGACAGTGCAACGTTGATAACGTTGGACCAGGTTCTGGATGATGGCCACACGAACGTCAAGTACAGGATCTCTGACCCTCTGGATATCGAGCAGGGCGCAATGTTTGAAGCGTTCCTAGCCCTTTGCGAGGCACGTCTGTCGATCCTGACCAGGTCCGACGACGTGTCCATGAAACAGGGCATCTACGCCGGAGCGTTGCGTCTGGCTATGCAGGCGGACAACAGGGACTTTAGTGGTCAGGATGACTCAATAAATTATCCCGTCCACAGTCTTGGCGACTTTGCGACAGTTACACCGAATTCGTAGGAGACAATACGATGGGTAGACGGTACACGGGTATCGGCAGTGCCGCGAGCGGCGCAAACAAGACCGCGCTCAACCTGATCTCAGCGGCGACGATTCGTCCGGCGTTGTACGATCTTGTTATCGGTAGCGTGGCCACCCCGGCAGACGCCGCCGTTAAGTGGCATGTTCAGCGGACCACGGCAGTTGGGACCGAAGGCAGCGGGTACACTCCGGTTGCTCTCGATCCCGGTGACCCTGCGTCCCTGGCGGACTACGCGGTGGCCCACTCCGGCGAGCCTACCTACACGGCAAACGCGGTTTTGCTCCAGATTTCCATGAACCAGCGTAATACGTTTCGCTGGGTTGCTGCTCCCGGTGGCGAGCTGATTGCTCCGGCAACGGCGAACAACGGATTGGGTTGCAAGACATCGTCCGTCAGCACGGGGACCACAGCCTACGAAGTGGTGATGTTCCATGAGGAGTAAGGATGTCCGACAAGAAGTGGACAGCCCTCCGGCCAAAGGGAACGTCTATCCTCTCGGGGCCTGATGGGGTCATAGAAGCCGACACGCTTCAGTGCGTCCACTGCGGATGCCACTGGCAGGTACAGCCCGGCAGCGGAAAGCTGCGGGGGTTCTGCTCGCGTTGTAGCGGCCCGGTCTGTGGCCCGTCCTGCGCTGAGTGTGTGCCGATGGAACGACAGCTTGAGATCATGGAAGGTTCCAGCAACGGGACCGAGGTGTCCGCGTCAGTGATCTGGACACCTGGGAGCTAACTGATGTCATTGCTGACTGAACTCAAAGCCTACTGGAAGCTCGACGAGCTTAGTGGTGCGCGTGTTGACGAGGTGGCTGGGCACAGCCTGGCAGACAACAACACGGTCACCTATGGCAACGGGAAGGTGGGGAGAGCAGCAAAATTCTCCGCTTCTACTAGCGAGTTTTTGAAGGTCAATGACCACGCAGACCTGTCTCTGGGAGGGGTCGACAAGTTCACAATAGCGTTCTGGGCCAAGTCCGGGGACGTAGGGTACACGCCTCTCATAACGAAACGCAGCGATGCGACTGTCGGGCATACAGCCAACAACGAGTATACGATTTCCCAGTATGTCAAGGCGGGACGACCTGAGCTTACGGCAGCAGAATACGAGATACGGTATCAGTTTGAATGGGCAAACAAATTAACATTAAAAACAGGTTGGCTGCCGTGGGGCTACCAATGCACAGGGGACCCTTATTGGACTTTTGTGTGTGTTAGTTTTGATCAGTCCTTGCCCTGGTCCGGTTACAACGCTCACTGCCGAATGGCATATGGGCCATGGTCAACCTGCAATCATATTACGCCCGCCGTTGTTTACCCATACAGCGATGGGTCAGTCCCCGCATACGCAAGGTACACGCTGGGCGAGAACTATATCACAGGTACTGATACGGCGCATCCTTTCCGTCTTGGTGCAGGAAACGATAGCGGCCCATTTTACGAGGGGATGATTGACGAGTTAGGAATCTGGCATAGATATCTGTCTGACGGAGAGGTGGAGTCCCTGTATAACGGTGGGTCCGGGACGACATACCCGTTTGACGAACAGGTTGGTTACGAACTGGACTGGCTGTCTACTGGTTCTCTGGAGTCCCTGCACAGGAGACACCACACGCCGGATCGCACCAACCCTGTGTTTGTGCAGAACAACTACTCGTGGCCCGGATTCCTCAACGACAAGTTCCTGGATGTTCCGGACGTCACCGACTGGGCTTCACCCCCCGAGGTCCCGGTGCTGCCACGGGAGCACCGGCGAGCACCATACCGCTTCTACAGTCAGGAAGACAGTAACATATATCCTGACGTGAGCGACTGGTGGTTGCAGGCGTCTGAGCCTGTGATGGCCCGCAAGGGTGCTGGAGAGAGGGAATACTGGGCTGCCGGGATGAACAGGGATGCCCCCAGTGGTGACCCGTCAGTGCCTACGACCAACCCAAGCGTGTCCAGCCCCTCCAGTGCCACAGGTGGTGGTGATGATACGGTCATTCCGCCAACAGCAGAGCCGTCCATCGACGGAAAGTCCGGACTTTACATTCCAGAGAGGCCGGATCAGGAAGACACGCTCAGGCCAAGGGTGGAGGATCCAGAATAATGGCAGACGCGCCATCAACAACCATCGTCATCAAGGACTTTCCGGGTCTCAAGAGAGAGACTGACGTCAGGGACCTTCCCCCTGGTGCATCAGACAAGCAGATCAACGCTGTGTGCGAGGACGTGGGGACGTTGCAGTCCAGAGCCGGATACGCCGTTGTGAAATTCGAGGGTGAATAATGGACGATATTGGATTCATCGGCTTTATCGACTTGGACGCTACGCTTCCAGTGGCTATCCAGTGCCGTAATTCGTCTGGAGTGCCTACGACTCCGGCGTCTGCACCTACATACACGGTGTACCCACCGGGGTTTGCTGCCTACATAGCCACTGGGTCCCTGGATGCTAGTGACAGGGACTCCAAGACAGGGTTCCGCACCGGAAGTGTTGCAGCTACGTCGTCCACAGGGTACGAGACCAACAAGCTCTACACGGTGATTTACGAATACACCGCCGACAGCCAAGGACGGGCGTCCATCGGGACGTTTATGGTGACCTAATGTCGATGAGTGACTACTGGAAGGACTTTGGCCTCGGGCTGATGAACCTGTTTGACCTTCCTGGGTCAATGGTCAGGGATGTCTTTGCGTGGGAAAACCCGCTGGACCAGATTGCGTCCCCATTCAGTACCAAGGACAGGGCTACGGGTGCTGATGTTCTCCGTAATTTCGGGGTTGAGGACCCCGGAATGCTGGCCGGCATGGGGGTTGAGTTCCTGCTGGACCCCCTGATGCTGGCTGGAGGACTCGGCGCGCTGAAAGGCGCGAAGATGTCCGCGAAGCTGGGTCCTCGCTACCGGACAATGCTCCGGAACAAAATACACATGCCGGAGGGTTCTGGTAGACCGGAGATTATAAGTGCTTGGGAGGGGACCAGAGGAAGCACTGCTGCGGAAAAAGCATTGATGCGTGAGGTTCATCCCGGTAGCAGGGTTCTGGGAGAAGGATCCGAAGCTGTAGCATTTGAAACCCCTATGGGCACGGTGGTAAGGGCGGAGCACACACCGTTGACTTCAGTCTACGAAGACCTAAAGGCAGGAGGAACTGGAGGGCATCCTGTTGATGCTCCAATGTCAGTCTTCGCAGAGCAGGGGAGGATTCCGGATATTTCAGAAATCATACCTGTTAGGAGAAATGTGGTTGTTCGGGCACGTCAGGGTGTGGACAGGCCACATCGGGTGGGAGACAGGTTTGAAATCGGGCCGGGTCCAGGTGGAGTGGGAACTAGTGGGACAACTCGGGACCTGCTCCCGTCGTCTGCCGAAACTCGGACATATCAATCGGCCAAGAAGGGTCCAGTTGCAATGTCCCTGGACGACGTTGAGCCACGTCACACGGCATTGCAGATCACGCATTCTCCCAAGGCAGATCCAATACCTGCATCAGGACTTGAGTACGGTCAGGGAACTGGACGTCGGGTTCCCAGAGAGTTTCTGAAGGAAGCGGGTCCAGAGTTCAGGTTGAACGCGGACCCGATTAGTGATGCAGAAAAAGCGGCTGCTATACGGGCGCGTATGGATCCCAGTTTTGGAAAAACTCTTGTCAGCGACGACATGCTCAGGGTGCAGCCAGCGGATGTGTCCACGGGTGGTCCGTCGAAACCCGGATTGCTAAATCGCGCCGCCGAAAGACACGAGCTTCAGGAGGAGTTCCTGCGGGCAAAATCCAGGGTGTCAGAAGACGAATTTGACAACCTGATGAGTGCTGTCAGGGCCAAGGGGCTGAACCCGCAGGACGTGCATCTCAACAAAGATGGGTCTTTTCACAACGTCATGCTTCATGAAGGTCGTGCCACTATACCTGACGTCAGTGCTGTCAGGCCGAGAGGGGGTGATCCTACAGCGTTCCTAGAGTCCGGCGGGAGATTTATTGAGCCAGCGGTTGTGGACGCCACTGGGAGCATGCCGAGGGGCAGGCGGCTGACGGATGCCATCCTGGCCATGATCTTTGATCCGATCACGGCAGCGACTGGTCACAGGGCAAGAACAAGGGCAGCGGCTGCTGGCATGGATCCGGGGATTTATGGGAGTGTCATGCCATATATGGCACCCGTTATTCCACCGTCTCTCCGGACGGGCCGAAGCCTGTATATGTCGTCTGAGGAAGAACCGGATGTACTTGGGCCGCTATAAGCTGGGAGAGTGGATACCGTTGTCCGTGCAATGCAGGGATGCCAATGGTGACGCTGTCGCTCCGGACAGTGCCCCCACGGTGACCGTGTATGATGGGGACTTCGCATCCGTGGTCAGTGGAAAGACCCTGCCAGCAAAAGATGTTGGAAACAGGACGGGTTTGTTTGAGATTGAGGGCAGGCTGGCATCAGGGTTTAGCGAGGGTGTTCACCACGCCCTGTTCCAGTGGTCGGCAGGAACTCACAGCGGAGCGGAGCTGAAGCGTTTTCGAGTGGTAGGTGGTGGGCATCAGGATGGTGCGTACACATCGTTGCAGTATTACAAGAGGCCGCAGGCAGACCATATCGTCGGCCACCTAGACTCAGGCGTTCTTGAATTCAGGAAGAATCCGAGGACTAGTTGATGAGCAATAGCTTTACATCCAGGGTTCCGGTTCCCACGTTCACCAAGACGGCGGACGGAAACATCTACATGGCCCGTGGTGACCAGCCGGTCAAGAGATGGGACGGGCTGTCTTCCGCGTTTGCGGATGCAGGTGTACCCGCTCCCTCGACAGCGGTGACTGTGTCGGCGTCTGGCACAGGGTCCATCATGGGCACGATCTATGCCTATGTGAGGTTCCTGGATTCCGAGGGGCGCGTCAGCAATCTGGCTCCCCTGTCATCGGCATACAATATTGCGACAAGCAGTGGTTCAATTACCGCTGCTACCAACGAAAGCCCAATTCAGGTCACCACGAACGCGGGTCATGGGTTGTCTACTGGTGCGTCAGTCAAGATTAGTGGAGTGAGAGGGAATTACGGATCGAATGGACGGTGGACAGTTACCGTGGTGGGCACGACGTCATTTACTCTGGACAACTCAGAGGGCACGGGTGACTACACCAGTGGTGGGGAGTGGTCGGGAGGGGCGTCGACAATCAACTACAGCAACGTCGAGGTCCCCACGGACAGCCGTGTCACGTCGAGACAGATCCTCAGATCAAAGGACGGATCCGTCAACGTATTTTACATAGACGTAACCGACACCGATCTTACAGACACCAGCTTCAGTTCCACCAATTCCGACAGTGCTTTGGGTGCCGCAGAGGAGGTCACCCTGATGGACGACAACGGCAACGACTTCGCCGTGTCTGTCCATGGTGAGCCACCGTCCCTGAAGAAGGTGCTTATCTCCCACTACAGCAGGCTGTGGGCAGCGGTCGACATGACGTACACGGAAGGGAGCATTTCCCTTACGAAAGACTCCACCACTGTTACCGGTATAGGGACGGGGTGGACATCGAAGATGAAGGGGAGGGTTCTGTACCCGAACGTAGCCGGAAACACCAAGAGCTACGCCATATCGTCGGTTGACACCACGGCACAGACGATGGTGTTGTCATCAGCGTATACGGGGGATACATCTCCCTACGCCGATTACGCTATCGCTCCAGGTGGGCAGAGTGCCTTGCGTATCTTTTACAGCATGGTGGACTATCCGGAATCGTGGAACAAGGAGGAGGCGGACGGGGACTACCTGACGATCACCGAGGACCCGCAGGCTGGAGATATGACCGGCCTGATGCCCCTGTCCAGTTCCCTGTTTGTCCTGTTCGAGTACAGGCTTTATCGCCTGGAGTACGTCACCAGTCCCAAGGACGATGGCAGGGTGTTCCTTGGGACATGGCGGGGATGCGTCAACCAGAAGTGCTGGGTCACGGTGGAAGGGAATGCCTATCTGCTGGACCGCAAGGGGATATACGCATACGACGGCAGGCAGGCACAAGAGCTGGCTGCTGACCTGCAACCCCTGTTCTCCGGTCGTGGCGAACTGGCAATCAACTGGAAAAACGCCGAAAACTTTCACGCGGCTCACTATCCCAGTGAGCAGACAATCAAGTGGTTTGTCTGCCTGTCTGGAGTGAGGTACCCCAGACATGCTCTGTGCTACCACTACATCCATTCACGCTGGTGGATTGAGGAGTATTCCAGGCCAGTGACGTCGTCGACTGTGGGTGAGCTGAACGGCAGCAGGCAGTTGTATCTGGGTCTTGATAACCGGCAGGTGGTGGCACCAAACACCGGCTCCCTGGACGGGTTAGGGGCGACGGACGGAAAGATATCCGGCACCGTGAGCGAAGCGACTCAGGTCACAGTCAGCGATGCCTCCGCCCAGTTCAGCACCGCCGTTATCGGAACTCCCATCCAGATCACAGACGGAAGGGGAAAGGGGCAGTCCAGATTGGTTGTCGCTGCTGACGGGGAGAGGCTTACGGTTGACCGCCCATGGCTGGTTAGGCCGGACAACACGAGTAAATACCAGCTCGGTGGAATACGCTGGACCTGGAAAAGCGGGATGCTCAGGTGGGTGTGGACGGACAGCAATGACGTAAGAGGGTTCGAGCTGGTCTTTGAGCCTGACGACGGATCACGGTTGTCGGTAAGGCGATATATGGATCACTCCACCGAGGCAGACTTGATGCAGTATGACCGTGCCCAGTCAGAGGGTGACGGCACAGCTACGGATAAGGGTTCGTTTGACATTGTAGTAGACACAACAGAGAGCACAGGTTTTGTAGAGCACTTCTTTGATGGGCTGCGTCAGGGACGGACAAAGGCACCGATGTATGTGCGACTTGAAGTGGAGGGTGTTCCTTCCACGGATAGGCAAAAGGTGTTTGAGGTGTCAGTCCATGGGGTACAACAGTGAGCTTGAAGTCGTTATTTAGTGGGGTTGTGGCCAACCTGACTCAAAAGGAGTGGTCTCCGGAAGTGCAGGAGTTTGCCGAAGCGTTGGTAGCGGCACTGTCTTCGTCGGATGGGATCACTCTTGATGAACCTCTGGTCCTGAATAACAAGACCAACGGTTCTGCCATAAGAATCAATAACGTTGGCAGCACAAACCACAGTGGGTTGTCCGTCATCAATGACAATGGAGAGCAGTCCACACTGGGTGTGGGAATGGGGTCTGAGGGCATAGTGGCAAACGAGCTGGTCCCCCTGGTCAATTACTCTTTAGACCCGGACCTTGTCCACCAGAAGTATTCGTCTTCTGGCAAACACGGTGGCGACACGACATTGACCCCAGACAGCACGGAGAACCCAGGCGGTTCGCCGTCCGGGCCGGGTGTGAAAAAGAACACCCAGGGGGGCGCGGATCTAAAGAGTGGGTACAACACCGGAAACAGTGGCACGGGGATACCGGGACTGGTTGGGGTGGACCCGCCCACGTTCGTAGCGATTGCTGGATACGGTAAGATGCTGGCCAGCTTGCAGAAGTCCTCGCGGGTCAACTGCTCAGACTCATCAACCACGCAAGGCAGCCACCCCCCTGATACGTCGCACCAGTTGACACTCAATGGCAACCCTGTCTGGTGGATCAAGAACCTTCACGGATGGGCTGTCAACCGTGGGGAAGTGACGGCAGTGCATGACGAATACCTTGAGGTCAAAAGGGAAACCATCGGTGACACTGTCACAGTCGCCAAGCCTCCGGCGTTGAGGGCCAGTGGATACGACGATGAGACCATCGGCGGTATCACCTACGCTGGAGTCGAGGGTGACAGCCAGTCCCGTACTGCGTCGTCGGGAGGGGTCAGCGAATCCCAGTCGGTGGACCCGGCGTATGACGCAGAGACAGCGTATGTCGACGGGTCTGAAATCTACATCCGGTGGGTCAGCAACGGAACAGGGGTGACGGACACTGGTGGCAGCCCGGTCTGCTACATAGACATCAACGTTGATGCCAGAGAGTGGGTGGCATCATGAAGCGTAAGAAACGCAAGCTGGGGGCCAAGGTTCGTAGCAATCTGAAAAAGGGTGTTGCCGGCGCAAACTCGGTGTCGGTTGTGATTGTGTCGCACAACTACGGCAGGTACCTGAAAGACTGTATCAATAGCGTGTTGTCTCAGACGAGAAGGCCGCAGGAGATACTGGTGGTCGACGACAGCTCATCTGACAACACCAGGGACGTGGTTCGCGACTATCGTCTTGATGGCGTGAGGTATGAACGGGTTGAGTACCAGGACGTGTACCTCTCCAGGGCATTTGGATTCAGGCAGACAAAAGGAGACATTGTCTGCTTTGTGGATGCTGACGACATGATGGAGCGTGACTACCTGTCCGGTGGCATGCCCATGTTCTCTGACTACCGTGTAGGGATTGTGACATCAGACCTGCACACAATCGGAGACAGGTACGAGACCAAGAGGTTTCCTCCTTTCAACCGTGAGATGATGGAGAGGGACAATTACATCCATTGCAGTGCCCTTGTACGCAGGCACGCCCTTGAGCTGACGGAAGCCTTTGAGAAGAAGGGGATCGGCTACGCCCCCATGGCTGACTGGTACATCTGGAGAGATGTGCTTCGTGCTGGATGGACCGTAGCCAAGCAGGAGTCGATGCTCCTCTACCGTATGCACGGATCCAACGAACACCTCAGAAACGGGAGTGTTCCGTACTACAAGTCTGCCAGCCTGGAGATGGAAGACCTGACCTTGTTCATCCCGCTGTCTGGCAGGGACTGGGCATGGCCCAGAATGCGCGAGTTCCTTGAGGAGCAGACGTGGCCGAAGGAGCAGATCAAGCTGCTGATGTATGACGGCAGTGACGATGTGTCATTTGGTGAAGAAATCAGGGAGTGGTTGTACCAGTCCGACTATCAGGATATCCGCTACGTCAAGAGAAAGGCCAGCCGTGCCGGGCTGGCTGACATGGACAGGCGAGAGAAGGACGTGCAGGCAGAGGTGACCCTTGAGGTGGGGAAAATTTACAATCGCATGATTCGGGACGTCACAACCGAGTTTGTGTGGATACTTGAGGACGACGTAATCCCTCATTTGGACACGGGGTTACGACTGATGAAATCGTTTTCCTCGCGGGTTGCGTCTGTCGCAGCACCTTACCGGCAGAGGTATACTGACGCATATTGCCACTGGGACAAACGCCGGGAACTTTGCCGGCACAGGGGTTCGGGCGTTGTTCGGGTTGGTGGAAACGGATTCGGGTGTACTATCTTCCGCCGGTCGTGTCTGTCTAACGAGGTGCTGTCAGCAGACACGTCATATTGCAACGGATGGGTGGACTCAGCGATATACGGCAGGCTGAGTGATGAGACTGGGTACAGGTTTTTGATCGACTGGTCCTGCGAAGCCGAGCACATCGAGGACGTATGGAACAGGGTGGAACCATCTGGTAAGCTGCTTGAAACGAGGTGAATAATGGCGTATATCCCGCAAGCACAACGTTCTCGTCAGAACGGAATTTCCAATCAGTCGATGTCCGGCAACGCCCAGAACATGGGTGCTCCGTCCATGGGTGCGCCTCAGCAAATGTCCATGGGTGCTCCTCCGCCTGGTGGTTCCGGTGGTGGAGGCCCACACATGGACTTCAACCCGCAGCCGCAGCCCCCGCCGCCTTTCACCCCGATCCCGCCAGGTCCAGGGCAGTCTCCGTTCCCTAGTGTTCCAGCAGTCCCGTCAGACCCGAGCAATCCCGGTGGAGTGCCACCCCTACCGGGAGGCACAATGCCACCTGTGTGGCCGATAGGACCAGGAGGCCCCGGTAAAGGTCCAATCGCCCCCGGCCAGCCCGGAGCACCTCCGCCGTGGCCAGGAATTCCGGGGGGGATGCCAGGAATGCCGGGTGGAATTCCTGGAATGCCGGGTGGAATTCCGGGAATGCCACAGCTCCCTCCACCACCGATGAAGCCGGGTCAAGGACCGATAGCCCCCGGCCAGCCGGGAGCAGCTCCGCCGTGGAACCCCAACTCGCCTGGGGGCACCGCAGAATGGGACCCCACCCAACATGGAGGAGCCACCCCCGGCGGCTACGATCCAGACGCCGAAGTTCCGTCCAGCCCCGGTATGCCCGGTGGCGGTCAACAGGGTGGCGGCCAGTATCCGGGTCAATATCCGATGCAGCCGCAGCCGCAGCCTCCAATAATTATTCCTGGCAACGACAGCCATAGCGGTGGGGGAGGAACGTTTCCGTTCCCAATAAACCCATGGCCCGGAGGCCAAACTCCTAACCCCGGTATGCCCGGTATGCCCGGAGGGGGTGGATTCCCACCCGGTGGTGGTCCCGGTGGTCCCGATGGACAGCCCGTGCCCCCCGCCCAGCCAGACATCGGACTGCCCGGTGGC
>TARA_R110000824_G_scaffold399764_1_pt1 | contig 14628 bp, 12 predicted proteins | sample TARA_R110000824 | Tara Oceans TARA_R110000824 (sample SAMEA4397747) | marine metagenome | biome: Polar Biome; feature: [MES] marine water layer (ENVO:01000295) within the mesopelagic zone...; material: water (ENVO:00002006), including particulate matter (ENVO:01000060) such... | reverse complement strand
TACTGGGTTAACTATAAAGCGGTGGCCAGTTTTACTTGACCACTACACATAACCTCAACAATAGTTTATTAAACTGTAATAAGGCTTTCTTCGTCATGCAGCGTTAGTCGAGAAGCTAGACAAATGCCATAGATAGACCGAGAAGCAGTCATTCGCACGTTCTGCAGCATCCTGTGGTTAGAGCTTGAAGCGTTCATTACTGGCCGCTGAAGGCGGATTCGAGTGGATCCGATCAACAACACGTCCAGTAAAGGGCTTAGCTTTTTATAATTGAGTCAAGAGTTTTTCTTTAACATTAGTCATGTAATTCAAGAGACTTAAAACTAGTTACCTTGACAAAAAATTGTCAACTCATAATTTTTAAGCGCCCACTAATCTAACTGCTAGTAAAAATTACATTACCCGCTGAGAAATATGCTTTGCACAAAAGAAGCGCCAGCTCGAACAGATATGAAGCATCTTGCAGTCAAGGAGATATATATCTGCCGCTACGCCAACCAAAGTCTTCACACTTACACCAAACCGGCATTGAGACATAATGAATGGATGCACGCCAAAAATACGTTGCTGCCCATTATCTGGTAATCGATAGCATGGCACGCTGACACTGATGGCCCCTTCAACTCGGCCATCGGCACTGCGCACAGCCTACCCGAAACAGATAATCCCTAGCTCGTTCTCCTCGTCATCGATCGCGTAGCCAAGCTTCCGCGTCACTGTGAACTCCTTACACAGCACATCAATCGTCGTGCAAGTACGATGCGTGACGGGCTCTAGCGTCAATTGAGCCAGATACTGCTCGCAGGTAGCTTCATCAAGGGCGACAAAGCAGGGTGAACTCTCGACAAACACCGCGAATAGCCTCGCCATTATTCTTTCGAAAATCGGCCACCGTCTTAAAATCCGGCGCTAAACGCACCATCAGCCACATTAGCTCGACATTGCGCTGGGTCTCGCGCTCTAACCGGCGACTTTATTGAATACGATTGAGATAATCATAGATGTAGAGCTTTAAAAGAACAGCTGGATGATAAGCCGGTCTCCCGGCAGCGTGCGTATCAACATCTTTGAAGCCCATATCTTTAAGGTCGAGTCCGTCAACAAATGCCTCAATAGCACGGACCGGGTTATCGTCGGCGATGAAGTCGTCCAAAAGCGTAGGTAATAGCGTGCTTTGGTCTATGGCCTCGCCTACCACGAATCGCTTAATCACCATTTCCTCTGGGGACCTTGGCAAAGTATAGCGGCCACTACGTTTTCACACAGCCTCGGTCGTAAACAGTCACTACATTTCCAGTACTTTGCCAAATGTTCCTATCGATTATTACTGCCTGCTTCACCCGCCTTACCAAATCCAGCCTAGCACAGGATGCTTAATTCGGCTGAGTATCGTAAGCTTGGGCAATCAACGCCCCACCCGCCAGACGAGCAGGATCTGCTATGGATAAGAAGGCCCTCAGTGAGCGCGATGTTTGCACCAAGTTCATTACCCCTGCGCTAGTGCAGACGGGATGGGATATCCAAACGCAGATTCGTGAAGAGGTAACGTTTACCGCCGGGCGGATCATCGTTCGCGGTCGGATGCACACACGGGGTAAAAAGCGTCGGGCAGATTACCTGCTGAGCTATCAGAAAAATCAACCGATCGCAGTCATCGAGGCAAAAGACAACCGGCACAGCTTGGGAGATGGCATGCAGCAAGCGCTAGCTTATAGCGACGCGCTAGACGTGCCCTTTGTGTTCTCCAGCAACGGCGATGGCTTTATTTTTCATGACCGGACGGGGTTGAGCGAGCAGACCGAAACTACGCTCACCTTGGCCGAGTTTCCTTCACCGGAAACACTCTGGGAGCGTTATTGCCAGTACAAAGGCATTCAGCCAAACGCTCGCCCTATTATTGAGCAGCCTTACTACGATGACGGCAGCGGGCGAACACCGCGCTACTACCAGCGCGTCGCTATTAACCGTACTGTCGAGGCCGTAGCACGCGGCCAGAATCGTATTCTACTTGTCATGGCAACAGGCACCGGCAAAACATTTACCGCTTTTCAGATCATCTGGCGGTTATGGAAATCGCGCCAGAAGAAGCGAATCCTGTTTCTTGCTGACCGCAATATTCTGGTCGACCAAACCAAGAACAATGACTTCAAGCCCTTTGGCCAGGCAATGACCAAGGTCACCAATCGCACTGTTGATTCGTCGTACGAAATTTACCTGTCGCTTTACCAAGCCGTGACTGGTAGCGAGGAAGAGCAAAACATCTACAAACAATTCTCACCGGACTTCTTCGATCTAATTGTTATTGATGAGTGCCACCGGGGTAGCGCGGCGGAAGATTCCGCTTGGCGCAAGATTCTGGACTATTTCAGTGCGGCGACCCACATCGGCTTAACCGCCACGCCTAAGGAGACTAAAGAGGTCTCCAATATCGACTACTTCGGTGCGCCGTTATATACCTACTCGCTCAAACAGGGTATCGAAGACGGCTTTCTCGCACCTTACAAAGTAGTGCGGGTAGATATAGATAAAGATCTGCAAGGCTGGCGCCCCAGCAAGGGTCAGCGGGACAAGCTTGGTCAAGAGATTGAAGACCGCATCTATAACCAGAAGGACTTTGATAAACAGCTAGTGCTGGGAAAACGCACCGCCTTGGTGGCCGCCAAAATTACCGAGTTGCTGGAAAGCACCGACCCTTATCAAAAAACCATCGTGTTCTGCGAAGATATCGACCACGCCGAGCGGATGCGCCAAGCACTGGTAAACCTAAACCCCAAACGCGTGGCCGAAAATCGCAAGTATATAATGCGCATAACCGGCGACGAGCAGGAAGGCAAAGCCGAGCTGGATAACTTTATCAACCCGGAAGAACGCTACCCGGTCATTGCCACCACCAGCAAGCTGATGACCACCGGGGTAGATGCCCAGACCTGCAAATTGATCGTGCTCGACCAGCGCATTCAATCAATGACCGAGTTCAAACAAATCATTGGTCGTGGCACGCGTATTAACGACGACTACCACAAGCACTGGTTCACCATTCTCGACTTCAAAAAAGCCACCGAGCTGTTCGCCGACCCCGACTTCGACGGCGAGCCCGTTCAGGTATATCAGCCCCACTCGGATGACGCACCGATCGTGCCCGAAGACGAGCAAACCGATGTGTATGGGGTTGAAGAAGAAAGCGCTGAGGATGAGTCAAACACCGAAGGCGTAGAAACCGGCTGGGCAGAGTACGAGGTGGATGACAACGCTATCTGGGAATCAGATGATGGTAACGGTCTCGGCACAACCGAGAAGCCAGAACCTCGGCGTAAATACGTGGTAGATGACGTAGAAGTAAGCATTGTTGCCGAGCGAGTCCAGTACCTGGGGCCTGATGGCAAGCTGATCACAGAAAGTTTGCGCGACTATACCCGTCAACAGGTGCAAGCGCAGTACGCCACGCTCAATGACTTTTTGCGTCGCTGGCAGCAAGAGAAACGCAAGCAGGCCATTCTTGATGAACTGGCAGAACAGGGTGTTTTTTGGGAAGAGCTGACGGCCGAGCTAGGCAAAGCCTGGGGTGCTGAGCCAGACCCCTTCGATGTTATTTGCCATATTGCCTTTGATCGCCCCCCGCTTACTCGTCGCGAGCGGGCTAATGAAGTCAAAAAGCGCGATATCTTCACCCGCTATGAAGGCCAAGCACGCGAAGTGCTTGAGTCGCTGGTAGAAAAATATGCCGATGCGGGCATTGCACCCATTGAAGACCCAAAAGTGCTAACGCTGGCGCCCTTTAGCCGTATCGGCGCTCCGATGGAGCTGGTGCAGGCCTTCGGCGGTAAACCAGGTTATGACCAGGCACTGTTTGAATTAGAAAACGCCCTTTATCGGCCAATTGCCTAGTCTGGGCTGGTATCCTTCTCATTTTCCCGACCTGCGCCGTTCGCCGCGCAGGTAAGCTTGTGTCACTTTCATAGGTAACGATTCACCATGGCCATTAGCACCACGATTAAATCCATCCAAGACATTATGCGCAAAGACGTTGGCGTGGACGGTGACGCCCAGCGTGTAGGTCAGTTGGTGTGGCTGCTATTTCTGAAGATTTTTGATGACCGCGAGCAAGAGTGGGAAATGTTCGATGCTGCCTATCGCTCGCCCATACCTGAGCCGCTGCGCTGGCGTAATTGGGCTACCGACCCAGAAGGCATGACCGGCATTGAGCTGAAAGATTTTATCGATAATATGCTATTTCCTGGCCTGCAGCAGTTGCAGCCCAGAGGAGATGACTACCGTGGCGTGGTAGTACGCAATGTGTTTGAAGATGCTTACAACTATATGAAATCTGGCCATTTACTGCGCCAAGTGATCAACAAATTACAGGACGGCATCGACTTCAATAAATCCGCCGAACGGCACGAACTCGGCGATATGTACGAACAAATCCTCAAAGACCTGCAAAGCGCTGGCAACGCCGGTGAGTTCTATACACCTCGTGCGGTGACCGAATTTATGGTCAACCGGGTAGACCCGAAACTGAATGAAAAAGTGATGGACCCGGCCTGCGGCACTGGTGGGTTTCTAACCTGCACTATTGAGCACAAGCGCAAGCATTACGTGGAGACAACGCAGGATGAACAGACCCTGCAGAAGAGCATTCATGGGGTCGAGAAAAAGCCCCTCCCGCACCTGTTGGCCACTACCAACATGATTCTGCATGGCATCGAAGTGCCGGATCAGATTAAGCACGACAACACCTTGGCCCGCCCGTTGATTAGCTGGGGGCCAAAAGAGCGGGTGGATGTCATCGTTGCCAACCCTCCTTTTGGTGGAATGGAAGAGGATGGTATTGAAACCAATTTCCCCAGCGCTTATCGCACCAGGGAAACCGCCGATCTGTTTATGACTCTGTTCATTCACTTGTTAAGGGACGGAGGCCGCGCCGCCGTGGTACTTCCAGATGGCTTTCTGTTTGGTGAAGGAATGAAAACCCGCCTCAAAGAAAAGCTGCTGGAAGAGTGCAACCTGCACACCATCGTGCGCCTGCCCAACGGCGTGTTTAACCCCTACACCGGCATCAAGACCAACCTGCTGTTCTTCACCAAGGGTAAGCCCACGGAAACCGTGTGGTACTACGAGCACCCCTATCCCGAAGGCTATAAAAACTACAGCAAAACCCGACCCATGAAGTTTGCCGAGTTCCAGGCCGAAATCGACTGGTGGGGCTCTGAAGCTGATGGCTTTGCCAGCCGTGAGGAAACCCACCAGGCCTGGAAGGTCTCGATAAATGAGATCAAGGCACGAAACTACAACCTGGATATTAAGAACCCTTGGCAGGGCGAAGAGGTCAGTCACGACCCCGACGAACTGCTGGCGAAGTACGAACGGCAACAGGCTGAGATTCAGGAACTGCGTGACCAGCTGAAAGCCATCCTCGGGGATGCGCTCACCCGTGATGCGGGAGAGCAGGCATGAGCGCGCAGAATCTGATAACTGACCATCTGGACCTATGGACGCAAGCGGTCACCCAGAAATCCGCGGCAGGCCGGGGCGGGGCTTCTGGAAAGAGCGGCAAGACTAAACTGACCGGAATCAAGAAGCTACGGGAGTTGATTCTGGAAATGGCGGTGTGTGGAAAGCTGGTGGAACAAGATCCGGATGATGAGCCTGCTCATCAGTTACTTTCCACAATTGAGGCAGAAAAGTCTCGCCTGATAGCAGAGAAAGCGATTAAAAAGTCGAAAGCATTAGCATCATTGGATATTTCAAATCTCCCTGAAATCCCTGAAAACTGGTCTTGGGTGAAACTGGGAGACGTCCTTGGCATTATGGATGCGGGATGGAGTCCTGCCTGCCCCTCTCAACCAGCGGAACCTGGTAATTGGGGAGTACTGAAAACTACAGCCGTTCAAGTCATGAAGTATCTTGAGCTGGAGAACAAAAAACTTCCTATTAATAAGCCTCCCAAAGAGCAGTATGAGGTACACCGTGGAGATATTCTAATCACCCGCGCTGGACCAAAGAATCGAGTCGGCATTTCCTGCGTAGTCAAAGAAACGCGCGACAAGCTCATGATTTCTGACAAAATAATCAGATTTAATTTGATTGAGGCTGGTCTTTCCGAAGAGTACATTTGCCTTTGCCTAAACGCCGGAGAAACATGCAGCTATCTTGAGCATGCAAAATCTGGAATGGCTGAGAGCCAGATGAATATTTCGCAAGACAAGCTCAAACTAGCTCCGATGCCTCTTTGTCCAGCGGAAGAACAACACCGCATCGTCCAAAAAGTCGATGAACTGATGGCCCTCTGCGACCGCCTGGAACAGCACACCAGCGACCAGCTCGACGCCCACGAAACCCTGGTGGATTCCCTGCTTGGCACCTTAACCCAATCCGCCAACGCCACCGAACTGGCCAACAATTGGGCACGCCTTGCTGAGCACTTCGATACGCTGTTTACCACCGACCAAGGCATCGACAAGCTCAAGCAGGCCATTCTCCAACTAGCAGTGATGGGGCGACTGGTGGAGCAGAATGCGGGGGATGAGCCTGCCAAAAGTCTTATCAAGTGTATAGACGAAGAAATAGGCCAACGAGTTAGCGAAGGCACTATCAGGAAGCCCAAAGCATTAGCTTTGGTCGAAGGGAGCTTCCCTTATGAATTACCCAAGGGGTGGAGATGGGAAAAACTTGGCAGGTTTACTCTGATTGGCACCGGTGCGACCCCCTCAAGAGATCGTCCAGACTATTATTCGCCACCAGAATACCCGTGGGTAACCAGCGGGGAAACAAGTCAGGCGTTCATATGCGACACGAATGAGCGTGTATCCAGTCTCGCAGTAAAAGAAACCAACATCTCAATCTATCCGACCGGAACATTGATAGTCGCCATGTATGGTCAAGGGAAGACGCGAGGCCAGATAACTGAACTTAAAGTTGCAGCTGGAACGAACCAGGCCTGCGCAGCAATCCAACCGATAATTGAAGATGCAAGCCACAGGCGATACATAAAGCTATGTTTTGTTAAGCTTTATGACGAGATTCGTGAAAACGCAGCTGGAGGCGCCCAGCCAAATCTCAACACCGGGAAAATTGCCAACACTCTAATTCCGTTCCCTCCCCTGGCCGAACAACACCGCATCGTCCAAAAAGTCGATGAGCTAATGGCTCTCTGCGACCTGCTCAAGGAACGCTTGAACCAGGCCAGCGATACCCGGTGCCAGTTGGCTGAAGCCGTCGTGGAAGGAGCTCTGAGCTAATGGTTTACAGCAGGCCATGGAAATCTTTTCCCGAGCAACTGGAGCTACTCCAATCCCGGGGCATGGTAGTCACTGATGAAGCTGCAGCTCTGGATTACCTAGCGCGTGTGGGCTACTACCGTCTAAGTGCTTACTGGTACCCCTTCCGTAAGTTCGAGCTGGAGCAAAATAGTGAAACCGGCAAGCTCTCCACGAAAGCGATGGATGCGTTTCATAAGGACACTCATTTCGTGGACGCAGTGCGCCTGTATCTTTTCGACAAGCAATTGCGCTTATGTTTGGCAGATGCATTGGAGCGAATAGAAATCTCTCTGCGGGTGGACTTATCCTACTTGCTGGGCAAGCGCAGTTCCTTCGCTCACGTGGAGAATACCAAAGCTCATTTTCATCCAGGCTTTGCAAATCGCCCCTTCCGTAAAGACAGCCAACAATCCTGCTTTGATGCTTGGCTGGTCAAGTACAGAGGATTGGTGGCTCGCTCTAAAGAAGATTTTGTACGCCATCACCACGACAACCACGGTGATGAATTGCCGATATGGGTCGCGGTAGAGGTGTTGGATTTTGGCGCCATCTCCCAGCTGTTCAGCATGCTGAATGTGAAAGACCAATTGGCTATTGCCAATCGTTATGGAGTAAATGACTGGCAAGTATTCAAAAGCTGGCTATTTAGCTTGAGTTACCTTCGAAATCTGGTGGCGCATCACAGTCGGTTGTGGAACCGAAATATCACGTCCAAACCAAAGTTGCCGAAGCCTGGTGAGATCCCGTGGTGTGACTCATTTATTGGTAACGAAGACACCCGGTTCAAACCATTTCTGCTTCTAGCAATTACGCGGATGCTGGTGAAATCCATTTGTCCCAATACCCAATGGCACAACCGACTGGCTGAGCACCTTGACCAATTCCCTGAGCAGAATTCATTAAAGAAGTTGGATCTGAACGGTATGGGGATAACGCAGGATTGGAGAGAGTGGTGGTAGGCACAAATAAAAACCCCAGCGTAAGTTGCAAGCAACCAAGAGGCCGGGGTCGTGTTGAGATAAATACTAGGCCTCTGTACTGCATAATGCAATACAATTTGTACTGCATTATGCAGTACATCCCCACCTCAAAAGGCGTCAAACTGACATGGCCATTGAGCAAGGCATTTGGAAACTCGCGAGCGCTCCTGGCGCACTACCGCAAAAGCTACGCACAGCAGGGCTAGCGGATGAGAGCCTGCTGGAAGAGCAGATTATGCAGGATGTCTCGATTCTGAATCGGGATTGGCTGCTAATTGGTCGTCAGGTGCGCACTGGCTTCGACAAGTTGATTGATCTTCTTGCTGTGGATGCCAATGGTACCGTCATCGTGATTGAGCTGAAGCGCGATAAGACTCCGCGTGATGTGGTGGCTCAAGCTATCGATTACGCCTCCTGGATCGTGACACTAGCGGATTATCAGTTGATCGATATTTACCAACAGTTCGCTGAGCGCTATGCGCGCCCTTACGCCACGCTGGGAGAAGCCTTTGAGACCAAATTCGGCATCTCACTAGACAGTGTCACTCTCAATGAAAACCATCAGTTGGTGGTGGTCGCCACGCAGCTAGATGCCAGCAGCGAACGGATTATCAACTACCTCAACGATCATGCTCAGCTATCGATTAACGCCATGTTCTTTAGTGCGTTTCAGGATAACGGTAACCGTTATCTCACCCGCGCTTGGATGATCGATCCAGATGAGCCGTCTAAACCCATAGCCAGAAAAGCCAATAAAGAGCCCTGGAACGGCGAGTTCTACGCGTCATTTGGTGATGATAGGCCTTGGGAGCTAGCGCAGCATTTGGGCTTTATCGCAGGAGGTGGCGCCGCGTGGTACTCCAAAACTCTTTCGATGCTCTCAGAAGGCGACCTTGTGTGGGTCAATATTCCCAAAACGGGCTATGTAGGGGTCGGCGAGGTAATTGGCGAGCGCTGTCGTGCCACGGAATACCACTTTGAAACAGAAAATGGTGCTAAAACGCTGCAAGAGCTTACTTCGGCTAGCGAGTACCCACACCTTTATCGAGTGCTTGATGACGAAGAAGAGAGCGCCGAGTACTTGGTACCAGTGCGCTGGCTTTATACGGTAGAGCGCAGCGATGCGTTCACCGAAGTGGGTTTATTTGGCAACCAGAACACGGTCTGCAAGCCCACCACGCCTAAGTGGTCGCATACAGTAGAACGACTTAAGCAGGTATGGGGCATGACGCGGTTATAGAAACTCATATCCCGCAGGTGCTTTAAAAGTACGCTCAGTGCACTTTTAAAGCACCTGTAGGTAACTTTTATCTAAAAGAACCATAAGGGTTATCTTCGAATAACATTAAGGTGATCAAATCCGCCTTGAAAAGTACACTCAGTGTACTTTCACGTCACTGATCATTTTTTAACTATTACTAGCTCACGCAACAAGACTGTTGACTTTATGTTTTAAAAGAATAAATATTGCAATTGAAAACCGTATCTTAGCTGATACGGCATCGCAGCTGACGATGAGAAACGAAACAGCGTTTAAAAGCAGGTAGAACCTGCGCCTCACTAAGAGCCCTACGGCATCCCCACAAAAAGCGTTTCTTCAAATTAATGCTATCGCACGATAGCACCAACTCGAAATACACATAAAGCCTCGCGATGCGTAATGCATCAAAAAATGAGATAAATCTGCAAACTGTCAAAAATCCTTTTTTATCAATAGGTTTTAGGCAATAAACAACTCGAAAATGGACAAAAACTGGAACTAAAACTCAGTGAGCGGCGCACTTTTCGCCCGCCGGGCATCATCCTGGTCTTGCTCATTGTCCCACCTCGACAATAACGCCCTCCGGCATCCCTTTCCTGTTAACGCGTTGATGGCGCGACACCCACCCAGGCCAAACGGTTACAAGGTGAACAGCGACAATGAAAATAGTGCAAGCAGCAGCACAGAGGACGACCAGGGCCCCACACCTAGGGGTGAACACTGAACTGCGACTGATGGGCAGGTCGTCGGCGTGGAGGGTGGATCTGCCTAATTAGTCGCAGACCCGGCCACGCATAGCTGCATTTAACATTTAGGTTTAGAAGACACACTTTGAGGACAGATAAATGACATTAGGCAGGGGACATGGAGGTTGGTGTGAGCGCAAACGCAACTACGGTTACGGACGACGGTTGGGTTATGCCGCTCTGTCAGCACTACATGATCATTATGGAAGCACTGATCACTATCAAACTAAGCATAGTCATCATGCTCGGTTTGCGAATTTCGTGCGCTGGATAAAAGATCAATATGGAATAAGAGACTCTCGTTTGATTACGAAAGCACACATGCTGTCGTATGGAGAGCATTTACTGGAGTCTGTTCAGGACGGTGCATATTCTGTTTCGTATGCTCAAAATCTGATCTCGTCAGTAAATACTGTTATGCGCTGTCTGCGACATGACCGAAAGTTGTATGTCTCACCTTCCAAACTAGTAGGCCGAAGAACTCATACTCGACAGAATACACCTCACGGAGAGCGTAATGAGGATGTAGAACAAGCAGCACACGCTCTGGAGCAAGCACAAAACCCAAGAGCGGCAGCTGTATTGCTACTTGCAAGAGCATTTGGAATGCGCGTGCGCGAAGCGTCATTAGCTAACCTAGATAGGCTTTTTCATGAAGCCAAAAATCGAGGAAAGTGCCGAATTTTAGAGGGCACGAAAGGCGGCCGACGGTGTAATGATCGTTGTATTCCTGTGGAGCAAGATCAGTGGAAAGCATTGGAATACGCGCGCACACACTCTCCTAAGGGAAGCAAAAATTTGCTTAAACCAGATGAAACTTATCGTGGTTTCGTATGCCGAGTTATCAACCCAGGACGACCCATCATTCAGTTGCATGGTCTGATCACTTATAGAGAAATGCGCGCAGCATTTGCTGTTGCGATTTATGAAGAGAATGCCAAACAGCTAGCACCTGTTAAGCGAGCACCACTTGATTTAACCGCACATCTAAGAGCACTTGATTTAGTCTCAATTATGCTTGGGCATAACCGTCGACATGTTTCACGAGCATATGTTGGATAGCCTTATGAATCTAAAACCCATTTTTTCTCGCATCAAGTTTAATGGCATGAAGGCACCACACCCTACCCGGCATCTTAATCGTATTGAAAAACTCGCTACTGCAATTCAAGAAAGGTTTCCCGAAATTAACAGGCCGGAAAAAATAAAACTCAAGCATGCAAAGTGGCTAATCAGTCACTGGCTGGAAGAAAAGAACTATAAAACTACTACTCGAAATGATTACTTGAGATCGTTAAAAATTTTGATAGAAGCACTTGGACGAAGTGACCACTGGATCGGCGAGTTGAAGCTCAAAGCAAAAGGTGCGGGTGGAAGGCCAAGGACTAGTCGGGTAGTAAAGAGTAAAAAATACTATCAATAAATTGGCACATTACCGTCCGATATCGACCGGCAATGTGCCAAACTATGGTTTAAAACCACATATGATAGCTTTCTGCTGGAAACTTGACTTCAGAACTATAGTAATTACAAAAATCTAGCTGTTTAACATGTTCAATAGCTTCTCGCTGTTCAAGCCAATTAGCCTCTTTCAACATATCAATTACATCAGCAAGCTCACCCAAAACATCGGCGACGTCTGAAACTACTGACAAATCACCGCCCTGAAGCGCATCGTAAAGCTCACGAATAGTCATACTTATGTATCCTTATGAATGAACCTCTCATTGAGGTAAGTACAACGTATCCCAGGATTAAAAAGCTGCAAGAGAGTAAACAGCCACCTTTTTGTTTACTTTTGTTACTATCAACTAAAATGAACTATTAATTAACCGCTTTTCTAAATGCTGCCGAATAGCGTTCTGCATCAGCAAGCGCACGATGCGATGCCGGATTATCATTTAGATACCTCTGCATAATCAGAAACTCTTCTTTAGACATTTCAGCATACAGATTAAAAACATCGACTAAAGTAAATGTCATTTCCATTTCAGCGGCCTTAAATAGTCTCTTCAACCAGAAGCCGTCAAAATCTAGCGCGTCACAGTAAACTGTTTCGCCCCCAAGCGATGAGTTTAGACGCATTGCTGCCTCTTTCACAGACAAGCCATCTGATAGCAACTCCTCTCGCGAAATACTATGTATCAGCTGTGCATTTGGATCCCAATAACTCCAACTTGCTAATGGCTTAATTAGAAAATTATCCTGATTGCCCAACGTATCTGACCAACCAATCTCGATTGGATAGCTGTTTGTCTGATCAAGGCCTGATGCCTCAATGTCTACAAAGGTCCGCAATGCCACTTCTAGATTCATTTTTCTTATCCAAAATGCCCATCAAAAAACCGACTGCACACAATTGACCACAGCGCCTGCTCTACCCTCTGTCCATTACAAACGGTATGCAACTATAAGTCATAATGTCCTTTCAGGATTTTGAGTTTCAACTGCGCTAGCTACAGTTGATCCTGCACAGAAATCCGCCCATGTCAGCATTAGTTCTGTACGTTGAGGCAATAATTCGTCGCGAGCATATGCCGCCCGAGTGGCGTCACTATTTACGTGAGCAAGCGCTAACTCACTCACCTCATCTGGAAAACTAGAGCTATTGCGCGCCCAATCCTTGAATGAACTTCTAAAACCATGCGGTACTACTGGTCGGCCATCAGTCGGATCAATGTAGTGTCCGTCGCCATTCTTATTTTTAGTGGCATTCATACGACCTACTGTGGACAAAATACTTCTGTCACTCATTACTCCGCCACGAACGCCCGGAAATATCAAAGCCTGATTCTCCATTCTGGGAAGAGACTCCAGCAGAAAAATAGCGGTGGGTGATAGTGGGACACGATGAGGCTTTTTTCCCTTCATACGATTTGCCGGTATAGTCCAAACTTTGGCACTGAAATCTATTTCTTTCCAATTGGCAAAGCGTATCTCGCCCGAACGTGCAGCTGTTAAAATAGCGAATTCCAACGCTTTGGCGCCCATGCCCTCTCGGGTACGCAGGTCTTTCATGAACTCGGAGACCCGCTGCCAGGGTAGAGCCGGGAAGTGCTTTTTACCCTTACCCAACTTGCTAGGCTTAGCCAGTACAGCATCAAGATTGCCTTTCCAACGTGCAGGGTTATCACCTTGACGGTATCCCCGCACAGTTGCCCATGCCAGAGTTGCCTCTACGCGCTGCCGAACGCGGGTAGCTGTTTCTGTTTTCGTTTCCCAGATAGGCTCTAGCGCTTTCAGGACGTGGGGCAGTTCAATATCTCTTACTGGCACATCTCCGAAATGAACAAAGGCATAGCGCTTAAGCGAGCCAATCCAGTCTTTCCGGTGCTTAGCGTTATCAAACTCTTTTTCCTTGTTGACGTGGTACCGTTCTGCCGCCTCGCGAAATGTCAGTTGCTTAACTTGGGCAGCAAGAAGGGCGGATTTCGCAGCTTGACGCTCAGCAATAGGATCAATGCCTATCGCCAGTTTATTGCGAAATTCTCGGGCCTTTGTGCGAGCGTCGGCAAGGGAAACTGTCGGGAAGCCACCCAGACCAAAATCACGCCGGCGATTGCCAACCCGTGTACGAAGTATCCATGTACGCCCTCCACTTTCTGACACTTTAAGCAGCAGGCCAGCGCATCCGCCGACGGCATATGTACCGGGCTCTTCTAAAGCTCTCACTTCAAGAGCACTTAACTCTTTAGCTACTAACGGCACGAATACCACCCTCCTTTTAGCATACCACCCACTGTACCATCCAAAATAATAGCATTGGGTGATATTTCCTGACATGGAAAAAGACAACGTAAAGTATAAAAAACAAGGAGTTCAATAGGTTAAAGCATCGGCATGATGTGCTTTGATACACCTAAACGGTGGACGCCGCCTCCACCACCTTACTATACAAATCAAGCACCTACGGGTGCTTTTTTTTGTGCCTGAAAACAGCCTTGTGCCGGGCTATTGATCACTATCAACGCGAGCAGCTTAGATCACCCTCTTCACAGTGAGCATGCTCACGCAGCCTTTTCGTGCGGGCCACTGTAAGCGTTTCAAGGCATCCGTTACGTACCATAGGCTGGGCGCTACCACCCTCAACGGCGCTACTTTCGAATGCACATTCAGCATCGCGAAAACCTATCCACGCCCGCTGAGCGGCTCTAAGTTTTTCTAACGAGGCGGCGTTGTTGCTTAGTTGTCCTACAAGCACCTGATAAGCATCATTTAGCTCTTTATCGGCCGCTTGATACGCCTGCGCTGTGCATTCGTTGAGCTCAATCTGAGTAGTAGCGCTATCACAGGCATCGCCCGCATAGACAACACTGCTGGCGACTAAAAACCAGATCCCTGCGTATTCCGGCGAACGTGACCGGTCATTCCGGTGATCGTGA
>TARA_R110000824_G_scaffold40986_1_pt1 | contig 14647 bp, 8 predicted proteins | sample TARA_R110000824 | Tara Oceans TARA_R110000824 (sample SAMEA4397747) | marine metagenome | biome: Polar Biome; feature: [MES] marine water layer (ENVO:01000295) within the mesopelagic zone...; material: water (ENVO:00002006), including particulate matter (ENVO:01000060) such as...... | reverse complement strand
GTTCTGGTTCAACTTCTAGCTCAACCTCTACTTCTGGTTCTGGTTCAGCTTCTGGCTCAACCTCTACTTCTGGTTCTGGTTCAACTTCTGGCTCAACCTCTACTTCTGGTTCTTCTTCTTCTAAATCATCATAAATATCAATAGGCAAGTCCCAATCTTCTTCTTCATTTATCTCCCACTCTTCATCTATCGGGTCAAATTCTAAATCTATTGACGTATCCACCTCTTCTCCAGATAGAGTTATCTTTCTCTTTTTAGCGTATTTTTGGATTTCTTCTTGCCCCTCCTTAGAGTTCATTAGGTTTATTATAGATTGATTTAGTTCGTTAAGATTATTCTTCACTATAATATCCTGACTCTCATTTAAGCAGCATTTAGTGTACTCTTGAATTATCTCTCCAAATATAGACTCCGCGTCTTTCATATTCAGCCCTATCTTTTTTAAGTATTCTTCTACTCTCATCTTTTACTATTTTTTTTCAATTAATGGAAAAATTTTCTTAAATGTTTTTACCGCCTTAGCGATGTCTATAATTTTTTTAGGGTCATTTCTAGACGCCATTTCTTTCGTATACATCTCTGTTAGTATCTTTTTTTGTCCTTCCGAATCCTTGGCCAGATTTTCTGCTTTTTTGGTTTTGGTTTCCTGAGCTTTTATTAAAGAATCTACTTGAGAGAATTTTTTACCCTCACTTTCTATAAATATAGAGTAGTCACTCAGCGTTTTAGATATACCAGTTCCTCCTATTAGTCTGTCAACTTCATTTTCAAATTTACTAAGGTCTACTCCATACCAATCATCATAGGACATACTCTTATAGCCCGAATCGTGCATAAATCTTATCATTCTCCTAGGGAGAGACAGTTTAGACTCGTCTATTGTGGAGTCTTCTATTTCCTTTTTAGCTTTTTTAAACTCTGCTTCTGCTTTTATTACTTCTGCTTTAAAGTCCTTAGATTTTCCAGAAATACTTTCTTTGCTTTTCTTTTCCAGCCTCTCTATGTTCTGATACTCTATATCCACGATTAATAATCCTTCTAACAATCTTTTAAGCTGAGTAGAGAGCACTACGTAACTAGTTGTTGAGCTTGAAATATCTTGATGCTCAAAAGTAGGGGTATATGCTTCGGTGTCATTTATTAGTTTTATTGCTTCTGCTTCGGTAATAGCAGTATATTTAATCATTTTTATCTGGTCCGATGTAAGAGGTGTTTTGCTTGCCGATTGTTTCTTCTCAATCGCCTTATCTTTTCTAATTTTATTCTCCGCTCTGATGATGGTTTTAATCATATAGTCTCGGAGCGCTGCTGAATAATATAGAGATATTTTGTTAAACTTCTCTTTCAGTTCTGCTGAAGATTCTAAGTCCGCTTGGTAGTTTTCTTTAATTCCCTTCAAGCTTTCTAATTTTATACTCTCCTGAACCCTTAAGCTTTCTAGCTCTTTTTCTGTTTCAATCCATCCTATTTTTACTAATTGCTTTACGTCTGTTGTGAGCTCAATTTTAATTTGATGAGCGTCCATAGTGAATTGAGTGGCATCCATTTCGTAAACATCGCTGTCTAACATTTCCCTAACAGCTGTTATCTTTTTATCTAGTTTAGAAAACACAAAAGCGTCCAAAGAGCGTCTAGCTAAAACATTTATTATAAAACAGTTCTTCCAATTATTACCTTGCCTCCAAATCCTTCCTTGTAATTGCATCATTTTAACTGGAGAAAATTCTGCATTGAGGATATACATTATCGTAGCGTTCTCTTGTAAATTAATTCCTTCTTTAATAGTTGACGTCCCCATTAAAATTAAAACTTCCCCATTTAAAAATCCAGTTTTGATTGCTTCTCTATTTTTAGAGGTAGTGTCAGATATTAAGAATTTTATCTGTTCCTCATCTAAAAGAGCGAAAAATTTACTCTTTGGGTCGGCACATATATCTACCATATATTGAGTTATCAATTCAAATATATTGTATCCCACCCCTCCGTATGTAAATCTAAAACTATTTAAGTAGAAAACTTGACCGCTTGGGCTTTCTTTCTTGTCTTTATGGTGTAACAAAAGCTCTAGTGAGCAATTGATTGCATATTCTAATTTCGGAGAATTAAGGATAAAGTTTTTAGCATTAGCGGATTTATCTTTACCAAAACTTGGTAATAAGGGGTTTGTTACCGTCCCTTCACTATTTCCGCTAATTAAATACGGGGAAATTGCTAGTTTTAAATTTAGCGATTGTCCCTGAAATGCTTTTGCGTTAGAAACACTATCGCCAGCCGCCCCACTTTTTATAGCCTCAGTTCCGTCCACAGCGCTTTTTTCCTCATCCTCAGCATCAGGATTATTTTCGGCCTGAAAGGTTGCAACCCATAAGCTGTTGGTATTAAAATTAGTTAACTCCTGAATTAATTGTTTTACTTCTGGCGTATCACCCTCATTGGAGAGCCGACCGTCTATAACTGCTATCATTTTTTCTTCCCACTCTTGGTCTACCCATTGTTCTTTTGTTTCGCTCACGGATTTTTTACTTTTTTTACTTTTTTTCATCATCTCTAAATCAAAACCAAACTCATTTACGGTGGTTGTGTCTCCATTGGTAAATTTAGATATGTTGTTTACCATCCTCAGCTGTACTGGGCTTAAATCCACGACCGAAGTAACATCGCTTATTTGTTTATTATCTTGTGGTGATGAAGATATAGTATACTTGATTGGTCTTCGTCTTTCTATCTCTTTATCACTTATTTTAAAGTTTCCAAAGGATTTAATAAAACTGCTTAAGGCATAACCGTTATTGTACCCTTCTATTTTGGCAAAAAGACCAAATTGGTTTCGTTGATTTATGTCCCATTTCCACTCTTCTATAACATACTTCATATAAAACTCATAAGCATTTGGTACGCCTAAACCATCCATCCTAGATTTATCTATCATATTAAATAGCGAAAGTAACTGGTAATTATCATCTGTAAATGGAGTCGCTGATAATAATATGGTATTTTGCTGCTGATTTTTTCTATTCTGGATATACTTGCTTAATGCAAATAAGTTAAATTTATTCATCGTAGGCAAAGAGTTAGATTTAAAACTATACTCTATTACTGACTCGGCTCCATCTGTTTGATTGTTTATTGCCTTCCCATATAGCCGTTTATAGTTCTTACCATTTGACACTCTCCTTTGAACCTTGTCTATTATCCTATTAAAATTATGAATCTCATCTACAATAAGCGCGTCTACATTCAAGTCTTCTATGACAATAGAGTTATGTCTTAAGGGTAAGGAAAATCCTTTATAAAAGTCTGGAGCCCTATCTAGCGAATATTTATCGTCTCCAGAATCCGAAGCGTCTACAATGGCTTGATTTACGTATATTTGAGGAACCTTAATATTTTCTATTGCAGAATGTTTTGCCATAAGTATTGCGTTATCCTGAATAGCCCAATCCTTCCATTTACCCATTTTACCAACTAGTGTTCCTCTTAGTTTTCTAAAATACCAGATAACCCTATCGGTTAACTGTTTCTCCAGCTTAGTATATTCTTTATGTATCCAAAATCTAAAGTCAGGTAATTGTTCTACATCACCTGATTTCCACCCCTTAATATAACGAAAACAACCGTCTAAGCTGCACTCAGAAGAGTAACGGTCCCCGCAATATTCCTTTTTTTCAAACTCCTTTTGCTTATTGGTATAGGCGTATGCTGACCTAAATTCTTTGTTAGTATTGCTACCGACAGTAGTGAGCTCCTCAATCCACTTATTTCTTACGTCCGTAGCAATTGTATTTATGTCTGGCACAATACTTGAAAGCGCTGGGCTTTGACCAAAATTAGGGATAGCGTCCGCAAGGATTTCTTCCACAAAACTTACAAATGTACTTAAGTCCGCATTTCCCGAATATCTTCTTTTGCCTATTATTAAGTCATCAGAATCACATTCTTCTCCCTTCTTAAAAAGCTCTTTATTGAATATAGCTGCGACTTCATCTACATCGGCAGTCTTATTTCCCCAGCCAGATATAGATACTTCTATTAGAGCTTGTATGCTTCTATCCGAATACCTAAGAAGCCCTCCCCCCCCAAGCTTACTCTCTTTTGCTTTGCCGCCTCCTGGAATTTTAGCGCCCCTTACTCTGCTGTACTGCCCTATATGGCTCAAAATAATTGACTGGATTTCGGTAGATTTTGTAATAGCCCCCACTTCATCAAATGACCCAGTATCGGTTTCGTCTGTATATATTTTTGTTCCTTTAAATTTTCCATCCTTAGCTATAATCTTTTTTTGAATAGGCGTCTTGCTTAAGCGCTTTTTACCCATTAAATCTGATAACCCTAAGTTTCCTAAAGGAATTACTTTTATTGAGTTTCCTAAAAGCCCTATTATAGGATTTCCCTCCTTATCCTTTCCTCCACTTATTTCTGTTATCCAGTTGTCATACACTACATTTGGAACTATTATTAAAATCCTTCTAGCGTTTCCTTTCACTATAAGTTCCGAACATTTAGTGATGGCAGTAGTGGTTTTACCAAAACCAACTTCGTGAGCTAATAGTCCTCCGTTATTATATGCTGACAAAAACTTCAGTCCTTGTTTTTGAGCTCCCCTTAAATTAAAAGGCTTTGTGGTTTCGGACTTAAAGTAGTAGCTATGGCGAGCGATAACGGGTATAAGAGAATAGTTAGGTTTCGCAAAATTATTAAATTTACTATTCCACGTGTGATTTGCTTTTGGAAGGGATTTTTCCATTATCGTAGTCTGGACAAATAAATTATAGAGCCTTTGCCCTTCAACTTTAATATCAGAAGTTTTTTCGTAATATAGAGTCTCTAGTATGCTCCATAATCTTTTCGCATCTTCTTTGTTTATAGGATATGTTTCATCTGAATCATAACTGTTAATCCTTATGGTTATAAGGTCTTGTGTATCATCTATATATCCCCATTCAGCAAGCTCATCTCTAGACTCGCCCCTTAATCCCCCTTTTGTATTTGAAGACAAGGTTGTTAGGCTGATGGAGGGCATCCCCGCGCTTACTCCTATGTCTAAGGTGATGGTCTTTTTAATGTCCGAACCCTTCTCGGTTACGTTTTCTCCAGTCTTATAATTTCTCTTCACTAGCAATAATTCATTCAAATACTTTTTAATAAAGAGGCCTTTTTGTAGAGGCGTTACATAAGAGTCTGAAATTAAGTTCGGTAACGCCACCCCTCCTCCGCTTTCTGTATTAACTTGTATGTGAGCCTTTATATATTGTGTCCCCTCCCCTCTGAGCCAGTCTATAAAATAGTCTTTACTTATGTCTTTTCCAAAAATACTATCGCCATAACCTGAACGCCCGTGGGCTTCAATAAATTCATCATTGACATTTACAGTAATCGTTCTAAGCTCTTGTTGTTTATATTTTACTTGTTCCTCTTCCGAAAGGTCTTGATTGGTTTTGAGTTTATTTATAACATCTACTCTGCTTCCCCACCTAAACTTCATTAGTAATGGTTTGGCGGCATTTAAAATAGCCATCTGATTAGAAACAATTTCACTCCCCATTTTGCTACCAAAATAACTATTTATGTAAGATTCTGTCTCTTTTTCTAGTTTCTCTATTGTAGCGTACACATTTCCGCTTGCATATTCCGATGTATACTCTATAAGAAACGGCAGAACCCCATAATATAACGGCAGTCCCGTTGACTCCGAAATAGACATATCTGAAATACAAACCAGCTTCCTTTTTATAAGATAGTCAACTATTCTAAACGTAAATTTTAAATAATCTACTCCTAATATCTGTATGCACAATAATCTATAATAAGGGTCAGCTCCTTTAGAGCAAAAATACGCAAAAGTCTTCTCTATATCTAATGCAGTGTTATTTTGCCAGTAAGATTCTCTAACCTGAAGGACTAGTTTATCTATATTTGGATTTGTTTTATGATTAAATTTATCCTTGCTTTCGTCCAGCCATCTTATTATTACCTCGCTTTCTTTTTGTTTTTTACCAACTTGCTGAATGATATTTTTCTTTTGTAATGGGGCATAGGTGTTTACATATTTCTCCATAAATACCCCTAGACTATCATATAATTCTTTATCATTTTTTATGCTTAATAGAGCGTTTTCTTTTTCTATAAATTGTTGTAATCCAGGATTTTCTCTTAAAATCTTAGCGGGGACCTCCAAATACTCGGCCACGATGGGCTTGTCAGATAATTTTTCTTTTAGAGTGATTGTTGGAGATAGGTCAGTTAGGTTTACTGCGCATATAACTTTACCGATATGTTCTGAGGTAGGTATACACTTAACTTCTCCACAAAAGGGAACGGTATTGTTATATTCTTCTCTAGTTCCTTTTTCTAAATCCATAGCGGTAGAGACATAGGAATAAGAAAAATTTGTAGAAATAAGTAAAGAGTTTCTAACAGAGTCATAATAGAAGTCAGCGACTTCTTTCTTGGATTCTCCTTTCATAGCGTAAGATAGTGGGGCTAAAACCGAATATATTTCTACGGGGTCTACATACACGGTCGTTCCTTTCTTGTCTATTGTTAATTGGATAGGGTATTTTTCACTATCGGCACCTAGACCTTGCAAAACTAAAGGAGTATAAATAGAGTCTATAAGGGCTCCAAATGTTACATCTAAACCCTGACTAGAGTTTGTGTTTTCTCCTTTTGTCGTTTTAAAAAATTCCATCATTTTTTCTTGAAGCGCTGCGCTAAATCCCTCATCTATTGGTCTGACATCCCTAAAAGTAGGAGTTATAGAGAAGGTGCAATTTTCTTGGTCCAGCGTGTCGGGATTATACGCCTCTCCCTTAAACCCAATCATACAAAAACTTCCTTGGTCGGTTGTTGTGCCGAAAGCATTCCAGTTTCTATATACATATCCTCTGCACACCTTATTAAACTCTTGCTGAAGATTTTCGCTTGCCTCTTTATACTCTAATCTTAAAGTTCCTCCCAAAAAAGACTTCTTTAAAACCCCCATTAGTTTATCTGTGGTGGTAATATAACTTAGAGTAAAATAAGACTCATAGGCCTCAGAATTTGCTCTCGCCATTGCGCTAATCATATTGGGCATATCGTCTTTATCTATATGATTTAATTCCCCTACAAAAGAAGATGATGATACTAGGCCTTTATATATTGTTAGTTTAAAATAGGAAATGAGGGCTTTTTCCGTTTTTTTATATTCCCAAAGTTTTGCTGCCCATCTTCGGTTATTATAATTAAAGTTGCTTAGAAAAACTTCCCCATCATCATCGCTAATTGCTCGCTTCATTGCCCCCAACTTACTGCTAGGGTTTGCTACAATAAAAACCTCCTCCATCATAGACATTACCTCAGAATTTATTAAGGCGATAGGCTCTGCGTCATCTTTGGTTTTAGAAATAAACTCTAAAAATTCTGACCTATCTTTTTCTTCTTTTTCAGAATCCTTAGTCAGCTTTATAAGGCTTAATATATTACTTTCTTTCATATTTAATTATTTTCTATATTTGATGATTGACTCGCGCTTTCAAATCCATTCAAAATTGACTTAATGTCTTTATTCTTTTCTGCGCCAAACATTTGATTAATAATGTTTTTTATCAAATTTACTTTCGCTTCGTCATTTTGTATTTGCGAATACGTATAGGGATGGGTAAATTCCGATACATTTAACAAATGCTCTGCTATACCCAGCATTGTCACCACCTTATCTTCTCTACTTAAGAGCTTATAGTCTTCGGCAATCATCTTATATTTTTTTTATTTTACCTTCCTTTGTAATTACATAAGCCTTATCAGTTCTGCTATCTCGGTATAAAAAGAACCCTCCGTCTAGTTTTTGGCTTTCATCTTCCAACTTTCCCAGCCCTACTACCTTAGCCTCTTTACCGTTTGACAACTCAACTATCTTACTTTTTTTTTCATATTCCACCCAGCTATACTTGTCGGTTGTGGAACCAGTCAGGCCTCCAAAATGATATTTTTTCTTATTAATTATCTCCATTGTAGGCGCTATATATCCAGTTGAAAAAGCGCTTTCTCCTTTTACTTCTATTGATTTTTCTGTACCTTCTTTACTTAGTGACATAATTATATTTTTTTATAAATTAATACTTGATAATCCGACTCTTTATTTAATGCTATTTCGTGAACAAACTCTACTCTTGCGTCTTCTCTTAGCTCTCTTTTAACCAAAATACCATTTGAACCTCCAACCACTACGCATAATAACCCCTCGTCATAAAGAAACTCTACGGCTCTCTTTGAGTAATAGGTAACTGGAGGCATTTTAGAAAATTCCTCGTTATAATCAATTTCATTATAGTTTATTTCATCTTCGGTTACTTTATCTCTTTTAGAGCCAAATGGCTGCGTGATAACGATATTATATTTTTTATTATCCCCTTTAAAATCCGCTACAAAATAATCTGCCAAATCTCTTACGTATGATACATATAAGTTTTTGGTAGCCCTATCATCGCATACTGCGTCCGATATAAAGCAGCAGTATTTGTCTGTATTAAACGCTGTAATATCTAGGTGTTTTGGGGCTAGCTGTAAAAATTTTCCCGCTCCTGAATTTGTATGTAGGCATTTAATATAGTTAGGATTATTGGACGTTATTCCTCTTTTCGCGGTAGGGAAAAAATCATTTATGTAGTCCCACGTTTTTTTAATCAGTCTATTGGGAAGCTTGTAGTCATTACAGCCCGTATAATTATGTAGAAATTGTATGTTGGTGCTAGTAGCAACAAAATCTTTAGAGTTGGTTAATATGAACTTTCTTATTTGGTCGTTTATATTCATTTTTTATCTTTTTTTACTATACTATTATCAAAAAAGTCAACTAATATGCAGTGTGCATTGGGGTATTCTGGGTCATTAAAAAACTCCCAAGGGATAGCCTCTCTCATTTCCTTTTCATTTGGAAGAACCACAATTAAATTTTTTATTTGCTTAAGAAGGGTTAGGCTCCAGTCCATTAAGGCATCGGTCAATATTATCGTCATAAACTCTGCTTTCTTCTTTTTTTGCAGAGCAATAAGTTGGTTAAAGGCTTCAGTCCAATCATTTCCGCCTCCTCCCCGCGCCTTAAATGTTTGGGCTAAATCAAAGTTTTCTCTAGCTTTTTTGTTATCAACCTTGTCGTGAATCTTTGTGTCTACGCACCAAACCTCTCCATTAAAACTTCCCACAATATACGGCAAGTATCCTCCTAAAATTTCAAGATATGTTTTTCCATCTTTTCCCGTTCCTAACATAGACCCAGACGTATCTATTAAAGTATAAACCACATCTTTGGGTTCATATTTTTTTGCCCTTTCCTTAGCTTCAACCCCTCTAATTAAGTCCTCTACATCATACCAGTCTTTAGACGGCTCTCTCTCTGAGTATTGCCAGTCTTTTAAGTCCAGATTTATAAGGGTTACCCAAGAAGGTTTTGCTAAATCCACAAAAGTAACAACCCCCTCATCATCTCCCGCGTCTCCTCCTTGTGATACTTCAAATACGGTATCTGTAATCTCAGGAAACTTCATAGGGTCATCGGTTATAATTCTCTTAATATCGGTCACCTCGGTATTAATATCTATCTGGGTTTTAGCATCTACATTATTTACTTTATCATTCCATCCGCACGGTGGAGGCATATCTTCAGCTCCGAAAATTGCATTCTGTTCCCTTTTTCTGCCTTGCTGAATACCTTGTAATATGCTAATTAATTCATTCATATATCCCCCATTAGCAGAATTTATTTCTCTATTATACTGGCTCTCAAGCTCGTTTAATTTACTCTCACTAATCTTCATAAACAGTAATCTCTTTTAGTCCTTGCATATTTTCAGCTGTCTCGGACATTCCGTTCTTAATTCTTTCTGGTATTTTTTTACCATATTTATTTACCATATCTGCTAAACTTTTTTGAGAGTTTTGCATTTTTGACATTAGCTGGGCGTATCTTACTTTTAGTCTTCTTTGCTCATCTTCCTCGGTTTCTTGTTCTTTGGCGGTAAAATCCCCCTCTTTTGGCTCTAAATCTTCTCCTCCTTTTTCTTCGTCTTCCCCCTCCTTGCCTCCTTTTTCTTCTTCTTCTCCATCTTCTCCTCCTTTTTCTTCTTCCTCGTCTTCGTCTGGCTCTGGCGTTAGGTCATCGTCCTCATCAATAACCCCATCTTCATCTATACCGTCAAAACCATTAGATTTAGCGTCTTCTATAATATTGTCTATTTCCTCCTCCGTCAGAGTTTCTGGGTTTCCTTCTGGCTGGTCCTCTGGGTCTTCTCCGTCAGGCCCATCTCCTCCTTCTGGACTAGGTGGTTCAGGCCTAAGTATCGTAAACTCCTCTTCTTCAAATTCTCCAAGTTTTCCCATTATTTTAATTTTGTTCCTAGTATAGCATTAACCACATCTACTGACACTTCTTGTATGGTATATTTCTTTTTTTCACCTCCTTTTATGTCTGTGATTTTTCCATATTTTTCTCCTTTTACCATAACTACATCTCCTATTTGAGCTGGAGGCGGTTCTGGTGGAGGGGGTGGCTTCGGGCAACACTCAGTAGAAAACTCCCCCGTTGGATTTCCTTTTTCATCTACACATTCGCAAGGCTCAGGTGGTGGCGGGGGCTCTTTTACGGGCTCTACTGCTATAAAGTCTATTCTCTTATAATTCCCATACACTTTTAAAGACCCTCCTATTTTTGAATATCCCCCTCCGCTAGTCATTAAATAGTCTTCAATTTCTGAAGGTTTTATCTGTTTTGTGTAAAGTTTTTGCTCTAGGTCTGTTACTGATGTCAATTCATATTCACACCTTTGAAGGACATCATAATCTATCTTCTCGTCATAAAGCATTTCGTCTTTATCTTTGCTGTCAATTAACTTATAAAAGTCTGAGCATTCTTTACTAGGAAGTATTGCACTAATTTGAGCTATTTTCCCCTTATTTTTAGTAGCTGTTATTAAAACATAGGCTCCTATTTGAGGAACCCAAGGAGCTAGCTTATCAGGGTCTTTTTCTTCATCGTCATCAAAGTCGTGTTGGTGATACGTGTTATGCGTCTTCTCAAACGACCATCCCTGAGCTAGTATCGGCAGACCTATCTTAGGATAAAACTGTTCAGGAACATATAATGCTTGGGGTCTTTTTATCTCAAAGTAAAATAGGCAGTCATTAAGTTGCATTAGGGATTCTCTATCTAAAGGAGCATTGCACCTTACGTCCATACAAATATTAGTACAACTACTATGTCCCGCTCTATTTCTCACATTTGAGTCTCCATTAAATATATGCCCTAATTCGTGCAATAAAACTGTTTTTAATATGCCTGGGTATTTAATCCAATAATAAGAGAGCGTTGGGTAACAAATGGTATATTTACCTTTATCTGGTCGCCACTGAGCAAACCAAGTATCCGCTTGCTTATGATAACTGAGCAATACTTTTTCAGGGAATGAAACTAACCCTCTAAGCACTCCATTTAACTCTTTGACTTGAGCTTTAGTCAATTCGGGCATCTCCCTATGTACTCTTTTATGTCCTCCTAAAGAAGATTTCATAGTCATATAGAGCCCCCATTTCGGAAGCTTCTCGTCTAAGATTCCCATATAGTAACTAAAAAATTCGGTATATGTACTAAATTCCTTCACTTATTCCCCTTTAAATATTGATTTTATTTTAATGGCTCTATCTAACTTAATAGTAAGATTTTTTATTCTTTGTGGCTTGGTTTGTGGGGTTTTCTTTAGCGCTAAATCATACGCGTCTATATGCGTATCGGCTACCTCGGTAATCTGTTCCCCCCAGTTGTTCTTAAGAGAGGAATATAGCTCCCCGTACTGCTCTTGGAACATAATCAACTTCTGTTGCGTCTTGGACATCTGGTCTATTAAAAACCAAACATCAGTAGCCATATAGCTTTCTTCTAATTTTGGAAGGACCTCTGTTAACATTTTCTCTGCTTGTTCTGAAACGGTATCTGGATGGAAAGTAAGTGCTTCTGGCTTAATCTCGTCAGTTTGAAATATTTTACCAAAAAATAGACTTACTTTTTGTATAGCAAACTTTTTCGCATTTTCATCCATTTTAGCTGATAACACTTTCTTATATAGTGTTTTGAGTAATACGGGTGTTAAGTATTTATTTATTTCCATTTGTTCAAATACTTTACTTTCATTATACATAGTGACTCTTAAAAAGCTTAAAACTCTATCTACCCAGTTGCTAACGCTTATGGGAGTAGGAAGGTCTTGGCTAGGAAACTCCTCCTCCATCTGCGCTCCTACCAACAGAGCTGTATCTTCTTCACTATGGCTTTCTAAGTATGTGTTTATGGTTTTCATAATGTCTTCTCTGAGCAAGTCTGTCGTGGTCTCTTCCACTACTCCAGCAGTTGCAATTTCTGGGGCTATATCTTGCTCTACACTTGTATTTACTCCTATTTGTAAATTAATACAGTCCATTATAGATTCTCTTAGTGATTTAGAGTCAGATGGGCTCATTTCTTGTCCGCTTGAGTTCACCACAGCAAAATTATTTCTAACAATTTTATATAGGGCGCTGGTTTTCGTTGCATTCAAAATTTGGTTTTGGTATTTTTCAGGGTTTTTGCTAGCGTCTTTGCTTAATTTAGCAAATTTTTCCATCAAATTCAAGTAAAAAAAGTTTCCTTGTCCATCAGTTGTATTTAAGAGTTTAGGAAAAAATCCGTATTGCCATTGTAGGTTTATTTCTGGAATATATTTCATTTCTAAGCCTCCTAAAAGACCCGTTCCTCCAAATTTTTCATCTGACTTGGTGTTAATTGCATCAAAACATCTTCTCATATCAGCTAGTCTTGGCTCTGGTTTGTTTATCATCATCACATCTTCCACTACTATATGTAAAAACCTCCTAAATAAAGCGTCTTCAATTTCGGATGTAGCATTTGCTATTCCAATAACTCTGCCGTCAAGCACGGGCAACCCATCTTTAATAGCTTCGTCAATCATAGTTTTTATCACCCTATAATCACTTCCGCTCTTTACTTTTGAAGGAACCATCGCTCCCTTTCCGTCATTTAAGGTTTGAAAAGAATAGTCTTTTATGTGCCTCTCTCTTACTATGTGTAACAGAGGAGCATACTTGTCTTTTTCTCTTTCGTCTACCTTATCAAGCTCGTCTAATATCAACCAAAAATTTCCGTATCCTAATATAGTAGATAGGTATAAATTTATGTCTCTTATTTCGTCTTTAACTAAGAGGTTTGGGTCGGTGATTTGTTTCTCCGACTCAATATCTCTTTCAAATTTTACTGGCTTGGACGTTAGTTTTTTCCCCAAAGATGTGGATGTTGATAAGGCCGTATTAATTAGTTCAAAGTTTTGCGAAGTAGTAACTGATGACTCCCACTTTAACTTAGAGAGCACTTCTAAAAGGTTGTTTAAAGCATAAAAATCTTTTCCGCTTTTTAGCGCCTCCTTTTTACCAGTATACGCTCCTATAATTTTATTATCAAATAATTTTTTACCGTTTGCAACATATTTTTGGATTAGTGGGGCGTTTGGGAACCAGTTTGGTTTAAAAAACTCTAGTATGTCTCCAGTATCGGCTTTTTGACCAACTAATCTTGGTAGTCCTTCTATGTTAGATGGTTTTTCTGACCCAATAAACAAAAAGCTATGAGGAACTCTAAATTCTTTTGCTAATTCTGTGATAGAATACGACTTCCCGATTGAAGATTTTCCTAATAATAAAAAAGGTATGTCATATCTTAAAAGGTTTTTAACCATTTTAATTGTGTTTTCCCCGCTAAAAGGTTCAGCTGTAATTGTTTTTACTTCTGCCATTTTTTTAATTTTTAAATTTTTAAATCACTACATATCCCACTTACTAGTTCAGTAATTTTAGAAAGATTTACCTCTGGTATAATGCCACCTTTTTCAAATTTTACATCTTTTTTCATATCTATTATATCTGCTAATCTTTCTTTACTTACACTTACATTTAATGATTTTAATACATCCATAAGTTGTTCTTCGGTTTCAGGATATACATAAAACCCCCAATCATATTCTTCTGCACCTCCATTAGTAATATCATTTAATTCAGAATAATTTATAGTATCATAATATCCATTTTTCATATATATTTCAACCTCAACTTTTGCTTTATCAATAATTTCTTTAGTAGTTGCTGATTTATCAGCTAAAATATTTAAATCAACATTATAATTTTTTTTTGGTAGAGAAAATGCAACATTCTTAGGAATTGGCTCTCCATCAAAATAAAATTTTAAATTTTCTATTGGTGAGCCATCATCATAAAATTTCCCTCCTTTTGCATAAATTCTATCAGGTGACATTTTTTTCAAGTCCTCTTTAAAATCATCAAACGAAATTACATCTCCATTTATATCTTTCGGTTGTGCTTGTTGCCAATATCTCAATGCTTTTTCCTCTAAACCTTTAACTTGTAGTTTTCCTCCTTTTGCATATTTTCCCTTACCAACTTTTCCTCCTATTTTAATTGCTAATTTTTTCGCCTTATTATAATCAGGAGATTGCCATACTGCATTTCCTTGATAATCAAAAACATAATAGGTTTCTATACTACCCCCTTTTGCATAAAACATTTTACTATAATGGGGTTGTGAAATTTCATATCTTTCTGTATACAATTCGTA
>TARA_R110000824_G_scaffold150836_2_pt1 | contig 14659 bp, 27 predicted proteins | sample TARA_R110000824 | Tara Oceans TARA_R110000824 (sample SAMEA4397747) | marine metagenome | biome: Polar Biome; feature: [MES] marine water layer (ENVO:01000295) within the mesopelagic zone...; material: water (ENVO:00002006), including particulate matter (ENVO:01000060) such... | reverse complement strand
GGCGGGAAGCCCTATCGGCGTCAGGCAGCGGGGAGAAGCAACTAAACTCCTGCACTCGATCGCAAGCCGAACAGATCCGTGTACATTCATTTCAACACTTATCAAACGTGCTGAAGACCCCTCGATCGTGAAAAAAGGTGGTTGGATGCTCGTGGCAATGCGAGAGGAAGCAAATTGCGTTTAAAGGTCAATCTGAAATTACCCCCCACTTCGAATCATCGTTTGATTCCGGTGAAAGGCAGGCTCATCACATCTCCCAAGATGCGTGAGTGGAAGAAATACGCGGAGGAAGCCGTGACTATTCAGATCATGGGACACCTTGGCGATACTCCAATGACCGGGAAACTCTCGGTAACAATAATTATCAGTTGGCCGGATTATCGCAAACGCGATATCGACGGTCCAGTCAAACCAGTGCTTGACGCGCTGACTAAGGGTGGAATGATTGAAGATGACAGTTTGATTAAAGATTTGTGGGTCAAGGTCGATGAAAACATAAGCAAGGTCACAGCAGGAGTTTCTGTTGAGGTAGAGAGCGTCGAGTAGTAACTCACGCGGGTTGCTATTCAAGCGGCGCGAGAAGCCCACTCTCGCGTCGTTTTTATTCAGTACAGTTGCACGGAATAGTGCTTCCATCGTCTTCAAAAAGTTTGCCCTGAATCGAAACCTGAGTCAGCAGGTTTGTGTAACTCGGTCGGTCTATGCGAAACGTTTTGCCCATCTTTTCTTCGGCCTTTGCCCACCAGTCGAGTTGGTGTGGCTCAGCCTCAGCAACCATCTCAAGTCTTCCGCGAGACTTTAAGAAGCAACCAACGCAGTTACCCATCCATCGTGGGATCTCTAGACGGAAGTCTTGATCTTTCCAAAACGACTCAACATCCTTGAGTGTGTGGCCTTCGTGATACATCGGGCAGACGGGAGTCTCGGCGGCGCAGTCTCCAGTGATCCTTGTGGCTCTTCGCGGCTCGTCCGCTCTCAACCCGATGGCCGCATCCCAATCTTCCCAAGGGATTGATTTCAGGTAGGCCGACATCGCTCGCATCTTCAGGTTGGAAGTGCAGAACCTTGCAACCGGCGTCGGTGGAAATCCTCGATCATCCAAGAGGTTTTGAAACGGAGTCCCATCTCTCGATGCTGTCTCGTAGTTGACTATCTTGAACCTATCTCCGGGAACATACTCAAGCCAGACCACATCGACACCCCAACGCTCGGAACACTCTTTGACGAAATCTAAAGTCTTGTCATGTTCAAGTCCGGTGTTCGCAAACAAAACCCTAGAGTGTTTCGGCATTGAACCTCCGAAAGCGTCAAGAATCTTGCGAAGCATAAAGGCGGAGGACGCCCCGCCAGAGAATGAAACCGAGAAGGGTTCTTTAAGTTTGTAATAGTTCATTTTGTTCGGCCTGTTAAAGCCCCCTCTCAAACAACATGTGCTTGAGAAGGGGCGGAGGAAAGAGATGTCTTTTCTCATCCTTAATTGTCAACGTACTCAATGAATTCCTCGTCAATGATATCAATTTCCGTCGGCTGCCCGCCAGAATCAACCTTTTTCTTTAACGCTTCGCAATCCATGACTGCTAAATCAACGATTTCCTTTGAGGTGTAATCAGAAAGCACACCCGACTCGATCAAAACGTCAGCGTAAAACTCGCAGCGAATAACGGTTCTGTCGGGAAAAACAAATGCTGCCCCCACGTTGTTTATTTGCATCATCGCCATCAGCACCACCTCCCATCGTTCGTGGTATCAACACAACTCGCATTCGGACATGGCCCTGACCAATCCCCGCATCCGGGGCATGGTCGCGTGGATGTCATGGTCGCGATGTTGACCGGATTGATTCGCTGAATGTCCTTCACATCCATCAAACGCGCGTATTCCGCGTGTTCGACTTCGATGATCTTCGCTGCTTCAAGATGAAACCAGAGTGTTCCATCGGTGACGAGTTTTACTCCTGACATGATTTCCTCACATTTCCTCGACAAAAGTCGAAAGGTAAAGGTCGATTGAATCCTTTCGGACCCACACTTTTCCAGCCACCTTGACTGACTCCAAGTCCCCTCGATAAACCCAGTTGCGAATCGTCTTCAACGAACGCACGATGTTTCCATCGGTTAATTCGTGAATGTAATCAGGAACCTTCGCTAGTGGAATGATTCCAAGTTCTTTCTTCTTCGTTGCCTTCTTCTTTGCCATGAATTTCCTTAGGTTTGCGGTTTTGCCCACGGATATAGGATACCGCTCTCGGTTGCTCGCCGCTACCCAATTTCCCGTTTTGCTACAAATATACCTTGACTACCCGGCATTGCCCGGTGTATGTTGTGCAAGTCGGCAATACCGCCGCAAGGAGTATCACAATGGCAAAGGCATGGAAAATCAAAGTGTTTCGGGATGATGTAATGGTCCACTCGGTCACAATTGTGCCGGGATCAGCGCTCTGGAATCACGCGGAAGCACAGTGCGATCATGAACTCACAGATGAGAACGTGGTTGAATCAGCCACCACGCTCGTTATGGAAGCGTTCGCTGCGAACGAATCAAGCAGTGTGGAGGTGGAAGTATGAAGAATCTAATTCCCCTAGATGAACTCACGGAAGCGGTACAGAACGATGAGATGGTGGGATGGTGCATCGCATGCGGAGAACATCATGACTGCATCGAACCGGACGCATGTAGATACACATGCGAGGCTTGCGGGAAGTCCGCTGTTTACGGTGCTGAAGAAATTCTGATCGGAGGCTTGGCATGAACTTAGAAAAACTCCAAGACCTGATCGACTCCACGATCTCGCTCGCAGACTCGGTAGATCCAAGCGGCAAGATCGCCAAGCACGCAGATGGCGTGCCTGAACCCGGTGATATGGTTTCAAACGATGATGTTGTTGATTGGGTTCTCGATCTCTACGAGCCAATCGCAGACGCCGCACATGTCACGCGAAATCGCCTCTACGATCTCGCTCGCATGATCGAAGATGGTGATGACATCGTATTTGATGTTGCCGCAAAGATCACCAAAGAACTCTCACCCGAATTTGGAGAACCCGATGAAGATCAGTGAACTATCAAAACCACAACGGCGATCTCTCCGAATGATCTGGAAGCGATCAGATGATTGGTGGGGATTCGCGAAGCCTCCGTACCGCTATTTTCTTCGATCAGCCGCCCCTGAAATCGGACGGCCCGATGAAAACGGATTCCGAACCGTGATGGTGGCATGTGGTAGAATCTGGATCGGCGTGGAGCCTGACGGCTACCCGCACTCCTAAATAGACTCCTTGACCGCCCCGCCCTGCTTCTTCGGAAGTGGGGCGGGCTTTTTTATTTTCCCTGTTGACAGCCGGGCAATGGGACGATACTTTGAGCAAAGGCGGGAACGTCTCGCCATGCACCAAGTCAAGGAGTATCACAATGCCAGAAAGACCCGCAATCGCAACGGCCAAACACTTCAGCGCTCTTGAGGGGATTCGCCAGTCCGGAATCTGCAACATGTATGGGGCGAGCGAACCCCTTCGCCAAGTGTTCCCCGATCTCACTGCAAAGCAGTCGGCGGACATCCTGATCTATTGGATGGAGAACCACGAAACCCTTACGGAGACGAACCAATGATGGACGCCAAAGCCACGCTCCAATTGATCGACGAAATGATTGAGAAGGTCAGCAACCTTGATTCCGATGATAAGGATCGAACCGGAAGCGTAACCGGACACGACATCGTGGACCTTCTCTCGATCCTCAACGACACGCGAAAGACTCAACTCACACGAATTGAAGGGATGAACCAATGATTGACGACCTCAGCGACACGATCTGCGACATGCAAGAACGACTTCATCGTCATCCCGATGGAGATTTCACGATCGAACCGGGAAGCGGGCAGACATACCACACCGGCAACCCAACGCTTTACTTCCACCACCAGTACGGCAAGGGGTCAGTTCTCGAAGGGCAGTCATGCCGAAATTATCTCGGGGCAGTTTGCCCGGCGGGAAAGGAGAGGGAGTTCATCGACTCACTGCCGGACGCGCTCAAGAAGATCACGCACCACATCGCGGGAACAACACACCGCGACGTTGACCAGATGACCGCGCACCTCTCGGATGGTCCCGATCAAGACCCGGAGGATTATTGATGCCTTGGGATTTAGACGTTACCACTGATGAAAACGACGCGAGGCGGTACAGCGATTACACCAGAGCCGCGATGATGTCGGAGACGCTTATGCGGGTGATACTAGGTGGGTCACTAGCGTACAAACTCGCCCCGTCTCAAACCAGAGAGGGCGATTCGTTCGTGATCCGCTGCGAGCGGTGCGGGGTGTACGTCGCGGACTCGGGGGAATCCTTGGATTAATTGAACGAGCCTTGACCGCAGCCCCTCGGAGTCTTTTAGATTCCGGGGGGTTTTCTTATTGACACGCGGGCATTATGGCGATACTTTGGGCATGGCCGGGAACGTCTCGGCAATCACGAGTCAAGGAGTAAGCACAATGTTAGACGTACGCAATGAAAACGGCATGAGATGGACGAGGTTCTCCTCGCAGTCCATCATCGCACTGATGGACTGGATCGGTGGCGACGGTCACTCCGTGATCGGCGTCGAAAACATCGATGACCGCAAGGTTCGGGAATTGGGTTTTACTCCGAAGGAGTGGATGATCTTCGGTCATATGGCGGAGACCTACAAGAGCGACTTGACCCACCCCAAAAGCACGATCACCGATAAGCACGGACTGCCCATCAACGTTGTGGGCTGGGCGACGCTCGATCTCCAGTGGTCCATCGCCAACGCAATCGGGGCGGATACTGACGAGGCTTCCGAGAAGCACGGTAGGGGATCGCAGGCGCAGTGCCTCAAGAAAGCGATTGATAGGAGATTGTGGGAAATCGTCGGCATGGTGAAGAACAGCGAAACCGGCGACGTACCACACGCCGCCGTTGTTCTTCCGATCGAAACGATTCTCGGAAAGGAGGTGACAGCATGAGATGGATTGATCTACAAAACAAAAAGCACGCGGATGTCTTGACTATGGAAGTCAACCGATCACTGGACCCGCGCAGGTGGTGGGCTTGGATCCACGATCCGGGACACGCTTGGTTGATTGTCCCCAGTCTCGATATCATCAAGAATAATCGCGAGTGGATGCCGTCAAAATTCTCCTATCTTTTCATGGACACGGAAGACAACGTGTTCTTCGCATTGGAGGAAGACGTGGACGCGCCGAAATTCCTCTCACTGCGATACCCTGAGGACAAGTGGCGCGACGAGGAAACGATGGGTAAGGAATTGGACCTGCGAGCGCCGCATTACCAGTTCAGACTTTCGGATAACTGGTTGCGGAATGAAGCGCGATTCCCCCATGATGAATGGCAGCGAGAGCAGGATAAAGCAGCAGCAGAGAAGAGAGGCTTCGCGCTGCGTCTTACCTGATCGAATTACTCCCCCCGCTCGCCCTTCGGATCTTCTTGGAGATTCGGAGGGCTTTTCTTATACGGCCGTAATCTTTTTTTATTTTCGATTGGACATTTACCCGCCAATGCCCGATACTTCCCTTGTCGCAATTCCGCGACACCAACCAGTCAAGGAGTATCTCATGTTGATGGCAAAGAACGAACACGCAAAGTGGAACAAGCGAATCGACGGGGTGATGGACGTGCTGATTGATCCGATCGCAAAACTGCGATATCGCTGGGAAGACGAGAAGAAGTACGAGGAGTTCGCCGACTACAAGACGTTCGCGAAGCGTATGGTTGATGAGTTGACAGACGAGAGCGTGGAGTATCGGAACTGGACGAAGGCTGGAACTCTCGATCTGTTCATCGACCACGCCAAGGTTCGAATTACGTTTTCGTTATCCGGCAAGGTTGCCGCAAAATTCATGTCCGGAGTAACACGATGAAATCCATGGGCAACAAGAACCCGATCGTGATTCGAATCCCTGCAGTCATTGACATTCGCGTGGACACTCGCGACGCGGGGCGGGGCAACACCGTCGATGAGCGCGTGCTTCGGCTCGTCGCTGAAGAACTCGGCGACGACTGGTTCAATCTCAGCAAGGAGCATGCATGCATGCAGTACGCGGAGACCGGCGCTGGATGCAATCTTGAGGGTTTCGATATGTTCATCGATGAGGATGGGGATTCCCCACTCATCAACGAAACCGCAACGTTCCTCGCTGCGAAGGAAGTCGCATGCATCACTGGCGATACTTTCCTCGCAACCACACCAGAACACGATGAGGATGCGAACGAGACGTACACCGCTCCCTGCGATGTCGATCTGGTGAACGCTGCGTACGACATTCAATGCACGCTTGGAGACGACTTCCAAATCTACCTCGAAGCCGTTGAGATCACGTTCGATGGCGTCACCAGCAGTTCGAGGGACTATTGGGAACCGGACATCGAAGGCGAGAAGGAACGGCGCGCGACTGGTCATTCTCACCTCGACTGATTCACCTGCGTCTCTACCCCTGCTCGCTCGGTCTTCGGATCGGGCGAGTTTTTCTTTGGGAAAGACTGGACAAGCCTGGGCAACGAGGCGATACTCAGGTCAGAGCAATTCCGCTCGCAAGGAGTATCGCATCATGGGATTCAACGAAATTTTCTATCAAAGCAGAACGTGGTCTACCAAGGCTTGGGTTGATGGTCGCAGAGATCCGCAAGTCGAATCTTGGTCGAACGTGGACGAGGCTGTGGTCATGGCAGAGGCTGGAATGAAGCATGCCAACAGCGATTCAATTCAGAGGCTCGAAGTAATCGGCACGCGGTTCGTCGATGGCAAGCGCGAGGAAGTAATCCAGCACGCATGGAATCAGACCAGCAGCGGTAGATTCATCACGCGAGTCTCCGATGGTACGGAGATGATTTGATGACAATCACCTACAAGGTCCAGCCGTACCACGTCATCATCACAACGCGATCAGGCATCGACAACATCCACGCATCTTTTTCTGAGGAGGAATGGGCGCTCAATTGGGGCGGACAATTCACCAAGGATGCCATCGTCATGCGGATCGAAATCGAAGTAGTCCGAGCAGGCTCTCGCACTCCCATCCGATGGTGGACAAAGCCGGAGGGATGGCAGACAACATCCTACGCAGGCAACCCGGAGGATTGGCTGAAGTAGCCACACTCGCAACCAAGCCCAACCAGCAGCCCGTCAGATTTTTTCTGGCGGGTTGTTTGCTTTGCGCCGATGTTGTGGGTAATGTTGAGCAGGTCAAGGCATCACAAACACAAGGAGCAAAGCATGCCACGATTGGAAAACAGCGGAGCAGCAGTCAACGAATGGGCGGATCGGTCTCAAGTGCCAAGCCATATGGTCGATCTCTGCGACACCTGCGCTTGCGTCGCGCACAAGGAAAACTATCCGTCTTGGGTTCGACTCGACAACGACGAACCCAAGGGAACGCTTGAGAGTGCAGACTGGCATCCGGACTACTCCGAGGTGGACTATCGCTGCGACTTCTGTTCCGCTGAGTTAGGTGAGGACGACAACGATCCTGACGCCTGCGATACCTCCGCTTGTTGGATAGACAAATGACAATCATCTACCTCGGAATTTTCTTCAGCATCGTCTGCATTCTCTCTCTGGTTTCAAGCCGCATCGACAAGCCCTGCGGATACGCTCTTGAGAATTGTTCAGGCAAGGGTGAGATCCGCTTCGAGACTCCGAAGGGAAAACTAATCATGCACGTCTGCAAGAATTGCGTCGCCACCGAGAAAGGCTCGATCTACTGAGAGCCACGCAAAGCCCCGCTCAGCAGCCCGCCCAGTCTCATCGGAGATCGGGCGGGTTTTCTTCGTGGACAGACTGACGGCAGAGCAGGCGACGCTGGACAGAGTCGTTATGCTCCCCTCGGCGCGGCGCGGAGTGTCTCCGGGCAGATTGCCGGCAAAGTGTCAGCGTCGAGACCGAGAGAGCGTGAGGCAGACGTGAGAGCGTGAGAGATACCAAGACCAGCGAGACACGGAGCGATCCACACCGGAGAGCGCGCGCGAGGCAGGCGAGAATTTGCAGGGTGTGCAGCACGCGAAGGAAGGCACGCGAAACGCGGCCGGATCGCAGCAGGCACGCGGCCGCCGATTCTTGCCCGCGCCCCCGGGGGGGTGCTTCGTTGTAATGCATAGCTCCTCAGACCGCGAAGCTGATTCGCACTTGTGGTAAACGGCGTATAGCGTGTGCGTTTGCTAGACTTTGGTCATGAGTCAACCGGGACGGCGAGAATTCATGAAACGTAAGACTAAGTCTGGGATCAAGGAACACTGGACGGGTCTTGGTCGCTGGCAGCATTTCGTTCGTATTCGCGAGCATTTGAAGGGCGAGGGTTGGGCTGCTGAGGAAGCTTGGAATGAAGCTGATCGTTTGATGTTGGAGGGTTACGAGCCACCTTCTGACGCGGATCCTGAGAAGATTCTTCCTTCCACGACCCCCCGGTCCTCTCCCGAGAGTTCTGGGGGGTTGTCTTCCGGTTTTGCTGAGCGTGACGAGTTCAAAGCTGAGACTGCCAGCACTGCTGACACTGTTAGGTGGGTAGCTTCCTACCTGATGGTGAGTGATGCGGAGCCGAAGGACGCTCCGAGTGCTGAATCTTGGGCGATGTTGCAGTGGGCAAGGCGTAACAACGCTAATGAGGCGTCATTTTGGAGCCAGATGTGGCGTCAGTTGATGCCTACCAAGGCGGCACTTGAGGCTGAAACCCGTTTTTCTGATGACGGAAAGCCAATTATGGACTTAATCCACCGTATTCAGATTTCTGGTCAATCAGATGAATGATCTGCTTTTAACTGTCCCTAAGGACATGGCTGAAAACCTTGAGTTCCGTTCTAATATCTTGGTTGCTGCGTCTAGGAACCGGGAAGTTGCCTCAGATGTTTGGACGGCCTGCAAGCGTGACTTGTTGTTTTACGTCAATACCTTTGGCTGGACATATGACCCCAGACGCGAAAACGGGTCAATCCCGTTCCTGACCTACCCGTTTCAAGACGACTTGATGCTAGACATTGTGGACTGCATCCAGAACGGTAAAGACGTTTTGGTGACCAAAAGCCGCGATATGGGGGCATCATGGTGCATTTTGACCGTTTTTGAATGGATGTGGCATTTTCGACCAGACTTGTCGTTTTTGTTGGTCAGCAGAAACGAGGACTATGTCGATAAGCCGGGTAATCCCAAGAGCTTATTTTGGAAGATTGACTTCTTGCATAAGAATCAACCCAAATGGCTGCTTCCAAATATGACCCGAACCAAGCTGCGGCTGACCAACGAGGATAATGGGAGCAATATTGACGGTGAATCGACGACTGGGGACGTGGCCCGTGGTGACCGGCGTACCGCTATTGCCTTGGACGAATACGCGGCATTTGAACTAGACGCTAGTTATCGAGCTTTGTCGTCTACTCGTGATGCCACAAACTGCCGAATCTTCAATTCGACCCCTGCTGGCACTAGCGGGGCGTTTTTTGACCTAACAAGACTAGAAGACATTAAAAAATGGCGTCTTCATTGGACACTTCACCCTGAAAAGTCCAAAGGCTTGTACATGGACGGCACAAAGTCCCGCAGCCCTTGGTATGACGAGCAATGCAAACGTTGCGCTCACCCGCAAGAGATTGCTCAGGAACTAGATATTGACTTCGCGGCTAGTGATTACCAGTTCTTTGACCCGGCAGAACTGAATAAACACGTCAACACCCACGTTGTTCCTCCGTACCTAAGAGGAGAATTGGAATTTAACGATCGAGGCAAGGTGACAGGCTTTACCGCCAGCCCCAATGGGCGGCTTCAGCTGTGGATTCACCACGATGCCCAGAACCAAATGCCATCCGACCGAAAATTTGCCATTGGTGTCGATATCGCAACAGGCACGGGCGCTTCCAATTCGGTTATTTCGGTTGGTGATTGCCGAACGGGTGAAAAGGTGGCCGAGTTCTGTGACCCAAGGACTCGACCGGACCAACTCGGGCGTTATGCGGTTGCGCTTGCGAACTGGTTCAAAGGATTAGACAGCATCGGAGCTTTCTTGATTTGGGAAGCGCCCGGCCCCGGAAGGAATTTCGGAGATGTTGTGCTAGAGTTAGGATATAGAAATATTTATTATCGAACAAACGAAGCCAGCAGAAACAAAAAACAAACAGACATTCCCGGCTGGTGGCCTACAAAAGACGAGAAAAGATCGGTTTACGGTGAATACCGAAGAGCGTTAAGTAATGGGTCTTTCATCAACCGATCTCGACCCGCACTTGACGAATGCAGAGAAATCATTTATGCAGCAACAGGTTGGATCACTCATTCTAGAAGTTTAAGCAAGCTTGATCCTTCTGGTGCGAAAGAAAATCATGGTGATCGACCTACAGCCGATGCGTTGCTTTGCAAAGCGATGAGCAAATTTCCGGTTGTAAAAAAACAAGTTGAAGTTATCCCGGAAGATTCTTTTCTTCATCGCCGCAAAATAGCTAGCGATAAAAAAACAACGACCAAAACAGGGCAATGGTAAATGGCAAGAATCTTAACAAACGAAAAGCTCGTTGAATCAGTGGAATATTCTCGTCGTAAGTTGGAGCCTTTTAGGCGTCAGCGTCTTGCTGCGGTAAAGGCTTACACCGGCGCTCATTACACCGATGAGGCTGCCCCAGAGCGAATGCCAGTTAACTTCCTTGAGATGGCTATCTCTGTTTACAAACGACAGCTTGCAGCGTCTGCCCCTCGGGTTGTAATTCAATCTAACTCTTCTGAAAACAGAGGACTGGCCCTAGACCTTGAAATCGTAATGAACAAGGTTCTTAAAGAAATGCGTTTTGAGAACACGCTTTCATCTTGGGTTACAGACGCATTGTTTTCTGTAGGCATCATGAAAGTTGGCCTGTCGCCAAGTGATGAAACCGCAGCAGAGCTTGAAGGCATTTTTAGGGACTCCGGTTCGGTGTTTGCCGAAACCGTAGACCTTGATGACTTTGTTGTTGATATGACGGTGTCTAAGTGGGATCAGCCGCAGTACATCGGTAACCGATACCAGTTGCCTTACGAGTATGTGATTGAAACGGATTTGTTTGGAGACCAAACCAAAAATCTGAAAGAAACAATCATTGGCACAAGCAACGAGCAGGGCGACGAAAGAATCGAATCTGTTTCAATTGGTGGCGACAGATACCAAGGACGCGACACAAACAGAATCATAGAGTTTTGGGATATCTACCTTCCGTATGAACGCAAGATGGTTACGTTTCAATCCCAAGATGACGGTGGTCTTGATCCACAAAACGTAGTTGCCGAAAGAGATTGGACTGGACCAGAAGAAGGCCCGTACCACATTCTTGGATATGGAGATGTCCCCGGCAACTTGATGCCGCTTTCTCCAATTGCCAACTTGATTGATTTAAACGATCTTTCTAACTCAATGTTTAGAAAGCTTGGTCGTCAAGCAAACCGGCAAAAAACAATCACTATTGTTGCTGGCGGTGCAGAAGAAGACGGAGAACGAATCGTTAGGTCAAACGACGGAGACACAATCCGATCAGACAGACCAGAAGCTACTCGCGAAGCCAAGTTTGGCGGCGTAGATCAATCAAGTCTTGCATTCTTGATTCAGCTTAAAGACATGTTTAGTTACCTCGGTGGTAACCTTGACACGCTTGGTGGACTTTCTAAGGGTGCGGATACTCTTGGTCAGGAACGTTTGCTTAAACAAGCAAGCTCCATGAAAATCGTGGACATGCAAGAACGAACAACCTCCGCAGTCAAAAAAGTTATGGAGGTTATTGCAAAATACATTTACTACGACCCGATTGGCACTTATCCGTTTAGCAAAGACATTGAAGACACGGGTATTAAGATCAGAACTGATTTTCGTCCCGAAGTAAGAGAAGCTGACTTTGTTGACTTTGATCTTGATATTGCTCCATATTCGATGCAGGACCGCAGTCCGGCGGAAAGAGTCCAAAGCATGATGGAAGTCATGCAGGGTGTAATTTTGCCGATGGCTCCGCAAATGATGCAAATGGGTGTTAAGCCTGACATGAAGAAGTTCTTGCACTATGTAAGCAAGTACAGCAACACGCCCGAGCTTGACGAGATCCTTGGCATCATGACCGACGAAGACATGGCAATGATGCAAGATCCACAAGACAGGGTTAACAGCCCTCCGGTTACAACTCGGCGATACATTCGCGAAGGCCGAAGCGGCCAAACCGGCCAAGGAAGAGATGACGACATGATTCGTCTTCTGATGGGTTCTGATCCAAACGTTTCTAACATGGGCGGAATGGAATGACTCAGTATTTGAAAACAAAAAAAGAAGTTGTTATTCTTGAAGAAATTAAACGATGGATTCAATATGTTTTAAACGTCCCATCGGATCATTTTAATGGTTTGCCACCATGCCCATACGCGATGTCAGCTTGGGTTAACAACGATGTTAAAATCATCTTTGGTTCGCGAGACGATGTGTTAAAAGTATGCGACGAATGGGAAACGCAAGAATCAAGTATTGTAATTGTTGTAATTGACGAAACACAAAAAGAACTGTCTGGTTGGTGCGAAGAACAAAACGACGATCTTGCTCATGAAAATTTGACGCTTATGTCTTTTGTTCCTGACGATGCAATTGACACGGGACAACCAGAAGAAGAGATGACAAATTGGGAACCGTTAACTGAAGAAGAATATTCAATGGTATTTGTTCAAGAACTTACCGATCTTGAAACTGCAAGCGCTCATTTGATGAGCAAAGGTTATTACAAGAACTGCACGGAGCAGTTTATGAAATACGTCAACACCCGAGCCGAAAGGGCCACACATGCGTTCGAAGAAGAAAATGATGAAGAAGAAGTCAGCAATGAAGCCAGCAATGAAAAAGCCTGTTATGAAAAAGAAGCCCAACAAGAAGAAGTAATCTATGGCAAAAAAGAAGAAGCCCGGTTTGTACGCGAACATTCATGCAAAACGGAAACGCATCAAGGGGGGCAGCGAAGAAAAGATGCGGAAACCGGGAAGCAAGGGAGCGCCGACGAACAAAGCGTTTAAACAAAGTGCTAAAACTGCAAAGCGAAATAAATGAGCATTGTTGAATACCCATCTTTAATTGACGTTGTTGTGGCGTCGTTAATTACAAGCAACGACGGCGTTGTTCTTGATGGTGGCGTTTATAATCAGTCAGCGTTTGCGCAGTTTTCTGAAATGTTTGTTGGATCGCCAATTTTTGACGGAGGCAGTCCCTAATGGCAGTGCAAATTCAATTGCGGAGAGGCACTGCCTCTCAATGGACATCGACCAACCCAACGTTGGCGGCTGGCGAAATTGCCCTTGAAACCGACACTAGAAAACTAAAACTTGGCGACGGCTCAACTGCTTGGACAAGCCTCGCTTATTTTTCGGCTGGCAGTGGTGATATTACTGGTGTTGATATTACGGCAGGAAATGGCCTCGATATTTCGCAGTCAGGAACCACGGCTGGCAATTACACAGCAACGGTGTCAGCAGACTTGAAATCAAACGGCGGTCTTGTAATTGAGTCTACAGAAATTGCTGTAAAACTTGATGCGTCAAGCATTACAGGAACACTTGCAATTGCGGATGGCGGAACCGGGTCCACTTCTGCTGGTGATGCAAGAACCGCCTTAGGTCTCGGAACGGCTGCGGTACTTGCGACAGGCATCGCAAATACCAACGTGCCGAAGTTCACGTCGGGTGTAGCGGATGACGACTTTCTTCGCGTCGTCGGCACGGCTATTGAAGGACGAAGTGCGTCAGAATTGCTCAGCGATATTGGAGCGCAGGCGTCGTTGACGTTTGGAATTGGGAACGACAACGCGGTAGAGATCGACGGCGCGGATATTGCGAGCGGCGAGTATGCGAAGTTTACTGCTAACGGCTTGCAGAGCCGAACGACCGCCGAGGTCTTGAGCGACATCGGAGCGCAAGCGGTTGACGCAGACCTAACTGCGATTGCCGGTCTGACATCGGCAGCGAACAAGGGTATTCAATTCACCGGATCCGGCTCGGCTGCGGTCTACGACCTGACGGCTGCGGGGAAGGCTCTACTCGACGACGCGGATGCAGCGGCGCAGCGTACGACGCTCGGACTCGGAACTGCGGCTCTTGTTGCGACTGGAACCGGAGACGCTAACGCGATCCTCGGCAACGACGCCCGGCTCGACGACGACCGAGATCCGAACGCCCACAGTGCGGACAAGGTCACGAGCGGGACTCTTGGCGTTGATCGTATTCCGGCACTCGCAGCGAGCAAGATTACGAGCGGGACGCTCGGAGTTGATCGGATTCCGGCACTCTCGACAGACAAGTTGACGAGCGGCACGCTCCCGGTTGGCCGTGGCGGTACGGGAGCCACTGCTGCTGCAATGGTTGGAGTAATCACAGCGTCGGATGCGGCAGCCGCAAGAAACGTCCTTGGCTTAGGCACAGCCTCTACGACTGCATCAGGTGCCTACGTCGCTGCATCGTCGGTTTCGACGTACGGTGCCTCTCTAATAGACGACGCGAACGCCGGTGCGGCTCGAACCACGCTTGGCCTCGGAACGGCAGCAATAGCCGCAACCGGGACTGGTGACTCTAATGTCATTCTCGGCAACGACGCCCGGCTCGACGACGATCGAGACCCTACGGATCATTCAACGGCAAAACTGACTTCTGGGACTCTTCCCGTC
>TARA_R110000824_G_scaffold120442_1_pt1 | contig 14669 bp, 13 predicted proteins | sample TARA_R110000824 | Tara Oceans TARA_R110000824 (sample SAMEA4397747) | marine metagenome | biome: Polar Biome; feature: [MES] marine water layer (ENVO:01000295) within the mesopelagic zone...; material: water (ENVO:00002006), including particulate matter (ENVO:01000060) such... | reverse complement strand
ACCAACCCTCCTGGCCTGAGCCCGGTATGCAGCAGAACGGCGCTGGTCATCTCGGGTTACGCCAGTGCGTGGATTGTTACGCCGATTGCGCTGATCGATAGCCATGGTACCTCACAATAAATGCTTCTTGCCGTAAATGAAGACCCAGTGACCGCCATATCCAACGATTGTCTCATTGTTGGGCCAATTCACCAAGTCACCCATGCCGCCGAGAGAGGCTCCACCCCCAGCAGCGCTAGTATCTTTCATCGACCATCTAACTTCAAGCGCCTGTTCTTGGCCCCCAGTAGCTGGTGCACCTCCCGCTATATTGGTCCGAGCAACTAAGTCGCTATTCGTCTGCCCTGCAAACACAGGGTGGCCATAAGTTCCGCCAGCCCCAGTATAAGCAGAGTTCGGGAGAAAGGGGCTTCCACCTGTACCCATTAGAGGAACCTGCAGGATCTCGTACATATAACCACCCGCACCCCCATTTTCAGCTACGTTGTCGATTGCATATCGACCGACGAAAGCAGGAGTGTAGTCCAGGTGGGCAACTTGCTGGTACGTGTGAGTATCCGACCGGATACCGGCCATAAGGCCGACACCAATAGTATTGTAGAAGTTGGTAGACGTAGCCCAACGGGCCGTCCTGAAAGTTGGTGCATCCATGTTACAAAGCACGCCCGCATTTGCTACAGCAAACACACCATGGATCGTCATTGGGTACTGGAGCGGGATAATGCGACGATCGATTGTTTCCGAGCGGTCGTTCAGGCCGGTAATATAGGGCAATGCCGTGCAGTTCCATGCATCGTCCTCGACGGCCGGAGATCCACCACGGACACAGTAGTTATTATTAAATAAATTAACTGCGATCATCTCGTAGCAGGCATTATCCTTAAGGTTCTCACCAGGGTGCTTTTCCGATCGCTTGGTATAACCGCCCATTAGTTTATTGCGAATAACCGTATCTGCTGCATTGAGCATTGTATGAATGCCCGTAGCGCCAATCGCATCAATGGGTGTATTCTTAGTGGGAGCAGTGATCGTTACAGGTGTGGGGGTAAACCCTCTCAGTGCAGGCAGATTCTGAATTACTGCGGCATCGTGATCCCGCTCCACAAGCTCCTGCTTAAATTTCAGACTCATCATCATTGAAATGAAGGTAGCACCAGTAGTCGACCTGATTTCGGCCATATAACTCTTCTTCGGATCCATAACTAAATTAATCCCTGACTGGACGTATGGATTTAGTCGAAGAACCGCCTGATTGAGGGCGGCAGCATCTATATCAAGCTTGTGAACAACCTCATTGCAGGCTGTCTGGGCGGCTCTCCCCGGAGTCATTACATGCGAATAGATAATTAAACTGTACCCGAAAGAGGCAAAGTTCTCGGCAAATTGCCCTTCGGCACCCTCGGTAACTCCACCAACAGTCAAAGCCCCGGTGGAAGTAGTCCAGTAATCACGAAGATTTTTCGGTTCACACCGGCTGTCAGAGCTAATTGAGACCTCATCCAGGACAAAGACCGGACGAGTGCTTGTATCAGGCCCCAAGCGGCTATCTACGTACTCCTGGAGGGGAGGAAGGACAAATGGCATTACAGCCATATTGCCCTTCTCAAAGGGAAACGCTGTATCCGTGCTTTTCATCTTCCGCGTGTACGCTGGAAGGTAGAAGTTGATCCGAAAAGAGCCGTAAGGGCGCTCCATTCGGTCCTGCGTGACACCAGTAGTGGTCAAAAGCGCCAGGGCTTCCGAGATAGGTGTATAAAGATGCTCCTTAAGCAGCTTTATACCCCGTCTTAGCCGCTTGAAGAGACTAGCCATTGAGAAGTGGCTCCAGAATCGTCAAAGCGAGTGACGGAATAAACTTTTGAGGCTTGTTTAGCCAGGGAGCAGCGATTGTTCCCGCTGTAGCATGGGTAGTATCCCAAAATGGCAGCACAACGGAGAAGCGAATACGAGTATCAATCGGTAATGGGATCTTAAGGTCGGTCTCATTGAAGGCAAATGTCTCGTGGTTCTTATAAGTAATGCCTGCCTTGATCCCCGGAACCATATCAGCAGTAGGAGCACTATATGCCGAACTCATCATCCAGGCTTCGCTACTGAATTCACCCTTATGGTAGATCTTGCCGTGGGATGACTGGGTTTCTGGAGTAAACGGGCTATCCAGCGTCACAAGAATCTGAATATCCGAAACCCAGTCACTGTTTGTACGCCCATCTGGTGCCGTCCCACTGTAGTGGAAGGTACTAGCAAACGACGTATCATCAGTTGCGAAGATAACACTGATGGCATCGAGAATAACCGGCGTGGAGAAGGCATACGATGTCGACCACACAACCTGATTAGAAGTGTCGGTCGCGAGATGGCCTGTATCGGTATACTCGGAGTAATTCGGGATAGGCGGGAAGTACGGCAGCCGGGTGCCCTTTAGGCGGAACTGGTTAGTGACATCAGGTGTTGTATCCAGCGCTCCCTTGTTTGCGACAGGCAACCAGGGGGTCATTGGAGTCTGTGATGTTGCATTCGCATGCTTCATGAATGTGTCAGCGACCGTTGTGTTCGGCAGGTAGCCAAGGTGGATTGTCTGCGGGATCCAGCGGGTCTTAATTGACCCGTCTTCAACCTCATTGATATAATCCTCTAGACTCTGAAGGGCATCCTCAATTCGGTCACCGTCAATGGTAGTCCCCTGAGAGAACTGCTGATCTGTAATCTTACGAAGACTCATGTCAGCTCCGGCACGATGGCGGTTGTCAGAAGATGTGACAAGCCTGTCAGGTTAAACCCAAGTCCTACGTGTACATTCGTAGTAACAGCACTAAGATGCTCAACAACATAACCAGTGCCAGCAGCCATTGCGCCACCCACTTCAGTGGATCTAAAAACACATCCTTCAATAACTGCCTTGCACCCCGAATCAATGAGAATGAACCTGCCTGCGGGATCATCAGAGCGCCTTTCAAAAGTACAGTTACGGATCATCACCTTGGCGTTGTTGGTAAGATGCAGGAGTGTCTCCTGGTTCGTCTCACCAATAGAGCGAGAGAATGTCATGTTCTCAATTGTACAGGAAGCCTCAACAATGCCCTTTTCTGTTACACGGGAACCAGGAACACCCTTAATCAGTGTTCCGTACCTTATTAGGCGGAACCCACCATGATCCCCAGAAGTAAGAATAAACGCATTGTTCGCTTCCTGTTGCTCAGCAATTGGCACACCCACAGAAATAATCTGCTGGCCAATCGAGTTAACAAGAATCATGTTCTCATCACGAGTTCCTGACTCCTGCTCTTTTGTAATATCTAGCTCCTCGGAACGCCGAAGGGCCTCACGCACGCGCCTGGCAGTCATCGTCCAGTCCTCCTGCGAGAACCAATACGACGCACGTCAGCCAAAATGCTTTCCAGGACCAAGCCCTCAGCGCGGCCGCGCATGAACCCGAATACCAGATATGAAAGCTCCTGGCCCTTAACCGAGTCACTAATGGCAATGTTATCAAGCTGAGTATCATCAATGAGGTAATTGCCTGAATTCTTGTCAGCAATCTCGCCCCAAACAGGACCACCACCAAATGTCCTTTTAGCCAGCTCACCGGTCATTTTGCGGTAGCGGCTGCGGATGGAAATCTTATTTACGATCTTTGTGATATTGGGAGTAATCACGGTGCTCCCAATATCTAGTACCTGTGTACTGTACGGCTTTCTATCGGAACCCAGAATCACGTTATAAGCGCCCCAGAGCCAACCATCGCCAAGGAGGCCATCGGTAGCTATCGACGCCCCCCGTGAGCCCATTCTCGTATACAGGCCACGAGCACGGATCTGGGAATCACGGGTGCCCTTCTGGCCGGCCTTGAATGCCCAATCGACCGACTGAGCCCGAGCATCGTTGATCTTCTTCTCTGCGTTCACCTTAAAGGGAGAGAAGCAGTAGATATTGGGAGTAGCAGAGCCAGCAGCGGAATCGACTACCTGGCGAGTGTGACCCTTGAAACCGAAGCTGCTTGTCGTGGACGCATTCAGCGGTGTCAGCTTGAAGAAGGCCAGGGGATTACTGTTCTTTCTAGCCAGGTTAATCGTAGCGCCCGTGAAGGAGATCTGAATAAAGTCGCCATTGGGATCTGCCACACCTAAATTGGTACAGGTTATCCCGGTAACATTGGCAGTCGTACCAATCCGTTCGGGCGGCAACTTGAGTGAGATAACCCCAGCACCATTGGGACTGGCTGTATAATTTGTGTTGTCGAACTCAAAGCGAATCACATAGCCATTAATAGTCGCTCCGAGAATCTCTGGGGGCATTAGCTCCAGGGGGATCCAGTAAGCCCCGTCTGAGGCATCAACAATGGGCTCCCTCAGATAGAAAATCCCCTGAGACTGTCGGGCGGGATAACCGATATTCGCCGTATCGATTGTATCTGCCAGGTAACGCTGGGGAAAGACCCGAAAGTCCTCATTGGCGCAGGAGCGATCTAAAGCCCCCCCGAGACCTAGTTTTAGAATTGCATAGGAGCGAGGAGTCCCGTCGATTGTAGTCAGTGCGCCACTATTGAGTAGTTGGGCGTGACTCGAACCGGCATCATCCAACTGCTGGGAGTCGACTCCAACAGTCATATAGAAATCGCCAGATGCTTCTACAACCCAGGGGTTATTAAGGTTTCGCTCAACACCAACAATGGGAGCGGCTGGAGCGCCCCCGACCTTTACGATGGATTCAAGTGGCCAAACAGACCATCCGGCCTTGTAGCACCAGACAGTATTAATTGTAGGGAAGGCGATCAGGAGGGTATTGGACTTCATCGAGAAAGCGACACTCACCAGCTTCTCGTTGAACTTGATCAGCGTTCGCGGCTGCTCATTGGTTGAGATATTAGTAAAGCCCTCGCCAAAGGGATTTAGCGCTGTGTACGCAGCCGACTCAAAGAACGATGTCATTGGACTCGTAACACTGCCCAGCCCGTTAAAGAAGTTGGAGATCCCAACACTCAACTCGGTAAAGGAGGTGCCGTTATTGGTGCGGTAAATGCCGGTATCCGAAACAACAAACAATGAGTCGCCACCACGAACAACAGTATTTGGCGAGAAGGTGCCGATGTTCTCCGAAACCTTAACCACCCGCCCCTGCGAGGCAATGGCCCCAACACTAGGGACAAAGACGAAAGCCTCGGTCCTCGTAAAGATAAGCAGCTTGTCCCTTAGGGCCTCAATCGCAGTTATTTCAAACTCTGAGGGGATCGTTACCTGATTGGTAGCAATCACAGCATTCGCTTTGAATGGATCGCTTAAGTAGATAGTCCGGCCCGTTGCGTAGACCGTACGCCCCAGTAGGCTTGCGACATCAACAACACGGGAAATGTCACTATTATTAAGGTAGCGATAATTATCCGGGAAGCTTCCGTCTATAAAGCTGATACGACTCAGGATTGAGCTTTCCGAATATCCTGAAGAATATTCGGCCAGCTCTGACTTCTCAGTCCATTGGTTTCTAATCTCTCTAAAGTCTGCCGGCCGGTAGACGAAGGTTCCAGAGGCAGCATTGCCGAAGTAAATGTACCCATCGAAGGTATGAAAGAAGAACTCACCGTCAGCCCCATAGGTGAAACTTGAATGATCCTTCGTCATGTCGGTTTCATAGTTTCCGTGCCACAGGGACATCGGATACGTTTTCTGTGTATCTGCTAGCTCAGAAGTCTGACGATACAGCACCTCTTCATAGTGCCTATCCGTAGTCAGGTCATAAATACGAACGAAATACAGATACGCCCAAGCAGCGGTTTCATGAGCCTCGCCAAGGATGCATGAGGTGGAAGACCGACCACGGAAGACAGACAGGATCTGGTTGTGGCCAAATGGGGTCTCAACCGAACAAGAGCCAAGATGCTCCTCGTAGCCAATGGCCGTAGAGTCAACGTTTAGCCCAAGGGTGGTATCAAGTTCTGCTACCTGGCCCCATCCCGGCCGCACTTCCGTTGAATCGCTAAATCGCCAAAGGTTCTGAGACCACTCACCACGAATAAACCCAGACACCTCAGTGGCATCCTGCCCCTTCAGAAGTTCAACTAGGTCTCGGGTAATGGCCATTAGAAGTTATTGTCTGCGGTTAGGACATAGCGACTTCCCTGATTGCGCCCCTCGGAAAGGAACCACTCTAGTTCCTTGACCTTAAATAGAATCTGGCGCTCGATCTCTGGGCTCGTGCCTCCATCGCGAATGGCATAGTAGCGCATTCCGAGGAGCGGGATGAGGATATGGAACGACTCCAGGTCGTCGATGTACAAAACACTTCCCGAAGCAAAGACCCCGGCAAAGCTGAATGTAGGAATGTACTCCAGGCGATAGCTGTCGCTCCTTATCCCAGAAAGGATCAGGCGGTTTCCTGCCAGAACATAGCCCCCACGGGGGATGGCCAATTCATTGGGAGAGGAATCGAGATACTCCACAATCAGATCAGCGGTAGCAGTAGTAACACGGCCAACCCGAAGCAGTCGGTCTATCTTTGTTCCAGCCGCTGCTGTGGGTCCAAGGTAGGCGGGAACGGTGGCGCTTAGGTCGATGTAGTCATTGACACCATTACCCGAAACAATCGCCCTCTTCAGGAAGATACTGGGGTCAATTGATGCCACCATGTTTCGGAACTCACGGTAACCCTGCTCTAGGTACGTTGTTGCCTGAGCATCCGTTAGAAAGGTGCTGTCCGACTCATCAGCAAAGCTGCGGAAAAGACTGAATACCTCACCACCATTCATCCCGATCCTCCCTGACGGACATTAGAAAGGCCCTTTTCCGGGTTAACGTCTCCATCGGCTGAGCGCTTACGGGCGACTGCCGACTCATAGGCTCCGGCAGTTTGCGCCATTGTGTTCAGGGATCCAGCGCTAGCGATCATATTCCGTGCTCCCTGCTCATTGCTCGTTGAGCGGGGATAGACGGTGCGCTGCATGCTCGCTGCAATATGTGCTTCTTCCTCTTGGCCAAAGGTAGAACAGGCAATCATTACGTCACGAACATATTCCTGAGTATCGGGCTCCAGGTCATAGAAGAACTTGGTCTGCATGAAGTCACCGAAAGTCTTAACAAAGGCTTGCAGGTCATCTGTCGGAAAGATCTCAATGAAGTGACCACGAATAACAGCCCGCAGCATTTCTTGGGCATGAGATAGACCACGCATCTTCGCTGTAACGTAACTGTTCCCAGTGCGGAAATCGAGTTCCTGGAGAGCCTGCTCCTTGTCGATAAGGCCAAGCTGGAGCATCTCCATGATCTTCTTATCTCGGTCCTGCTTCTCATCACGAAACAAGGAGCCAGCCTCAAGGTAGACCTCAGCATCCTCAACCAGTTCTGTCGCCTTCAGTTCACGGAATACAACGGCCCCGGTGTGATCCATGATTCTCATCATGCGATCCTCACTGAAGAAGCTCTTCATTAGTGTCAGCGAGAGAACGGCCATATCCCTGACCGCTTGCTCAATATTCTCCTGGGTAACCTGAAGTTGCTGCATGTCCTTGCCGGACAGGGCCTCAATGGCAGCACCAGATTCAATACCGATAGCCCTCTTGCCGAGCGAGGTACTGTGGATGCCAGCAACGTCCATCATCTCAGCCGACAACTGCTTGATGTTGTCATAAATGTACTGAGGCATTGGCGCTGCCTGGATTTGCTGCGGGGGAGGCCCGGCATTAGCATTGTAGAAGATCTTCTCGCCAGGCTTTGAGGAGGAGAGAGCATTCTTGCTCAGGCCGGCATTCTTGGGAATCAACCACTTGGGGTTTCCCATGAGTTCCGCATTTTCCGTAATCTGGCCCCGGCCGCGGTTGTATAGAACTTGTAGCTCCAGGAGCGGCTCAATGAGGCCGATGCCCCAGATCCTTCCGGGAACATGAGTGTAGTTGATGACCTGTAATGGCATCACGCCAGCGGGCCATTCGCCCTTGTACAGCCACTTATCTCCGAGGAGAATTCCAGTATGCCCATCCTTGTGGAAGATCTCGAAGATCTCTACCCGGTTCTTCAGGTCGTACCCCTGTGTCTGACTTGCAGACTTGTTCAGAGACGTATTGTAAACCACTGAAGGAGCGGAGCTTTCATCGATCATTTCAGCGTGATCGGGATATGCTTCCTTTAGGTCCTTCTTGTGAATCAGGGTTCTGATCCCACACCAGCGGCTTTCCTCTTGGGATGCAGCGCCAGCCTCGAAAAAGATGTCATAGGCACTAACGGCCTTGGTGCGAACACGGTCAACATCCGCATCGTAATATGTATGGAGACCGGCATTGCCAGTAATAAGCAAATGCTCAATAAGCTCAATCAGTATGTCTTTGACGTTTTCGCTATGCCAGTACCACTTAAGGGCAGTCTCTGATGCCTGGGCTTTGATAATATCCTCTACGCTATCCGAAGAAGGAAGCACCGTAACACTCGGGTAGGCCATTGAAAGCCGGGCAAGCATGTTGCGGTAAATGTTGAGAATCATGTTTATCGTTACCCGGTGGCGCTTTGATCCCTGGCGGTCGCCTACCCAGTACTGAACATTCTTGTCGTAACGAAGGTGCTGTTGCCCCTGAAGAAACAAACTAGACATGTCCCAGAGTCGAGCGAAAGACAGTTTCTGCTGCCTCGACTTATCGACTGCCTTCTTGAAGTGGCTCCCGCTCAGTGGAAACTTGTCCTCGACAATGACAACCAGCTTATCAGGTGTCTCCATCGGTATCCTCTTCTTCTAGTTCCAATTCCTCTTCGATATTCCTGCTTTTTGTCTTCTTCTTCTTGAGCGCCAACAGGGTCTCTGCTGCCTTGTCCTTGCGCGATGCTAACTTGTCCTTCTTCGCTTTGTGGACAGCCTCTCCTGTCTCTTTGGTACTGGAGCCACTGAGCCACCCCTTGACCCCGCCTGCCACGGCGCCGACCGCGGTGCCCACGGGACCGAGCGTGCTTCCTAGAGCAGCACCCTGGACCGCCCCAAGGCCAGCATCCGCGACCTTGGTGCCGGTACCCCGTTCACCGCCAGAGCTACCCCGCTTGCCTTTGGCCAGCAGTCGCTCGGCCGCTGTTGAGCGAGAAGCGTCTTCTTTCTCTTTATACAAACTAGGCATTTGAACTCCAGTGCGCTCCCACCCCCCCTGAAGGGGGTGGGGAGCACCGTGGCATTACGCTGCGAAGGTAATACCAACAAGAAGGGCATTGCGATCAGGTTCCTTGCAAACCAGATCATAATACCAGCGGATGAAGCCTTCCCACTGATCCTTGCCCGTAACCCGACTAAGGATGTTGCCATCCAAGTCAGCCATACCGAAGCTCTGAAGCTCAGTAATCGTCCAGACACGAGTGTTCAGGAAGATAGCCAGTCCCTTGCCACAGTGGCGAGATACCTTCACGGGAATACCCGCAAACGCATAACCACTGAATCCGGGATCGCCCCGGCCAGGAGCAGCATTAACATCCTTGGTGATGTTACCACCAACGGCACCAGCATTAGCAGTCCACAGCAAAGCCGCAGCATACTTCTGACGCATGATGGGATGCATATAGATACAGTCGGGATTGTCCCCACCCTGAATCATGATCTCATCAAGCATTGCCTGCATACGCTCAAAGTTAATCTGAGCAGATACAACAGCACCAGCACCAACAGGCACTGCACAGTTGGTCTCTACAGCAGCAGCACGAAGCTCGTGATTGCCACCTTCTTCAGGCTTAGCAGTAGTTGTCTGAGCAGCCCCACCGAGAACCAGGTTGCGATCAACACTAAAGTGAGTCTGCGAGCAGAGGTTTCCGTAGAGACCCATTTGCTCGGCAGTCACCTTACTCGAAATGTTGTTCGCCGCAGCGGCACGCGGAGTAAACGTCTGATTCGGGCCCACTACCGAGTGAGCACCAGACGCAGTAACCTGAATAACGGCTGGGACATTCGCACGAAGAGCGGCCGTATGCGGAAAGACACCGCCGCCGCCAGCCATGTGAAGATTACCAAGACCGGGACCAACAGGATTTGCCATAGCGGTCAGATTGATCTGGTCATCCCGGGCACTCAAGCCCGGAAAGGCAACACCAACCTTCTCGCTAGCAACCACAAACCCAGCACCTTCATAAGCAGAGCTATAGGTATCCAGACGGATAACATTCACCTGCAGAACGTCGGTGTTACCTGGAGCCACGGGCGTCGCTAGAGAGCGGGCACGTGACTGCAATGAACGCATATGAGCCTTGTCACCACTAAAGTTGTAAGTGGTCGTGTTGTTCTGGCCCGTATTAACACGGTCCCAGATAAAGCCCGCGAAACCCTGACCCGTGAACATGGCCTGGTTAGCTCTCACCTTAACGTCCGTAACCAAGCGATCCATTTCACTCTGTACGTAAGTCGCAAAGCTATTGGCCGTGGTACGAGCAGTGGCGATTGCTTGGCCCGTCAGTTCGAAGCGACCGTAGAGGTACTTTGCCCGAACATCGAGATTCACATAGTCCTGAGAACCAGCAGTGGGGAGCGTAGCTCCTTCAGCCAGGTAATCAGTACCGGTGTTGCGGCTGACATGGACGGGGATAATCACCCGGCGACCTTGCCAGTCAAGCGTAGATTTTTGGAAAAGCTGAACCATCTCAATTTGAGAGTTCAGCGCATCGATGATTGGACCCTGATAGAATTCCTTCAGGATAGGGTCCAGTGTCAACATTGTGACTGGATTAGCCATTTTTAATTACCTTGTGTAAGAAAACTCAACAATGCCTCACGACTTTCGCCCAATGTCTTTGGTCCGCCTCCTGATGTTTCAGCACCAGCAACAGAAGCAGACATGGAACCCACTCGCTTGGCTACACCCTGGTTTTCGGACTTGTACCGAGCCAGAGCACCTTCCTCGATCTCAGCAATGAACTCAGAATAACCAGCCGCTACATCCATGGCTTGAAGTTCGGGGTCACCAATAATAGCTTCAAGGATAATTTCCTGGGGAACCTCGGGGTACTCATGCTGAACCTGCACGAGTTCCAATTCAAGCTCTCTCTCAGCTACATAGGAATCGACTTGATTCAGTCGTCCCTCAAGTAACTCCAACCTGCCGTCAGGCGCTTCGCCTTGCGGCTCATCGAGAGCATCAAATTCGTCCCAGACACTTTCAGGTTTAGCCCGTGGGGCTTCTTCCTGTGTAACCTGGGAATCCCTGGCATATAGGAGATTCTCTTCTAACTCTTTAACCCGGTCTCGAAGTTCGTTCCGTGTGGCAATGACGTTCTTGAACCGACTGTACGGTACATGGTGAACATCTTCTGCTTCTGCTTCCGGGTCTTCGTCAGAATACTCTTCCTCAGGATCCTCTTGCACCTCCGGCTCCGACGCCGCATCTACGGTTTCTTCAGGTGCTTCAGCTTCTGGTGGCTCATTTCCCTCAAGTTTGGCCATAAAGGCTTGCTTCTGCTCATCGCTCAACACAGACATTGTTATCTCCATACAAGGCTATCGGGCCAGGAACCGTCAGTGATAAAGGGCCTGTAACATTTCACCGCTATCGGGGGCGAAGTCCGTATCTTCATGATCTTTCCATCTCTTACCCGTCATCCGTTCCCAATCAAGGATTTCCCGCGTATTAGATGGTTTATACTGCTGTAATATTGTGTCTTCATGGTCATTTACTTGATCTAGACCCATTAAAGCAAGTCCCGTTGCAATTGCCATATCATCGTGTTGGCCGGGAGCAGCCTCAACCTTGCCGCGCAAATTGTACTGTAAACGGTTTGCCTCGCACATGAAGCGTTCGCACTTAACATCAACCCAATTGCGGGTCACGTACTCATATAAGCGGCTTATAATAAGCGGGCGGCTCTTGACTGTGGTGGTGTAGCCAACACGATCCTGCCACTTCTTAGTTATCGAATCGAAACTAGTCGTCCTGTAGAGAAGGGGGTACCCTTCCTCTTGGGCTTTCTCGATAATACTCAATCCGTAACTGTTACTCTCGATAACAAGCAGGGCATTAAATCGCTTTGCCTGCTGCAACACATGCTTTGCGAAAAGACTTGGCGGGATACGCTCATAAAACGAGGCCGCCATTGCTAGATCATTGCCGTCTCTTCGCGTCGCATCCAAAATCATGAATGAACTGTAGTCTCCCCCCGGAGACCCCGAGGCGGTGTCCACACCCATAATGTAAATCCCGGCACGGCTTGGCGGCCCAAACTCCTGGAATCCAGTTTTGAACGTAGTTACAGGATAGGTATGGGGGAAGAAGCGAGTACCCGTCTGGATGAATGCCATCTCAGCATCTGCCGGATACTCCTGGTTATAGATATTCCAGTTATTGCCACACTTGGTGCGCAGTGTTCGAACCAGCCAGTTGAACCGCTGAGGAGTGAGCTTGTGCTCATAACTGTACTCTAGTTCCTCCTCGGTAGGATCCAGGAAATGGGGCTTGTCCAGGATGTACTGGGAATCCATCTGCCAACCGAGGAAGATCTTCCTGAACCCATTGTCCTTCGTCCACATGTCATAAGCCTCGTTTAGGCCATTGGCTGTAGACTCCAACACAATAAGGGAGTCATCGGTCGCTGTTCCAAACAGCGATGCGATGGCTACCTCCATGTTACCCCAGAAAGCATACTCAGAAGCATGGATACGTTGAAAAGTACCACCACGGAAACTCTGCGTAGATGCTGAACCAACCTTGATTCCGCTTCCTGTAACGAACTTGATCTCATTTTCACGGGACTTCACTGTCTCTAGTTTAAGAAAGGGTGGCAGATTGTCATAGAATCGCCGGTAGATCTCAAAGATGCGCTTCACTGCCTCATCAGTATGGGCCACAACAGCAACACTCATGTGAGTATTGAACAAAGCATCCCAAAAGAAGTATGCAGCGATGCCTGTCGTACTGCCGAGCTGTCTTGCCTTTAGAAGCATTAAGTGGCGATTTTCAGAGAAGGATCCAACAATCGCTCTCTGTGCCGAGTTAATATTGAGATTTTCGAGCCTAGAGTCCTTGGTGACGATCTTTAGATACCGGGAAGCGAAATACTGAAAGTCGTTCCGGCAGCGAGCGATTTCACCATGGACATCCACTATTAGACCTTCTTACCCAGAATCGCACTCAGGCCAGAGTAGTGCTGGCGCATCTCCCCGAGACCATCCTTCACCATCGCTTCCATATCCTTGACCTCTTTCTCTAGGGAATCCAGCTTTGAACTCAACTGCTGCAAAGTCTGGATACGCTCCTCGTCATACTTGCGAACCACACCGTCATAGCGGTCACGCACATCAGCCTCACGCTTATTGCACTCGTCAGCCTGCTCTTTTAACTGCGCCTGGAAGTTGGTGATCAACTCCTCCTGGCGCTTCGCACCCTTGACATACAACCAGAAAATAGCCCCGGAGGCTATCCCCAGCGCCCCAAAGTCAAGCAGCGCTGAGGTGATTTCCGGGGGCATTGCCTACTTTCTTCGACTGCGAACAGACTGCACGTCCACGCGGATTTCTTTACAGGCTTTGGATAACTCGCTGCAAGTTTTACGCATACGACGCCCAGCAGAGTCGTTGCCCTTTTCGAACTTGTAGAAATCAGCCTTCAGCGATTCCATGCTGTCTTCCATCTTAGCGATTGTGGCAATTACCATATTCAACACTAATAACTCCATCGAGGGTCTATCCCTCATACTTTTCCTCTACACGAAGAACCTTCTTCTCAATGGTTTCCTCGGCCCCTTGAAGAACCTCATAGAGAGCCGTTACGCTTTTCCCGCTACGATCGTCGAGGCCCCAGCTCTTCCTGTCCATCATCTGAATGTTCCGGGCTACCTCTGTCCCTACCTTCAAGACCAAAAGCTGTCTGAAGGGATCCTGGTGAGGATAGGCCATAACCTTGGCAAGGGTTTCACTCAAGAGGTCAGAAAGAACCTGGCTCGAAGCACGGTGCCCCTGAATTACGCGCTCAATGTCCGCTTCAGCTATATCGGCTACAGAGTCAGCCTTCCGGCGTATCGACTCCCTCGCCCGATTCAGGATGAAGTCCGTCATCACTTCCGGGTTCCGCTCCCACTTCTCCTTCGACTTCCACCGATGTATCGTCCGCGAGCTTAAGCCGTGTCTTTCCGCGAGCCTTTCGATTGGAGTCCCGCTTTCGTACTCCACCCGAATCACCGCCATCAACTGCTCGTTCATCTTCCCCTTCGCTCCCTTGGGTAGACGATCCGCCAGAGGGGCTAGATCCCCCGGATCCTCCTGTAGCATCTCTGTGGCCGCCTGGGAGGACGTGGAAAGCAGGTTTGGTCTTCTCTTTGTCATAGCCGCTCTTTTCACTGACGTACTTACGGATCTCCTTGGGAGTATCCTCCATTAAAATAACATGGGCATCCTGGAGCCAGTTCGTCAGGGTAAGTAGAAAGCTTTGAAGGCTTTCTACTTTATCCTTATCAACCTCAATGTCACTCAGGTCTGCCCGGAACTGACGTAGCCGCTTAACAAAAGGGCCGTGCTTCTTATTCAAGGAAGCCGTTGAATGGTTCTTCGTAATATCCAGAACCAGGTCGATCTCTCCGCCCGTAACGTTAGCTACAACGGCCATGTTCTCCTCAAGGCTTAGTGACGTAGCCTCACGGACACCTGGCTGACAGCAATCAAGAGACAGCTTAATCTGGGAGAGCATCTCGGCGAAGAGCCCCTCAAGCAAAATGCCGCTAAGAACAGGAGTACAGCCCTCA
>TARA_R110000824_G_scaffold3522_1_pt1 | contig 14681 bp, 20 predicted proteins | sample TARA_R110000824 | Tara Oceans TARA_R110000824 (sample SAMEA4397747) | marine metagenome | biome: Polar Biome; feature: [MES] marine water layer (ENVO:01000295) within the mesopelagic zone...; material: water (ENVO:00002006), including particulate matter (ENVO:01000060) such as...... | reverse complement strand
TTCAGCCGTTTGTTATCTCTTAGTATTATACCCTCCATTTCATCAATGGTGGGTTTACGAGTTCCTTTGGCTAAATATTCTTCAGCTAAATTAGCTTTTTCAACCTTCATCCCGGTTTCAAAAGCTGTTTCATACGCACCCTTTTTTGCGCCTAGAGCAGCCAAGTTTAATTCTACAAAAGCCAGCCATGCCCCTGATACAGATAGATATTCTTGCAACTCTGTATTAGAAGCTTCTGATAAATTACCAAATGTAATATCTTCACGGGAATTATTTTCTATTTTCAAGAAGGGAATTTCCATATCCTCTACATATTGATTAGCTTTATTATAGCCTTTTTCAACTGTCCAAGTTTCGTCTACCATTTATATTCCCCCTTCTCCTTCTATTAGTAATTCAATATAACGTATCGCTTTCTTCAAATCCTCTACACCGTTTTTCTCACGCCATCTACAAACATACTTTATAACATTACCTTCTGCAAATCCTAACCCATTCTTATGTATAAAGTCAAACGGTTCTATCTCAAACTGTTTGTAATGGTCAGGACTTATTCCACTACTGAGTTTAGCCAAAACCTAATTCCTCATCTTTTACTAATTTGCAATCACAATAATGATAATGAATTGCCTCTACTTCTGCTAATTTAGGAGGAGACACCATATTCGCTATAGTTTTCGCCCTAGATAAAATACCATCCCATAAGTCATCATTACGTTTGACCACAAATGTCTTAATTTGTTGGGTATTTTTATTCTCATATAAAATTACGCCCTCAGAGTGTCCTAACATGTGTAAATAACATTGTAATTGGGTAGAATGCTCCACCTTAGGACCATTCGCTATATCGTTATCCCAACCTCTTTGGTTTATAGTTTTTAACTCTAGTACAAATAACTTACCGTCATGGTGTAAAATAAAGTCTGCCCTACCTGATAGGGCGACAGGACTAGCTATCTTACAGGATTGCTCTCTATACAACATCATATTGCCAAAATATTTTGTGTACCGATCTTCCGCAGCACTTCCCACGCCAAATATACGTTGTAATGTTGCCGAAATGGGCTTTTTAGGGATTAATCCATTATAGTGCAACCATAGATATCTATCACAGGGATTTCCTATAGCTGATACAAAGAATTTATTTTTACTCGTGCTTTTTTGGGGATGTGCTAATTGCTTATCTAACTGCTTTACTAGCAGTTGACCCAAATCCTTAGTATCCCATGATTTAGTTACTTTTTCGGTTATTTCTTTTACGCCCATTTATTTCCTTTCCGAAGCGATATTAACTAAAAATATATCAATATCGTGATGAATTTCCTTAGCATTTTCAGTAGTAATGTGTAAAATATATTCTACTCCACTCTCTAATAGAAATTCATTACGTTCTTTATCTTTTTTAGCAAAATGTCCATATACTCCATCAGCTTCAATAACAGTTCCTATTTCGGCAATCCAAAAATCTACAAAATATTTACCTATTTGTCTTTGGGATTCCCATCTAAGCCCTAAACTACTTAAGTAATTTGCTATTTTGGTTTCTTGAGGAGTCATCTCCGTCGGTGCTTGTTGAATGTTGAGAGGCATCTACTTGTTCCTTAAGTTTTTCTCCTAGTTCGGGTTGTTCAGTTACCAATAAAGTTTTCAAACCATTAAGTCCCATAACTTTATTTTCAGCGTAGTTATACCACGCCCCAGATTGTTTTATGTACCCATACGCCAACCCCTCACGCATATAGCTTTCCATAATGTCTATCCCCCCATCTACTTTGAAGGGAACTACTACTTTTTGCCAATGATCCGCAGAGGTTTTGTTTTTCTTCAAGGTGACTTCCATATCAAAGCCTGTCTTGACTTTCGTTTTTTTATCTTCGATCCATCCTGATCGTCTAACTTCTAACATCAGATGGTTCCAATAAACTTGTCCTTTTCCACCAGGCATCTCTTTTATTGCCACAGGACCAATAGATGAGCGTTGTTGGTTGATACATATCAACGATGACCCATGCTGTAGCCTACTCATTAATCTGCTTAGTGAGTCATTTACAAATCTAGCTAACCACCCCATAGGATGTTTATCAAAGTCTGCTAGTTCTGCCGCAGGAACCATGCCAGCAATACTATCTATAACTACTAAGTCTACTCCTGCTTCCATAACGGCTCTAGCAATTTCTATGGCTTCTTCACCACTCGTCGGTTGAGAAGCTAACAGCAAATCGGGGTCAACTCCACATTTACGGAACCAAGACTCGTCTAGGGACATCTCGGTATCAATCCATACCGCAGTACCCCCTGACTTCTGTACCGACTCTACAGCCTTCATAGCTAGGTAAGACTTACCTCCACTAGGCTGTCCAGTAAGTAACGTAAATCTCTTTTTAGGGATTCCACCACCTGTTAGCTTATCTAGCTGAGGTATTCCAAAAGGAATTCGCTCAAATTTAAAATTTTTATCGGACGCTAACGTAAGCCCATCAACGCCCTTTAGGAGTTGATCCATAAGAGGGGTGTCTGTTTTAGCCATCAGCGAGACTCCTTATTTTTGATACTTCGGCATCAGCCGCAGACAGAACCAAAGGCCATGCCTTATTGATTGCAGTTTTAGCTTTTGCCATTTGTTCGTCTAAATCTTCTTCTGTATCTATATCTCGTATAGTCACTTCAATTTTAGCGTTATTATAATCGCCTAAATTGACTGTGAATCCTAATGATTGATCTATCTTCATAATACTATTACCTCTTCAGTCTTAGCTAAATCTTCGTACTTTTGTCTCCATATACAATAGTGATCTTCCAATTGCTCCTTCTCTCTGTCAGCCGGATATTGCACTTCACGAATTGCCTTATCAGCGTCTACTACATGCGCCCATGAGGGGTCATGGATTTCTACATCTACTAGTAACGGAATTCCTATGGAATTTTCTTCCATCAAGGTTCTAATATTTGCTACAACCTCTTCTTCCCCTTTGTAAACCTCTACTAATAATTCATCATGTACTTGCATTATCAAAGCAGACTTTTTATCCTTGAGGTAATCATGTACCGCAATCATCCGCTCAGACATTATATCAGCAGACGTACCTTGCACTAGGTAGTTAATGCCAGCATATGCGAAATCTTCAGGAAGCCAATACTTTCGTCCATACCTATTCTGAACCATTCCAGCCTTGGTAATTTTAGCCATGACATCCTTAATAAACTTTTTAGATCCCGGTAATCCATCTAAGAAATTAGCTTTGTAAGTTCTAGCTTCCTTAATAGTACAATCTAAGGAATTAGCTAGGTTTTCTAACCCTAATCCGTATAAAATACCAAACGATAAATTCTTTGCTGCCTGACGATAGAACTTCCACTCTGCGTGAGTTTCGTCTACATGAAATGCTGCCTTAGCTGAGTTATCATGCAGATCAACGCCTTTATCTTTCAACTCTGATAATTCTTTTTCGTTCATAAAGTATGATAAGAATACCCATACTTCCATTTGCTTATAATCAAACCCATATAAGGTGTACCCATCTCTAGGAACAAAGGCTTTCCTAGTCGCAAATTTAGTGGGGTCGCCATCTACAAAGGTTTCTTCCCCAACGAATGCCCATGCAGAGATATCTTGATCGTCAAGAGATATCCTTCCCTTGTTTGCTTTTACTATAGCCTCTAGTCGCCCCTGTAATGCCTTCATTTCCTCTTCGTTGAGGATTTGTTCCACGGTATTAATTATACCTCTAGGGATATTTTGTAGATTAGGATTTCTAGACGATAGCCTACCTGTTACGGTTCCCCAATTACAGTAGGTGCAATGTAGAACATCGGTTTTAGCAAGGGGTTCAATATAAGTACTCAACATCTTACCTAATGTTCTATACTCTCTTACTCGTCCCGCTAACTCATGGTTAATTTTGACTAAGGCTTTTTCTCCCCACGATGGATTACCTTTTTCAGTTTTATCAGGGGATGCGATACCTAGAGACTCAAACACCTTACCTAACTGTAGATTAGATGCCACATTAAATTCTTGACCCGCTATGTCATAGATTCGTTTCAGTACCGCTTCTTGTCTAGTCCCAATACGTTTAGCCCCATCTAAGGCGTAGTCCGTGTCAATCTTAACTCCCCTATATTCCATGTCGTATAAAACAGAAGTTAGTTTGATGCTTTGTTGCCAAATTTCAACTTGATTGGTTTCTTCTATAACTTGTTTTCTAGCAAAATATAATTCTCTAGTCCAAAATACATCATTACAACAATAAGGACCTAATAAACTGATGGGGGCTAGGGAGAAATTTTTATTCCACTTATTTTTTCTCAAGAGTTCTTTACAATTAGCGTCATACTGAGAAGCTTCTTCTCCGAATTCACGGGTAATGGTGTGAGTTAGATCTAATCTTTCGTGCTTGGCTTTCTCAGTCAATCGTGCCATCACTAAAACGTCAATCAGAGTTTTCTCCTGAGTATTCAACCACGTAAAATTATGTTCTATGTTGGTCAATCCACACTCGTACTCTAAAAACTTCAAGTCAAACTTTAGATTATATCCAACTAATGTTTTAGTATGCTCTATGGTTCTCAACACCTCAAACATTTGATCCTCTGAAAGGTTGCCATAGACTTCAGGATGGTCAGAATGTCGGAACGGGAAATACATGACCGCACTATCAGGTGTGGCTAACCCTATTCCACATATCTCATTTTCATTAAATTCAAATCCATTACTCTCAATATCTAAGAAGAGAGTATCTGACTCATTTAATTTTTTTAGAGCGTCACCAAAATCATCAGGAGTGATGATTTTTGATTCGTTAGTGAATAATGTGTCTGTGCCGTACTTTATCAAAAAATTCTCAATTCTGATGTTTAAGATTTAATTCTTTTTCTACTCTTTCAATAATATCATAAATATGAACCAAAGTGAGGGTTTGCGGGCTAACAATTTCTCTCTGGGGGTCCTGTTTTATAACTTCTTTAATTTCTTGCAACGCTTGTGTTAAAATACTTAACCTTGAGGGTACAGGTGCGAAATACTCTTTTCCTATTTCCATACTCATCATCCTTTATTAGAGTAGAGGGGGACAGGTTATGTCCCCCTCTACCTTTTACGCCTCAGATACAAATTGACCTTTGGCGTTACGTTTTCGGGGTTTACGACTACTACTGGTAGTCGGAACGGACATAGTTGGGCGATGTAACTGGCTAGCTACATTCCGACTATTGAATCCATCTTCTAAAGATGCCCGTTTAGGTTTTACTAGATCTGGCTCAGTGGCAGTCTGAGTAAAAAACCCCTTTACAAAACCAAGTATACCCATACTTGTTTCTCCTTTACTAGAATAACGATTCTTCGTCGTTATCCACAGAAGATGTGTTGAACGAAGGAACTTCCGACGAACTATCCACATCCCAAGGTGACTTATTAGAGGAAGTCCCATTCAACGAAGTTGTTTGGGTGTCCGAATTCCTCTTTTCTATAGCTTCGGCTATAGAACGTTCTTTCTGTAGGAAAAAGTCTACAGGTCGGATGAGAGAATCTGCTGATTGCCCCCCTGCCTCAGACGGAACACTGGCTTCGTCAGTAACAGTTTTTATGGAGTATGAAGTGTCATCTCTTCCACTTCCTGTGCGACGAATCCTAACCTTATGTTTATTCAAGGCTCCATCTTCATCGTAGATATCTACAATTTGATTCCATAGATATTTACTACGCCCAAAACCTTGTGACCACATCTGGAAATTTTCTGCGGACTGTTTTAGGAAAGACTTTCCACTAGGACTCTGAACTGTCTCCCAAGAAGCCACGGTATCTTCCCCGAAGTTCTTGTCCAAAGTTTTAGAGTTAGCAGGGTTTCTCATAATGTTTTCTACATACAACCACACGCCAAATTTAGTCCTGAGTTGTGTCCCAGAATCTACCTCGGCAGCTTTATAGTCACCCTCTTGGGATTGACCTTCAGCCATAGCGTCGTAGGTATATGCGCCATTACGACCCATACCAGTGGCACGATAAGTTGAAAAGTCTTGAATCCTATAATCTTCAGGATCACCCGACGGAACTATAGATACTGTGGCAATATCTCCGTCATACAACCAAAGTTCAGAACCAGGTCCTCTCCTAGAGGATCGTTCCTGTTCTTCCTTGTCGGCTCGCTGACTAATGCCAGCAATTCCACCACTTACCATTTTAAACTCCCTTCCAAACCTAAATCGGTTCGGTTAGCTATTATGGAATGCAAAAGGTTTACATCCCTTATTTCCTGAATGTCTTTATAGCCATCAGGGAGTCTAGCAAAACTGACTAACCTATGCTTCGATAATTTAGACGCAATCCGCTGTGCAGCGGCTATTCCTGTCTCATCATTGTCCAAACATAGGACTAGTTCAGAGGTATGGAGTGTATTGATGAGGGACTCCTGTTTTTTAGACATGGAAGCCCCAAGTATTGCTATTGATTCGAAGTTATGTTGTTTAAGCCATAATGTGTCAAGTATGCCTTCAGTTAGACAAACAAAGCTAGACTCATTTATATTATACAGCCCATAAACGATTTTGCTCTTTTTCAAGCCAAAACTGTATAAATATTTGGGGTGTAGTCCCGATGGTTGTCGAGTTACACTACCCACAATAACGCCTCTATTATCTCTGATGGGAAGAACTAATCCTCCACGACCGTTTGTTCCAGCCTCAGCGTCAATCAGAGTTTGTGCTGTGAATTCTCTATCGAAAATCCAGTTAGGTACTTCTCCTTTCTCATACTCTATGTTTACTTCTTCTAACGGAGCGTCCTCTTCTTCAATTACATTCCATGTGTCATGAAGTTTGAACTCTACGTTGTCAGAAAATTTCCTAATAAATACATCGGTTTGTAACCGTGACCATCCTGTATATTTAGCTATAAATGAATCTAAATGCCCTGCGCCACAATTAGCATAACAAATCCATTGCCCACTATCTAAATTAATAGAGAGCGAAGGTAGTTGATCGTCATGGAACGGACAACGAAAAACCCTTTGGGCTATTCGCTCAGAATTTCCTTTAACCTCGGTTTCGAATCCTGCTTCGTTGAGGATGTCTTCCCACGGGTAAAATTGAACTTCCGTTTTCTGTTCCGACTTTTCTTTTCTAACCATTCCTTCAAATCTCCAGACGCATTTGTAGCTAAAGTGTCTGCAATCTCTTGTAAAGGATGTCCTTTATGACCTGGAACCCATACATGGCTAATATCCTTTAATAAATCCCTTATTGTGAAATACCTCTCCCACAAATCTGCCTCATCAACTGGGTAGTTAGTAAACTTAATGCAATTATCTATTACATACTTACTGTCTGAATAGATGGAAACCCTATCCGATAAATCATATAAGTGTACCACTTCTAAACCCTTAATAACCCCCATTAATTCCATTCGGCTATTAGTAGTATTGGGTTCACCGCCTGACATAGTAGAAACAATATTTTGGTCGTCATCCGTTATTACAACACCCCATCCACCTACACCACCAGGATTAGTTCTACAAGAACCATCGGTATATATTTTTATTTTAGAATTTGGCATCGTGTTGTACATCTTCCTGCATTAACTCTTGAACATCTCCAATATCTACATCCCAGTGTAGCACACTTTTATCTTTTATTTCTACATCATCTCGTTGCTTCATATAATACAGGTATCTTTGGTTATCCTCATCTTCAACTTTACTCATCGCAAAAGCTATATCACTAGCCCTAACTAAAGCATCCCCATTAGCCACTTGATTCAACTTGGGTGGTTTAAATAAATCCACCGCTTCTCTACCTGCTTGAGTGGTACAGAACACAGGAATCTCATGCGCCATTGCTATATTTTTCAAACCTTTAAATAGATTGTCGTTCTGTTCCCACTTAGCTCTACTGGAATCGTCACTAAGTAAGTAAACCCCATCCACTACTACCAAATCAGGAGAATATTTTCTCACCAAATTTCTAATAGTAGACACACTCAACGCATCAAATCCTAAGTGGTGGGGGAATAAAATGTTTCTGGAATCCATGGCAGTAAGGAATTCTCTGTACTGCTCTTCATCTATACCTTCTTCACCTCTACGAAGTTTAGTTAGGGAAAACTCATATCCTAGTAATTTCCCCAAGAAAGAGTCCATTCTCATAGACATAGCTTTCACAGGCATTTCTGTGGATATTAATAACGTTTTATACCCTTGCTTCATAGCTACAGCAGCCACCTTTACAGACATGAAAGATTTACCCACCGTAGGTCGAGCAAAAAGTGAATATAATTCACCAGGCATCCATCCTACACCAAGCCTATTTAGAGTCTTGAAGGGGGTTGGTATACCCAACATACCTAAAGACCTATCCTTACGCTGTGCGACCCTCTGAGAGTACTCTGATAGCCTGTCTATACTCCCTGAGTCATACACTTCTATATCATCATCTACCGTAGCAGTTACAGACTCTAATTCTTGTATTAATTTCTCTACCGCTTGCTGTGGATTATCACCTTTAATTTTAGGAACCCACTCAGTAGCAGACTGCACAGCAGTTCTATACATAAGTTGATGTTTCAATTGACCTGAAAAGAAACTTACATCGGCTGCATCAGCAGTACTTTGGTCTAACTCAGGATATTTAGCCGTTAGTATAGCCCGTGAAGGCACTTGGCGACTTTCATCTAACTCATCTAAAATAAATTGAAACGCTTCACCAAAAACTGCAAAATGTTGTGGGGTTACGTTAATCTTCTTCAAATCGGCATAAGATGAGATATTTAAAACTATCCCGCTTTCTACATAATTGTAAGAAAGGTTGCTCACTTAGCCCACTCCTTTAACTCTTCTTCTATTTCTGATATCCGTTTTCGGTCAGATGCAGATGGGAACCACCTAGTAGATGCTTCTTCATACTCATACCAAAGATTTTTTTGCCTCTTGTTGCCTCTATCTTTTACTAACCACTCTAGCTTAGGGTGAGCAGAGTGAGGATCATAATCCGCAAAGTTCGAGCAGAATTCGGAGATAATAGTTCCCGATTTAGTTGCAACCTCTATAGCAAGTAAAATAGTATACACATTATAAGTATCAAATAAAACCTTTAGGTCGTGTAAATCTAACCCTCCCCATCGTAATGAGACATACGAATTAGATTGATGCAATTTAAACTGGGAGTTCCAGCAAGCCAATAAATCCTTACTAGTATATTTCTCAGGATTTTTTCGTCTAGGCAATTTCGCTTCTAACTTTCATGAGGATAGAACCTAACTCAGCCTCGTTTTTACCACCCAAAAGTTGCGTCCCTGTACCCATCAGTATCTTAGCCAACTCTTTGTTAGATTCAAATTTTAATTTTACTAATTGATGTAGTGTAGCATACTTTACATCATTCCAGTTGGGTCTTATCCAAATATCTTCTAAAAGGTTTCGCACTTCTGCTAAAGAAGTTTTAGATATTTGAAATTTTATCGCCCTATCGGAAACTTTAGCAGCTTGGAAAGCATGTTCAACAGAAGGGTAGGTAATACCTTCCACTATAATGGAAGATAGATGAGAATTCCTCAAGCACTTGTAAGAACCTTTTAGTTCAAGTCCTTTACTTCTCCAATTCTTACTCACGGTAACCACCATCTATTAACTTGACATAATCTCTAACAGATAATTTTACTTCTTGCATTTGTTCTGCGCCTTCCATAAAATTATTAGATTCCGCTAAACGAGAATTATATACTTTTTGTATTCCTTCATCTATTGTACCAATTAAATATGGTAAAAGTACGTTAACCGTCTTTTCTTGCCCCATACGCCATAATCTATCCTCACGCTGAACCATAGTACCAGGATTATGGACATAGCCATAATGAACTAAGGTATCTGCCCCTACCATATCCAATCCAAATTTTCCAGCGTCCGTGGATACCAAGATTCCCTTTTTAGCTTTATTAAAATCTTTAACCACCTCAAAACGGTTATTCTTTTCTTTTCCTGATATGTAATAAGGAGTATCAAAATACTCTTTCAACATTCTAGCACTTCTTTCAAAGAAGGTGAAGACAACTAATTTATCTACAGTATCATATAATTCTTCAAGCCATTGTCTTTTAGCCTTATTTTGTAGGTTCCCATACATCCCCTCAACAAAATACCTAACATCTAGCGTAGCCGATCCTACAGTTTTATGCGCTTCTTTACTACCACTTTCTACCCACGCCTTAAACTCAGAAGATAATTTAGAGTACTCTGTTTTTTCTTCTGAAGACATCTCCAAAGGAACGGGGGTGTAAATTTTGGGAGGCAACTCTGATAGCTTCTCTAATTTGGTTCTACGTAAAACAAACGGAGAAGTTAAAGCGTGTAATTCTGGTAACTTTTCTTTCTTAGCACCAATTACTTTCCCATTCCAATCGACTTCACAATACCTTTTAGTAAATGTATATACATTATCAGGGATTACCTCAGGACGGATAAATTTCATTATAGAGAAAAATTCAGTTAGGCTATTCTCGATATATATTCCCGACAGAGCAAACTTATAATCAGATTCTAACTTTATAGCTCTCTTAGTTCTTATGGCTTTAGGATTTTTTAAATACACCGCCTCATCCGCAATAATGACATCCCATTTGTGGGGCATATCATCCCAATCTCTATTAGGGTGAAGTAGATCGTAATTAGCTATAATATATTTAGCCTTAGATTTCCAAACAGCCCTACGTTCTTCTTTAGTTCCTGAAACTACAAAAGCGTCAATATTAAAGTGTTTTTTAAATTCATCTGCCCATTTCCATTTAAGGGAGGCAGGACATAATACCAATACCTTATCGGCGGAAACATCTAACGCAGCTTTAATAGCTTGTATGGATTTCCCTAAACCCATATCATCTGCTAATAATCCTTTTTTAGCAAAGGTTAAAAACTCTACACCTACAGTCTGATACGGACGTAGTAACCCATCTGATTCGCCTTCTTGAAATTTCAAATCCACTAATTTTAAAATAGTGGCTTCTACATTTTGTTTAGCTAATTTGGCTTTATCTGTCCATATAACTTGATCTAATTGCTCTAAGGATTTACTGGCTAATCTAGGAACTCGCCATTCTTTTTCAGTTTTGTTCCATTGACGTACTGGTAAATTTTGGACGAGTTTCAAATCCCCTTCATTGTAAGGGAAATCTAGCGTAAAAAACGGGGCTTGGTAATCAATCCGAATCATCGCAGTCTTAAGTGTTGATTCCTCTCTACGTGAGTTCCTTGGACTGTAAAATCGTCGTGCCTAGATAAATCTATGATAGCTTTTTTATCTACTGATAACTTCAAGGTAGGATGTCCTGATAATTCCTCAGGCAATTCATTTAACTGCATGGTTAGGGTAGCCTTCATATAATCTGAAGGAATGACATTTTCATCATCTACAACTAAGCTCATAGGACTGTTCTGAATGTTAGCAGAGCCTAGCGTTCCACCTGCCTTCGTTCTTCCTGACGCTTCTATCAAATCTCTCATGTACTGTTTAATTCTGTCTACATGATTATTTACTGCTTTTTTCTTACCCTTCAAGCGATCTATCTCAACATCTAATACATTAGCTTGTGCTTCTAATGTTCTAACAGATAATACAAGACTTTCCATACGTTGATCTAAAGTTTCTGCAATACCTAACAGGGTATCAGATATATCTACATCTTCTTCTTCGGCAAAATCTATAAGGGTTTTGTATTGTTCAGCTAATTCATAAATGTTAGTTGGCATTCTTCTCTAAGTCCCCATTCTAATTTCTTTTTGATACTTTCTCTAAGCCTGATAGCATTGATTCCTAGTATATCACTAATTTCTCTCAGTCTGTATCGTTGAGTTCTTAAATCTATAAAATCTAATTCCTTAGGAGATAGATTACAATTCTCTATCAGGGACAGCAAATTAACTTCCTCAAACACTTCTACTTGACCAGGATCCTCAAGGGCAGATAGAAGCTTAGTAGACATAGAACTAATGTATTTTGAGTGGTCGGTATAGGAAGAACTTAAATGTTGGTCTAATGAAACCGTATGAACTCTCTTTTGAGCCTTAGCCATTAAACTTCGGATAACATTCAACATAGACACATGCAAATAAGTATGAAACTTAGCCGTAGTGTTTTCGGGATTATACCCTCTAGCAGATTTTAATATAGCGACCCTTAGTTCTTGGGCAATATCCTCTCTGCCTAAACCTATTATAGACACGTTGCGAAGCATAGAATTAACCTTGGGTTCCCATTGCTCCAATAATTGCGCTTCGCTATGTTCCATTTAGATTACCTTATCCATTTAATATTGATGTCTCGGTGACCTAAATATTCCTCTAATAAGAATCGCTCTCGTAATAAACGCATAACCCCTGTAAAAGTACGCATTATAGTCTCCCTAAACGCACTAAGGAGTGTGGAGGGCCGTCTACATGGCGGTCACGCACTCGAACTGGTGGAGGCGGAGGGATTCGAACCCTCGTGTTAGCATCCCACTCGATCAATCCTACCGTATTCCTATGGGCTTTTTAGTAGTTGAGACTTTACATCTCTGATTGATTGCTGAGAGACTAGTCGAAACCAGTCGCCCCCATTAAGTATTATAGCATACTTTTTAATAAAGTATGCTATAAAATAACTCACATGGCAGGATTCCCACCCTGCTCCTTCTCTCATGCCTATTTGCGTTGACCACACGTAGGACAACTGATGTGAATGTCAATTGTCTAATACCTGTCAACCCTTACCACCCGCTTCACATACGGGTCATGTGAACTTATAGTATACACTATTTTATTAAGTTGTCAACCCCTGTTTTCCACATTGGCAATTTCCACCACATTTACATTCAATAAGCATTATTAATCCTCCGGTTCTAAAAATACAGGAGTGCTTTCACCAACCCACGCTCCTGCGACGTTGAAATCAAAGTATTCTACTGCTTCTTCCCATGACATGCCATCACGTTCTACGAGAATTTCTAAACACTTCTCTTTGTTATATACAGCGACAGGATAATTGAACTGATACCCAAACCCTACCAATGCTGTATCAAACCCGTCTGCCGTTACTGCCCCGTCAATATTATTGACAACAGATGCCTTCCGCATAGCCTCATGGGTTGGTCCATCTATCTTGGTCAAACTACTCATTTTCTAGGACTTTCATCCCAAGAGCTATAATTCCGCCAATTGTCCCAGTGGCTATTTCTGGATACCCGTTTAAGGCTCCAAAACCTGCTAAAAGTCCTAGCACAAGAATAGCTAGAAATATCTGGGGTCTAAGTTTTCCAATCATACCATATCTCCTTATGCCTAAGCATATTGAATATCTGCTTCTATGATGCTCGCCCTAGCTACTACTAACCATAGTTTACTATCTTTTAGAAATTTCACATCCAAATCCCAATCGGCAAATGTTCTATTATCTACCTCGGTTAAAACTTGCTGAACTTCATCTATTGTATTACAAGTAAAGTTTTCACTCAACTCAGTTCGTTTATCTTGTACTATGCTCAATTTACTTACCTTTCTTAGTGGTGTGTAATGTTGCTACAATCTCGTGGTCAGTTAGCACAAAATGTTTTACGTCTTCATGCTCTATTATCATCTGAGAGTGCTTTATAAATACCACCCTATCTCCAGCTTTCAGTCGGGGTTTGATAGTCTCACCAGAGAATTCATTGACCCGTCCTTGTCCCGCACTTTTAATAACACCATATCCGTGAACTGACATCAATTCTCCAGGAATGTGTAGTCCTCCCTTAGTCATAGTGTTGTCATCTTCTACTACTAAGTACTTACTATCATAAGCTTTTAACTTTTCTACCATCACTTATCTCCTAATTTCTATTGGTAGCGGGGGTAGGAATCGAACCTACGATCTTCTAGTAATGAGCCAGATGAGATGCCACTTCTCTACCCCGCAATGGATACTATATTATACGTTATATTATCTAAAAACCTATGCTCCTAATTTGAGCATTCTATCAAGGGCAACTAAAGCATTTGTCTTATGCCCTGGTTCTACCTCAATCCTATTTATGGCGATTCCTGCCAATATGCCCTCTAACACCCAAAGAATGTACGCAGGATGTATTCTATACATTGTAGCACACGGACACACTATAGGGTCGATACAAAAGATATTTTTATCAGGGTACTGTTGGGATAATCGCTTGACCATATTAATTTCCGTACCAATTCCCCAAGACGTTCCTGAGGGAGCATTTGCGACAGTTTTTAATATAAACTCCGTAGAACCTGACATATCCGCTGCGTCCACCACTTCTCTAGTACACTCAGGATGTACCAAGATATTGGTCAGGGGATTTTTATCCCTGATGGCATCTATTTGATCGGTGGTAAATCTAGTGTGAACAGAACAGTGTCCCTGCCACAATAGCACAGTAGCTTTATGAATCTCATCTTCCTCTAAGCCACCCATAGGTAGGTGAGGATTCCATACTTTCATATCTGACTCAGGTATGCCTTTAGCTAATCCAGTATTTCGTCCTAAGTGTTGGTCAGGTAAGAATAATATTTTATTCCCCCTCTCCAACGCCCAATCAAAAGCTTTATCTGCATTAGACGACGTACACACTAAACCACCATTTTCTCCACAGTGGGATTTAATAGCAGCAGCAGAATTCATGTAGGTAATAGGAATAACCTCATCGGTGGATCCCAACGCATACTTCA
>TARA_R110000824_G_scaffold102100_1_pt1 | contig 14682 bp, 17 predicted proteins | sample TARA_R110000824 | Tara Oceans TARA_R110000824 (sample SAMEA4397747) | marine metagenome | biome: Polar Biome; feature: [MES] marine water layer (ENVO:01000295) within the mesopelagic zone...; material: water (ENVO:00002006), including particulate matter (ENVO:01000060) such... | reverse complement strand
GGCGGTGGGAGGCGATAGCGGCGACGACGATGGCCCAGGAGTGGGGCATTCGGGCTCCGCTGGACGAGCCAGCCCAGGCAGCAATCGTCGCCCGCTTCTCCCGGCCCCAGCGGCTGATCTGTAAACATAAGCGGGCCTGCTCGTGCTCGCCCGAAGCCGTGCCGCACGTCACCCGGCCCGACGCCGACAACGTAGCAAAGGCCGTGCTCGACGCGGCCCAGGCCGGTGGCGTCCTTCGTGATGATTGCCTGGTCTGGCAGATAACTGTGGTGAAGACTTACGCCGCCCAGGACTCCGGGCCGGCGGTTGAGCTGCGGCTCTGGTGGGGTGAGTGATGTGGGTGTCTCGTAAAAACGCGATCCTGATCCTTCGGATGGCTCTTGTGACCTGCCCCAGCCACGAGCGGCGGGAGTTGATTCTGGACGCCTTGGCCGACCTGGGCTGGTGCCATGGGGCGTAGACCGCAGCCAGTGCGCTGGAACGGGCACCGCTACCCGACGCTCGGCTGGGCTATTGGCGATGCCTTGATCGTTTATCCGTCGATGTCCGACGGAGACCTGGCCGCGCTTCTCGATGTCGATGTGGCCCGTGTTCAATACTGGCGAAGCAAGGCGGGGATCCCGGAGTACAGACTGCGTAGCAGCAATTTACGTGAGGAGCGCAAATGACGACAGAATGCTCAGCCTATGTCGATTGGATCGCAGATCGATCATCGGCGCTACAATTTCTCCCTGCGCCCATGGGCGACCCCACCCATGGGCTCTTTCCGCACCAGAGTGCGCTAGTCAATTGGGCGCTACGAAAGGGGCGGTGTGCCATCTTCGCAGACACCGGCCTTGGCAAGACGCTTATGCAGTTGGACTGGGCCAGGGCCGTGTCCGCTGCCGGCCCCGTGTTGATATTGGCTCCGCTAGCAGTCGCTGAGCAGACGGTGGACGAGGGGGCCCGCTTCGGGATATCGCTGACCTACCGGAAGCGCCCGATCCCGGGAGATCGGATCGTAATTACCAACTACGAGCGGCTAGATGCCTTCGATCCGTCGATCTACTCTGGAGTCGTGCTGGACGAGTCATCCATTCTAAAATCATTCACTGGCAAGACTCGCAACGCCATCATAGACGCGTTCGCTGCGACACCATATCGACTCGCCTGCACGGCGACACCCGCGCCGAACGATCATACCGAGCTGGGCAATCATTCAGAGTTCCTCGGCATCAAATCGCGGACCGAGATGCTGGCTGAATACTTCGCTCATGACGGCGGATCAACTCAGAACTGGAGACTAAAGGGGCATGCCGTCGATGCCTTTTGGCGATGGGTCTGCACGTGGGGCGCGGTCGTCAAAAGGCCAAGCGATCTCGGATTTAATGATGCCGGGTACACTTTGCCCCCGCTACGTATGCACGAACACGTCATCCGAGTTAGCCACTCCGACGCTCATCGGGCTGGGCTGTTATTCGCGCCAACAGCCACGGGCCTGAACGATCAGCGTGCAGTGCGGCGAGCCACAACTGGTGAGCGTGTACGGCGAGCCGCCGAGCTATCGGTCGGTGATGGGCCATCGCTTATCTGGTGCGAACTCAACAGGGAGGCTGACGCCGCAACCGACGCGATCCCGGGCGCCGTTCAGGTTAAGGGGTCCGATCCGCCTGAAGTCAAAGCCGCCCGGCTTCTGTCGTTCGCAGCCGGCGAGATTCCAGCCCTGGTGACAAAGGCGTCTATTGCGGGATTCGGCATGAACTTCCAATCATGCTCGCGCATGGTATTCCTCGGCGCGTCGCATAGCTACGAGCAGACATATCAAGCCGTCCGCCGCTGCTGGCGATTCGGCCAAACCATGCCCGTGGATGTCCACATAATCCGCGCAGAGACCGAAGGCGCCATCGTCGCCAACTTCCGCCGCAAGGAGGCTGACGCCGAGCGGCTCGCCGACGAGATGGTGTCTAGGGTGCGAGACTCCATGATTGAGGAGATCGGCGGCACCGCCCGCGAGTGGAACCCATACGATCCCATCCAGCGGATGACGCTGCCCGGGTGGATCTGATGATATCCGCCATGCAACGAGAGATCGGCGACTGGCCGCACCGGCCATTCCCCGGCGCAACAGCCGATCACGGCAGGAGCATTAACAGACCATGACGAAGGTTCTAGATCAGCACATATCAGAGCGGTTCGCCGCGTACCACGGCGACTGCATAGACGTGATTCGGGGCATCCCCGAAGACTCGATCCACTACTCCATATTCAGCCCGCCGTTTGCCTCGCTCTATACGTACAGCGCCAGCCCTCGCGATATGGGGAACTGTACGTCGAATGACGGGTTCATGGAGCATCTTCGGTTCCTTGTCCCCGAGTTGCTACGAGTGACGATGCCTGGGCGGCTACTGTCGTTCCACTGCATGCTGATGCCGGCAAGCAAGACCCGGGATGGATACATCGGGCTGCGGGACTTCCGGGGCGAACTCATCAGGGCGTTCGTTGAATGCGGATGGATATTCCACAGCGAGACGTCAATCTGGAAGGATCCCGTAACCGCAATGCAGCGGACCAAGGCGCTGGGACTCCTCCACAAGCAGATCCGCAAGGATTCGGCAATGTCGCGGCAAGGGATCAACGACTTCTTGGTGACGATGCGAAAGCCTGGGGATAACCCGGAGAGGATCTCGCACACTGCCGAGACCTTTCCAGTCGAAATGTGGCAGCGATATGCGTCTCCAGTATGGGCAGTTGCCGGGGGCGTCGATGGCGACGGGTTCCATAGAATTCATCCGGACATTATCCCCGGTGACACGCTCCAGCACCGCAGCGCCCGCGAGGACGCCGACGAGCGCCACATATGCCCGCTGCAACTAGAGATCATACGCCGGGCAGTGCTGCTGTGGACGAATGAAGACGATGTTGTGCTTTCGCCGTTCATGGGCATCGGGTCCGAGGGCCACGTTGCCCTTAGCGAGGGACGGCGATTCGTCGGCGCGGAGCTTAAAGACTCCTACTACCAACAGTCAGTCCGGAATCTCATCGAGGTCGAGACACCGGCGCAGCTCAGCATCTTTGGATCGTAAGATCCGCCATTCAATCGGCGGGACAAGGGCGTAGCCGGCTGATAGACTCCCCACCAACCGACCCGGGCGGCGTCGTCCTCCCTCGATCTGATGCCGCCAACCTAGCAGCGCCCCAGAGCCTGATCCCTCTGGGGCGTTGCTGCGTTCTGGCCCCGTGGTTGTTCTTTCGGTTTATTTTCCGGGATACCTTTACAGGTAAAGCGGCATCTATTAACCTACTAACAGATCGAGCGAACAAACAAACCGGAGGACAAGACGATGACCAACACGAACGCCGCCCACCGCCTCGAAAATTCCGACAGCATCCACTGGTCGCTACATCGGATCCTCGCCATCCACGCAGAGTCGAGCGGCCTCCGGCGGCGGGCCCTTGACCGGTACGCGAGGAGCGCCCAGTGGACGATCACGAACGCAGACCTGACGACGGACTCCGAGCGAGTCGCCGCGTATTACGCGCTCCACGCAGTCGGCGAGATCGTCCGCCTCTACCCGGAGGGGGCCTGAGACGGACCTCACCGCACGCCCCGCCGACTGCCCCGACGGCACCGACAACCTGACCGCCCGAGAGTACAGAGTGGCCCTCCCCGTAGAGTATTGGCGGGGGATCCCGCGACACGTCGGCTTCTTTGTACGAGCCCAGTCCCTTGGCGAGGCTACCAAGGCTGCCGCTAAGTACCTGTCCTCGCCGCCCCCCGAGGGCACCGTCATCACGCCCCACTCTTCGGAGGGGGCGTCCTGATTATTTTCCGCAATACGTTGACAGCGTATATAGCCATCGATTAACCTACCAACAGATCGAACAACCGGAGGACAAGACAATGACCAACAAGCAAGCCACCGACCTAATCAGAGACGCCCACCGCGACGGCAGACTCCCGGCCAGCATGAGAATCAGGCCGGTGGCAGGGCGGCGGTGGGAAGTCACCGACCTCTTCTCCCGGGAGACCTACCCGAGCCTCCAGGCCATCGTGACCGAGTACGACCTGACGGAGGGGGCCTGAGACGGACCTCACCGCACGCCCCGACCTTCTGACCGTGGCGAGGGAGCTTGCCGCCGCCCTTGAGGCTTATTGCGACGACCACAACAGCGACCGGCCCACGGATCCCACGGCGCTTCTGCCGGATCTACTGGCCGCAATCAAAGACGCCGAGGAGAATTAGATGGGACGCCCAGCACTGCCAGACGAACTCAAGCGGAAGGTCCGCACGATCCGAATGACTGATCAGGAGTGGGACGACATCCAGTCGGCGGCCACCGGGAGGGGAGTCAGCGCCAGCGCGTATCTGCGGATCCTGACACGCCCAGACGCCCGCAGGGCCGTCGGACGGCTCAAGCCTTAGTCAGCCTCGCGATCTTGCGCTCGACCGCTCTGCGGCGAGCCTTGGTCATCTGCGGGCCTCGCTTCTCCAGCAGGCCCCGCAGGTGATCCGCGTGCCTGTCCTGGCGGCGGGCTCGCCGCTCAATAGCGCGCATCACGCCCAGCACGGCCAGCGCGGCCAGGAAGAATCCGAACCAGTCCAGCGCCTCAGCCAGTGGGCCGAACGCTGACAGGTCGATCAGGCGGTCGAGGCGGTAGGCCACCTCGGCGGCAATGCGGGCATCCTTCGCGGCAACCGATAGGCCGACCAGTTCGGCGCCCAGTTCCACCGCCACCTCTTCGCAGAGATCAGCGATTGGTCCGTGATGCTCTTCGACGAACGCCGCCGCCTGCCGCTCCTTGCCGAGGCGTCGCTGTTGCTTAGTCATGTTGCGCTCCTGATGGGCTCCCCGGGCTCGCCGCAATCAGGGCAAGCAAGGGCGCCGGTGTAGACGTTCGGGCATGAAACGCAGGCCCGCGGCTCCACCTCCTGGCGCTGTTGGTCGTCTGGGCCAGGGCAGGGGCAGTCGGCCCAGTGCTCCTCACACGCCAGACACCAATAGCTCCCGCAGTCTTCGCAGACGATGAGGTTACGGTGAGGGTCAGTCACGCCTTGCGCCCATCGCATCGACGCCGGCTTGGCCCAGCAGGTACGCCACGAACACGCCGGCCGCCAGTTCCAGCGCCTTCTCCGGCGCGACGTCTGCGGACAAGACGGACGAGGCAATGGGGAGCAGGGCGCCCATCAGGGCAAGCCATAGCTTGCGGGACTTCAGCTTCTCAGGCAGGGCGGGAAGATTCATTGGTCACTCCTTCGGCAGCGGTGGGAGGTTGGCAAAGGACGAGTCATCATCGCCCGAGTCGTCGTCGCCCGAGTCGTCGTCGTCCGTGGCGGGCTCAGGCTCTGGCAGCGGGTCGATTGCGATCAGCTGGTAGCCCAGGATCGCGATCAGGACGGCCATGATTCCGGCCCCCGTCAGGGTCTGTCTTTCCCTATGAGTCATGACTTGATCTCCCAGTGGGGAAGGTCCATGAAATTCTGATCTCGAAGTCCGTCGCGCTTTGTCCAGACATCGCCGTCCCAGTCTCCGCCCCACCGGATCCGCTCGCTGATGCCGAGCTGGGAGGCTACACCAAAAACAAACCCGGCGAAGTGTCTCATGCGCTCCTCAGCCCGCCGATCCCAGGCTATTGGGTAGGGCACCACATCGACGGCGTGAGCCAGCGGCAGCACGAGGTGCTTGCTTTTCAGCGTCTTGCTCATCCCCTTGCGGACCAGCTCGGCCTGCCGCTCTGGCGTGCGCTGCCCCTCTAGAACGGTGCAATCATAGAACTTGATCACCTCTGAAAAGAGCGTGACCAGATCGCCGTGGCATCCGTCCAGCTTCGCCCAACTCTTCGCGCTGAACTTAGGCACTGGTTCGGTCTACTTTGTCGCCCAGCCGCTCGACTGACTTCGCCAGCGAGTCGAGGCTGGTCGTTAGCGAGCGCGGCGTGTAGCAAAGGGGCAGCCCGTCGGGGTCGGTTCGAGACAGGATCGCGGCCATCGCCTGGGTGCTGGTCTGGAGATCATCCACCTTCTCGCCCACCTGATCCAGCTTCGTCATGGCCGCATCACACTCGGCGTCGTCGTCGGGCGATGCTGCGGCGTCCCGCTTGGCTATGTATTGCAGGAACTCCCGAACCACCAGCACCAGCAGGATCCCCGCCGCCGAGACTCCGCCAATCCCCGCCCCTAGGTCTTCCATCCCATCCTCACGCGCTGTAGTTATCGCGGGCAGGGTCTTCAATAGACCGCAGCCCCATCAGCAGGCCGAGCCCGCCCGGCTCCCAGGTGATCGACTCTACCAAGCACAACCGCTCGGTCAGATCGATTCCGCTGTCCGTCAATAGCACGGCGTCGCCCAGTTCCAAAAAACCAAAGGCGGCGGACATCCGATAGACGAAGAGCCGGGAGGGAAGGGCAAAGGCCCGAGCCCACCAGCCGGCGACCTTCGCGGCAGTGGCTTCAGAGTAGATGACCTCTGAGCTAGCCTCCATCACCCGGGGGCCGTACCGCGTCCAGCTTCGCCGGAGGTGTAGGTTACTGCCGGCGCCCTCGGTAACCACCGTCTTCTCGTCGCCGGTCAATACATAGACGCTGGTCGGCTTGTTCTTCTGGTTGTTCCAGGCGTAGCCGAGGCGGATCTCGTTGATGATGTCATCATAATCGGAATAGCTCACGGGGCCGTCCCGGTACGCCTCGCCACGGTCCGCCGAGATACTGGCGACGGCCTCTGCCGCTGTCGCATCGTATCGCCAGAGAATGAAGTGCAGACCGTTCGCCCCCTTGAAGCGCGGCGAGATTGGCAGGATCGGCAGGATGTGATCCTGGGCGAACTCCCATGGGTCGGTCCTCTTGTCCGGGCTGGATAGGATCGCCGTGTCGATCTGAAAGGCGTTGAGGGTGTCGATGATGGCGGCCAGCCGGCCCCGGTCCCACTCCACGTCTGACTGCTCCATCAGCCACTGAAGCACGTCGCCCGCCCCGCGCATCGTGCCGCCGCCCCTGGCTGGGGTGCCGCCACCGTCGGCGTCTGCCCACCGGATCCAGTATTCCCCGTCGGCGTCGTCGGTAACACCCGTCCCAGAGATCGAGATCGTCGCCACCGTCTGCCCGAGCGAGTCTTGTTCGTGGGTAACTGCCCGGCCGCTGGCAGTGGTTGCCGGGTCGCCCTTAACTTCGGTGACTGCCACCTGGGTAGCGGCGACGGCGTGGCCGGCGATCAGGATTTTGGACGAGGCCACCCGGTAGCCCGGGGTCGAATAGATCGAGCCGTCGCCAGGGACGCCAAGGATCCGTGGGTAATATTCGCCCTTGAGGTCGTCGCTTGCCGCCGCCCAGGTATCATCGCTAACCTTCTCCGTCGGTGATGGCAGCTCTTGCCGGTGGAGCGCCGGCTGGTATTCCAGGCTGGCGGTCACTGGCTCTGACGCCTCGCCGTATTCCGGCTGCCGGATGTGCCCAGACAGCACGTCTAGGATCTCAGTCGAGGCCGTGTCGTCGTCTCTGAGCCAGAGCTGGAGCGTCCCCAGGGCGGTGGTCAGGTCGAAGCCCCGGGCGATCATAAGCGGCACATCAACGATCTCGCCCAGGTGCAGCGTGATCCCGATAGACGGTGGATCCGCTTTGTCAGCGAACAGCTCCAGCGCGTCCTCGTAGCTGCCGGCGAACTCGAAGCCAGCCCGGTAGAAGACGTCGCCGCCAACGTCAGGAAACACCACCGGCTCTTCGGCTAGGTGGTAGGTCTGCCCCGCCCACTCAAGCTGAAAGAGCCAGGTCAACTGCCCCGTTCGGAGCTGGGCTGGGAGCAGGGGCACTAGACGATCTCGGTGATAGTCACGGTCGCCATCCGATCCACTTCGGATGCCTGCTCGTCGCCGGTAATATGCTCACGCCTTGAGTCGGACGAGACCCGCCCATAGACGAACTGCCTGGGATTGTTGATAACCAGGCTGCCCGTCCCCGTCGGGATGCGGGAGAAGAAGACCACCGGATTCTCCTGGCCGGCTGCCGTGGACATCGCGCCCTCTAGCGTGCGAACCACGTCCGAGCGGCTGGCAATCGCGAGGCCGCTGGTCGAGCCCGCCACATAGTCCGGCAGGGCGTCGGCTGCCTGCGTCCCGGTGGCATCCACGCCATCATCCCAGGAGAAGGTTACCTCCCTGGCGGCTGGGCCCTTCCTCGTGGCTCTGGTGGTGCCATCGACCCACGAGGCCAGCTCCACGTTCTGGCGGTTGATCGTTGTGATCCCCCGGCTGTATTGGTGCCCGAAGACCAGCAGCGGCCCCGCGAGGATCTGCCCGATCTCGAAGTAGCCGTCCGCCGTCGTCTGGGCTGGGATGCGGAGCCGCATATAGCGCGGCTCTTCGTCATATTCGTGGACGAGAAGCGCAACATTCGGCAGCCAGATTTTCAGGTTTCCTGAGCCTGGGTCTGCCCCGTCGTCCACATCCTCGACTCGGATCGTTGGATGCTTCGCCGCGCTGTCAGTCCACGCGCCCTCTGTGTTTGATTCGATCTTGTGGAAGGTGCCTTCTCCTGCCGTCCAGTTGACGGTCCCGCCAACCAGATCGCCGTAGTGGATATACCGCCCAGCCGTGAACCCGCCAGAGGACGACGGGCGGATCTCCTTGCCGTCCCTCGTGCCTTGCAGGCTGGTCGCCGGAGAGAAGTCTTCGGCGGCGTCCAGCGTGCCGACGGTTTGCCAGGCGGCGCCGTCCCACCGATCAAGGTCGCAGGTCTGGAAGTTGATCCCCAGCAGCACCAGCCCGACGCTCGTGTTGTGCATCTTCGACGACGTCAGGCCGTCGAGGTCAAAGGCTATCGTGTGCTCGGTCTCGTTCGTACTGCGCCAGGCGACCCGGGGCGATGGGTCAGAGATCGCATTGTCGATCCGGTGGGTGTAGTCCGTCTCGATGTCCCAGGACTCAGCCCGAACAGAGGGGCCGTCGGCGGCCTCGATCTTCACGTTGTCCTTAATCAGCGCCTTGCGCTCAACAGTGGGATAGCCGCGCCCCTTGAGGTTTGCCGGATTGTCCCAGCTGTCACCCAGGCTGGCCTGGTCGGATGTCGCTGGCGACCAGTACCGGCCCCAGCCGCAGAAGCCGACGAGGTGCCAGGCCGAGTGATCGGCGTTGGCGCTCATGTGCCCCCACTCCACCTCCGAGTTATCCACGGTGGCGTCCCCGGCCAGGTTGGCCTCTGGGCCTTCGACCCACTCCAGCACGTGCCCAGCCCTGGCGTACCACGTCCGCAGGTTGCCCCGGATGTCCACGGAGATCCGGTGGTACATCAGCGACGAGGTTAGCGTTAGATCCTCGCTCACCGCTGGCGTGATGCTGGTTGCTCCGAGCACGTCGTAGAGTTGCCAGCCATCGTGAGCCAGGCGATACCGGGCGATATACCGGGCGGAGGATCCGTCAGCGACAATCACCGTGAATGTGATGTCGTCGGCAACCTTGGATCCTTCGGTGTCGTCAATCTCTACCGCGAAGGTCGCCACGATCTGATCGGTGCTCGCCGGGGCCTCCTTATCAAACAGGACGCTGGCGCTGGTTGAGTCGATCTTGAGCCCGCCCGCAGTGGTCGGCACGAGCGCGCCGGCCCGGGTCCGAAGGCCCAGGGACACCGCCCCCGTTCCGGCCTTTGTCCAGCCAACGTCGTCGGGCTCATCCACCGGCAGGTAGACCTTGCCCTCGCCGCCCCCGGTACTGGCCGCAAAGGCAACGGTGTCATTCATCCGCCAGGTTCCGTTAACGTCGGAGAAGGGCATCGTGTGCGCGCCGAAGCTGCCCAGGTGGATCACGGCCTCGCTGCCATTGTCGAGCTCTGTCGATTCCGACTCCCACCGGGACATCATCACCGCCCGGCCTCCGATGCTTTCGACTGCGTAGTCCGTCAGCTGAGAAGCGCCCGCCGGATCGTGGCCGATCCCCGCGTTGTCGTTGATGACTTCCCACGATTCGCCGTCGTCCTGAGACCAAAAGATCGTGTTGTACCTCCTGACCGGTGTCGGCGAGGCGCCGTCGTCGGTGGTGGTCATCAGGTAGATCGGCCCGTCCTCATCTCGCCACATTGCGAGGGCTGTCGAAACTGAAGCAAAAGCGATCTGGGCGGTGAACAGAACGTCCCCGGCACCCGAGGGGACAAGGAACGCCGACCCCAGTCGGCGGATCGCCGTGCGAAGAACGCTGCCGCCGTCGTCGGTATATCCAAGGACAAAGCCGCCAGCATCGCCCGGCACGACCCGAACCGTTCGGACGGATTCGGCGGTAACGTCTGACTGCCAATTCGCCACCACCTGAGTGAAGCTCATGCCCAGATCGTCCGAGGCGTATTGAGCCATCGTCTTGTTGCTCGACCCATCCACGAACTGGATCCACAAGCCGACCTCGCCGTTGCTGTATGCGGCGGTTATGTGTAGAGCCTCGCCCTCGTTCCGGGTGCGGAGGGCCATGTCTGAGTAGACCTCCCACGTCGCCCCGTCGTCGCTTGAGCGCATAACCTGGATCTGCTTCTTGTTCGGGCCGGTACGCAGGAACAGCAACACCGATCCGCCGGGGAGCTGGAGCAGGGCAGGGCCTGCCTGGGTGACGGCCGGATCAAGGGCAAGCTCGTCAGTCGTCCAGAGCGAGGTGGTTGGATCGTAGGTATAGATCCGATGCTTGAGGACGCCCGTATCTAGGAACTCGCTGCCAACCGCCAGTAGCTTGTTCGACTCCAGCCGGATGATGTCTGGCCTTATGGCCGTGGACGCCGAGGCCGTATATTGGAGCGTCTCCCAGCCGGTGATCACTGAGTAGGGATCCCACCCCTTGTATCCCTTGGAGCTGTCAACGTTGGCGTCCCGCCAGATGTATTGTGCCTGCTCCACCCCAGGGTGGCCCGATAGCTGGGTAAGGATCTCCAAGTGCCCGCCCGCGCTCTGGTCGCCCGACGCCTTGAGGACCATGTCGGACTGGTCCGCCGGGCCAGGGACGCCGGCCGATGGGCCCGCCTGGGTGTATGCGCTCATAGGCTCGACGACCAGCCCAGTGGGGAGCAGGCTGGACGCCTTGAAGCGGGCGTCTGGAATCAGGATCCCCTGGTACCTGTCCGCGCTCTTGTCACTTCCCATGATCAGATGCTCCTGAATGGATTGTGCCGGCCAATGCGGCGAGGTCGAACCGAGCGGAACTCCCTGTTGAGCCTGCCCGAGCCAGTCCGCAGAGACTCGTGGACCATCGCATCGACGACGCGGTTGCCTACTTGCATCACCGTCACGTTCGGGCCGTCGGCCCCGCCCCTGCCCTGGTTGAGTCGGCCAACGGCATCAGCCCCGCCGGCAGCTGCCACGCCCTGGGGCGATAGCACGGCCTCTCTAGCTCGTGCCCGGATCATCACCTCATCGTTCGCGCCGCCGGCCGAGATCATGCCGCCACTGTGGAACTGCGGCGGGGGCTGGCTGGCGATGGTCGCAATGGCTGCCACCCCGGCCGCCGTAGCTAGTCCGGCCATGATCAAGCCGACCACGATATTCGGGGCAGTAGCCAGCGCGTTGATCGCAGCCAACGCCGTGTTGACCGTGGCCTGTACGATTGCCAGGGCCTGGGTCCGCTTCCAGCTTTCCTCCGCTTCTGCCTTCTCCTGCTGGCTCTGCTGTTCAAGGGCCGCCTGTCGATTCTCCAGCCGCTCCCGCTCCTGACTGCTGAGCGTCTGGGTTAACTGCTCCTCGATAGACTCGATCTGATCTGCCGTGCTCTGGATGGCGGCAACGCGCACATTCATCTCAGCGGCTGCGGCGTCGCTGATGATTCCGAAAATCTGGTTGCTAATATCCTGAGCGGCTGCCAGGGCTTCCAATCCCTGCTCGTGCCGCTGGTCCCTGGCCTCCTCCTCCTTCCGCTGGACCGCCTCGATGCTGGCGATCTTCGCCTCGGCCACCTCTTGCGCGATCTGCTTCTCCTCCATCGCCGCGTTGCCCAGAGCCATCAGCGCGTCGAGCGCCGCCTGGCCGGCATCGTTGCTGGCTGCCGTAAGATCCCCTGTCGCCTCGGTCGCGCCCTCGGTCGCCGTCTTGTTCTTTTCGAGCGCCTTCGTTGCGGCGCCGATCTTCCCCCGGGCGCGGTCAAAAGACGCGGCGAGCTGGTCCCGGATCTCGGTGGACTTCTCCCACTGTGCGTCTCCATCGTCGAGCACCTTTTGAAGCTCAACAAAGGACGCAAGAAGATTCTTGCTCGCGGCCTCGTTGGCCGCCTCCACCTCCGACGAGATCACGCCGAACTCCTCAACAGATCCGAAGACGGCGGCCATGCTTAGCTGGATCTCGTCGGACGCACGGCCCCACAGAGAGCCGACTGACTCGGCGGCCACCCCAGCAATCGCCATTCCCTCCCGGGCCTTGATCCCAAACTTGATCATGGCGTCAGCGGTGAACGCCGCAGCCGGCGCAATCACAAGCAAGAAGACATCCGCCAGGGTCTCACCGAACTCTTCGGCCTCGCCCGTGTCGCGGAAGGCCGAGGCCGCCTCTCGGATCCCGTTCGTCAGCGTAGTGAGCGCAGGCATCAGCGGGATCAGCACGTCATCCCGAAGCGCCCCGAATGACCGACTCATCAGCGCCACGGCGTCTGTCAGCTTTTCGCCCTGGACCGCCGCCTCGTTACTTACGATCCCAGCCTCAGCAACCAAGGCGGTGTTCGCCCGGATAGCTTCGCCGCCGTCGGAGAATGCCGCCAGCATGTCCAGCGCGCCCCGACCGAGCAGCGCCTGGGCCACCTGGGCGCGCTGGCTCTGGCTGGTCATCCTGCCCAGGCCGTCGGCGATCAACGCCATCCGCTCCTCAAGCGGGACTGACTCCAGCTGCTCCGACGTCAGCCGCAGATCCTCCAGCGCCTCCTTCTGTAGCTTGCCGCCCTTCGCGGCCAGGCCGAGGTTGACACTCAGCTTTTGGATCGCGTTGGCGGTTGTGTCAGCGGTGACACCGCCGAGGGCGAGCGCGCCAGAGATCAGCTGGAGCTCTTCGGCGCTGGTGCCAATGGCCTTGGCCTTCTTCGCGATGGCGTCGAACCTGGCAGCCGCGCCAATCGCGGCCTTGGTGATGCCGGCGACGGCGACTGCTGACGCGGTGGCAGCAATCGCGATCCCCTTGAGCGCGGTTGCCCCAGCCTTGGCAGCAGTCTCGGCGGCCTTGAGCCCGGCGGATCCCTTCTTGCCAACGTCGTCGGAGAGGGCCTTGCCCGTGCCCTTGCCCGCTAGCTCGGCGTCCTTGAGCGCGGCGCGCAGCTCGCTGACATCGCCCGCAAACTTGAACTCAATGCGCTTGCCCATCAGCCGCCCCCAAACCAGAAGTTGAGCGCGGAGTCCTTCGCGCCATCCTTCGCGAGGGTGTTTCGGAGGCCGCTGTCCCTGCCCGCGTCCTGCTTGCCTGGGTGTGTCATCATCCAGACGTGAGCCAGGTCGCCGGCTGTTGCGGGTACGCCTTGGATCATCCTGAGATCCTCTGGGCTAATTCGTCCACCTCGACCAGCACGACGGCCAGTAGCACGAGAAATGTGCCAGTAAGCCAGCAGCTCCACTCGTGTCTGGTGGTCGAAGCGGAGCAAGGCATCAGGATCTCCGAATAAACTTAGCCCGAGGTCGAGGGCGAGGAAGTCCCCGAAGCCGTCGGCGTCGCAGTAAAATCCACCTGGGCGTCCACCTCCGAGGGACGCGGCAGGCTAGCCAGGATCAGCTTTGAGCCGACCTCCGAGATCATGGGCTCCAGCTGCTCGGTCGTATAGCCGGCCTCATACAGCTCCGACAATACCTCAGCCCCATAGCCCAGCATCCCGTCAGGCCCGCGAGGATGGTCCGTGCGGCGCGCTTCCAGGTCCAGGGACACGTGGGCCCAGCACGTGCCCAGGGCGGCCCCTACGGCCTCCTCGGTCAGCTCTGCGGCTAATGGGTCCACCTCGTCTGAGTCAGTCCAGATCCCCGACTCAACCATGGGCCGCAACAACCGACCCACCACCGACGGACGGGGGATCCTGAAGTTGTGGACGCCTCGGCCTGGCACCTCTACAGCGAAGTAGATCGGCCGATCAGGAATCGTCCGCGCTGGGTTTGCTTGCTTCACTCTTCGATCCTTTCTTCGCGGCCTTCTTGCGCTCGGCGTTTAGCTCGGCCTGCAAGGCCCCGATCTCCCGGGACCTCTTGCGCCTGGCGTCCACAACGGCCGCCTCCAGCTTCTCAACCTTGCTAGCCATCAGACAAGGATCGAGGGCTTGGTAGCCCAGCTCGTGCCGTTGATAGTGATGGAGTTCGGGTCACCCTCAGCGACCGAGAAGTTTAGGGTGCAGAAGGGGAGGACCATCAGGTGGGTGTCGGAGGCGTCGCCAGCGTTGGTAACTGTCCACTTAAGATCAACACAGAAAACCTCAGCATCATCAGACGCCGGACTGGTGCTCAGGGTCGAAGTCCACGTGGAGTCGATGTCGCCGCTCTGGTTAACGATGTCCATCAGGGTCTCGGTGCTGGCGTCCGTCATATCGCGGAAATAAGCCGAGAAGGAGAAGGTCATTGGCGCCTCGTCCCCGAGCCGAAGCTGTGGCTGGGCCCCGAGCTTGCCGCGATCTAGAAAATTATTGATCCCCCCCTGGGGACCCGAACTTGTGATGCTCAGATCGCCCGTTTCAAAGCTGACCACGTACGAGCTGGATCCCGTCGCAATCGTCCCGTCGGCGTTATATCCTCCGCCGCC
>TARA_R110000824_G_scaffold4779_4_pt1 | contig 14683 bp, 19 predicted proteins | sample TARA_R110000824 | Tara Oceans TARA_R110000824 (sample SAMEA4397747) | marine metagenome | biome: Polar Biome; feature: [MES] marine water layer (ENVO:01000295) within the mesopelagic zone...; material: water (ENVO:00002006), including particulate matter (ENVO:01000060) such as...... | reverse complement strand
CTTCACCGCTCCAAAATCAATTCCACGTATACTATATTCTAAAGCATTGATGTTTTCTTGGATTTTGGTAGAACCCAAGGCCAACAACGTTACGTTGTCTAATTTAATTTTTTCCATGTTTCTCGACCGATAACGCTACTTCTCTCTGTTTGATTTGAGCCGGAATCAGATGGGTCAGCTGTTTGTCCCATAATCGTATAGCCACCGTTACCTCTTTTAATATTGTAGGAGCCCCAAATTTATCGTGAAGCCTTTTATAGTAATCCACATCTACAGTCCAAATCATTCTTTCATCAAAATATAACATCTCCTCATTTCTTCTGACTGAAAGAACGCTCGGATTTCCTATGGTATTCTTTCCAGAATAAATTTCTTCATTATATGCCGGATGATGTTCTCGATGAAAATTGACACCATCGTGGGTATGCTCGCATGATGTTACAAGCCAATTGGTGTCTTCATCAAATGCATTATTAATCTTCTCCAAGCTGCTCTCATCCCACAAGAAGTCATCCTGATATAGTATTTTGATAACATCCCCTTTGCATCGCTTCATTGCTTCGTTGGTGTTGTATGTAAAATTTCCTCTTCTCTCTTCGTTTCTCGCGTAATTGATATCAAGCAGGTTGTTGTATTTTTTACATAAGTTTTCCAGGTTATCATCTTTGCTGTGATCTGAAATGACTATTTCAAAATCCTTATACGTTTGTTCTAGAAATTTCTGAAATTGAAAATCTAAAAACTCTACGCCGCGGCCAAATGATTCATATGTCGGCATTGCAATCGATATCATTATGCGGTCTCCATAAACAAATCCACGATGGTTTCAATATAATCGACTTTCTCTTTTGTTATAACCGGTGACGTTCCGAGAAAAAAGGTGTCTGTTGTAACTTTTCCTGCGACGGGGTATTCTTTAATAATTTCTTCCGTATCGACCAAGTGAGAATATGCCGGCTGCAGCATGACATTTCCAGCGAAATAGGTTCTAGTTTGTATTTTGCTGGATTCCAAAAAGGTGGTAATCCGCTCTCGTGTAAAGGGACTGCCGTCTTTAATCGTTAAAGGAAATGCAAACCAATTGGGTTCTGATTTGGGAGTCGCTTCAGGCAAGTGAAAAAACTCCTCATACTTTTTAAAGATATTATACAAATTGTCAAAGTTGTTATTACGTAACGTTTTGATATTATCAATCTTCTTCAACTGAGCCAGTCCCAGCGAAGCTTGAAATTCAATCGGCTTTAGGTTATATCCTATCTCTTCATAAACATATTTATGGTCAAAAACCTTAGTTGGCAAAGATTTAAGCCAGCATGAAAACCGGCTTCCACAAGCGCCATGCTTACTTATGCTGGCTTTTTCTCCGACGCAGTAACAGCCGCGGCCCCAATCTCTAAAACTTCTGACTACTTTTTCTTGGAGTTCATCTTTCATCGCGATAAATCCGCCTTCTCCCATCGTGATGTGGTGCGCTGGATAGAAAGAACAACTAGCCATTTCACCAAATGATCCTAGAGGCTTGGTGTCATATGTGCCGGCTAGCGCGTCGCAGCAGTCTTCCAGAAGAACCAAATCATATTTTCTAACCAGTTCCATTATTTGATCCATATTTGGAGGGTTTCCTAAAACATGAGCAAAGGTTATAATTTTGATATCATGCTTGCGCAAGGCTTCTTCTGCCTTCTCGATATTCAGATTGAGACTCGGCAGTTCTATATCAACAAAAACCGGTTCAAATCCTACCTGAAAAATGGGGTTAATTGTAGTAGGGAATCCGGCTATTGGAGTTAATACTTTTGTTCCTTTTGGAAAGTTATTAAGCTTTTTGGATTTTAGCGCAGCCATCATAAGCAAATTTGCGCTCGAGCCGCTATTGGTTAACAGACCATAATCCTTTCCCAAAAACTTTGAAAAGCTTTTCTCAAATCGGGCCCCTTCGGCACCGAGCACTAGCCACCCCTTTAAGAAGGTCCTAATTCCTTCAACGTACTCATCGCTATTAAAATATGGGCCGGCGTAATATACCCAATCTTTGCCGGGTACCCAGGTTTTGGCCAGTTGTTTGTTTTCAATATATCTGTCTACTAAAGACAGTATTTCTTCTAATTCATAATCAATCATGTTTTTTCCATCTAGAGGGAATCAAGTCTTTTGTATCGTGATCAACACCGGATCCAAACCATCTTTCAGGAGCAATTATTGTTTTGCCCTCTTCATTTAGCCAAGCTGCCCACCAACTAAAACTGCTATTTGATAGTATAGCATTTTTGCACATAGAAATCAAATAAAAATCTAGTATATCTTCTTCCCCTTCTACAAAAATACAATTATCTTGTACAAAATTTTCCTTACACCAAGTTGCATCGTCACTAAAAAACAGGTAAGTAGAGTCTTTTGGAAATGCCGCCATGGCTTTTTTATAGTATTCTACTGTACGGGGAGGATGGACATCGTTATATTTGAGATAATCCCCTCTTCTAACATGCACTGCTGTGGTTTTTCTCTTTAAAATTTCTCCATATTTTTCATTGATGATGGTTTTGGTTTTCTCATCGACAGAAAAAAGATCTCTAATGATATCAGCATGCTTTTCGAAATACTTTTCTGATTGAAAATAGCCAACCAAACACATATCCGGCGTGTATTCTATTTCTTTATGATGAAAGTAGGGTTCATGGTAGTAGCTCTTTATAGGGAGCCCCGAGGAGAAATTAAGATTTCTGAAAATCGTTTCTAAATAGTTTTCACATTTTCTTCCTTGATTCGGTAAATCGTGTCTTTTCACATCGAATATCGGCTCCGTATTGTTTTCAAGTGCTAAAGATATTGTTGTTGCTATTTGAAATAATTGGTTTCCTAAGCCTCCCTGTAGAAAGCTAGATATCATCCGTAATCCTTTCGTACTTTACTTTTCTTCTTATTCTCGCTTCTGAACGATACAGGTTTTGATGATCTACCTTATCTTCGTTTAGGGGATTAATCCTGTTATATGAATATAACACATCTTTGATGAAAGTGCTTCGGTGGGCCGCCATTTCTAACATTGGAAACATGAATATCATATCCCAAGCTCCGTCGCAAAACCTGCCGTCTTCTTCTAGAAAATCCTTCTTTTCAATTCTTTTCCACAGCTTATACTTGAACGTCCTCATGTGCGAACTCATCCATTCAGATTCTCGAAAAGCGTTAGATTCAATTATTTCTTTAGGTATCTCGCGAGAAAACTTTCCTCGATTTCTAGACGGATATTCCATGTAGCTGCCATAAGTCATCCAAGAGTCTGTCTCTTTGTATTTGTTATTTAATATTTCTAACACATTTTTAGTAGCGAACCAATCATCTCCGTCTAGAGTGATTATTACGTCTTCATTATCGGGATTAGAGTGCTCGATTGCTTCATATATGTTTCTTAGTGCCAACTTTCGTTCGTCATTTTTTATAAACACAAACTTTGAATTCTTATCGATCTCTCTCTCTATAATCTCCGAACTGCTATCAGTTGAGCAATCGTCAACAATTATGCATTGATAATTGTCATAAGTCTGCAGCTGGACGCTTTTTAAACACGCATGTAACCATTTTTCATTATTATATGAAGGGACAATAATTTTAAAATGATTATCAGTAGTCATATATTTCCCTATCTTTTAGCGACTCCACCAACTCTTTTAAACCCTCTTCTAGAGTTTTTTTCTGCTGCCATCCTAATTTTTGCAACTTTTCTCCGCTTAAGCGAGGAAGAACAAGTGAGTTTTGTTCTTGTTCGATTAATTCATAGTTTAATTTTTTACCCAGCAGCCGAGATATTATTTGAGCCAGCTTTAGATTATCACTTTCTTCGGCGGCCGCAATGTTGTATTTTTCACCAGAAATGCCATGATGGCTCAAAAACAATATTGCATCGCACAAATCATCAACATGTAAATAATTTCTCCTATTGGGCGCTGTTCCATTCGTATTTAAATGTATAAATACCTTTTCCTCTCTCAATATTTTTCTAACTATAAGTGGTATAAATTTATCTTGCGATTGGTATGGACCATAAGTGTTCATGGCATAAGTTATAACTACTGGCATATTGAAAGTATTTTTATACGATAAACAGAGCTCCTGAGCTCCTATTTTTGTAGCAGCGTATGGACTATAGGATAATGGTGCGTTATCCTCTTTAAAAATCATACCGGGAGAGCCGCGGCCAAAAACCTCAGCAGTGCTGAAATACAAAAACTGTTTCAAGTTTTTTACATTCTCGCGCGCATATTCTAAAAGGTTAACTGTCCCGAGAATATTGTTCATAACAAAATCTGCGGGCTCTTCAATACTTTTTTTAACATTAGTAGAGGCAGCAAAATGAATTATATAATCGACCTCTCCGATCTCCTGGAGGCATCTTATACCCATGGGTTTTTTTAAATCATGGTGAATAACTTTTACTCTATCATTTCGATAGAGGCGCGAAGATCGCCCGGGCTTATTCAATGAAATTATTTTATAATCTGTTTCTCGCAGGAGAAAATCGGCTAAACTGCTTCCTAAAAAGCCACCCGCTCCAGTGATCAGGACCCTGCACACTTAAGTTCTTCCTTCCTTATTTCGTTCCAAAAAAACTGAGGGCGCCTTTCTAAATATTCATAAGCGCTTTCTTTGCTATCGAACCACTCCTCTGTTGCATGCTGTACTTTTTCATTTATTACGAGTTCACAATCTAATAACTTCGCCTCGATTACCAACCTCGGGCATGTGTCTTTTCCTAGAGGCAAAAAAATAAGTCCCTTGCTGGACGCTAGTGCCTCTAGCATATTTTTATATGATAAGTTCTCGGCTAAAAAATATTCTAAATCATGTTTCTGCGCGTAATCAATGCCCTTTTGGGTTCCTTTAATCCAAGAACCAGTATGCACAATAAGCCACTTATTATTTTTGTTTGTTTCGAGACCCCCTATAAAGTCCAAAGTATCGGTATCAAAGACCGAACTTAATACAAAAGAATTTTGATTTTTTAAAAATGGAAATATATTTTCATAATATTCTTTTTGCTTCTCAGACATGAACCATAAAGACTTCGCTTTTGCAAAAAATACAGAAATCACTTTTCCACAATGTTGCACATGGCAATCACATTCTTTTTCAAAAAAAACATGCTTTTCGGGAGATCGATATTTACAATATTTGTAGTCGTATTCTAAAATAGAATATTTCAAATGTGTAGCGGCATAGATAAGGGCTGACTGCTGGACCATAGAAAAATTGCCAAAAATCCAATATTCATCTTTGTTTTCTTCTAATAGTTCTATTGTTACTGCAGTGCTTTCAATTTTCTTAACATCGCAGTACGACGCCTGAATGATTGCCTCGGAAGTAAGTTCGGCACCGCCAGCATGCTTATCAACAAACATATCAGAAACAAAAAACATTTTATATACTTAAGTCTTTAAACATTTCTTCTATTTGCTTGTTCATTTCAACCTCTTCTTTAGAAATGATTAATTCTGCAAATGCAGCATATTTTTCCTTTTCTGTGAAATTTTTAAGAATCCATTTTTGAAGACGTCTGGCCTGCGCTTTAAATCTGCCATGGTTTTTATAAACTTCTCGCATAACACTCTTTGCCGATGCTTCTATTGGATAAGCCCACATAGAATCGGCTTCTATCACATCCTTCCAAACTACTTCTGGTTGTACAGGTTGTAAGCTATACTTCACTTTGGCAATGTGAGGCCTCATTTTTCCATTTTTATTTGGCATATTAATAAAGTCTGTCTGTCCGCTCCAGTCAGTTGTAATGAGTGGGACACCATTATAGGCCGCCTCAAACAGTGGTAATCCAAATCCTTCACCGTGAGATAACGATATCATACCTTTAACTTTTTTATGTTGATATAGCCACATCATGTTTCCATTAGCCAAGGTGCCATGTAACAAATATATTTTACATTTACGATCCGGATAAAGAGACAACATTCTTTGTAGGCGGTCAAATATGTATTGACGATCAATTAAGCTATCCTTCGCCATATTCGTTTTTACTACAAGGCCCACTTCATCATTACTAAATTCTTCAACAAACCATCTAATCGTATTATCTAAATTTTTACGAGGGCCCCACTGAGCCACTGTTATAAAATTAAAATCATAATCCAACTTGAAGCCTTCAATGGGCTCGGGCTCGAAATTTCGAACTGCATAGCTTATAACTTCAATAGGGGTTTCGCACCGATAGTCCGTTTTTTCTTCACCTGTCTCGTTGTTGCGGGCTATACAAGTACTGGTTTCATACACCTGTTTTGAATGATTTGAAACAACAATAAGCTTATCCATATCATTGCCTTTTGCTAGCCATATGGGCGCAACTTTGGTGGTTTCAATCCCGGCCGTATAGCCAATATTAATTGGTGCAATACGTTCAAATTCATTTGGTATAGTTACTTGAAGAGAAATATCAAACGTTTGGCCCGTTTGCACCGCGGTCTCGGTTTTAAACATCAATTCTTCGAGCCAGTGATATTCTTCGGTGTCTGCTAATATAAACCCGGTAGTGCCCCATGGGATATTCAATAAATATATATCCAGATATTCCTCATAGGCCCGCAGCGCACGAAGCGCAAATCGTGTTTGCTCGCCATAGCCCGATCGCGACAGCGCGGGGGCCTTTACTAATATTTTCTTTTTCATACTATTTCCTTAAAATCATATGGTAAATAGCCTTTACGAGTTTCCCATGAGCCGCAAGTTTCATGTATTTTTGTTAGGGCCTCGTCCCATTGCTTGGCATAGTTGCCAAAATTATAATTAGCGTGCACATGAGCTGCTCCTAGCCTTCCCATTTCGGCTCGCTGGCTGGCAGAAAGATTATAAAACCTCTCCAGGGCGTCAATAAATCTTTCTTTTTCCATCCGATCTTCATAAATATACGGTACCTCTTGAGAACCAATAACTGCCTTAGAGCAGGGTTCGAGACCTATTCCAAACCAATTTTCCCCATCCGTCACTTGTTCCTGTAAACCCCCTGTCATATTAACTATAATAGGTGTTTCACAAGATAATGATTCCAGGGTAGCTAAGCCGAACCCCTCTGCGTCTGAAATATTAATAGTGCAATCCGCTATATTATACATCATGGCCATTCCTTCCGGTGGCTGTTTTTCTCTCGAAAGTAACACCTGACCATCGAGCAATCCTAGCTCCTGCATTATATGCTCCAAATCTTGACCATGCACGTCTTTTGGATCCGTGTGCATAATCAAAGTGGCCTTGTCATGGCCTACTTTATCTAAAAATTCCTTAAACCAAAAAATAAGTGTTCCACTTTGTTTGCGGCGGGCATTACGATTATTCCAAAAAAAGATCATGGTGTCGGGGTTTTTAAGATGCTCTTTCCGAGCGATTAGGGTTCTTTTAGGATCGTCCTTCTTAAAAATGTTTGGATCAACCGCGTGTGGGAGATATTGTGATTCTACATCGGGACTTACCGTTTTCACTATATCTTCAGTTACTTTGGAAATACAAGCTATATAATCATTTGAATCGTAAAACTTCTTGTTAAAATAGGGATATGGATAATTGTCCCAAACGTGATAATAAGCCATCGGCACATTAACCCTTATTTCGTTTTCGATTTCCCACAGCCAACCATAAAATCGTGGATCAGTCATAAACCATAAAATATCAGGCCTAAATTGTCTCAGGGCGACTCGTATTTGATCCTGCGTTCCGTAGCCATCTACTGGAAATATTAACCAGTCGTCTCCGTATTCTTCTAGTTTGCCGGGGGTGTAATCGTTGTGTTTCATGGCTCCCCCGAAGGAAATGAATTGATATTTACCAGTTTTCAACATCCCCTCGATCATATACTTAGTTTGATTTCCAACCCCGGAAGCAGATAGAGGATGGTCGCTCAATGTGAGAATCTTAATCTTTTTGTCAGTCATGTTTTTTCCTTAAGGGCATTCTGCGGTCATATTAAAGGGACACTTAAAGCAATTGCTTCGTTTTTTAAGGTACCGCTTCTTGTCAATATTATAAAGCGCCATGTGTAATAGTTTAAGTGCATTCTCAGTTTTTTTGGCCCCACTAGAAATGCGGAAGAACTCAACCCTATTCTTATTGGCGGTTCTTTTTAAGAGCGCAAAATGAGTTTCAACGCTTTCAGGATCGATACCGTGTTTTTCACAAAAGAAGTATTTATACAATGTTAGCTGGTAAGTTACAATAGGATCCGAACGCCTACGAGAATTCCATCCCCATGATGTGGTCTTCCAATCTACAATATGATATTTGCCATCCGGCGTCTTAACAACAGCGTCAATAAATCCTTTGAAATTAATATCTTCACTGATCGGCACCATCAGCTGCTCTTCGCTAGATACAATCTCGTAACTCTTGAAGTATTGATCTAGAGCCGGCTCTATCTCTGGAAGGAGCGCTACGCCCTGTGGCACCATTTCCATGGCTCTTTCGAGGTTGAACTCTACCTTGTCCTCTTCGAGGCGTTTAAGTTCCTTCTGGAAGCCCTTAACGAACGTCTCTGATGCATTAAAGTCCTCTTTAAGCAACTTCTTCTCGCACACGTCATGGATGGCTGTTCCGAACGCTGTATATTCATTTCCTCTAAACGCTTTAATACCGTCGATATAAATAAGCTTGTGGTGGAATGGGCAGAACTCCCAGTTTTTTAGTTCTGAGTATGATATATGTGTCAACTATTAAGCGCTTTCTGTATATAACCTAGCTATAGTATTGTATAATACCGGACTTGTTTCTTTTACGAGTTTGGGTTCTCCAAGATAAAACTTCTCAAACCCGTTAGCAAAGTATTCTTTTAACGAGGTGGCGCCATAAGGGGAGGCAAAGAGCCCCATCGTCAAACTTAGTAACGTTGGATACCCAACACTATCGGATAAAAACTCATCAAAGGCCCTAGTATATTCTGTGTTTATGTAATACTTTTCTGGGAACTCATACCCGTGCGAGTCTAGGATTGCCTTGAGCTTTTCTCTTTTACCGAGAAATTCGTTTTGTAACTTGTTGTCGCTATAAATCTGCGTTCCATAAGTTGATTCGATCGAATGCGCTATTTCGTGAATGACGTTCTCCAGTATATCGTGAGTGGTCGGCTCTTTGTTGGTAATATATATTGCGCCATCGACGTACGCCGCATTGCGTCCATCCAAATCGGGAAAGTCGCCAACATAGATTATTTCTATATTTTGTAGTAAATGGCGAGGTATTCTTGTCTCTATTTCGTCTATAAATTCTTCCATGTTAACCTCGTCGGATATAAAAGGATCTTTTATGAGAATAGGAATAGTATCAAACCGATTATGAATATAATATTCACGTCTTTTAGAAGCGTTTTCTCTTATATGGTCCACATTGGTATACAAATCATTCACCTTCGCTCTTAACTAGTTCTTCTTTCTCCTCGCGCTCCTTTTCATGCGCTTCTAAGTCAACAAATGCCTGCTGATATCCACGCATAAAGTTCTCTTCTGCAACCGCCATTAAAAACTCCGGAAACTCTTTAGCAAATATTTCGATCGCCATCTCAACTGTAACATCGCCATCTTCGGGCTCGAGGGCCTCTCCTATATATTCTACCACAAGTTCTTTTAATCCGCTATCTTTTTCTACGGTTTTTTTTAGGGTAGGGTTTTCTTGATCTTCCATTTTTTTCTCCTATAAATACTTAGCAGCCCATGTGGCAACTTTAGACCTTTCGCCTTTGTGTAAAGTAACGTGGCCGGCGAGTTCGAAATCCTTAAACTTTTCGACAGCGTGAGTAAGACCATTGGTGGTCTCATCAACATAAGCATTATCAATCTGTTCAATATCGCCAGTCAAAATAATCTTTGAACCTTCACCCACTCTAGTTATTATAGTCTTTAATTCGTGCGTTGTCAAATTTTGTGCCTCATCAATTATAATAAAAGCATTGGCGATCGAGCGGCCTCGAATATACGTTAGCGCCTCAATCTCTATTCTACCACGTTCTAAGTACATTTCTAAAGTAGTTTTATCATTTCCCATTAAAAACTGTAAGTTATCTTGAATAGGGGTGAGCCATGGCTTCATTTTTTCTTCTAACGAGCCCGGCAGAAAACCTAAATCTTTTCCTAGAGGCTGCACCGGCCGCGAAACTATCATTCGGCTATAACAAGGCTCACCCCTTATTACAAAATCGTCGACAGTTTGCTGCAAAGCGGCTGCTATGGCACACAAGGTTTTACCAGAACCCGCTTTGCCAATAAGCGTGACAATCTGAATATTTGAATCCATAAGCAAATCAATGGCAAATTGCTGCTCTTTGTTCCTCGGCTTGATACCCCAAACGCCTTTTTTGTATTTGTTTAAGGGTTTTAGAGGCATTGTAGGAGACACATATCGTGCGATCGCCGTCTTCTTTTCGTTAGAGCTGGACACAAGCATCAAAAATTGATTTGGGCGATATTGAGTTGTTTCTAAATCTAGAATAATCTCTTCACCGTTATAAAATCTATCTATTAACTGGTCATCAACTAAATATGATGAGAAGCCGGTAAAAATATTATCGCTGTCATCCACTGCCTGATTACTAATATAATCCTCCGTTGGGAGACCCAGTGAATCACAAATCACTCGCATATTAATATCACGAGAGATCATGATAACTTTACGATCCGGATGATGTTTGCGAACCGCCAAAGCTGTAGCAATGATAAGATGGTCTGGTATGGAAGAATCTAAATCTTCTGGGAGCCCAGCGCTTTGCAGGTCCTTGGTGCCCCAAGCATAAAGCAAACCATGGCCTTTGCGGATTCTTACTCCATTAAACAACGAGCCGGTACTTCGTAGATCGTCTAGAATACGAATAGTTTTTCGTGACTGAGTACCAACGCCATCTTGGCGTTTTTTGTGCTTATCTATTTCTTCTAACACCTTGAACGGAATTACAATATCGTTCTTGCCGTATGCATATATGCAATCAGCACTGGTTAAAAGAGCACTAGTATCTAAGACGTAAATCTTTTTCCTACTCATTCACTCTTAATTAGGGGCTTCATAACAACTTTTGTTATTTATTCCTGCTTATAATAATATACCAGTGCCGATACCGGGAACCATATCAATATATAAGCCGCTATTAGAGAGTACATCCCAAAGACAGCATCTAGATATCCCGTCATCCTTAATGAGTTGGCCGCGGATGCGATAGAAACGCCGCCAATCATAAATATACCCGCAACCCCCAAAAGCACTATGGTGACATACAGCCAATCTACAAAGATTTCCCGGGCAGCGGACAATCGACTCTTTACTTTTTTAGCGCTTCGCATATTGTTCCTCTCGGGAATAGAGCTGATCATCTCCAACTCTGCCTTGGCCGCCGCCATCAGTAGATCTCGGATACCACCTGCTCGTTGTCATTATCTCAGTAAAATTGTTCAAAGTATAATAAGAATCTCCCTGAACGGTTTGTAACCTCCATCTCGTAGATCGATCATGCTGGGAACTCATCGCTACGGATTCCCAAGATTTGATGTCTTCTAAGCGCATGTACATATGATAATTATCTCCTTCACGTACGTGCGTAAAATTAACAAAATAAGCACCTCCTTCTTGTGCTGTATCAAGATTGATTTTCACTATTTTTTTCCTTTCGTATCTCTTATAAATATTGATTTATCTGGTTTGGGGACCTCTGGATCGTCTGATAGAGTGGGCGCCCAGTTGGCATCTTTTACTAATTCTGTACTACTTTGTATTTTGCCCCCTCCTAAGCCCCAGACCATTTCTGTTTTTAGCTTCTCACAAACTTCCATTTCCGGAGTATTTTTATTTGTTCTGTCGCCACCGTTGCCGAACATATCAGGTTTTAATCTTCTCAAAACTTCACAAACAGTACCATCGGAATCTCCAACGGCCACCACATCTGTAACACCTTTAACGGCTTTTAATATCTCTGCTCTTTCATCCCAAGGCATAAAAATGTAACCCTTCTTGCGCATTAGCCAGTTGTCGCTATTGACTGCTACAATAACGTTTCCCAAGCCTGCAGCTGCCAATATCATTCTTACATGACCAACATGTATCGGATCAAATCCGCCAGAGACCATTATTGTTTTATTCGTCATCAGGGGGGCTCTCTGGTTCGATTGGTTCATCAATAAAGTTTATTTGCAGAGAAGCTATAGCCTCTTCAGCTTCGGCCAATTTCTTAGTAGCTGTTATTACCTCTTCTAGAATGTTTGGATGATCTCCAATTGCTACCGAATTATGTAAATATATATCTAAAGTCGCTAGGGCTTCGTGTCTATCGGCTTGAAATCTAGCGACGGCGGCTCCTAATATTTTAGACGCTATTCTATCTGTATGATTTGTCATTATTGTTTCCTTTTCACGTTACCAGTAAAGCGTATACGATTCTGAGTTGTTATCCCAATCGACAATGATATATTCAACATCTATCGGATCACCACATTCTGGATAATAGTACGTACGCTCAACCGAAAAATATCCATCAATATTATCATATTCTTTAACTTCTTTTACATCTGCGCTATCAATTAATGAAGTAATACGTACATATAAATAAGCTAGATCTCCATAGCCGCTGCCGTCATCGGTTCTCGCCCAAAAAGCCCAATCATCTGGCCGGTTACCCGATGCATCAAAGCATTCCCAGCCGGCATCTAAAATATATGGAGAATAATCATAATAATATATATCGCGATCATTGGTTCTGTGATAGTGATCACCAGGTACCCACGTGCATCCGTTTAACAAAGCCAACAATATAATTATTTTATACCACATCACTCATCCCTATACTTAATATACACTATATTGTCATCTCTGTCAACCTTTATTTTATTTTCTTGTCCGTCGATATCTTGCAAGGCTTCTTCAATATCACCGTAATAGTGGGTGTTTAAAAATTTATTTAGTCTCGTTTCAATTTCAAAAATGCGGCCGTAGGCGCGAACAAAGCGTTTTCTAATATAATAGAATAACATAAGCATAAAGCACGCGTGAGCCGATATGAAAATTATAACTAATGTGAATATTTCTGAGGTCACTTCCATTAATGATATCATTATACTATAAGCGGTTTAAGAAGTCAATAAAAAAACCCCCTTCCGAAGAAGGGGGTTTTAGTTTAGCGAGTTAAATAAATATTAGTAATATTTATAACTTAGCAGTACTAATACCTGGGGTACGAGTAATTGTTAAATCTTTAATTAATATTTCTACATCTGCTGCACCATTTTTAAACGTTGCAATGAAAGGTACAAGAACATCACCTTCATCAAATGTAATTGTGTGAGAACCTGCAGTCGCTTCTGCTAAAGTGCCTGCACCCGCTTCTGCGTTATTAACAAGTCCAGTAAGAGTAGCTACTCCTGCTTCACTTAATGCCATTTTGAATCTCAGGTTATCTGCATCAACTGCGGCGTCAGTTGTGTCTACAACTTGCATTGTAGTATCACCATTAATTCCGCCAGCTGATTGTACTTGTCTTGTAGCGCCCATTACACCACATACAAACATATCAGAATATCCTGGATCACCAGTTTCAGCCGCAATTGCTGCATTAAATCCTGTTTGTATAGCTTCTTCTTTTCTCCATCCAGCTACAACACAATCATAATCTGTCCAATCTGTAGTCCAGAAAGTCACATCAATTGTACCAGCATGAGTGCCAACTACAAATTTATTTGCATTTGAACCCTTGGCCATTGCACCCCAATGCAATTGCATTCCACTATTGGTTGTAGTTTCAGCATCAAGTTGAAAATTAAAACCTATAGCTGAAGATCCGACGTCTGTTGCAATTGGAACACCTTCCATTTGAGGAAACATTGTCGACGTTGTTTGTGCAGTAATAGCTGTCATTGTAGATGCTTTAAAGCCACCATCAGCATTTGGCCATAATATGCCTGTTGCTGTTTGGTCTGCTTGAACTCCAGCACCATCTCCTAATGTAGGAGCTTGACTTACTACTGGAGCTGCACACAACGTGTAGTTCCAATCTACTAATGATTCAGGGGTTAGTCGTGTAAGCGCCCCGTTTAGCGTAGCGGTGCTGTCTGCTACAAGCGCCCCGGCCACTGTCACACCTCTGACGCTAATATCCATCGCTGGTGATATCGCGCTTCTCAATAAGTTAACTGATCTTCGTCCCATTTCTAAATTCCCTCCTATAGGATTATATGTACGTACGTTGAGGGTATCCCCTCACCCGTATATAGTTTCTAGACGAGGTTCCGCCGTTAATATTCGATAGAAAAATATTATTTTTTGCGGCGCTTTTTATTGAGTTTTTTCTTTCTTTTTTTCTTAAGAACTTTAGCTTCTTCCAGAAGTCGCTGCGTTTCTAATGTCGGGTTTGCTCTCGTTTTTACAGCGAAATATTGTTTAATCTGAGGGCCCATAATGTGAATCTTAACTTGTAAATCTTCGTCTTCTGACAATTGGCCTCTAAGCTGTTCCGCTTCTTCAAATGTTTGAAGGCGCCTAACTGTTTTCCAAGATGATCCCTCTTGGTGTTCTGTTACATTTTCTAGCATATTTAATCTCTCCTGATATTACCCTTGTCGGTGAACATACCAACAGTTACTATTATAACCATTAATACGCTCATTGTCAACAAAATATCCCCAAGTTCCATTTTTTTATTCCTCTGTCAAAATTTTATAATATATGA
>TARA_R110000824_G_scaffold304281_5_pt1 | contig 14683 bp, 9 predicted proteins | sample TARA_R110000824 | Tara Oceans TARA_R110000824 (sample SAMEA4397747) | marine metagenome | biome: Polar Biome; feature: [MES] marine water layer (ENVO:01000295) within the mesopelagic zone...; material: water (ENVO:00002006), including particulate matter (ENVO:01000060) such as...... | reverse complement strand
GCATGACCTTCCTTAAGGATCTTCTCCTGAACCTCCTCACTACTGGCTCCGGCTAAGCTATCGAGGGAAAAGACAACAGGAACGACCTTCCCCGGACCCGGGGTTTCCTTCGTTCCCGTAAGAATCTTCTTCCACTCTCGCACATAGAATGTCATCCGGTCTTGCCAATCCTCTACCGACTTACACCGGTTGTAATGAAAGGCACGACTGTCATCCCCAGAACGCATAATACTTCGACACAGTTCAGGATTAAATTTGGACTCAGTATCCAAACAGATGCTGCGACCCCCGTACTCATAGAACCAGCGGAAAATATCGTACGCCAATGACGACTTACACGTCCCCCAACGGCCAGCAATTTGCGCTACCGAAGACAGGGGCCAAACGGTATTTCCCGTGACATACTCCAAAGAAAGACTAGGAAGAGGAATCCCGACCACTACGGAAGAGAAATCCTCACTACTCCCAAATACAGACTCAGCGTTAAATCGATTCTTGGCAGTTTCCATCATGCCATCCATCATTGAATCGAGTGTCGAGGTGCGATTGGCCGCATTCCACGTCGCTCGCAAAGACTCTTTCTTCTTTTTAGATATCACAGGCCCCTTCTCTGAATACGTGTGCGTAGGAAGAGAAGGAATCTCCGGAGTGATTTCCGGAGATTCTTTCTCTGGAGTCTCTCCCTCAATGGGCCCCAAAATACCGTCCAACTGTGACTCAAAAGATTCATCTACTTTTTTCTTCTTACCCATCATTCCTCCTATCCCCTAACAAAAAGCAGGGAGACCCCCTTGCGGAGCCTCCCTGCTCAATTTAAAGAAAAACTTTCTTACTTACTATCAGGTCGCTTCAGCTCCCGCTTAGGACTCTTACGTTTGGCAGATCTGGCCAAAGCACTACTTGCCTTGTTCAAACTCGCATCCATCGCATCAGAAACTTCATTAGCTTCTGCTTCAGGATCAAACTCTACCGACTTGTCTCCGTCCTCTTCGAACGAATTGTCCTCAACGAAAGTCTGAGCAAATTCATCAAACTCCTCGTCACTATCAGCTGAGGCCACTTCAGCCTCAATTTCTCCGCCGACTTCTTCTTCGAACTCATCGCCTGCGGTAGTCGTCTCGACAGGAGCACTGGCAACGCCAACTTCCTCAAACGTTTCAAACATTTCAGTTCCGGGAGCGTCATCTTCCTCGAACGCCGCGTCAGGCATGCTGACCGTCGTCCGCTTACAAAGGATGGCCTTAACCGAATCAAATTCCAGATATTCCGGGTGACTCGTAAAAGCGAACTCCACAAGCTTCGGGATATCAATAAACCCTTCCGCAATTCGGACACACTCCTCTTCCACCGTAGATTCGTGAAGGAGAGTGCTATCAGCCTCATCCCCCTCCATCGCCCACGGGTAAAGATTCTTATTGAAAATCTGCTGAGTCGCGTCAGCGTCCATGTCCGCACTATACTTTGTTCCGTCGCCAGCCGTGTAAGACTTGCTCACGGAAACGTGATAGCTGGAGAAATCATCCTTCGAAGGGACTCTACCGTCCCAAGTGGAATGAGCGGAACTCTCAGGTTGATACATCTCTGGATTAAACAGAGTGAAGATCAACCCGCCGTTGACACAACCGGTTTCCTTGTCATAAACACCACAAGGGTCACCGTATTTGTAGGGAAGCGAGGGATTAGCCTCGTCATCACCATCCCATTCCTCCTTCAAAATCTTGCACATATCCAAGACCTTTTCCCCGGCATTTCCCGACATCCAAGCGACGACCATAGGATCTTTTTCGCCAAGACCGTAAGGGACACCATTACGATTAATAGTGCTGAGGGTCTCTTTCTGACCGTCCCAGTTCCTAATCGTCTGGTGCTGAGTATTAAAGTCAGGACCAAGCTCGTAGAAATGGCCAACGATGAAATAACGCTGCTTCATGTCCACGATTGGGGCTTTACCGTCGGAGTTGTCCATTAAGGAATTCCACTCAGAATCCCAACGTGGACCACCAGAGGCGAATTTACCTGCCTTAAAAGCGTTCTTACACGCGTCGTAGAACGACGGGTAAGGGAGCTCCCAAAACGGGATACCTTCCTTTACGACATCCGTCACCTTCTTTTTCCACTTCAGGGAACGAACGCGAGGAGCTTCCTTGGTAATAATAAACGAGGACTTCTGTCCCTGCCCATTAGGAACATCCTTGGGGCCAATGCCCACAAACGGGGCCACCACAACCGGCCCATACATACACATCCCACCAAGCTCATCCATTTTGGAACCAAGACGGCCCCGATTGAGATTGTTTTCGGGATCTTGTTCGTCTAGATGATTCCAGATCCGAAAACTTGCCTTTGCACCTTCGTTCATCCAGATAGATGAAAAGCGCTCAAGTCGCACTCCCGAAAGCTTAGGATTGATCGTGTGATCACCGCTCGGGATAAATGTGGAAGGTCCGTCTTCCTGAGGCTGCCTGAGTTGTCGCTCAGCTGCCGTAGCCTTCTCGCGAGGCTTGATGTTGCGAGATAATTTCTTCGCCATTTTCTTTCTCCTTTTTTCTCATTTTTGCTCATTTCTGCTCATGCAAAAAGTTTTGCACAGTAGTCAAGATGTCCTCAAAGACGTCGTCTTCTTTTCTGAGATGCCCGTTACGCTCCAAGTTTATCGTTACCCATTCTTGGTAACGTGTGTGGTCTGGGACCAGTGAGCGATAATTACTAGCAACTCTTCCGAGGAATTCGTGATCTGCCTCATGCAAATCTTCAGCCTTGTCAGTATAGCTTCGTGCTTGCTTCTTTGCTATCAGCTGAGCAGAAAATTTCACAGGAATATCTAAATATATTACGACGTCCGGAATAGGCATCCCGAACAGGTCATAATCTAACCAAGTGAGGAATTTCGCAAAGGAATCCCTCTTCTCTTTCGCAATCTTGGCGCATCCATACCCCACATTGCTGGAACAATATCTGTCACACAAGACGAGGTCCCGTGACCGGATATTGGCCTCTAATTCTTCCTTCCTTTCGAAACGATCAACCGCAAACAGAGTGGCGATCATTTCAGGAAAATTCTCTAATCCTTTTCCATACTTACCATCTAGGTACTCCCCTACAATTTTTCCAAAGGTGGTGGCCTCATATCCGGGAAAACTAAAAGAGCAGGCATCCACGCCTACCCCCGTTAACTCCACCTCTAATCGCCTCGTGTGGGTACCCTTACCGGCCCCGTCTATCCCTTCAATTACAATAAACACAACATGTATACCCTCCGTGCTATGTGTAGTTCACTACGTTTCCGTCACCAACGTACACACCCGTGGGAAGACCCAACGACTTGGCACGCTCTTCCAAAATAGGCTCACCCCAGTGTTCCATCACCTCTGCTTCGATCCCCAAATAATACGGGTCCCCAGAGGGAAAAGGATTTCCTTCCAAATCCGAAGGGTAAATCGGCACACAGTCACGCATCGCAAATGGAAGAACTTCTTCACAGACATACTTCACATTTGCGTAAGGAACCTCCAGTAGAATTGCGTCATGTATCTGCAAGAAAATCTTGAATAAATCAGAATCCCCTGCGTCTTCTCTGGCTTGATAAAGATACCCCATAGCACGACTTACCACACTGGCAATCATGGACTGGATGGGAAAATTCATAGCCTGACGACCAAACTCTCCCCGCACACCCCTGTCATTTCTACTTACCTCAGGGAAACGACGATAACGACCGAAGCAGTTACACAACCAACCACCGTAAGTTTTTGAGCCCGTTGATGTGGAAATATCATCACGCACGGCGCGGGCCTGACACTCAGCAAAAAACGGCTTCAAACCCGGATACATGGAGAATATCGCGTCAATTATCCGCTGCGCATCCTGAACACTGATGTCTATCCCCTGTTCCTTTGCGGCAGCAGCAATGGCTTTTGCCCCTCTCCCGTAAGCTATACCAAAAATCACAGACTTAGCAACAATGCGCAGGTGAGAGGCGTTAATAGCCACCAGACCAGACTTGGTCGGGGCACACTCTAGATTAAATGCAAACTTAGCCACATTACTGTGGATGTCATAAAAATCAGGATCGGTCTCCCCCAGTTGGTTACGCTGAGCGTGATTAATCATGCGAGGATCTCCCGACATAATCGCCATACCGAACAATTCGGCGCCAACATAATCAGCCTCTACAAAAACGGTGCCGGGAGAAGCCGTAAACATAGACCGAAGTTTATGTTTGTAACCTTCCCCAAGCAGACGCTTATAGTCATTGTCCCGGCTCTTCGAGATGTTCTGTAAATTTGGTCTAGCGGACGACCATCTACCGGTTTCCAATGTCTGGTAGATATGAGTGCGTACTCGACCGTCATCACAGGTATGGCCCGCAAGCCCTTCTCTATAATCGAAATTGCCGTTCTCATCACGCACAAAATTACCGTCCTCGTCCATCTCCGGCGGACGCAGAACAGTCTTGAGCACCTGATCCAAAAAGCGGTGGTCTCGTAAGAGATTCACATAAGAAGACGATGCCGGGTCCACCTCTTGCGCAAGAATAGACAAAGCCTGTTTTCCCGTACTGGGAGTATGTTCGTCCTCTTTCCCCAGTGCCTTGATGTCTATCCATTCCTTGGGAGGCTTAGAAGTGTCGAACAGGGGCTCCAAATTGAGCCGTAACGCGTCTGGAGGGCCAACACGCATAGGATTGCCCTCTGCGTCCTTCTTGCCGTTTAGCGGCACCCCAAAGAGGAACTCACGAACATGATGTAGTGACCGAGGATTGAACTCCGGCCACTTCATCAACTCCCTAAGCTTCTCTATCTTCTCATCACGAGCACCCATAAATGCCTTCGTAAGAGTGGTGACTCGTTCCATGTTCAGAAGCACACCAGTTTGGTGTATTTCCAAAACAGCAGGAGTCGCTACCTGAGATTCCCAAAAAGCTTCCCGGCAGGAATTGCCCTCATAGTCCTCATCCAAAAGGACGTCGAACTCATAGAAAAGTCGCAGCGTGACATCCGCGTCGTAGATACCATAAGGCAGTAGCACCTCGTCAGGGCACTCCCCGTACCCCTCCATATCTTTCGAAGAGAACCCCATTTCCTTGCAATACCGAATCCTCCACTCCGCGAGGTCCGAGTCATAACGAGGAGCCAACGTGTACCGCATGGCAAGAGTCTCCAGCTTGTACAGAGCTGTCTCCTCAATAGCGTGCACCATCAAGCCGGTATCTGCGCCTCCCTCAAACTTCGACCTATACCAAGCAGGTACGGTGTCCCCCACCGAAAACCCTTTTTGGATATATGGAGAATTTTCGTCTTCCAACTCTAGATCATACAGTGGCGTTGAAAACGGTTTGCGAAGATCAAGACCATAGTGAATGAGCCACTCAAGGTCAGCGTTAAAAAAGTGCCCAACAATTCGCTTAGCACGAAATTTGTGACCGTCGTATGTTCCACCCCGAAAGAAAGCATTTAGCATAGAAACAGCATCAGCAATATTGAGATTCCCGGCTCTATCCCTGAAAACCTCTACACCACCGGGGCCCGTTAACCGAATACCTGCCGCACACTTGGGGAGCCACGAGAACTGAATCGTTCGCAAGTAACTGCCTTCGTTTACCGGGTGCTCTCCATGCCACTCAGCGTCCACAGCAACAACATCTGTCTTACGAAACTCCTCGTTGTTTTCTACCTCTAACAGCAGGGACAACAAAGCGTCGCTGTGATCAACTGTTCTATGATCTATATCCTCCTCCCCCTCGGACAAATCCCGGCCACGCACCAGCATGCTAAACCGAGAAAGTCCTTTTTCCAGCTGACGACGAGAAGACGGGTCACGCATAACCTGTGCTGGATGCACTACACCCATCACTTTCGCCGTGTGTTCCCGTAGCCCTTCCGGATCGGACGTCTCAAACGCCGTAGGAAATGTAATTTCCTCGACACGTCCATCCATGTATGAAACCGTGTGCTTGGGACTGAGAAGAGACTTACTTGCGTCCGTTCCTAGGCACAAAATAAAGTCAGGTTTCACAATCCGCAGCTCTTGATGAAGGAGGGGGAGACAATCCTTCAACCACGCACTCTTGATTCGTGTGGAGCGATCAGGGGGCATAAACTTCAATATGTTGGTAACATACCATTTGCCCCAACCACGGATACGCAGATCACTAAGGATATCTACTAACAGCCGACCAGACTCGCCAGTCATGTTGCGCTGATTAGATACTTCATCCTTCCACGGCATCTTGCCGATAACCATCACCTTCGCAGGATGAGGCCCATCAATGCCCTTCCCCGCATCACTGATATGCTGCCCCCAAATGTGGCCGGGTACGAACTGAGCAAGTTTTTCCCGGTGCGGCCCAACAGCCACCTTGCACTGGAAATTAGGATTACGAAGAGCCTCGCTATACAACTCCTTCAGTATATCGCTGGGATCAAACTCCGTAATCTTGACACCTTGCCTAGTCTTCTGGCTGATGACGGTTTCCTTATCGCCCATATACTCAGCCATTTTCACGAAACAACCGCCTGCCGGTGGCAAAGGCATCCCGGGCGCATCCAAAGGATACATACCCGTCACTTCAACCTTCTTTCGCTGACGCTCAAACTTCCTGTCAGCGTCTGCTGCTTTCGATAACGCTCTGACTCCCTCCATCTGAGGAGGGCCAGACGCATCCATACTTATCTTGCGTCTCAGTCTAGCCATCTTTATTTCCCTCCTCATTTCGTTTTCCCCAGTTGACGTTGCAACCCTGTTTCGCAGCTTCCTGCGACACAAACTCACGCATCAACTGTCTGTCCATCTGGCCCGGGTCAACACCTGCTGGAAGTGTAACGGCAGCAAAACCGCCCGCACACTTGCTCTGTAAATCAGAAATCAATTTCTGAATAGCAGGCTTCTCCATTTCTTCCGGGTCATACAATAAAACGCCCGTGTGCTTCTCAAACGCAGAAACAAACAGACTCTGCTGGCGGGGTGTCATACTCGCCCCCAGCGTGCACATTGCCATCGGACCAAACGCCCACACATCTGTCACACCCTCTACGATCACACCTGTCTCATACAGAGAGGCATTACCGAGGTTGTACAACAGCTGACTGCGTTTAGTGCCGGGACACGTGTAGTATTTGGGGGGTGTATCTGGATCTTTCCAGTCAAGCTCCCCTACATATCTTGCTTGCCATCCTCGCATTTCACGATCGTGATAAATGGGGATAATCAACCTGTTGTTGCACAACCAACGGTCACTCTGCTCACAGAAGTGAACATTGTAAAAACGAGCGACCCTATCCGGGTCAAAGCTCCTAGAACGCAAGTATGCACGCGCAGGATGATCGTCCTCCAGAGCATCCACCCGCTTCACCTTACCGGGCCAGTTAGCCACGAAGTCGGAAACGTCGATATGGATACCCGGCTTCACCACAGGGGCAAAGCGATAACGACCCTTCACCATGTCATGCAGCTTGAGACGATTATCATACTCGCTCAAGCAGCCATCATTAAAACAATGCGCTAGGTGAAGTTCTTCTCGGCCAAACTCGTCTTCGACTCCAAACCGATGGTTTATGTAAAGTCGGAACCGAGTATCACCGCAAAAAGGGCAGCAAACAATATAGTACTCTCCTGAGTACTCCACGAACGGCTTATGCTTATTCGTGACAAGGTCATACGTTAAAGATCGTTGCTGCGACTGTCCTTGATTTTGAACTCTAACGTGGCTGAATATTTGCTTGCATGCAAGATACAACTGGCTATTCAGTACCGACGTCGCCTCCGGGGTCATTTGATTCATTTTCTTCTTCCCATGTCATTTCATTGTCATCCATCATTAAATCATTCACGGAATAGTCCACGGAGCTGGGCGCTGAAACAATGCCCGCAGTGCTCGCTGTGTCCTTATCCAAAATTGCACGTGTATGTGAGTCAACAAACATGTCATCCCGCGCCAACACAGTATTAAACATTCCATCCACTTGAATTACTTTAGGTGGAACGTTTGCTGCGCGTCGGTGCTTCGTACAAGCTATCTGACCCATATTATCCGCGTTAAGATTGCCAATCACAAAAGCAAAATCCAGATTTTCAGCGAAGCTTTTCGACTCCGCAGAATCGGTGTGATGCAAAGAGGCTCCGGGCTTAAGCACTGAATTTGCCTGTCCCGATAACTGATGCACCAACCAAACCGGGCACTTAAACTCCACCGCAATCTCGTTCCTAGCGAGTAGTGGAACCTTCGTAATATGATGTCGCAGCTCATTGCTGTCCTCGTTAGATACAGCCATCGCCCGCTTCACCAATGCGCCCACATAGTCAATTATCACAGAAGTGAGATAATACTCCGGACCTCGCCTAGCAAGTTCTAATCGAATCCGTCGATTTATTTCCCTAAGACCACCACCTCCGGCTCCGGGACGAACCGGATCATTACCAGTCATGTCTAAAACAAGACAGTGCTTATTCAACAAATCAACGCACTGCAAAGCACGAGACTGCTCGGGAATAAACATCTGGTCTTGAATATGCTGGTAAAACAACTCCTTCTCATAAGGAAGAGGAGCCGCAGAATCATTACCCAACCCGCTAATCCCGTCATCACCCATAGCCGCCAGCGAATCACGTCTAATCTGTGCAAGATACATCAGAAAACGATGATGCAATTCAGGCTGCTTAGGTGCTTCGTAAGAGACAATGACAGATAATCCAAATCTGTCAGGCTTGAGAGGATCGTACTGCTGCTGGGCGTAACGTGCTTCATTACAAGCCAGCATCGTGGCTAACGTGGTCTTACACGTACCATATGGCGCTAAGATGCCATACACTTCCCCCGGACAGTGACCTCCCGACATAAAATCGTCTAGATAGGTCAAACCAGTTGACCGGATGGGCAAGCCTGCCTGCTTATCCCACCCACTGCCGAAGGTTAAATTACCTTCTTCCTGCTCCTCAATAGATTGGAGCTGTATAACCCTGTCTCCCATCTGCTCTAAAAAATCTGGCAGATCAGTAGGAACAGTGGGACCCTGTAAAAGAGGCCCCACACAATCCGTGATTACACGTTCCTCGATAAAATCACGAATCTTATTCAGGGCCCACCGGACCTGTTGCTTATCTTCAACAACACCAGTCCATCCCTCAGACTCGTAAACATCATTCAAAAATGCTTCGAGGTCTACCAATTCATCTTCCGTAAAATGGTCAGGCATATCTTCGAGGATAGAGTCACACTCAGTCCATATTATGCCCGGTCCCGGAAGCTCTCCGTGTTCCGAATAAAAATTAGTCAAAACGCGGTAAACTAATTGGTAAATCTCGAAACCGCTGAAGTGGCTAACTTCAAGTTGCTCGTGGAATAAAGAGAACAGCTCTGTGCTCTCACATAATGTCTTCAGACACTGTCTTACTTCACGAGCGGTCAGCCGTGACCGCTGTTTTGACATTGAATTCTCCCTCGTTTAAACACACCAATAATCCGCCGTAAATCCTTTCTGCTGTCTTCCGGAAGCCATCCGGAAGAATCAACTTCCAGTGCTCTGCGTACTGAGCACTGAATTGCGTGTACTGAATAACTGCCTGCCGCTCTGTTCTGGCTGCCACACCCTCAAACAGTTCAGGCCGGTCAATCTTTGACAGGTTAGGCTCCCGCAACATGGACTTCGCTAAACCGTAACGGTAAAGCGGTGTCAAAGGCGCGAGCCGATCCGTCAGCAAGTAGTACACCGACTGCTGTAAGTCATACCCCAATATACGTTGACCTCGCAAGAGGTACGAGGCTGAAAAATTAGATTGCCGGGAAAATCCATCAGGAATTTCTTCGATCAACCTAGCGCTCTCCGCGTGGAAGAACTTCTTCCACTTCTTGCTCAACAACTGATGGGGGTAAGGAGGAGCCATTGCCGTAGCACCAAGACCGCGAAAAACAGTCCGAACATAAATGCACGGGTGAACATTCGCAGGCCAAAGCTCTCGGACAATCTTCAACCACGTATTTACAGGCTTGCGGTTGATGTCCTCAATCGTCGTTCGCGTGTCCTCCCCATCGTAGCGAGGGGACGGCTCATAAAGACGTCCTCGATTTCGACCACACCTCTCGTCCAACAACCGCCGCTCTAGAGTGTACGTCTTCTTCAAGTCCGCACACAGCTCATCCTCAGCTACTGTCGGTTCGTCTGGTGGTCGAACCGATTGAGACTCCTTCCCCGGCGTCGGCTGTTCTCGGTAGGTACGAGCAACTCTCATGCTAAGTACTCCTCAATCAAACCTTTTCGCGGGAAATCTTGCTCCCAAGAGTTTTCTTTGTAAGTCTTACTTCGCTTCTTTGCTCTGAGCTTGAAGCCTGAGTTGAATTGATCCAAGTAGTCATGCACAATGCCGTGGTCTTTGCCATCGTTAATACGAGACACACGACCGGGTATTTGGACATCGTTAACCGGGCTACCGCCCGCATCTGCGCGAATCAGCACTTCCAAGTTGTTAAAGGATACCCCTACGTTCCATACAGTAGTGCAGATAACCTTCTTCAGCTCCCCCTTTTCAAACTGTTTAGTAAGCCAAATACGTCGCTTCAAGTTCATCAAACGCTCGTCAGATTCAATCAGCCCCTGACGGGCGTATCGCGCTCTATCAGCATAAGTTAACCCGCCTTCTCGGTAAACAAGAGTATATTCCGGTAACAACGCTTTCAAGTTGACAGCATGCTGAATCGTTTCGCAAGTAATCAACACTTGCTGATCATCCCCATACTTTCTTGCGTCCTCAGCAATAACGCTGTTGCGAACTTGGTTACACCAGATTCCTCGCCTCTTCTTTTCAACGTCATAACGACCGCTGCACGGATCATAATCCATGACAACGTTAGACCAGATCACGTCGATAGGCGCAACCAGACCATCCTGTTGAGCAGTCTGGTAATCTACTTTGTGAACCACAGGACCGAAAATTCCCTCAACGCGAAGATCTTTACCATCTATCCGCTTGTCGTGACTCGCAGACAGTCCGAAATTTCTACTCATGTCCCATCGCATCAGATTCTGAGATGCTCTGTCCGCGCCAAGCTCGTGACACTCATCCCCGAATAGGATGTCTGCGTCTCCCTTCGCGTGGTGCATGGAACCGGCTGTGTAGCACATGATACGACGCCCTATTCGACGCTTTCCTCCGCCTACAATCCCCACGTCTCCGCAGAGCTGACTCAGCTCAGGAAAGATCCTATCCCTGAGAACAGAGACTCGTGTGGTCACAACATCAATCCGAGCTTTAGGTAACAGGCAACCAACCATGCCGATCAGGAACGACTTACCATATCCCGGCGGACAATCAAATCGCCCACACCTATTAGCCAGAAGTTTAAGTAAAAACTTATCCTGTCCCGCCCGTAACTCTATACCTTCGATGTTCTGCCAACGTGGCTCAAATACCTCCGGTCGAGAATGCGGGGCCAAATCTTTAAAACTAACCACATAGCCCGCTGCACCTAAAGCCACCTTAATGCGCTTCCAAAATCCGTAAGGACAAGCAATTCGTGACTTATGGTCTAATACAAATAAAGGGTGATCTGTGTAATCCATAACAGATTTACCCTCTCTTCTACGTTGTTTTGCCTCCCACCCACGGACCATGCTTACCTCTGTAAAAGTAAGCTCAGACGTCAAAATATCCAATATTTTAGGTGTCGTAGGTTCAATTAATAATCGATTTCCATGCTTAAGTAGCTTCACTATTTTTTCATTTTTTGATCTTGACATACCGTACCTTATGTTGCACACCCTCTCTTTTGTGCTTAGAATAGTAGTAGTTGGGTCCCTCGGGGAATTGCCACCTCCCCTTAAACACACCGGAACCAACGCGTCCGCTGCGAGAGAGCCGGTTAGTTTCGCGACTAATCGGCTCTTTCTACTGGGTCCGTGTTAGTGTTGAGTTCAGTCTCTGGCAAAGCAGCGTCGTCATCTGTGGAGCGATTACTACGACGTGGTCGAATAGACACTACTTCATAGAATCCAAACTCCCCGGGCTTCCACGGTGAAAGCCCTTTGTACTGACCTGCTTTAGACATCAATCGCCAGAAATCTTCTTCTTTAATCGCCGTTGGTACAATGCAGTTCAATCCAACGATCTGCCCCTCATGAAAAGACTCATGCAGGGAGTACCGAAGCTTGTCGCTCCTAGGGGACCTGTAATAACTCTTAAACCACGGGTCATCCCGTAGCTTTGCGTCTATATTGATATCCCAATGAATATCTTGAACTTCTTTTTGATGACGACTCAGCAACTGCGACGCCATTCGCATATTAGAGTTGTGCCAGCTGGGTAGAAAGATAACTCCACCAGCGGGACTCCTCTGAAATACGAAACGACCTGTTCCATCTCGGGACTTTTGATTACCCAACGAAGGAGACAAGAAACGAATACGTGCAGTTAACTCCCGCATAGACATAGAAAATTAACTCCGTACTCGCGACATGTGATTATTGTACGCTATAACCTCTGCCTCTGTTTTAAAAAACAAAGTAGGGTCAAACAATTTACTCTTCGTGTAACTCAAATCCTGCAACCAATGTAACACAACAAAACGAACAAAGGCCTCAGAAGCCTTCAACTGCCCTCTAACGCCACCGCCATGATAGCGAGAAATTCGGTGCAGAAAGTTACAAGGTATACCGTATGACGCCTCACTAGGCACATGCGTACACCAGCTACCGCACACCACATCAGCGCTATCGCTCTGCTCAGCAGTCCCACTCCGAAAACTGGCAGGACGTAAACCCAAAAAATTCATGACCTTAGATAACCTGTTCGGGCGTTCCGCGTGAACATACCAACGAGGATCTAAAATCAAAGCCAGCATCCGAATAGAGCAGTTTAAGTCTATCTGATCAAAAAACGCTAGGGCGCTGAAAGTAGGGTGGTACTGAAAAATTACTCTCGCCTTGTCTGTAATGCCATGCTCCAGTTGATCACGGTCCACTGACACTCGCAACAGGTGGGTATTAAAATCTACAGCATTCATCAAATGCCAGTTAGCAGAAACCCTAGCCGTGGTATCTGACTGCCACATCCGATAAAGAACCTCAGATGGATCATCCCGCAACTGTTTCGTGGGGCAAATTAACGGACTCGCTAACCATATGTTTCTCTTAGCGAGTACCGGTGCTTTTTTATGTCGCTCATACATCGCCAACAGCAGCTTACTATTCTCAGCAGTCCCCATGGCGCGGACAACCGGAGCGGTCTTGAACACACTTTTCGCAACAAATTCTTCCGGAGAAAAACCTGTACAATGTGCCCCTACCCCGTTTTGTCCGCACCAGACGATACCGCCTGAATCAGTATGTACCCGAAGAACGTCGCTCATACATCCATCTCGATTACTTGATCAAATGTCCCTCGCAACTCGGCAGCGTGCGTAATAATTACCAACTGCTGCTTGTCGCGAACCTTAATTGCTAGAACGGATAATGCTTCTTGAAAGTATTCAATATTATCATTATCCAAACCAGCAGTAGGTTCGTCGAGGAACATCATACCTGCATCTGCACCAAATAAACGATTAACCGCTATTCTGAAGCAGATAGCAAGAACCGCCTTCTGACCACCACTCAAAGATCCAGCAGCTCTCGGGGGTGAATTAGGAAAATGCACCTTGAATGACAAGTTCACATCCGCCTCCACCCAGAACGGGCTACCAAAAATCTCTAAGGCCTCATTGATCTCACCAGTGATACCCATCAGGTTTGCCTGCGCTACCTTCTTAGGTAAGTTCTGCCAGTGGAATACATCCCTAACATCACTCACCACCTCACGTAACGCACCCATAGTCTTATGACGCTCCATCTTCTCACGAAGCTCATCCAAGAGCGCCTGATAGTCGCTGAGAGCCTCCTGCTTGGCACTGATGCGCCCTTTCACGCCACTTAGCTCCGCAGCCAGCCCTTCATGCTCCGCAAGACGAGCCACCGCACGGTCATAAAGATCGTCCGTTGTTGAAGGAAGTTGTTCAAGTTCCGCGTGAGCGGCAGCTTCTGCTTCCTTTTCCAGCTCCCACCGCGAATACACCGAAGAAACAGCATCCATCTTTTCCTTGTAGTCTACCTCACACTCCTTGAGTACTCTCTCGTCGTAACTTGCCGACTCCAACATCATGTCCAGTTCCTCCTCGGAAGGACACGTCGGGGAGTCGGGAGGAGTACACCGCTCTGTCAGAATCAAATGAGTCTTCTCATATGAAGCGAGCTTATCTTCGAAGTCCTTGCGAAGTGCGGCTTCCAAATGCTCCCCCTTCACCTCCTGCAAACACGTCGGGCAAACCTCCGGTGACAAATCTAAAACTGGCTTCTTGCTTTCGTGTGTGTCTAACCGATGCACAGCCGCCGCACACTCAGCCACGGCAGCATTGTACGCCGTCCACAACTCCTTAGAGGCATTCGCCGCACCCACGCTCTTTAGAGTCTGCGACGTCCGCAGACAGGCAGCAGACATTGCTTTATCACTGACAACGCGCTCCTCTTCTCGGTCATGCCAGCTATTCTCGAAGCTCGCTATATTCTCCTCAGCCTCGGCAATTTTCTTTACCAGAGACGTTCGACGCTCGTGATTCTGAACCACCGCTGAAGCGCCCTTGTGGCTCTTCTCGGACAGTTGTCGGTCCTGCAATCCCTTGAGCTTTTCTTCTTCCTCCGCAATCTCCTCCGATAGAGCTGCA
>TARA_R110000824_G_scaffold40490_4_pt1 | contig 14687 bp, 18 predicted proteins | sample TARA_R110000824 | Tara Oceans TARA_R110000824 (sample SAMEA4397747) | marine metagenome | biome: Polar Biome; feature: [MES] marine water layer (ENVO:01000295) within the mesopelagic zone...; material: water (ENVO:00002006), including particulate matter (ENVO:01000060) such as...... | reverse complement strand
ATATTAGCACCTCTAATTAGGTGGCCAAATTCACTATGCCACTACAATGGCAGCAACAACAGAGGGGGAAGCATGAAAAGGTTTGTCAGAGTCTTCAGTGTGATCGAGCGCATCGCCATCTTGATCACAATGATCGCAGCATTCCTCACAATTGTTCAATATTTGCTGGAGACAGAAGATCGCGCTGCGAACAGCCGTGCAACAACTCTTAACACATATCTTGCCTGCCAAAATTTACTGCGTTTCGCAATTTACCAAGAAGAGGATGTTATACACCAGCTTTTGCTTTCAACAGTTGAGCTTACTGATGCAGCGCCATTCTGCGCCGAAGTACAAGGTGATCTTTACGACTCCTTGGAAGAAGCCAGAGCGCGCGCTGACGAAGCCGACGAGGAAGCTTGGCGGCGAGTTCTCAGTGGCGACAAATCCTACTTCCAGAGTGGTCCGCTCTGGCTGTTACCTCCTCATGCGAACGACAATGATCAACCCCCTGATGACGACGCAGCGAAAGGTAGTGTGGAGGCTCAACAATAGTTAGCGTTTGGTTAGCTATGGTCAAAAATGAGTTCGGCCGTGCCGGAATTACCTCATTGGGAATACCATATGAAATGATGTGTGGAAGTTGATATTCGAGTTAGTGCAACGAATGTCCGTTAGGCCTACACAGTTGAAATTCGAGACTGCAGCTAGAGATCGCTTATATATTTAGAGTCCACTCACACGGTGCATATGGGCTGGAGGTGTAACAAATCTGGTAAGGGGCTTGAAAAAAAGCGCTAAGAGGAAGGCCTTCTATCATGCTTTAAAATGAGAGTGGTACAATACAATCAACTTTAAGAGGACGGAACCAATGAGCGAACTGTCACGGTTTTTAGTTGGCGTTTCACCTATTTTGATCATTATGTTTGGGACGCTAATCACTGCTGGGTATGTTCTCTGGCGGCGAAAAAACAATAAGTAAAAATGACTAGCGTTGAGGCTGTAGAAAACCTTCGCTGATGGCTAAGTTTTGGTAGGGTCGAGGTAACAGACGAGGAGTGTTCAGCATGCCGCGCTTCAAGGCTTATAACTACGATCAGAACGCCATGGTGGTGATCAACTACCAGGATCAGCTCCAGCCAGGCACCTTTGAACACGCTGTGCACTACCTGATCGAGCACAAGTTCGACTTATCCGTTTTCCATCCCAAGTACCGCAACGATGCCACTGGCCGGCTGGCCTATGCCCCGGCTATCCTGCTTAAGATTATCCTATTTGTTTACTCAAAAGGCATCACCTCCTGTCGCAAGATGCAGTGGAGCTGCTGCTATCGACCCAAAGCGGCCAGTCGTGATAGACAACAGTCGGGCCAAAAGCGGTCGTCGAGTGCCTACGAAACTAGGGTCGATTCAAATCGCTTAAAAATTCGCCGCTTGAACGTACAATTAATAGGCGCCTACGATGACCCACCGTCATATGCTCAGCTACGTTGCTGTCATCTAGCCATTCATAAAAAATTACGTCCAGCCTGAAAAGTTGGACGTAATATATGGGTTGTATAGTGGGACTATTTATCTATTAATCACCAAGCTCTGCTAAACGATCTGCTTGGACTACTTCAATCCAGTAGCCATCGGCATCCTTCACAAAAATAACGTTTTTCATTTTTCCTTGGTCTGAGCGCTTAATAAAGGTGACATTGTTTGTATCGAACCATTCTTCAGCTGCTTCTAGGTTCGGCACATTAAAGCAAATATGACCGAAACCTTGAGGCTCAGCGTTACCATCATGGTAGCTAAAATCTTCCTGCTGCTCAGTCCCCCAGTTATGGGTCAGTTCAAGCAGTCCACGTTGTTTAAAAGTCCATACGGTACGCTCCCCTTTATCCTCTGGCACTGCCTCATCACCTTGTAGGTTGGCCAGAAAATAAAGCGTAAACTGCATTTCTTCAAAATCGAGTCGTCTTAATAACTGCATTCCAAATACCCGCGAATAGAATGCAAGTGCTGTGTCAGGATTTTTTGTGCGCAGCATCGTATGATTAAGGCAAAAACCTGCTGAATTGGCAGTGGGGGACTGTATGCCGGGATGCTTCTCGCCTTCAAAACTCATAAATCACCTCTTTTAAATGGTAAATATACTGCCAATTTTAGTAGCTTTGCCCAGCTCCCAGTAAATGCTAGGCACTACACTCATTTAAACCACGCCGGTTCGCATCAGCTGTCCAATATGCTCAGCCTGACGGATGGCCAATGAGACTATAGTTAAGGTCGGATTCTCAGCTGCTGAGGTCGTAAATTGGCTGCCATCGGAAATAAACAAGTTCGGAATTTCATGAGAGCGTCCATAACCGTCACAAACACCTTCATCGGGCTTTTTACTCATACGGCAGGTGCCAAGGTTGTGAGTAGAGGGATAGGGCGGCACCTCATAAATATCTTTTGCCCCTACTGAGCGGTAGAGATCGGCACCTTGGCGGTAGCCATGGTCACGCATGGCGATATCATTAAGATGGTCGTCATAGTGCACATTTGCTACAGGAAGGCCAAAGCGATCCTTAACGTTATCATTTAGAGTTATTCTATTGGTTGTTTGGGGTAGATCTTCGCCAACTAGCCACATACCGGCCATATGGTCATATTGATCTAGCGCGCCAGTAAAGCGCGGCCCCCACGCACCTGGATCAAGGAAAGCCGCCATAAAGGGCAGGCCCAACGATACGGTTTCCATTTCGTAGCCGCCTACAAACCCCCTTGAAGTGTCGTGACGAGCTTCGTCAGCGATGATACCTGCCATGGTAGTGCCCTTGTACATATGCACTGGCTCGTCGAAGGTGGCATAAACTGACCCTGTCATGTGGCGCATATAGTTGCGTCCTACTTGATCTGAGCCGTTGGCAAGGCCATTTGGGAACATATCGCTGGCCGAGTTAAGCAGTAGACGAGGAGTTTCAATTGAATTCCCTGCGACTGCTACCATGCGTGCTCTCTGGCGTTGCTCGTTACCGTCAGCATCGAAATAAACGACTTCAGTTACTTTGCCTGTGTCGTCATGCTCTATGCGGGTAACGTGACTTTCGGGACGTAATTCAAGATGGCCGGTTGCGATTCCTTGGGGTAATTCTGTATAGAGAGTTGACCATTTAGCCCCCATTTTACAGCCTTGAAAACACAAACCACGTTGCTGACAGGCCGGACGCCCATCACGGTTTTCGCTATTAATCGCCATATGGCCAGTATTACAGGAGTACCCCATATTCTTTGCGCCGGCGTGCATGACCTTAAAGTTATTATTGCCAGAAAGACCTTTATTATCGTTAGTTCGAGTAACCCCCATGCGTCGCTCGGCTCTATCATAATATGGGGCCAGTTCATCGTAGCTTATCGGCCAGTCGAGTAAGTTTGCCCCTGGGATCTCACCATAAGTGCTTAGTGCAGCAAATTCGTGGGGCTGAATACGCAAGCTGGCCCCAGCCCAATGCACTGTGGTACCGCCTACTGATTTTACGATCCAAGCTGGCAGATTTGGAAAATCACGGGCTATACGCCAGCTACCTGAAGTTGTGCGATTATCCAGCCAGGCCAGCTGTGCAAAAGAAGCCCATTCATCGGCTAAAAAATCGCTACGTGTATGCAGTGCACCTGCTTCCAAGACCACTACATCAATACCTTGTTGAGCTAGCTCGTTGGCCAAGGTGCCACCGCCAGCTCCGGAACCGATGACTACAGCGACGGTGTTGTCGTCATAAGAAAAAGTTCGTTGCTCATCTATCATTGTCATCTGAGTGTCTCCGAAAAATTATTATTGTTGTGCAGCTTTGGCAGTTACTAGCCGGCCGTCTCAGTTGGTAAGTAGCCACCCTCTGGTTTCGGAGGGTCGGGAAGCCAGGTCAGATCGTTGAAGCCATTGTGGAGATAGCCGATATCACCTTCGGTTCCACCGTAACCGAAGTGAGCATATGCCAAAGAGTTGTCGTAAAGTGATACTACCGCATCAGATCGGATTGCCTGAAAAAAAGGAGTATTGGACATTAATGATAAATGTTCTAGCTGCTCGGCTTCGTTGAGGGCTAACCAGTCGCCTTCTGAGCGATCATTTAGAACTTTTATTCCATCATGCAATAGAGTATGAAACTCGCCGCTTTTTGATTTTTTATCCAGGCTTTGTACAACATGAGCATAGACAGCATCTTCTAGATCTGGGTGAGGAAAAATATGTTTCACAGCCGCAAGCAGGATTTCACCTTGCCGGGTGCTTAAAGAGTCGAGAGGCATTGCCCAACTAGTCGACGGTGCGAGTAGAGCGATAGGCCCGCTGGTAAAAGCCAGGGTGCCAGCCAGTACGCCGCCACTTCCTTTAAGGAAAACGCGACGCGAGATAGCGGTTGAACTCATCGCTAATTTCTCCTGTGGGCATGGAGGTTAAGTAGCCCCCACACATTAATTATTGTTGTGCTTGGATGCTTGATTTGCGCGAGCATCTATATCTGATACTAGACTCATTCTAAGAACGGTGGGTAACAGTGGATTACTACATCGACTATGGTCTAGTACGAATGGAGAGCGTATGTACTCAACGGCAAGGTATTCTTGATAGCCACGTCAATGTGCCAGCATGGATTCGCTGGTGCTAAGGGAGAATTGATATGTGCCATATTTACGCTTCAACCGATCCAGAGCGCTATGAATGCGTGACCAAATCTGTGCGCTTACAAGGCAAAGTCACCAGCGTGAGGTTAGAGAATGAGTTTTGGGAGGTGCTGGATCAGCTCGCTTATGATCAACATCTCTCCACAGGCCAGTTTATTACCAAGCTCTATAACGAAGTTTTGTTATCCAAAGGAGAAGTTTCAAATCTCACTTCACTGCTAAGAGTGGCTTGTATTGTGCATCTTCAGCAGTGCGCTAAACCTGCCGCTCGATTTGCTTAATTCAGAGCCGCCATAAGTTTTCGCAATGCTTATAATCCTGACCATTGAACCAGGACTATGAGCATGAAGTTCCGTTTTGTACCGGCATTGAGCTTCAGGCGCTGATAGTGGCCTATACGCATGGGAAAAAGCCAGTTTTGCGTCGTTGGCCTTTAACCAATTTGTTAATCAAATGAAAAGGCTGAATTATCTTTGGTTCCATAACAAGGGGCTCCAGCGGGCCACTTTTTCGGTGCGTTGAGCCTTCAAATCGGGCCGCTGAGCCCTGGGATTATGTTTTCGGCCCGAACAGTGCCGGACTAGGGGGCAGCGGAGCTGAAGAAATTTCAGAAAAGCATTTATGGTCCAGTCATACTCGGAGTTATTGAGTAAGCGGAGATCTAAAAATGACTACTTTGACCTGCATTTTGTCAGCACTGAAAGCTGTTGGAGGCACCGTGAAGTTCGGTGCATTGGTCTGGAAGGGGGCCGGGTATTTCCCAACGTTCTTAGGTGAGACAGTGAACCCGCTTGCCCTTCGAGATGAAGATTTCATGTTCCTTCACAACAGGTTTCTTGCTGCGTCGGGGCGCACGTATGAACCAGCTACGGCCACAGAGGTCCTGAATTGCAAATCTCTCTGTAACTCTGGTGTCCTGCGGCACGTTGGTTGTGGTTACAAGTTAACCTGGGCAAACAGGTATCTGGTCAAAAAAACATAACCAGTGCATCAAAAACGCTCCGGCCCTATCGGGCTTCCACCGGATGAATTGCCCCAGGTTTCCGGTGTTTTGGGCATTAGCTGACTTTGTGATGGAAGTTTATGGATAGTACGACGGAAGAATTGACACCAGAAGAATACGGAGAGGCTTTCGCCGGCAAAGAACCTGAGGCGCTGGAGCAAGCTCTCGATATGCGAAAATTCGAGATAGATCTTTATTGGAGAAGGCTACCTATTTCTGAACGTTTATCGGAGCAAGTTTAGCTGGCTTTATCGCTATACAGGCGTCCGGCTTTGCCAATAAACAAGACTTGGCAATTATCTTAGCTAGCTTGGACCTGGTATTTTCTTCCCTTGGTTTTGTGCAAATCGCGGTAGTAAATTCTGGCAAAAAAACTGGGAGAAGCACGTAGGTCAGCTGGAAGACAAGGTAACTGGCCCTCTATACAAAATCATTCTTGCAAGAAATAAACCTGCTTCTATCCGGAAAAATGTTTAGACGTTCTTACTGGTCCAGGTAGGATTTCTGTATCAAAGATCAATCAGCTCATAAGCTTGTATGTCTGTTTGCTTTGGGTTCTGCTCCTCGGTTATTCACTATCTGAGTTTGATATAGATAAACCTATCAACTGGTTATATGTTCTCATCATAGGGCTAAGTATCTCCATGTGCTTATCGTTCCTTTGTCTCGGTAGGTCGTATGGCGGACGCGTGAGAAGCGCCGCTTCGTTTTCGCGCTATATCAGTGTCGACTAAAAGACCGCTCCTGGCCGACTGTTGCCATAGAGACACGACCACAGTTTGAGCTTCAGACGTTTTCTATAATGATAATGGCGGCGATCAGCATCTTCATTCCTTCGAAGGCTCCCTACGACGAAATGTGTCCGGCATCTCTGGAGCAGTGCCGCCCAATGCAATTAGGCGACGAGCTGTTTGTACCCGCACGTAGGTCTTCATTGCCTCTTGAAAGATCTCAGAGGGTGTACATAGGCCTGGCTCAGCAAGCTCAAGGGCCTTTTCATACAAAGCATCATCAATGGTGATTGTGATTCGCATACTTAAGCCCTCGCATTATTAATATCATAATGCGTCATTCATATGTCTCTGGAAACCTTCACCACCTTTGGCACTGAGCTACTCCCAGCTCTGGTCTCAAGATATATAATAGGCAGGGTTTCCAAGCCAGGGTTGATCGGCTATATTCTCAGAATCCTTAATAAGCACAGAATGAATTATTAAAAGTTACCTACTTAACATTCTCAATTTTGGCTTCGAATTCCTCCAGCATTGCCAAGCGCCAGCGAGTGCAGCCAGGGCTTAAACGAATTGGCTTTGGCAACCTTCCTTCCGATGACCAACGCCAAACAGTAGGCCTTGACACCCCATAACGTTTCGCCACTTGCTGATCTGATAAATACATACTTACGCTCCACGGTTTAGATAGCCTCATCGTAGAGTTCATGCCAGTCGAGGAGGACGGCGTAATTGAGGGAAAACAGTGATTAGCAAAGGATATCTATCAGAGTCATAGCTGTTTGGGCTGGAAGATAAAGTATTAGCTAAAATTCGTTGGGTAGGCTAGTGCCTATGATTGCTTGGTATTGGCATGGTTGGCTCTAGAAGCACAGAGGTAGGGTGTAAGTCCGCATGCATCTGTATTTTTCGTACTGAGATGGTACGAATCCAGCAGAAAAACACCACTTTTTGTTTGGATGGTATTTTGGATGGGAAAACAAAAAAAGCACCCGTAGGTGCTTGATTTGTATAGTAAGGTGGTGGAGGCGGCGGGAATTGAACCCGCGTCCGCCAGCACGCGCCTATTGGCTCTACATGCTTAGATTTCGTCATTTGATTTAACGCGACTGACTCCGACGATCAGGATTCAGCCACGCGAGCCTTCTAAAGTTTAACGCTTGGCGAGAAGACACCACCAAACGCGGTCCTATCAGCTTTAGCTCGTATCCCCTCAGTGATGAATAGGCACATCACCTTGGGGCCAGACAAGAAGCTAACAGTTTAAGCTGCTAGCGCGCCTTGAGCGTAGTTTTCGTCATTTGCGACTATTTTTCGTGATGTGGGATTTACGAGATACATCACGCTCTCGGCATGCACCGCAAGGGTTGTCACCGGCGTCGAAACCATGTCGCCCCCTTATTACAAGTGAGCATTCTAACGTGCTCACACCTGATTGACCAGTTATGCCTTATTATGTTCCCGCATAATTCGACCTTTTTGACGGCTCCAATCTCGATCTTTTTCAGTGGCGCGCTTGTCGTGCAGCTGTTTACCGGTCACCAGTGCCAATTCGCACTTCACTTTATTGCGTTTCCAGTAAAGCTTCAGGGGCACACAGGTGTGACCTTTGTCCTGGGTGATCGAAAAGATTTTGGCGATCTCTTTGCGATGCAGCAGCAGTTTGCGAGTGCGCGTTGGGTCGGCAATTTCATGGGTGCTAGCCGTATTTAACGGCATGATGTGGCTGCCCAGCAGAAACGCTTCACCATTACGAACTAATATATAGGTGTCAGTGAGCTGGGCTTTGCCAGCACGCAGGCTTTTAACTTCCCAGCCAGCGAGTGATAGCCCAGCTTCGAAGGTTTCATCGATATGATATTCAAACCGTGCCTTCTTATTTTGGGCGATAACGCTGCTACCGGGACCCTTACTGTTACCTTTCTTAGTGGCCATGGAACCTCATAATTAATCTGTCAGTGGCATCCCCTTCGTTATTTGGGGAGGCGTGATACCATTTAAGGTCTGAAATAATGTTTCCCATGATACGCTTTGGGCACTGTGAAGTCAGCGGAGAGGTCAATGCCAACCGTCAATCGTTCCGCCTTGGTGCGGCACACCCCCCAGAAAATGTTCGATTTGGTCAACGACTTCGAACGCTACCCGGAATTTTTGCCAGGTTGCCGTCATGCGCGTTTAGTCGAGCATGATGATGAGCATCTCATCGGCGAAATGACACTTGGGCGCGCCGGCGTCGAGCAAACCATCACCACACGCAACGACCTATTTGCACCAGAGCGTATTGAACTGTCGCTGGTAAAAGGGCCCTTCAAACGCCTAAAAGGTCGCTGGCTGTTTATCCCCATGGGAGAGGGCGCCTGCAAGGTCAGTTTAGAAATGGAGTTTGAATTCGCCAATCGGCTGCTCGGTATGGCCTTCGGAAAGCTTTTTCAGCAAATAGCGGGGCAGTTGGTCGATGCCTTCACCAAGCGCGCAAACGAGCTGTATGGCCGCTGAGACGCTAGCGGTTGAGGTAGCCTTCGCGCTGCCGTCTAAGCAGCGCATAGTGGCGCTACGGGTGCCTGAGGGCACCACCGCACGTCAGGCCGTTGCCTTGGCTGATTTACCGACGCTATTTCCTGACCTGCCTGATGACACATTTTCTCAGGCACCGCTCGGGATCTTCGGCAAAGCACTACGCGATCCCGATACCCAGTTGTTGCGTGAAGGAGATCGGGTAGAAGTTTACCGGCCACTGGCTATCGACCCAAAAGTCGCTCGCTTGGAGCGTGCAAAGCGCCAAGCAAGCGACCCTGGGTGATAATAAGCTTGCTTTAAGGCTGTGAAACGGGCTGCGCACTCGGCGGTATCGGCGTCCGCGTGCTCTCCGTCGGTAACGCATCCATGGGGTCAACACCTTCCGTTGCTGGCCCCATGCTGCTCTCGCCGTCGAGCGGCAGCGCTGCCGATAAATCACCCTCTTGCTCGATGTTCACCAAGCGGTCCTGTGGGTCGAAGGTGAGCGTAACACGGCGTTGTTCTACATCACCGTACGCCTTGTCTAAACGAAATACATAGTCCCACTGGCTGGCATCGAAGGGCGCTTCTAACAGCGGCCTGCCCATCACGTACGTGACCTGTTCTTGCGTCATGCCGGGCTGAAGTTGGCTCACCATTTCTTGCGTGACCAGGTTGCCTTGGGGAATATCGCGCTTGTACACGCCAACGTAGCTGCAGCCACTAACAACGGTCAGGGCAACGGAGAGCGTGATGATTCGAGTCAATTTTTGCATTTGGACCTATTCTTCACTATCGTGGTTTCGGTTGATCATACCCGACCTAACCTGTTACTGCGAAGAGCGACCATGGCCGATCAGAACCATGAATTGCGCAAAGCCGGTCTGAAAGTGACCCTGCCGCGCGTCAAGATACTTCAGATTCTCGAAAATGTTTCGGGTCAGCACCACCTTAGCGCGGAAGAAGTGTATAAAACACTGATTGATGCGGGCGAAGATGTTGGCCTGGCGACTGTATACCGTGTATTGACTCAGTTTGAGTCAGCGGGTTTGGTTATTCGTCATAATTTTGACGGCGGCCATGCAGTTTTTGAGATGACCCAAGAGGACCACCATGACCACATGGTGTGCCTTGAAAGCGGTGAGATCATTGAGTTTGTTGATGAAATCATTGAGCGTCGTCAGCAAGAAATCGCTGAAGAGCATGGCTACGAGTTAGTGGATCATGCGCTAGTGCTTTATGTTCGTCCGCGTGGCTCCGATGTGACCCGCCAAGACAGCGGGCCAACGAACAAGAAATAACGTTCGTGGTTAGACACTGCACGCGGCTCGGAAATATGAACGCCCCTGCATTACCTGTTCGAATTCGCCATCAATGGAATTTGTCCGGTAATCAGGGGCGTTTTATTTTGCCGCTTATAAAGTCCTGGTAGGTGCTCTTCAAGTTAGTGCGGCGGGCGCTGGCTTGCATGCAGCATTTCACGGGCATGGGCGAGGGTTTGGTCAGAAAGCGTCACGCCGCCCAGCATGCGTGCCAGTTCGCTGATACGCCCCTGTTCGTCAAGTAGTGCCATCTGGGTCAGCGTGGTGTCGCGTTTCGCCTGTTTCTCGATATGCAGATGCTGGTGTGCCTGGGCTGCCACTTGCGGTAGGTGGGTCACGGTCATTACCTGACCATTTTCACCTAGCTTGCGGAGTAATTGACCAACGATTTCTGCGGTCGCGCCCGAAATGCCCACATCTACTTCGTCAAACACTAGGCTTGGCACCGTTGAGTGCGTCGCCGCGACCACTTGAATGGCCAAGCTAATCCGAGACAATTCACCGCCGGAGGCTACTTTGGTCAATGGCCGCGCGGGCTGGCCGGGGTTGGCGCTGATCAAAAATTGCACACGATCAAGGCCTTCAGGAGAGGGCGCCTCTTTCGCGGTGACCTCCACTTCAAAGCGGGCCTTGCCCATGGCTAAAAAACCCAGCTGTTGCTGTACTTCCTTGCCTAGGCGAAGCGCGGCTTTTTGACGGCTCTCGCTGAGTTTTTTCGCTTCCTGGCGGTAGCTTTCGCGTAGCTCAACGACTCGCGCACTCAGTGCCTCCAGGTCATTACCCCCCTCTTCTAACTGCGCGACTTCCCGTTGTAGGTCAGCATGCAGGGCGCATAGCTCGTCAGGGGCAACGTGGTGCTTACGGGCAATTCGATGAACGTCGGTCATGCGCTCTTCCACCCAAGCCAGCCGCTCAGGGTCGAGTTCGGTGGTGCTGGCGAGACGGTTGAGCTCACTGGAAGCCTCTTCCACTTGAATACGGGCATCGCTCAGCATGGCGAGCGTATTGGCCAGCGTGCCTTTGTCGCTACCCGGCAGGGCGCTCAAGTGGGCGAAAGCTTGGTTGAGTAGCGAGAGCGCGCCACCTTCATCGCTGGCGCAACAGTCAGCGGCAAACTGTGTTTCACGCAGCGTCTCCTCAGCATGCGCGAGCGTGTGCTGTTCTTCTTCCAGGGTGGCCAGTTCACCTTCTGCTAAACCGAGCTGATCTAGCTCTTCTACCTGATAACGCAGTAGCTGCCGTTTGGCTTCTACTTCGCTGCCTTCTTCGCTTAGCTTTTTCAGCTGCCGACGCGAATTGCGCCACTCGCGAAACGTAACGGCCAGTTGAGCGGTTGCGTCGTTTAGGTTCGCGTAGTCATCCAGTAAGGCAAGGTGGGTCTCTTCACGCATTAAGGCGTGATGGGCGTGCTGACCATGAATCTGGATCAGCTGCTCGCCAAGGGATTTGAGATCCGAGATAGTCGCGGGTTGGCCGTTGATCCAGGCTTTGGAGCGTCCGTTGGCAGTGACGACACGGCGCAACAGGCACTCTTCAGCAGGGAGCTCACGGGCTGACAGCCACTCAACGGCAGCGGGCAGGTGCTGAATGTCGAAACGGGCGGAAAGGTCGGTACGTTCGCGGCCGTGGCGCACGCTCCCGGCATCAGCGCGTTCGCCCAGGCATAACCCTAAAGCGCCCAAAAGAATCGATTTGCCCGCCCCGGTTTCCCCGGTAATGGCCGTCATGCCACCGGTGAGGTCGAGCTCTAAATGATCAACAATAGCGAAATCTTGAATAGCTAGCTGAGTAAGCATGACGCCTCCCGAGGCGGTACAGCATTGAAGCTGGATACTTAACCAATAGTTGTTGATTTATACAGTAGTTAATAACTCACTTCAATGCACCTCTTGAGATGGAATTTATGGCCCCCATATAGCGTGCATGATCAGTTAAGGCTAGTAACTAACGGCTTACTTCTTTGCGCGCCGCCCGCGTGGCAGCGCCCTACTTAATAGGAGCACAACATGGCGAAAGAACCGCAAACACCGATGGATGACGAGCTGGCCCGCCACGAGCAAGAAGCGGATGGTGCCGAGCAAGCGGAAGAGCAGGCCGCCGAAGAGCGCTTGATGGAAGGCGAACTGGAGGGGTTGATCAATGACGAAGAGTCATTTGAAGGCAGTGTCGATAACCCTGAAGCAGAAATGCTGGCCGCTCAGGTAGGCGAGCTCGAGCAAAGCTTAGCCGAAGCCAAGGATCAAGCCCTGCGCGCCGCTGCGGAAGCGCAAAACGTGCGTCGCCGTGCTGAGCAAGAAGCCGAAAAAGCGCGCAAGTTCGCCCTAGAGAAGTTCGTTAAAGAACTGCTGCCGGTCGTTGATAGCTTGGAAAAAGCGCTTGAGACCATGGAAGAGGGAGCCTCGGAGATTCACCGCGAAGGCGTTTCCATGACCTTGAAAATGCAGTTGGATGTACTCAACAAGTTCGGCGTGGAAAGCATTGAGCCCCACGGCGAGCCTTTCGACCCCCAAGTGCATGAAGCCATGACCATGGTGCCCAACCCGGATCTTGATCCCAATACTGTGATGGACGTTATGCAAAAAGGCTATTTACTCAATGGACGCTTGGTGCGCCCGGCGATGGTGGTAGTGAGCCAAAAAGCCAATTAAGCAAATGGCTGCATAGGGTAAGAAAGCAGGGTGTGAAAAAAAGCCCTTGAAAAGTCAGCGGCGGCCCCCAAATAAAGGGCAACCCCGCGGGGAAACCCGCAGACAAGCTTTAAAAGCTAAATTTTCAGTTTTGTAACAACCGAATTCGAGGTATTGCTATGGGACGTATAATTGGTATCGACCTGGGCACCACTAACTCTTGTGTGGCCGTGCTTGATGGTGACAGCGCTAAAGTAATTGAAAATGCCGAAGGCGGCCGTACAACGCCTTCTATCATCGCTTATACCGATGATGGCGAAACGCTGGTCGGTCAGGCGGCAAAACGCCAAGCGGTGACTAACCCAGAAAACACGCTGTACGCCATCAAGCGCCTTATTGGCCGTCGCTTTAAAGACGACGTTGTCCAAAAAGATATCAAAATGGTGCCGTACAAAATCACCGAAGCAGATAACGGTGATGCCTGGGTTGAAGTAAAAGGCAAAAAAATGGCACCGCCGCAGGTTAGCGCGGAAGTGCTGAAGAAAATGAAAAAGACCGCCGAAGACTACTTGGGCGAAACGGTCACTGAAGCGGTTATTACCGTGCCGGCCTACTTCAACGACAGCCAGCGTCAGGCGACAAAAGATGCTGGCCGCATCGCCGGTCTAGACGTTAAGCGCATTATTAACGAGCCGACCGCTGCCGCACTGGCCTACGGTATGGACAAATCGCGCGGCGACAAAACCATCGCGGTCTACGACCTGGGTGGCGGTACTTTCGATATCTCAATCATCGAAATTGCCGATGTCGACGGCGAAACCCAGTTTGAAGTGTTGGCCACCAACGGTGACACCTTCCTGGGCGGCGAAGATTTCGACTTGGCGCTGATCAACTACCTGGTTGACCAGTTCAAGGCTGACAGCGGCATTGATCTGTCTGGCGACAATTTGGCCATGCAGCGTCTGAAAGAAGCCGCTGAGAAAGCCAAAATTGAGCTTTCCAGCGCTCAACAGACCGATGTGAACCTGCCTTACATCACCGCCGACAACACTGGCCCGAAACACCTTAACGTTAAGGTGACACGCGCCAAGCTGGAGTCGCTGGTAGAAGATCTGGTTCAGCGTTCACTCGAGCCGTGCAAAATGGCACTGAAAGATGCTGGCTTGTCCGCGTCTGAAATCGACGAAGTGATCCTGGTCGGTGGCCAGACACGTATGCCGATGGTGCAGAAGAAAGCCGCTGACTTCTTCGGTAAAGAAGCACGCAAAGACGTTAACCCGGACGAAGCGGTTGCCGTGGGTGCAGCGATTCAGGGCGGCGTACTCGGTGGCGACGTGAAAGACGTGCTACTGCTCGACGTTACTCCGCTAACTCTGGGTATCGAAACCCTGGGTGGCGTGATGACGCCGCTGATCGAAAAGAACACCACCATCCCGACCAAGAAGACACAAACCTTCTCAACGGCGGATGACAACCAGACGGCCGTGACCATTCACGCCGTACAGGGTGAGCGTAAGCAAGTGTCACAGAATAAGTCGCTAGGTCGTTTTGACCTCGCTGACATTCCGCCGGCACCGCGCGGCGTTCCGCAGATCGAAGTCGCCTTCGACTTGGATGCCAACGGTATTCTGAACGTGTCGGCGAAAGACAAGGCCACTGGCAAAGAGCAGTCCATCGTCATTAAGGCCTCTAGCGGTCTGTCCGAGGAAGAAGTCGAGCAGATGGTGCGTGATGCCGAAGCTCACGCCGAAGAAGATAAGAAGTTCGAAGAGCTGGTGCAACTGCGTAACCAAGCTGACGGTATGATTCACGCTACGCGCAAAACGTTGGAAGAAGCTGGCGACAAAGCGACTGACGACGAGAAGCAGGCGATTGAAACG
>TARA_R110000824_G_scaffold106610_2_pt1 | contig 14744 bp, 35 predicted proteins | sample TARA_R110000824 | Tara Oceans TARA_R110000824 (sample SAMEA4397747) | marine metagenome | biome: Polar Biome; feature: [MES] marine water layer (ENVO:01000295) within the mesopelagic zone...; material: water (ENVO:00002006), including particulate matter (ENVO:01000060) such... | reverse complement strand
GCATCTGGGTCCTCCGATTTATAAGCGTCAATATGTGCTACGCCATTATCATCTATGTGGTCAATCTTTACTTCGCTAAAATTTGTTGTTGTATTCATCTTCTTATATTTTATTGACGTTGTATCCAAACATCCTCATCAATGTCTTCAACCTCATCATTGTGACGAGCCTCTAAATATTCTTTGAATAAGTCTACTTGAAAATCTAAATTCGCTACTTTAGTACTGTAAAATTCTAATTGAATTTCAGTATCAAATTGTTCGTGTTCTGTAACTGTAATAGTAGGAGTACTTGTATCATCACTACGAGTATCTTTATAGAATTGTAATAACGATTGGTGAACACTAGTTGAAGAGGTCAATTCTATTGGTATGAATTCAGTATTAAAAGATACTCTCATATTACATTTTGCTGATTGTCCCATTTTTGGTTTTTTTAATAGTTAAACATTGATACTACAAAGATAAGTGTTTTATTCCACTCTACCAAATTATATTAATATAATTTTGTTATTTCTTGTGCATTAACTGTGACACTCTCACCATTCTTTAAAGTCATGTGTACATACCAGTTAATGTCTGTGCTATTTGCCACAACTTCTTCTGAAAACTGCATCACCATACCATAGTTAGATGATACACCCTCATCTTTGGCAACCCAGTCAGGGATTACAGCCCAATCACCAATATCACAAGGTGATACTTTCTGTAAGCTATGTAACTCACCACACAAACCATAATCAGCTGTATAACCATATTTGGATATCTCATCGATAATTCGGTCAGATTCTAAATATTTGCTGTTAGCCATCTCATCCCAACTTTCAAGTATATCTTGAACTTGTTTTGGTAAAGTTTCGTGATGCTCGAATAAATCTATTTCTTCTTCCATGTCTTGTTTATTGATGATACAAATATAAAACAATATTATATAACTACCAAATTATTCACACTTTAATTCATCAATTAATTTAGCTCTATCACTTAGAAGTTTTTTATCACGTTTTAATTCATTGATATGCTTATCAATAGCCATTTGGGTAGGACTTTTACTTTCAGGGTAAAATTCAACTTTACTTACCGTTAATCTATTTACTTCATTATAAGCAAATCCACTAAATGAAACAAATTTATAATTGTGGATTTTGAGGGCATCTCTAGTATAAGTATAAGTATCATAAATGAAGTATAAATCGTATTTGGTTCCATCAAACTCATATTCACAAACTTTTTCAGCATCGTATAAATAAGAAGACGCTGCTTTGATTTGAGATTTCTTAGTTTCGTGTCTGATAGAACCCACAATAAGGCATGTTACTGCTAAGGATACAAAGACCCAAAATGTTCTTGTAATAGATTTTGGAATAGTCATAATTAGTATTTTTAAAAGAGCGATAGGCTCTTTGGTTATTCAAATATAAAACAATATTATATAACTACCAAATTATTAGTAGGTTATTTCTTGAATTAATGTCATTGGAATGTCTAAACATTCTCTACATACAAACTTCGCATCCTCATAGAAAACGCTGTCTTCAACATAATGATAAATGTTTTCATCAACTAGCTGTGCCTCACTACCATCGGTTACGGTAGCATCTTCACCTTCTTTCGCTATCATAGCATCAGAAAGTTTTTCAGGAGCTACCATGTAGGTATGTGTTGAACCATCATGAGTTACTTCAAAAGTTCTAACTGGGTACCTTAAATCGTCATATACAATTTCATCTAACTCATAAACTTCCCAGTAATCATTGGTGATTAATCTAATACCAACTTGGTTGTAAGTACCGTCGTCTTCACAATCCCATAATAAGAATTGATTGATAGCACTAATCACTACAAAGTTAGAATATATATGTCCCTCTGAATTTCCTACTGGGAATTGTTCACCGATAATCCACTCACCACTGGTAACTTCGGCTGCTTCATATCTATCTCGTAAGTTATCAAATAACTCTTTAATCATATCGTTTACAAAAGTAATATGATAGTCGTCATCACACTCATATAATAATAATTGCTCAATCCATAAATCCCATGCCCCAGTTGGGTCATCCTCTGACTTGCTGTCATAGTTAGCAATTACATAAGCAATCTTTTCAGGAGTTAATGTCATTTTTAGCTCGTAAGCTACTTGCTGTACATCTTGTATGTGTATCATAATTTCTTGGTTTATTAAACATTGATACTGCAAATATAAAACAAATTAATGATATACGCAAATTTATTTACATCATTTTACCATATGGGTCTTTCATGTACTCAATAAGTTTATTTACACCAACTACATCAGTACCTTCAATTGTACAGGCTGTTTGGGTTCCAATTTCTGGACCAAAATCTCCCACTACTACCACAGCCTCTGGATATTCTTTATCCCTATCTTCGGTTTTAAAACTGCTCTCAGCTCCATAGGTAACTATATGGTCTTCTCTATTATCTTTACCGTCAACATGGTCTTCCTCAATGTAATCATCGATTGCCTGATAAAACCTTTCTCCAGTTAATTGGAAAACACATTTAAGACCACCTTCGTCAGATGCCTCATCTCTATTCATGTGAGTAAACCATAAAACAAAGTTTTCTAATACAGCTAAATTTACTTGTGACTTTTTCATAATATTGTGGTTTTAAACATTGATATAAATAAGCCCCATAATTATGGGGCTTAATACTTTTATACTAAAGGTAAGCTATCTATTCTAAAGTAATCAGCGTTGACATGCTCTCTACCTTTCTCTTCTGTCCAGTAATCAGGAGCTTCCTCAATTAAAGCCTTTATAAGCTCTTCCTTATAACCTTTAATCATAAGCCTTGCTTGTTTCTGACTGGCCTCGTTTCTGCCGTCAACATACTTCTTATTGGCCATGCCCTGAACAAACTTCATCATAACACCAAATGTTATTTGCATTAATGTTGGATGAAATCTTAAGATTTCATTTGTGAAGTCTTCTAACTTTTCCTTTGAAGCCCCATTAACAAACATCTCTAATTCTTTACCGAATTCTTTACCTGATGTCTCAGTCATAATATTGTTATTTGATTATTGATACTGCAAATATAAAACAAAAAAATAAGACTACCAAATAAATGATAGTCTTTTTTTATTTAATCTAACCACATCATCATGGTTCCACCATCGTACCATTCAAAGTACCAACCATGTCTTTGCACATAAGCATTCAAATGCTTCACAACACCAAACTCATAATTACTACCTTCCGCATTGTAATCGAAGATTGGTAACCCAGAACGGTCTTCTGTACCGTCTTCACCTGATAACCAGATACCACCTTGGTAACTGTCACCAAACTCTTCCGAAGTTTTGATGTGTTGATTTGGATAAGCTCTTTGTAGAGCTTCAATCATTTGCTGTCTGTTGTAAGGTCTTGCCATTGTAATTGTGTTTTTAATTATTGATACTGCAAATATAAAACAATATTATATACCTTGCAAGGATTTTAACATTTATTTATTATAGTATCTTATTCTGAAATATCAGTTAGGAAAAAAGTCTTACCGTCATAGTCTTCAAGATTCTCTTGTATGAGCTTAAAGTCTGGGAAATATTCCATCCATCTGGTGATGGCTACAATGTTAATCTGAACCTCTTTCTGACTAAATTGAAAGTTACCCAACATTGAATTGTAATGCCTCTTTAATGATGGGAAATGAAAGTTTATTACTTTCTGCTCTATTTGTGCGTGTGCTGTATAATTCATACTCATATCTCTTTTAATTATTGATACTGCAAATATAAAACATTATTATTTAATATCCAAACTAATTAACATTTAAAATCTACTGTATTACATTATTAAAATCACATACCTTCTCTACAGTGACCCCAGTAAATTCCATAATCCCTAAAGTACTACAAACTTTTTTAATAGCATTAATTGAATCACTTGCTACCACAAATTGCCTACCATCTACTTCAATCTTTGGTGATATAAAATCAATAGCATATAAAAAAGCAACCTCAATATGAGGTAACTTAATATACTCATAGCCATCATTCTTACATGAATTAGTTTCTACAAAAGAATTAGATGGTATCATTCCTGATTTATTCTTTGTATTATTTACATAAAGAACTTTATACTCTTTACCTTCTAAGTTAATTGATTTAAAAATCTTAAAACCTAGCTTAAGTAAAGATTCCATATTCTCTTTGGTCTTTTCTACATAAAAAAAATTTGGTAATTTCATAACTTCTTTATTTTTGATACTGCAAATATAAGAATAATATATCACTCCACCAAATGAGCTTCGCATTTATTTACAAGAAATTTAAAAATTTCATGGTCATGTTTCTTATAGTCAAACTTTGGTATCAGATAATTAACGTCTTTCCATGTTACATAATAATTAGGTATCTCCCATGACCTCTCACCAGTACATTTATTTTTTATTTCTTCATTAGACATTTTACTTGTGTCTATACCAATTTCTAGAATCACTTTATCAACAGCCGCTTCTTCTGGCACTCTATTAAAAAATGCTTGAAGTTTCTTTTCTCCGTCAATCATTTGCTTAACTCGTTTCACCGTCATCAAATCTACATTCATTGCTGAATAACCATCCATCATTGGACTGTGGATTAATTCCAATGGACGTAATGAAACAACCACATAAACAGCTTGTCCGTCAGCTACGGGAAACTTAATCGTTTCACCAACGTAATTATGGTCTTGATTTGGGTTTCTTCTCTGACACCATATCTTAAGGTCTGAATAAAACTTATTTTCATCTTTAACCCATTTCTTATTGTCAAAATTTGCAAAGTCCATTTCTGGTACAGTTACATCACTTGGTACTTTATAAATTTTTGCACTCATAATTTCTTGGTTTTAAATATTGATACTGCAAATATAACACTCTTTTATATAATATCCAAATTAATTAACATTTATTCTACTGACCAACTCTCAATTACCTCATATCCAAATTCAACACTATACTTATATAAATGAATGTCAGTCTCATAACCTTGCATATAAATAAATGTTTCATGTGCATCAACCTCCGAATCATAATAAGTCCATTCAACATCATGACCATCAGATGTGCTAATAGCATAAGAACCATAACACTCATTGAATTCACCCTGTAAATCATCACCTAAGCACTGATACACATAAGCATCAGTCAACTGAAGTAATATCTCAGCTAGTACCGTTGTATCTCCTGAAATGGCATCTTGTAATATTTGTCCCTCTAAAGCATCTCTTAATAAATCTTTCATAATAGTATTGTTTAATTATTAGATTACAAAGATAAAACATATTCCCAGTACCCACAACAGACTATAGTTAGCATTTATAAAATAAATTAATTAAAGAAAAACTTGTTACAACCAATAATTATATGTATATTTGTATTCCGAATGAGTTACGGCTGAAAAGCCCAGACTCAAAACCACGAATCACGGCTAAACCGAAAACCCTGATAAAATAATTCATTATAAATTTGGTAGAACCATTTATTTGCCTTATCTTTGTAGTAACAAAGGGCCTGATGTACAAATCGGAAGAGTAGACTCCAACCTACCTTATACTCAAATAAAAGAATTTGCAAAGGTACAACAATTTTTTGAAATATGCAAATATAAACATAAAAAAATCCACTAGAATTAACTAGTGGATTTATTCTTAAAATCTAAAGTGATTAAACTAAACTCGACTCGATTGAATCAAAGTAAACTAACTTCTTACTCACTCTCTCAAATTTAACCTCATCAGATGCTTTTGAACCCGATGACTCAACACGTCTGCTTAAGTAATTTGTAACCGATGCATATACTGTGTACATAGTTAAATCTAAACCCAATTCCTCATTATAAGAAATCTCTTTCTTATAAGCATCCTTTAACTCGCAATAACGAGCATATGATGGCGTTTCCTTTGGTGATGTAACTAACATCTCTCTAAACATATCTAAGGTCATGTTAACCCACCCAGCATCAGTCTTAATCTTTTTCTGTGATATTGGTAACTCTTCCTCAAAAAACCACTTGTTAAGATGATACATAACTTCTGTATCCTTAAGTGCAACCTCATTGAACATCTCATCTCTTGACTCTAATTGTGTCATCAATGAAGTGAAACTGCCTATTGACTTTTCCATCAATAAAAGACTCTCATTATAATTCCATGTATGTGGAATCTTAATGTAATTATCCTTGTGAACCGTCTTGTTAGATACCATACCATTGGTGCAAATTAATCGTGTCTGTTTAATCGATAAATAACCCTTACCACCTCCATTATTTGGAACTGTGATAATTAATTTATAACTGCAATCACCTACCTTTGTTCCTTTCTCACCAAAAGAAATATTAAGACCGATAACTTCACCACCTCTATGGTTAAATGTCGTAACATCATGCCCCTTATCTAAGAACGCTTGACCTAATGAACTTAAATCCGATGTCTTAACTATATGATAAGACTTTTTTGGACAAGCCATGTTAATACCATCCAAACCAAAAATTTGTCTGAAATTGGACTTCGTACCATCTTGATTCTGTAATGGCGTTTCAACGTACTCAAATGGAAATAAATTTGTCATAATATATGTTTTTAATTATTGATACTGCAAATATAACACTCTTTTATAGAACTACCAAACTTTATATGAAAAAGTTTTATATTTTATTTTATTTACTTAACTCACTAGTATCATACTCAACTACCAATGACTCTTGATTTGCTCTACCACTTCTACACTTAATATATATAGACGCCTCATAACTAATTAAGATGTTAATATTACCAATATTAAAACTTCTACCACCAACAACTACTCTTTGTTTTGGATACTTACGCTTCAATGCTTTGGCTAAAGCACAATCATGAATATTTAAATAATTACTATTTTCAAAATCCTCAGTTGTTATAGTTACACTATCTACTAACATAATATATAAGTTTTTAATTATTGATACTGCAAATATAAAACAATATATCCATATAACCTAATATATAATAAAATAAAAATAATTCATATATAATTTGGTAGAACCATTTAAATGTCTTATCTTTACAATGGATGACGGGCGCACTTAGGTGGGAAGAGTAGACTCCAACCTACCCTATACTCAAATTTTTTAATGCGATGACCATCTATGACCCCGTAAAGATACAACATTTTTTTTTAATATCCTAATTAAAAAAACTTTTTTATTCCGATGTTTTGACGTATATTTGTAATTCATATCGGCAGCATAACAGCAGCCGACCAAGTATCCCTTTGCCAAAATTTGACGGCATTGGGACGATACCGTATACACCAATGTCAAAATTTAGTGACAGATTGGTGCAACACCCCTCATGCCAATTTTAGCATGTATGGGGCAATACCGCTTTGCCCAAATCTAAACGATTTTGGGTCAGGAATAGCTTTTTATTAATTTTTGGACTGGGCAATCCAGCAGCAATTCTAAAAAAAATTCCTTAAAAATTTTGTGACAATGAACGCATGGGTCGGACCTTTCTATGGTTATTCTCTGGGGATTATTTTATCTCTATACTGCGCTATGCCCCGAAGGTGGTTTTTTGTGGTAAAAAGTGGGAAATGGTAATAACACCGAAATAATGCATACGTGTCGTCTTATTCTCTCATAAGTATCATTAAGGACCTTTTAAAACACATATATCCACCCCTCTACGGGGTTATCTTTTATACATGGTGTCTATACACAAATGTGTACATGGGTGTTCTCAGGGGCTCTTATATTGGGTTATGATTTTCTATATACACAAATGTGTACATGGGATTATTTGTATATGTTCTTATGGTATCTTTTTATTCTATGCACACAAATGTGTACATGTGTTATTGCAGTACATTATATAAGCAATAAATAATAAAAGTCAACGTTCCTAAAATTATATAGGTGTCTAATAAAAAAGTTAGTACATTGAAGTTATCTTTTCTTATCCAATAAGTTATCAGAAATAATTTTTTCCAGTGCATGAGTTATTCTTTTTCTATTGACAGTCTTTGATTTATCCAGAAGACATTAGTATGTTTAGATTTTTTATTTAAAAATTTTTTATCTATGTATAGGTGATTGGGCATGATACATTTATTGGTATTTAGGTTGAGAAGGTTGTATCCTTTTTTTGTAGGTTGAATGAGTTTACAGTTCATATCTTTACCACATGGCCATGCTACCATATAGTTTTGTCCTAGTGTAAGTTTTCTTGGTATTCTTGTATGATATAATCTCATTGTATTATGTTATTGAAGGGATATATAAGTTTGTGTTCCATTAATGGTTAATGAGCATCCTGTATATCCTTTATATTTCATTTGATTAATAAAAGCTAGTTCTGATTCTTTGGTAGCGTGTTCGAATGCTTTATTGAAGTCTTTTATTGGTTTCATGATGTTTTAGTTATATGGTGTTTTGGGGATTGGTATTTATAGAGTTTTGCTACATTTTAGGCAATAGGTTTTATTGGTGTTATGTATATCAGCTCTTTGGTCCATTGGGTGGATGCATTTATCTTGAGTTTCTTTTATTGCTAATTTCATAATCATATCTTTTAACGTTGTGTTGCATTATAGAACCTACTCACATTTAATAAATGTTTATCTTTTTGTATCATATCTATAACTACATATTTAACTTTTATGTTATTTCTATTGTCGTTAAAGCGAGCTAAATACCCACTACTATTAAATAAACCGTAACCATTTTTATTCAAATTTTCTTTTCTACCACTTGCCCAAACTCGCATTAAATGACCATCATAAGAATCCCCATAATGTCTATTACAATTAGCTATTCCTAACTTGTGCATTCTATCTATAACGTTTTTGTTAGATATATTTTCATTCATTTTACTTACAACATTTTCCTTTTCATCTAGTATTAAAAAAATGTATCTATTTTTCCCGTATTTTGTGTATTTCATGATGTTTTAGTTATATGGTGTTTTGAATGTTTATTAATTAAATTCTGTGAGAGCAACGTGCCATACACAAACCGTTAGCAATCAGTTGGTTGCTCCCATTCACTATAACGTCCAGTGCAATTTAAACAAGGTTTATCACTCATTAATAAGTGTTTATGTTTACAAGTTCCGCAACCAACCGCCACTTTGTTAGCAATAACAAAGTATAAGCGTAATGCTTTCAGTTTTTCAATCCAAGTTTTTATCATAATGTTTTAGTTATATGGGTTAAATAGTTATTACGTTTATCCGTTTTATTTTATTGGATATTAAACATATTACTCATATACGGAGTTAGCAATCATAATTCAAGAGCTAAATCGTTAATCATTTGCTCTCTTACTATTCCATCAGGCTCACTTAATATTAAATCTCTTCGCCTTTCAATCTCTTGAATAACGAAATTGCTAACATCGGGTATAATTAAATTATTTTCCTCTGTCAGTGCTTCAATTATGCGGTTAGCTGTACTTTCAAGGTTCGTAACGTTTACGCTTCCTTCTAGCATTATTCCTTTTATAAGGTCATTTATTCCTTGCTTTGTTCTCATTTTTTTATGTGTTTGTTTGTCCGTAAAATAATCAAATCATACCCCTAGCGTTGTAAGCAATTACTTTGCCTCAAAGTGACTAAATCTGCCATCACATAAACTTGAAGCAGTTGAATGTTGGCTTTTAGACTTGTTACAATTAATGCAAAGTAACTGTTCGCTTCGCCTTACAACATCGGGTATAGAGCAGTTTTTTACTACACTCAATGCAAAATCAATCATTTCATCAGGTGTATGTATGCAGTTTTGGTCTTCAATATCTTCCTCTGATAGTGCTGAATGTTCTTGTCTGTAATATTTTTCAATAATTTCTCTCATAATTTTTGTACTTTAAATCCGTAAAAAACCGACTCCATACCCTAACAGTTGTAAGTAATACTAATCATCTAGTAAAAATCGAAGCAGTTTTATTTGTGCGTTCAATTCTGTTGCTTGTTTTTCGTATTCATTTACCACATCGTTCTCTCTACAATACTCGTATTCATAATCAAACCACGCTACAATTAAAGCGTATTCTTTTATTTTTCTTTCTAGTGCTTCTTCTACTTTTTTCTTCATCTTATTAAGTTTTTAGTTATATACCCGTACTACTTACAACAACGTGTATATGGCATTAAAACGACCACATACACAAAACGTTATATTCAATTAAATAAAAAATTATGAGTTAATAAATTCTTCTATTGAAATTAGTGGTGGTTTATCTCTATATAACCATTCAAAGTCCAAACAAGTTCTCCAAGTATTATCCTTTGTATTAATTTCAATATAAGAATAATTATCAAAAAGAAATTTAGTCTTACCTAATTTCTGTTCTAATAATTGTCGGTTTTCATTCGTATCTTTTACGAACTTAATGTGTTCTGGAAAAATTTCTTTTTGATAAAACATATGTATAATTTTTTAGTTAAATAAATATAACAACAAATATAAGAAATAAATTTTGATTTGTCTATTTTTTTTATAGGTAAAATTTACTTCTCATATTTGTAACCGTTGTAGGTAATATAATTACTGTTTTCTATCTACATCGTCAGCGTTTATCCAAACTTCATCTCCGTTTTCATCTGAAAATTCGTGTATATTTTCAGGGTAAGTGTTTAATAAATAAACAACGCTTCCTTTTTCTATCTCATCCAATTGGTCTGTGTTTACAATAAAGTAAGTTCCTTCATCGTCAGCAGTAATTAAACTACCAACAACATCGGTTAAAGTTAATTGCTTGTATTTCGCATAATTTTCAAGAGCATCGTATATTTCATTTATTTCTCTTTTGCAATCCATTGTTAAACTAAAATAGTTTTCTTCTATAAATTCTTTTGGTGTCATTTGTTCTGTTTTTATTTATTAAATTTACTTCCTTCTATCCGCAACTAACCTTAGCCTAGAACGTTATAAGCCATTTAGCTCACAACATATAGCAGTTGCTTCTTCTCTTGTTAATCCTGTATCTAACACAGTATGTGTTTTCCAATTATAAGTTCCATAACCTTCATTATGTGGGAAGCCACATTTCTTAACTACCCAATATTTAGGCTTAAAAAAACGGCTTATAACAGCACATACCCAAAAGAGGGGCTTTATTGCTAATTTGAAGTTTAATGCTTTTAATTTCATTTGTTTTATATTTAAAGTTTATACTATTTAATCCCCTCCTTCGGGTATCTGCAAAACGTTGTGCGTAATGTTAATCATACAGTATCACTTCATTATCTATGTAATCATAACTACCACTTCTGCCAAGTACCCAGAAAAGACAGCTTACATCCTTTTCGTAATCCTTTCTTACTTCTTCATTACCACATTCTCTTGCGTGTTCCATACCTACAATAACCATACGCAGTCTTTCTTCTATTTCAGTCACACTACGCACAACAACAGGTATATGTAATTGCTCGTTTTTGTTTCCATTTGACATTACTTCTTCATCCATAATATTATTCTTTTAAGTTAATTTTAGTTATTTATTACGCAACTACACATACCCAAACCGTTGTATGCCATTACCACAGCATCGCCACAGCAAACGATAAGAATGCTATTACAACAGTCAACAATCCTATAATTACTTGTGAGGTTTCCCATTCTTTTTTGTGTAATCCATCCCTTAATTCAAGTAATGTTTTTACTTCATTTGGTCGGTATGCTGTTCTATCCATTCCACCAAATACACTCATTGTTTTTTCTACATTTTCCATATCTAAAATTTAACGCCAATTTATTAATAACGTTGGAGTGCATTAAAACGCACAACAACAAAGGATATAAATAATAAAAATTACCTAGATTCTCTAACCTTATCAATTAATTCACTCTTTTCTTTTTCACTTAATTCAGCAAACCTTTTACTAAATAGCGGTGTGTCTGAGTACCAAAATGGCACTATCCAACCTCTAACTTTTTTTTGCCACCACTTCATAATCGTAATTTTTAAAATTAATATCCTAAACGTTAGAGTTAATATGGTGCTAGATGCCTATCCATTACGTTCAGCGACCATCTATAATTTACTAAGGTAATTGCTGAAACATTAGCCCTTTCAATCGCACCACACTAACAATAACAATGTATATAATTAATGCTTTTTATTTTTATAGATAATATATTGTCTATTATCGTTGTTTTTGGCTTAAATAGATAATATGTTGTCTATTTATACGCACATAATCATATACTAACCGTTATATACAAGGCTACACTTCGTCTTTTTCAGGAACATTCTCTACACTTCCATATTTTTCTAACAATGGTTCTACTTTATCCCAAATGCTATAACCTTTATCTAATAGTTCAACTGCATTATTTAATTGCTCTTTTACCATTGGCATAAGCATCGGCATTTTAATCGCATTATCTAAATTGTATTTAGCATTTTGCAAACATTCCATAATTGATACACTCATAATTTTTAGTTTTTTGACCGCCCAGTATATAACAAAGTATATAATGTATAGCCTATTAATATTTGTTTTAACCGAATAATTTTGGTGCTTCGGCTACACACCATATACAAATCGTTGTAGTGCATTAGTTTGTAATGTGTTTACCGCATTTCCAACAAAAGTCTTTTTCGTGAGATTTAACACTTGCTCTTTTATCTAATGGGTGTTCACAAACTAACGTTTCCTTCGGCACTACAACATCGGTTAAAGTTAATTGCTCCTTATGGTATAGTTTAGCAAATTTCATTATATCATTTAATAATGGCTTAGATTGGTGTTCACTTGCACACCATTCATACTTTACTTCTTCAAAAAAATCTTTACTTGTCATTGTTTTTTATTTAATTATTAATTTCATTTATTTACGCCACTATTCTTATACAAAACAGTTAGCAACAATAAAAATTATTCTTGCAAGTCTATAATAACCATTTTGTAAGCAGTGATTTTACCATCTAAGTAAATGTTCCTGTCTTTACTTAAAGTTTCTTGCATTTCCTTTTCTGCTTTCTTAATCCATCTTTTGTACTTTTCAGTAAGTTCTTCGTTTCGTGTCATAATTTTAAAAGTTGCTAACAAGGGCTATAATTCATACCTTGCTAATGTTAGTGTTTAATTTGAGATTTCGTTTTGTATAGGCACGAAATCATACCCCACAGTTGTAAAACATATTATTTATTATTGTCACTCTTATAACACAAAGTACATTGGTCATCACAAATACTATCTTTATAACCCTGTTCTTTATTAAGACAATAAAACGGTTTCACAACATCGTATAAATCATTATTACTATTTATTGGGTTTCTACTATAAAATTCATCTTTAAAATCTACTGGTCTCATAATTATATTTTGTTTTTATTTATTCGTAACAATGTTTATACGCATCCGTTATATACAAGCAATACATTAGTCTTAACAAAGACGATACAAGTCTTCTCTTATAAAAACATCGTGCCTATCTTTAAATATCTTTTCTAAACCTTTTTGCATATCCCAAATATTATCAAGAGATGGTATTAATACACCTTTGTACTCACCCTCACATTCTTCTTCCTTTAATTCGAAAGTTTTAAAAAAGAAGTACATATCTTGAATCATTTCACCTTCAATTTTAGAGGTTAGTTCTTCTAGTTTTTTATAAAAGTGTTCATTGTTTTTCATTTAATTGTAGTTTTAATTAAACCGTGCCAGTATATAACACGGTATATAATTTATAAGCCAATTAAGGCTAGTGTTTTGATTCAAAGTTTTAGTGTATGGGCTTACAAACCATATACAATCCGTTATATACCATTAGGCTCATCTTCCATACAATCAATTTCATGCTTAATTCTCATTTCAACAACGTTATCTATTTCTGTCCATACTTTTGATAGTTTGTACCATTGCATTGATAGTTTACCTACATAGTCTTTTAAGTCCTCTCGGTCTTTGCATTTCTCTATCGCTTTATCAATCTCATCTAATTTAGCATGAAATCGCTCTATTTGTTCTAAGTGTAATTTTTTTGGTAACATATTTTTAGTTTTAAAATTAAACGGTGTATAACAACACCTATAAATCATTTCGTTCCTCAACGCTTCATAGCCAAACCGTTATTCCTTTAGCCTAATTTTCCTTACCAACCAATCTTCACAATCAAACTCATCATATTGCACCCATTTGTGGTATTCTCTGTTTTTTATAATTATACATTCTAAAGGTTGGTAAAGAAAATCGTCCATTCGTTTTGCAACATCACCATTAGGATACATTATCAAGGTCTGTGTCTTTTGTGCCATAATTTCTAAGTTATTTATTATTTCAGTTTACTTATCACTGAGTTATACCATATGATATTTGGTACAACGGTATAGCTATTCCAGTATGTATTATACATTGGTTTAACGTTAGGGAAATGGAATAAGATATGTCTTTTGGCTTTTGACTTTTCTTTGCTTGTAATGATTCCTTCTTGGTGTAGACAATTTAATATGGTAAGAGGTGGTTGAAATACCTCTACGTATTCATTTCTGACCAGAGTAATTATTTCTTTAGTTGATTTCATGTTTTGATTAATTACCAGCAAGAGTTAACTACCCAAGTACCTTTGTCTTGTGCATTTTTAAAATGTACACATCCAACCCCCTTTAAAGTGTCTACTTGTGTCATATCATTACCTTTTTCTTTAAAAAATTTATAGAAATCCTCACAATATCTGTCATAAGTTTGCAACTTACAATTACCTTTACTTTTGATAAATTTACTTTTTAATGCGATTTCTAATGCTTCGGTTTCAT
>TARA_R110000824_G_scaffold151308_1_pt1 | contig 14761 bp, 17 predicted proteins | sample TARA_R110000824 | Tara Oceans TARA_R110000824 (sample SAMEA4397747) | marine metagenome | biome: Polar Biome; feature: [MES] marine water layer (ENVO:01000295) within the mesopelagic zone...; material: water (ENVO:00002006), including particulate matter (ENVO:01000060) such... | reverse complement strand
GGGAACCACGACGGCAACCTAAAGAATAGTACCCGTCAGGACGCCCTCACGCCGATTGTAAAGGCTTTGAATTTGCCGGACCTACATCTGCTCAAGAATGCAGGAGAAGTCCTTGTGGGCCCGGACATCGCCTTTAATGTGCTATCGGTTTTTGATGAGGAGAACTGGGTTGCGCCAAGCGATCCTGAGCGAATCAATATCGCGCTTTATCACGGCTCTGTATCTGGCGTTAAAACTGACACCGGCTGGGTGATGACTCATGGTGATCATGACATTGGCGTATTCGCTGGTCACGACTATGCGTTGCTTGGAGACATTCACAAGACAAATCAAATCCTCGACACTGAAGGACGCGTGAGGTATTGTGGTTCAACCGTTCAGCAAAATCACGGCGAGACAAATGACAAGGGTTTCTTGATTTGGGAAATTGAAGACAAAAATGAGTTTCGCGTGAGCCACCATGTTTTGCTCAACCCCAAACCATTTGTAACAATAGAACTCACGCCGAAGGGGCGTATGCCCAAGGGAACCAAGATTCCGGCCGGCTCTAGACTGCGCCTTGTGAGTAACAATAACCTACCTCTTGATGTTATGCGTAAGGCTGTGGAAGTTGCCAAACACCGCTTCGACCCCGAGAGCATCACATTCTTGAATCGTGCTGCCGGCGAACGGGGCACCGTTGAGATTGGCGCAGGGTTTAAAGTAGAGAACCTGCGAGACAAGGGGGTCCAAGAAAATCTTATTCGTGAGTACCTAGTAGATTATCAGCCCAGTGAAGATATGTTGGAACGCGTGTTCGATCTCAACCGCAAATATAATTCTAAGATTGAGGAGACCGAAGAGGTAGCGCGCAATGTGAATTGGAGTCTGAACCGGTTTGAATGGGACAACCTTTTTAACTATGGAGAAGGGAACAGTGTTGATTTTACAAATCTCAACGGAATTGTGGGAATTTTTGGGAAGAACTTTTCAGGCAAGTCTAGTATTATTGATGGGTTACTTTATACGATGTTTAATACAACCTCTAAGAACGAGCGTAAGAACTATAATGTTATTAACCAGAACAAGAAAGACTGCGGTGGACGACTAGAACTCCAAATTGGCGAGAAGACCTATACAATTGAAAGAACGTCAGAGAAATACGTGAAGAAGTTAAAAGGTGAAGTCAGCAATGAGGCACGCACAAACCTTAATTTTAGCGGCCTCGACCCAACCGTAGGAGAGGAAATGAGTCTCAACGGTACTACTCGCAACGAGACAGACGCCTATATTCGTAAGCGTTTTGGCACAGTAGAAGACTTCTTGTTGACTTCAATGTCGAGTCAACTCGATAGTTTATCTTTTATTAAGGAGGGATCCACTCGTCGTAAGGAAATTCTTGCTAAGTTTTTGGATTTAGATATTTTTGAGAAGAAGTTTAAGTTGGCCCAAGAAGATGGCGCCGACCTAAAAGCAATCCTTCGTCGTGTGGGAGACACTAACTATAATAATGATATAGCGTTAGCCGAGGTACAGTACATGGAAGCTCACAAAGCCCTAAATGATGAAGTTGCTGCCTGCGATCAGTTGAGAGAAACTTTGATTTTAACAGAAAAGGAATATGCAGGGCTCACAGTACAGATTGATTCTATTCCTGCGGAGCGTCTTGATATCAAAAATCTGTTGGAAAATCGTTCCTCCCTTGAAAAGAAAATTGAAAATACGGATATTAATATTGTAGAACTTAAGGGAGAGAATGCCAGGTATGATACGAAACTAAAAGAGTACGACGATTTTTTAACCACTATCGATATTGAGGACCTTTTGGCTCAAAAGCAGAAGTTTGACGAGTTCAAACAGAAATATGAAGATACCCTTAACAAGGCGCGCCTGCTGGATAGCGACTATAAGTCCATGAGCAAAAAACTAGATTTGTTGGATGAGGTACCGTGCGGTGACAAATACCCCACATGTCAGTTTATTCGTGATGCTCATTTGGCTGCTGTGGAATTGCCTTCTCTAGAAGTAGAAATTGTCGATAAGATTGAAGAGGCCAAAGGGTATAAAAATATGACAATTTCAGTGAATTCATTTGAAATGATTGAATTTATTGAGCGCTACAATAATACTATCATCAAAAAAAATAACATTGAGATTGAAAAGCGCGATAATAAGGTCTCTATTGAAAAGTTGTACGCAAAGATTAAGAGTTATCGCGACACTCTTCGTATGACAGCCGCGAAGATTGATCTGTACGAAGAGAAAAAAGATTTGATTAAGAATATCGAAAACCTCATTAATTCCCGCGACGAGGTAGAAAGAAAAACAAAAGATGTCAGAGGGGAAATCATTGAGGTTGAAGATTCGATTAATTTACATCACAGACAGCTTGGCTCGATGGAACAGAAAGTCGAAGACCTAAAGGATAAGAAAGAGGAGCTAGACGAGATTCGAGAGGAATATGCTGCCTTTGATCTATTCCTGCGATGTACTCATTCTAATGGAATTGCTTATGATATTATTAAGAAGCGTCTCCCAGTTATTAACAGCGAGATAGCCAAGGTTCTCTCCAACATAGTAGATTTTGAGGTGTTCTTTCAAGAGGACGGCCGCAAGCTAGATATCCTGATTAAACATCCGAAGCATGAATCTCGCCCAATCGAAATGGGTTCTGGCGCCGAAAAAACAGTGGCCGCCATGGCAATTCGTTTGGCGCTATTATCGGTATCGTCTCTTCCTAAAGGAAATATATTTATACTTGACGAACCCGGGACTGCTTTAGATGCTGAAAATATGGAGGGTTTCGTACGAATTCTTCAGCTAATCAAGATGTATTTTAAAACGGTTATACTTATTTCACATGTGGATTCATTGAAAGACATTGTTGATGTGGAGATAACTATTGACAAAACCAACGGATACGCCCGAGTTAACCAATAAGTCGCAGTCCAAGCGGTACCGAGAGATTATAAATGCGGATGCGTAAATCCGTAGATTTGCGAGAAGTAAAAGCGCAGGGCACTTTTTTTGAGTTGGTCATCCCCCGTATACCACACCCAAGCCACAAGACTTTTAACAACATTGATGGCTGCTGTAGTATCTTGGATGTCTTCTTCAATCCAGCCAATATGTTCTTCGCTTGGATCATCTATCGATAAGTCTAAGTCTACCGCTATAGAATATAAAATATACCAATTGTTATTTTCGTAGGCGGTGTGTGCTTTTTTGAAAACACGTTCTAGTTTACGAACCTCCTTCTCGGAAAACCCATCAGCACGCACTTTGTCCGGGTGGGTACATTCAGCAATTTTACGAAACAATTTTTTTAGTGCACCTGGTTTATTTTTGTGAGGAGCTTCTTGTGGTTCTTCTACTTCAATATCAGTTTTTATGAGAGCTGTACAATCATTTTCATCGCTTGCAAGTTCTTCGGAGACTGGTTCCGGCGTATCAATTTCTCTTTGCACCGATTCATACGCCATTGATGCTTCAAGTTTTTGGTTAAGAGCTGCCTGCTCTTCCGTAGAAAGTTGATTTATTAAGCTTCGAACTGCTTCTGCAAAAAGTTTTTTCGCCTCAGTGGATAATTCTTGGTGATATTCCAAGTCGGCATTTACAAACTCTGCTTTTTTGAGGATTTTTTTAAATTTGAGCTTAAGTTGTTTAGACATAGTTTCTCTCTGCTTCTAATTAGGAGAAAGGAGTTGAATATTATGAAACACATACTTGATAAGGGACTGAACAAACTAGTTTCCCGCAAACTGATGGCCTGGGCGACTGCAACTTGTTTATTGTTATTTGCAGATCTGGCGTCTAGCGATTGGGTAATTATTACGTGCGTCTATATTGGCGGCCAAACTGTGGTAGATACGGTTGCGCGCCTAAAAGGATATAATTCGTGAAATTATTGAAATTAAAATTAATTGCTAAAAAAATATGGTTGTATGCAAAGAGGTTCTGGTGGGCCCTGGTGCTGTTCCTCGGCCTGCTCATCGCGTTTTTGCTGTGGGCCATCACCAGAAATGGGGCTTATGTAAGCTCTTTAACAGACTTAATAGAATCCAAACGAAGTGCTCATGATGCTGAGATGGAAACTTTAGCTCATATCCATAATACAGAAATAACAGAAAAGAATGCGAGGCTAGAGGAGCACTTAAAAAGAAAGTCCGAACTTGAAGAAGAGTTCAAGAAGCGCGGCGAAACTCTTGATAAACAAAAGGAAGCTGAACTTAAAAGATTAGTAGATGAAAGCTATAATGATCCTGAGAAGTTGGCGAAAGAATTAGCCGACGTGTTTGGATTAAAACATGATTAAAAAAATATTATCACTTTATTTGATTTCATTCTTGATGTGTCCTACTATAGCTTTCGCCACAGGGGAATACGAGGATACTGGTGTTGACGCCAACGGCTATGAGGTCGTTTCTATAAAAGCCGGTGACCCAGCACCTTTTGATGGAGTTTTGTTGTCGCCCGAAGCAGCTGCCAAGATTGCAGTAGAGAAAAAATTTGAAAATGCTTCATGTGATCTTCGGGTTAGTTATGAGCTACACCTTCAATCGGAACGATTTGGGCTTCAATTGGATTATAAAGACATCGAGGTCCAGTCTTGGAAGGATAGATATGAGTCAATGATGATATTGAAGGTTGCAGAAAATGATCGCCTACATGAATTAATTATTAAACAAAACCCGAGCAAAGACCCCTGGATGGTAGCCTTAGGATTTGGGATCGGGACTCTAACCTCCTTGGGAATATTTGCCTTATCCACCGAAATAGTAAAATGAAACTCCCAGATTATCTCAGCACAAGAGACAAACTACTTTATTTTTTGCATCAGCAGGGGATCCCTTCATCGCCAGCCGGTAGTGATAAAGAAGTACAATATAACAATGCCGGTTCTTTTGGCGCCTCGCCTAATTTTACATGGACTACAACTGGTCTCTTCGTGACGGGTTCCGTGGGAGCCACGGGTAGCGTAGCATTTAACACCGGTGATTTAGGTGTACATATCACAGGGTCGGGAAGCGGCACGCTTTTCGATATTAGTTATGACACAGCCCTTGAGGCCACGCCGGCGATTCAAGTGACGGCTTCTACCTACGCCAGTCGGTCAAGAGTGGGACTTGGAACTAACGCTCCTGAGGCGTCATTACATATTTCTTCTTCCACTTTAGCGTGCCTTTTGAGAGTAGACTCAGCAGACTCAACCAATGCGTCTCTTCTATATGTATCTGCTTCGGGTGATGTGGGTCTAGGAATAGATATACCCAAGACTCACTTAGATGTATTTCATGGCTATGTGGATTGGTTGAATGATGATACAGGGGGCGGCGAATCAGTTACATTTGGATCCGGAACGACTGTGGCCGGCAAACTTTATTATTTAAACACTAGCGGCCAGTGGGTTGACGCCGATGCAGATGCCGTTGCCAGCGGCGCCTCACAACTACTGGGGATAGCGCTGGGAACAGATCCGTCGACCCATGGAATGCTAATACGTGGATTTTTTCAAATGACTGCAACCGGTCTGACGGGAACCTGGAATGAGGGCATCCCTCTGTACGTCAGTACCGATGCGGCCAAGATACAGGTTACAGCCCCATCAGCTACTGGTGATTTTGTTAGAGTTGTGGGGTATTGTGGCGCCGGTACAACCAATATGATTTATTTTAATCCAGATGGAACGTATATAGAGATTTCATAATGTCTGAAGTTAGTAAAGTCAATACAGTAGCGATCGCCGATATAGAAACTATCAATGGCGTCGATGCAGGCGACATAGAATCTATTGATGGTGTAGATTTTGTAACGGGGTTTAACAATACCTATTCCGTACAAATTGGTAATAACAATGCGTACCCCCCTGATTATTCTTATCTAAAAGTAGATGGTACTAATTATAATTTCATCGCGGACTCGGGCGGAGACGGGGGGACAACGGCGCCGTACGGAGATACCCCCTTTAGTATTAGTATATGGTTTCAACAGGATGTCTTCGTTGCATCTCCTTTTATATCTAAGGCTAAAGGCAGCCCCAGCGCCTACCGTGAATGGCAGATGAACTTTCACGGCGGGAAGTATGTGTTCTTCAAACTTCTTGATACCGCTACCAATTATATTGCTATATATGATACAACCCAGGATTGGTCGTCTCTTTCCAGTGGCTGGCACCATTTGGTTCTTAAATATGGCGCCCCATCTGGGTCTGCTGACGGAGCAGGATCTGACCGCGCGGGCGGCATCGCTCGTCGCGACTCAATGTATTATTATATGGACGGTGTCCGTTATGACAACGGCAGCACCGCCTACCCTATGTGTTACGACTCCGTCGCTCACGTATACGTTCCTTGCTATAGCGGGCTCAGAACATCGACCGATGCTTCGGTTAATATCGGGGGCTTTAATCCGGGATCCAATCAGACTTTTAGAGGCAGGATGGACGAAGTGAGTATATGGTCTAAGGCTTTATCGGATGCAGATGTTACTGACATATATAATGGAGGAACGCCAGGAGACTTGTCGCTTTCTAGTTCCCTTAAATCATGGTATCGTATGGGGGATAATAATGGCGGCACTGGCACCACCGTTAACGATGTTCAGGGAGTAGCAAATGCCGCGGCCTATGACGGGACGTCTCCCGGCTGGAGCGCAACTTCCGGCTTTGATACGGATGTGCCCCCATAATGGACAAAGATAAGCAAGAATATATTGCTAAATTGGAAAAAGCCATCTCACAAAAGTATGGCGAAGAAACAATTAATAATCCGCGCCGCTTTTGGGACGAGCATAAAGAGAAGAAGTACATTGCTCAATCTCAGGAAGAACGACAGAAATTTGCTAAATTAGCTGAAACCCAAGACAAAGTAGAACAAGACGGATTTTTAATAAATAAAAAACTACTTACTAGAGACCATAATAGGACGTGTCCTGTTTGTGAAAAATATTCTTTTCATCCCCGCGATGATTTGTATATGAATAAGTTTGAAGCTTGCTTCGGATGTTATATACAGTATGTTGCGGATAGAGAAGAACGATGGGCGACAGGCTGGAGACCAAATAAGGAAGAATAACATGGCAACAGTATTAGAAATTATTCAAGGAATCAATCAAGCTGCAGCAAATGCAGCGTGGGACGGTGCTCACGAAGAGTCACTACAGGCCGATGGGAAGGCACGCTCGGCCGGGCTCCAGAGAGAGAACGGTCACTATATTCATGACCGTCGTGTAATGGATGGCTTTAATGTTAAGTTCCACGGACCAGTTCTTCGCTTGACTTATCAAGCCGAAACACGCATTAAAGAAGTCAAAGCCAATGGGTTTGAGGACGACATTATAGGACGTCTTCAAGAAATTGTAAAGTTTTTGAAGAAAGAATATAAGGCAATTACTGGCAACACTCTGACTCTTACTATAGAGGGCGAACACCATATTTTAGTCCAGCGCATGTCTAACTATCGTACCGATGTGCAAGCTCATTGTGACTATGTTATCGGAGGCTTAAAAGATGTGGTTGAGGTCAACGAGGGCTCTGACGACGATCGCCTAGACAGTGCCATCAAAGACTGGTTAGCCCTGGGGCCCAAGAACAAACGCCCCAAGAATGATACCCGCAAAGGCAAGTAACAGATGTTATGGGGAACACCCTTACTAAGCAAGAGATATTAAAAGAGATAGTCAAAGCGGGAAAAGACCCGGTCTATTTCACAATGAACTATGGGCGCATCTCTCATCCCCAAAGGGGGACAATCCCTTTCAAGGCTTATAATTATCAGCAAGATCTGCTGAAAGATTTTAACGATTATCGTTTCAATATTATTCTGAAGGCCCGCCAGCTCGGCATTTCTACAATTACCGCCGCTTATGTTAGCTGGCTGATGTTATTCCACCGAGATAAAAATATTCTCGTTGTGGCCACCAAACAGCAAACCGCCACCAACCTTGTTAAAAAAGTAAAATCTCTGATTAAGAATTTGCCTGAATGGATGCAGATTGCTTCTATCACGGTGGATAACAGAACCTCGTTTGAATTATCAAATGGGTCACAAATTAAGGGCTCCTCTACTTCTGGTGACGCCGGCCGATCGGAAGCCTTATCGTTATTGGTGATTGATGAGGCCGCCCACGTCGAAAAGCTTAGCGAGCTGTGGACCGCGCTCTATCCTACTCTATCCACTGGCGGCCGATGCATCGCTCTGTCCACACCTAACGGCGTCGGCAACTGGTTCCATCAGAACTGCGTTGAAGCTGAGGCGGGCACTAATGATTTTTATATGACAACCCTGATGTGGGATGCCCACCCAGACCGCGATAAAAAGTGGTTTGAAAAAGAAACCAGGAACATGTCTAAACGCCAGATAGCTCAAGAACTGGAGTGCAATTTTAATGTGTCTGGAGAGACGGTTATCCATCCCGATGACATTCAGTGGTATTTGGAGAGGACAGTTGCTCCCGAATACCGTACCGGCTTTGATAGGAACTACTGGATTTGGAAACGCTATGATCCAGAGAAGCCCTATCTTGTAGTTGCAGATGTCGCGCGCGGCGACGGAAAAGACAATAGTGCATTTCATGTGATAGAACTAAAGTCAATGGAGGTAATTGCGGAATATGTTGGAAAGCCCACTCCGGACGACTTTGCTGATATCTTGTTTGGTGTGTGTGGAGAGTATGGAAATCCGATGTTGGTCATAGAAAACAATAATATTGGCTATGCAGTACTTAAAAAATTGCTTGATAAAGGGTATTCTAACCTATACCATTCGAGAAAGGGAGATCATCAATACGTTGACCCACTAAGTGCACAATGGCAGTCTAATGTTATACCAGGTTTCACAACCTCTTCAAAGACCCGGCCGCTTATTGTGGCCAAGATGGAAGAGTTTATGAGGAATAAACTAATTAAGATTAACTCTAATCGGCTGATTTCGGAAATGAAAACGTTCATCTGGCATACAGGCCGCCCACAGGCTATGCGAAGCTATAATGACGATTTGGTTATGTCGTTCGCGATAGGGTGTTGGGTGAGGGATACAGTGATTGTTGAGAGTCAAAAAGGTATAGAATACAGTAAAGAATTTATATCTTCTATTTCTACATCAAAAACGGATCTTTCTACGACCATTCCAGGTATGCAAGGACACAAAATGACAGAAGCAAATAATCGCACAGTAGAGGGAGCCGATTTCAATCAAGAATATCTGGCTCTCATTAAGGGATAAACATGGCACGAGACGAGAAGAACCCAAGAAATCCAGCGGCCCCTTTATTTAAGAGGCTCACCCGGATGTTGTCGGGCCCCATTGTTAATTATCGGGCCCAGGTAGCCCGCCAGGACCGGCGCTCTAATTTAGATAAGTATCGTTATAGATTCCGTTCTATGAGCGGACAAGAGTTTAAGCGACATGATAGCAACATGTCCCAGAACTATAATTTATATACATCCGCAGCATTCCGAAATCAGAATAGAGCCGAACGGTATATTGATTTTGAGCAGATGGAGTATATGCCAGAACTCGCATCGGCTTTAGATATTTTTGCCGATGAGATGACAACGTCTGATGAGTATGATAGGCTTCTTAATATTTCATGTATGAACCTAGAGATTAAGACTATTCTTCATACTCTTTTTTATGACGCTTTGAATATTGAATTTAATGCTTTTGGATGGTGCCGCTCAATGTGCAAATACGGCGACTTCTTTCTGTATTTAGATGTAGACGAGCACCTGGGGGTAACCTCGGTTGTTGGTCTTCCCAACAATGAAGTGGAAAGATTGGAAGGGCAAGATCCGACAAATCCCAATTATGTTCAGTATCAGTGGAATGGTGCCGGTATGACGTTTGAGAATTGGCAGGTTGCTCACTTTCGTATTTTAGGAAACGATCGCCATGCGCCTTATGGAACCTCTGTCTTTGATCCAGCGCGCCGCATCTGGCGCCAATTGGTGCTTTTAGAGGATGCCATGATTGCTTATCGAGTGGTCCGCGCTCCAGAGCGCCGTATCTTTAAGATTGATGTGGGGAACATCCCACCCCAAGATGTATCCCAGTATATGGAGAAAGTAAAAACTGAGATGAAGCGCAATCAATTAGTTGATGCGACAACTGGTCGTGTGGATCTTCGTTATAATCCGCTATCTCTTGAGGAAGACTACTTTATTCCAATGCGTGGCGGTGTTGGGTCGGATATTACTTCTCTTCCTGGCGCCAAGTCTCTTGACGATATTGAAGATGTTAAATACCTCAGAGACAAACTGTTTGCCGCCATCAAAATCCCGCAGTCTTATCTTACTAATCTTGAGGGGGATAGCGAAGACAAAACAACGTTAGCTCAAAAAGATATTCGATTCGCGAGGACTATCCAGAGACTGCAGCGCTCTTTGATATCTGAACTTGAAAAGATTGCTATTGTTCATTTATATACTTTGGGTTTCCGCGGCGACGATTTAATAAGTTTTGATTTGAAGCTCAATAATCCGTCGCGATTGGCTGAGCTACAACAGCTGGAATATATGAGAACTAAATTTGAGACGGCAAACGCTGTTCCGGAAGGGACATACAGCAAACGCTGGGTGGGTAATAATATTCTTGGGTTATCGGATGATGAAATTGAACGTAATCAGAGGGAGTCCTTTTTTGATCGTAAGTATCAACAGTCTTTGGAGGCCATCACAGAGGGTGGCGCCGTTGATGCCCTCGGCCTCGGAGGAGGTGCCGGAGGAGATCTTGGCGCCCTCGGCGGCGATCTAGAGGGGGACCTAGACAGTATGCCAGGCGCCGAAGGGGGCGAACTTGATTTGGGTACTGAGCCACCGGCAGAGCCCGGCGAAACAGCTTTACTACAAGCTCCGGGGCGCCGCGAAGATGGCCGCCAACTCGGTGGCCACCGGCGCGCAATCAGCAGCCAACACAGTCCCGAGACGGTTACTTATAGTAGCGCGCGTTCACGCACCGGTGCATCTATCGGGAACCCTCGCGGCGACATGCCAGATCCAACATTTGGTGTGAAACGTCGGCATGAGTCTATTTATAATAAAAGCGAGAGAAAACTGATGGAAAACACTACAAGAGTTCGTAAACTTGTGGAGCAGCTGGAGAAAAGAGAGGCCGAAAAAGATGAAACACAATAAGAAGAGAAATACGGCGTTTATATACGAGACTCTTTCCAGGGAGTTGACGAAGGCTATTGTGAACAAAGACGCGGCAGCAAGAGGAAAAGCTGTGATTATCTTGAAAGAATTTTTTATGAAGGGGAGCCCCTTAGCGGCCGAATTAGAACTTTATAAGATTTTGTTGGATACGCAGAATGTGCAAGACAAGGTTGCTGAGCGTCTACTACATGAAACTAAATTAGCGCATAACCGACTGCATGAAAATACCATATTTGATGCGCAATCTAAGATTATTGCGGCTATCAACAAAGGAATAGGTCAAGACATGTGGGGAAATTTTGTTCCAAATTTTAAGTCTTTGGCTTCTGTTAGCGCTATTTTTAATCCTAGAACCTCGGTGAAGAAAAGAGTTTTATTTGAGCAGGCGATTGTTGACCGTATGAGCGCTAAGACTGAGCGCTCCGGCGACGAAGAACTTAAGTCCTTGGACAATCTAACTTACAATTCTTTCATTAAAAAGTTCAATGAAAAGTACACAGATTTGCTTCAGGAACAAAAAGAGTTGCTAAATTATTACATCACTAGTTTTGGGGATGATGGGTTTGAGTTGCGTCTTTATCTTAACGAAGAGTTGGCTCGACTTAAAAATACTTTGACCCAAGGAATAAATGAGAATACGGCTCCGCTTATTACCACCAAGGTTAATGGGGTTCTAAAGTATCTAGAAAGTTTTCAGCGTCGGGAATTTACCAGCACTGATCTCAATAAAATCTTAAAAACTCAAGAATTGGTTGAGGAGCTCGCGGCAAATGATTAGAATTTCTGTCGGCGGCCCACAAGCAACCGTAGAACTCAACGCTCGTAAAGCGCTTGATGGTTCGTTGCTTATTATGGATCATTTAAAAATTGATATTGCTGTGATGCCCGACAAGATGAAAATTGTTACGTTTCCTAAGGCTTCCTCGACAGAAGATGTATACGATTATCAAAATCGGCTGCTGGAGTTACTCTCTGACAAGGGAGTTGTGGACCGCTCAACCATTCAGGGGGGAAATGTATTTCGCTCTCTTGAAGGGACCTTGTTTAGTAATGATCAAGTTAACTCCTTACAGGCTGCGGTATATGTGGTGGCAGAGTATTTGGCTTATGAAGCTGAGCACGAACGAGTCGCCGATAACTACGAGAAGGAACTCGAAGATATGTATACGCAGCCAGACGATCGCGATTCTACTGAATACGGCGAGGTCCCGCAATACGCTGCGAAGGGCTCCATGCGACCGGGTTACTACTATTATCCATTAAGAAATCGATATTAGAATGGGATTGTTGCATTTTGTGCTTGCCGCTTATGGCATGACATTCATTGTAATCCATGGCCACATTTTTGATAAGATTCGCCCGAAGTGCGGGACCTATTGGGGGCTCGGTAGATTGTTTCATTGTTCTTTATGCATGGGATTTTGGGTTGGGGTATTTCTTTGGGGCGTAAGTCCCTATACAGAACTATTTAATTTTGACTATACTTTCGTAAATGCTTTTATTTGCGGATGTATTAGCGCCGGAACATCATACCTGCTCAATTCAGCGGTAGATGATGAAGGAATCAGTTTGATTCATAAGGGAGGTGATGATAATGAAAAAGTGGACACTCCAGCCTGTCCGTCGCTGCTGCAAGGGTAGCATACTTTATGTGGGATTAAAGGCCCACGTTAAATTTTAAAGGAATAAGATAATGGCACACAGAAAGAATACAAAACGAATTGACCCAAGATACTTCTTGCACGAGACAGTGAATCGTAATGACGATGGCTCGGCTATGGAAGAAGGATGCCCGTTTGAAGAGCCGGGCGAAGGCGCCGAAGTAATTGATATTAGCGCCCCCGGTATGGAAGTGCACGTTGACGACATCAGCCAGCTATCCCCCGAAGAGGCTTTTGCCGCGGGAATGGCCGCAGCAAGGGATGCCATTGATCAGGTGATGGGTGGACCCGATGGTCCTCCTCCTGAAGGCGGTTTTAGTGGAAATGGCCCCTTAGCTGAGCCAGTCGCCGAAGAGGAATAAATCATGGCACAACTTCTCCGAGAATTTTATGAATTGTGTGAAGGTGGTGTCTGTCACGACCTTCTTACAGAATCAGAAAAGGGCTTTGTTCGCTCAGGCGGCATGATGCTCAGTGGAAAGTTGCAAGAGGCTGATTGTGAAAACGGAAATCTGCGCCAGTACCCTATGGCTATAATGGAGCGTGAGGTACAGAAGTATGCAAAACTTGTAAAAGATAACCGCGCGCTCGGAGAGCTTGATCATCCCGATTCGTCTATTATTAATCTAGTAAATGTTTCGCATATGATGACTAGTGTTTGGATGGATGGCAAAGTAGTCATGGGTAAGGCCAAGGTTCTTGATACCCCCTCTGGTCAAATTTTGCGGTCTTTAGTGGATTGCGGAGTTAAGATTGGCATCTCTTCTAGGGGCATGGGCTCCGTTAGTGAACAGCAGGGAAAGACAATCGTAGAAGACGATTTCCAGCTGATTAGCTTTGATATTGTGTCGGAGCCCTCTACGCCTAATGCTTTTATGGGACTGAGCGAGAATAAACTGATGAATGGCCGCGTTGAGAAAGATAACAAAATTTTAAACTTATTGAATGAGATCGTCGGCGAGTGATGAAAAAGTCAGAACTAAAGAAAATATTAAAGCCCCTTATTAAAGAGTGTGTTAGAGAAGCAATTCTGGAAGATGGGGTTTTAACACATATTGTTGCTGAAGTTGCCGGCGGCCTTGCGCCTCGAGCAGTTTTGGAAGTTAAGGCGCCCATTGCCGATACAGAATCTACCGCGCCGTTACAGAAAAGTGCTTTCACTCCCCAACAAAGTGCCAAAATACGCGCAAATAAGAGCAAGCTGATGGAAGCCATCGGCGGCGCCGCCTATAATGGGGTTGATCTTTTTGCCGGCACTACCCCGGTAGCGGCTCAAGCTAATCTCACCGAGCAGTCTACGCCATTAAGCGGGATAGAACCCCAAGATCCAGGGGTAGATATATCGAGCATTATGGGTGCCGTGGGCCGCAACTGGAATGCGCACATGAATGAGATGAAAGAAGGAAAGTAGGCGCAGAGTGGCAACCAACTTGACTGTGAGATTACGGAGAGGTGAGAGCCCGGAAAGATTAATACGGCGATTTGTGAAAAAATGTAAAAAAGAGCATATCATAGATGTATATAAAGAAAAAACAAGTCATCACGTCAAGCCTTCTGTAAAGAAAAAACTAAAGCGTAAACGCGCAATTCGGGAGCAACAGAAACTGCAAAGACGAAAAGACAACAAATTGTTTAGATAAAACAATTTATTGGATGCTATTTAATAGACGGAGAATAGAGTATGGCGACATTTAATTATAAAACAGGTCTTGGCCACAGCGCCGCCTATCAGGTATCAGGGAAACCTTATGTGACGGGAGGCCTAGACGGGCTGTCTCCCGCGCCAGCGGGCCCCAACGGTGCCCCCCGCTTAGTAGAGTTTCCTAATGTTACAAGCTGGGTAACGATTGTCAATAACGGAGCCACCGACTGTCTGGTTGGGTTTTCTGAAGACGGTGTGAACGGAACTAACTATTTCACGATAAAGTCTGAATCTGCCAATGCCGGCCCCTCTCGGGTCGGCCCCCTA
>TARA_R110000824_G_scaffold3156_4_pt1 | contig 14765 bp, 13 predicted proteins | sample TARA_R110000824 | Tara Oceans TARA_R110000824 (sample SAMEA4397747) | marine metagenome | biome: Polar Biome; feature: [MES] marine water layer (ENVO:01000295) within the mesopelagic zone...; material: water (ENVO:00002006), including particulate matter (ENVO:01000060) such as...... | reverse complement strand
GGTTTCGGCTATGCCTGGGTTCCCAAGATGCTGGTGCAGCGCGATCTTGCGGCCGGCCGGGTCGAGCTCATCGGCGAAGACAGCGTGTCGTCACGCGGTTACTGGCTGATGGCACCGCTCCCACAATGGCGGCAGCAGAAGGTGAAGGCGCTGGTTGAGGCGCTGGCAGGCGGTTAGCTTGTCGGGCTCCGGCCTATTGCTCCGCTAGCAGATTCACCAAGCGGGTGGTGAGGGTCAGCAGATCGCTCTCCTGCAAGGATATTTCAAGATTGTTCCAGTGGACCGAAACGGCGTAGCTTTCACCCGTTTTGGATTGAAGCAGGAAATTGAAGGACAGCACACCGGGTTCCGATCCCCCCTTATAGCCAAAATAGCGCCATTTCCTGGCCGCATCCTGACCGATTCCGGGATTGATCGCCAATATGGTTCTGGTTTCCTCGCTCGCGTTGAGGCGAAGATAATCGAGCAGTCTGACGATATCCGCCGGGGTCGCAAACCATTCCAGCTGATCGATAAAATTGGGTCTGTGAGTCAATATGCGGGAATCGAGGCTGTCCAGCGTCAGGGCGCTGTCGAAATCGGCCAGCAGCTTTTCGCGCTCAGCTGGACCGGCATTCAGAAAATGCTCTCGTCGGTCTAGATGGACCGGCATTTTGAGCGCCGATGCCTGACGCGTCTTTAGAAAGGGGCGCAGATCCTCTGGGTTGCGATGGCCAGTGGCTGCCACGATCTTGGCTAACTTGTCCTGTCCAATGATCCTGATCAATGTGTCGGTGGCGCTATTGTCGCTGATCGAGATCATCAGCGTCGCCAGCGTGTGAAGCGTGACCGGCGACCTATCGGGCCAGCTCTGGATGATCCCCGAGGGATGGGATTTTGGCCCCAGTTGCACGACATCAGACCATTGCCGTTCGCCCGCCTGGATGGCGCGGTCGAGCTCGGCCAATATATAGAGTTTGAAGGTGGAGGCGATCGCATAGCGGCCGTCGGGATCTAGCGCTGCGATGGGCGGCAGGTCGGTTGCATCCAATTGCTGGATCAAGACGCCCTGACGCCCCGGCAGAGCGTCAATTGCGGCCAAGACATCAGCAATCGAATTGCCAGCGGCTTCGAAACCGGTCAGCTGCAGTCCGGAAATTCGGTAAGGCTGGTTATTTTCAAGGTCTATATTGACCGTGCCGACGGATTTTTCATAGCGAATCTTGAGCGTCGCGGAATTGGCATTTCGCGGACCGATCGACAATATGGTGAGCGGCTGTCCCTGCTGCGCCGACACTTGCTGGACGAGCGCGCGAAACTGGACCGGGGGGACGGCGTTGCGGAAATTCTCGTCAAATACCTCGGCTTCGATCTCCTCGCCTTGCAACAGGCGCAGCACATCATTGGCGCGAACGGAAAGCTGTTGGGATATGGTGGATCGCGTTTGCGCTCCGGCAGGATTTGCATTGAACGCGAGTGAACAGGCGAGAAGGCAAAGCGCGAAGGCGTATAGGAACCGCACAATTATCTCCTGCAACGGTATTCAATCAGGCTCCTACCTCTACGCGTCGATTACATCTTCATCAAGGCTGGCAGCATTTTGCTGGATAAAGTTGAACCGATGTTCCGGGTTTTTGCCCATCAGACGGTCGACCAGATCCTTGACGCTGGCGCGTTGCTCATATTCCTGTGGCAGCGTTACTTTGAACATCGAGCGGGTTGTCGGATCCATCGTTGTTTCGCGAAGTTGTGAAGGGTTCATTTCGCCAAGACCCTTGAACCGGCTGACGTCGACCTTCTTTCCCTTGAATGGCCCATTTTCAATTTTCGTACGGGCCGCATCATCCTGAGCATAGAGGCTCTTGCTGCCGGCGCTAATGCGATAGAGCGGCGGACGGGCAAGATAGAGATGTCCCCGGCGGACCATCTCGGGCATTTCCTGGAAGAAAAAGGTCATCAGCAAGGTCGCGATATGGGCGCCGTCAACATCGGCGTCGGTCATGATGATCACCCGCTCGTAGCGCAGATTGTCGGGGTCGCAGTCCTTGCGGGTGCCGCAACCCAGCGCGAGGATCAGATCGGCAATCTCGCTATTGGCCATGATCTTGGCATTATTGGCGGACGCGACGTTGAGAATTTTACCGCGGATTGGCAAGATCGCCTGGGTTTTGCGCTCGCGGGCCTGTTTCGCGGAACCGCCAGCACTGTCGCCTTCGACGATGAACAATTCGGTACCCGCCGGATCATTTCCCGAACAGTCGGTAAGCTTGCCCGGCAGGCGGACCTTGCGGCCCGATGTTGCAGTCTTGCGTTTGACTTCGCGTTCGGCCTTGCGCTTCAGCCGCTCGTCCATCCGCTCCATGACAAAACCGAGCAGCGCCTTGCCGCGATCCATATTGTCGGTGAGGAAATGGTCGAAATGGTCACGTATTGCATTTTCGACGAACTTAGCCGCCTCCGGAGAGGTCAGCCGATCCTTGGTCTGGCTCTGGAATTGCGGATCGCGAATGAACACCGACAGCATCATTTCGCCGCCGGAGATGATGTCGTCGGCGGTCAGCTGTGACGCCTTCTTGATCTGGACCAGCTCACCAAAGGCGCGCAAGCCGCGGACCAACGCATTGCGTAGCCCGGTTTCGTGGGTGCCGCCATTGGGCGTGGGAATAGTGTTACAATACCAGCTATAGCTGCCATCGGTCCAGATCGGCCAGGTGATCGCCCACTCTACCCGGCCCTGGGCATCGGGGAAGTCCTGATTGCCGGCAAAGAAATCGGTGGTGACGCACTCACGTCCGGAGAGCTGTTCGCGCAGGTGATCGGACAGCCCGCCGGGAAACTGGAATGTCGCTTCTGCGGGAACATCTTCGCTGGCCTGGCTCTCGTCGCATTTCCAGCGGATTTCGACACCCGCGTAGAGATAGGCCTTGGACCGCGCCAGCTTGAACAGCCGCGAGGGTTTGAACCGGTTTCCTTCGCCAAAAATCTCGATATCGGGAACGAAAGAAATGCTGGTTCCGCGGCGGTTCGGAGCAGTGCCAACCTCCTCGAGTTTCGACGTCGGGAGGCCCTGGGAAAACGACTGGCGATAGATTGTCTTGTTGCGTGCCACTTCGACCACTGTGTCGGAGGACAGGGCGTTGACAACCGAGACACCGACGCCGTGCAGTCCGCCTGACGTAGCATAAGCCTTGTCAGAGAATTTGCCGCCGGAATGGAGCGTCGTCATGATTACTTCAAGCGCCGATTTTCCCGGAAATTTTGGATGGGGATCGACCGGAATACCGCGACCGTTGTCGGTAACCGTGAGGCGATTTTCTGAATCCAGGGTGATTTCTATCCGGCTGGCGTGGCCGGCGACGGCTTCATCCATGCTGTTGTCGATGACTTCGGCCGCAAGATGGTGGAGCGCGCGCTCGTCGACGCCGCCAATATACATGCCCGGACGCTTGCGAACAGGTTCAAGGCCTTCCAGAACCTCGATTGCCGAGGCATCATAGTCACCGGTTTTGGATTGGGTTGGCGGGTTAGAGCCGAACAGATCATCAGACATGCTCGATCCTATAAGAGCGCAAGAGTCACACTGGCAAGAGACTTATGAGGTCTCTGGCCAGCGCATTGAAAATTCTTGTAATTTGGCGTGTTGTTTAACGAACCCGTGGCCCGCCAAAGGGCAGCGGTGGTGGTGCGCGACGGGCACCGCGAGGCAATTGGGCCTGGAACGCACGGCCGCAATGTTCGACGCAATAAGGAAAGCCCGGGTTAACTTCCTGCCCACAAAAATGGAAATCCGGTTCGCCGGGATGGTTGATCGGCCAGCGGCAGATCTTGTCGTTGAGGTCGAGCAGGCTCGTCTTGTCGGCAATTTCGTCACTCGGCTTGGCTGGAACCAGACGGCGCGGGGGGGCTGGTGGAATTGGCGCCTGCTGATCTCCGGGTCCCTGACGCAAGAAGCCGCCGGGACCGACAGAAACGATCTTTGGTCCATCATGTTTGGGCTGACGGGCCTGTTGCGCTGCGTGGGTGCGGGCGGCCGGCGTTGGTGGCGGCATCGCGCGCCGCGCAACATGCTCTTCCTTCGGCTTGGCAACTGCGCCAGCTTTCGCTGGTGGCTTTTTCGCCTTGGCGGCCGGTTTCGGATCTTTTTTGGCTTTGGGCTTGGCTTTGACGGGAGACGGACGTGACTTCAGGCCAAGGCGATGGGCCTTGCCAATCACGGCATTTCGACTGACGCCGCCCAGTTCTTCCGCGATCTGGCTGGCGGTCAGGCCTTTTTCCCACATATTCTTCAGCGAATCGATCCGCTCATCAGTCCAAGCCATGCAAAGTCCTAATCATTTCCGAGTTGGGGCGATATAGGGTTGCCGGGGTGAATATACAACCACGTTAATGGTCCGGGACATGTGTGATATGCGCGCGATATGGGGTTGTGATTGACCGTGGGAGGCGATAGGCGGAAAGAATATGCTCGACCAACCCGAAAAAAATCAGACCTCCGATCTTCCGCACAATGCCATGCGCTTTGCCGAACCCGGCGTCCCGATCATTCGCGGCGTCAATTGGGCCGGATTTTCAGCGCTTTACGGGAAAGAGGTCCGAAGGTTTTTCAAGGTCCAGTTACAGACGGTCTGGGCGCCTGCGATCACCACATTATTATTCCTGGTCATATTTACCGTTGCCATGGGGCGCGGTGACCGCACCGTATTGGGTGTGCCTTTCGCCGATTTTATCGCGCCCGGCCTGATTTGCATGGGCATGTTGCAAAATGCATTCGCCAACAGCAGTTTTTCGATGCTGGTCGGCAAGATCCAGGGCACGATCATCGACTATCTCACTCCGCCTTTGTCGGTCGGCGAATTGCTCGCCGCGCTTGTGGCAGCCTCGATGACGAGAGCGGCACTGGTCGGTTTTGCGGTGTGGCTGGCGATGTTTGTCTGGCCCGGTGTCAATGTCGGGATTGCCCATTGGTGGGCCGTGCTCTGGTTCGGCATCATGGGGTCTGCGATGTTGTCCTTGCTCGGCGTGCTGACATCGATATGGGCAGAAAAATTCGACCATGCCGCTGCTGTGACCAATTTCGTGGTTGCTCCCTTGGCGCTGCTGTCCGGGACATTCTATTCCATTGACCGTCTGTCTCCGGCGTTTCAGGCCGTGAGCCACGCCAACCCGTTTTTCTACGCGATCTCGGGTTTCCGCTATGGCTTTCTCGGCGAGGCGGATTCTCCGGTCGTGGCAGGCGCGCTGATCTTGCTCGCGATCAACATCGGCCTGACAATATTATGCTATTTTCTGCTGAAATCGGGCTGGAAGATCAAATCCTGACCGCTTGACGCTGTCGACCGATCTAATGCTGGTGAATGCTGTGTAGCTTATATTTGCCGCTCTCGGTCGCCTGAAACAGCCGCGCGACATCAGGGTGGCTAATCGGTTCGCCGCTGTCGTCGGACAGAAGATTTTGCTGGCTGACGTAGGCCACATAGCTGCTGTCGGTATTTTCCGCGAAGAGATGGTAAAAAGGCTGGTCTCTTGGTGGCTGCAAATCCTTTGGAATCGCTTCATACCATTCTTCGCTATTGGCGAAAACCGGATCGATATCATAGATCACGCCGCGAAAATCAAACAGCCGATGCCGCACGACATCGCCAATGGCAAAGCGCGCATCAAGGACGTCGGGCGTGTTGGGCGGCAAGGGGTTGCCGGACTTGAACGGATCTACTGAATTCATGCTGACAATTTAGGCGCTTTGGGATGAGATGCAAGCACCGCTTTGGCAATCGGCTGTGGAGAATGAGAGTGGGGGGTGAAGCGCGCGCCAGTCTGATCGGATCAGCCGTTACCACCCCCAAAAATCCGACGCTGTCAGCGATCCCCAATCTGTTGAACCCAGTCCATCAACGAACGCTTTTCCATTTATCTGATGATTGAATAGTTGTGACGATCGATTGTGACCTTCTGGCGAAAGATGAACCAGCGGGTCCAGGCGCTCTCAGTAGCTGGGAGTTCCCAAAATTTAATGTGAGTGGATTCCGATCTAGCCTGCAGTATTCCTGGGTTTTGTCATGCCTTGGGTGGAGGGTTTACAGCTTATTCAGTTTCTTATTGCAAATGCTAATGATTCTCAATAGTAGTATCTCACCAGATTGGAATGTGAGGGAAATTAATGCGAATTCTGAAGACCGTCATCCTGTGCGCGACCGCGCTTTCTCCTTTGCCGGCTTTCGCTGCAGGTGCCGCGGAGGATGCAGAGCAGCGTACAATCATTGTTACCGGTGCGCTGGAAGAAGGTAGCACCGCGACCAAGACCGACACGCCGATTATCGAGACACCGCAGCCGATTACCGTGATCGACGACGAGCTCTTTCTTGCCCAGGGCGCGGTCAGCATCGGCGACACGCTGAATTATGTGTCCGGTGTGACCGCCAATCCCTACGGCCCGGACAGCCGGGTTGACGGTGCCTTTGTGCGCGGCATCAATGCGCTGCAGTTCCGTGACGGCATGCGCGACGTTTTCAGCTATTATGCCAGCATCCGTGCCGATCCTTATAATTTCGACCAGGTCGAACTGGTCCGTGGTCCGGCCTCGGTCCTGTTCGGGCAAGGCGCGCTTGGCGGGATCATCAATCTTGTTTCGAAACGGCCCGAATTTGAAGCAAGCGGCGAAGCGTCGGTCCGCTATGGCTCTTTCAATCGCAAGGAAGCGCTGGTCGATGTTACCGGCCCGCTCGGCGACACGGTTGCCGCACGGATTGTTGCCCGGGTGCGCGACGCGGACTCGCAAACCGACTATGTACCCGACGACCGGGTGATGGTCTCGCCGTCGATCACTTTCCAGCCATCCTCCGATACCGAGCTAACCCTGATCGGTCTGTATCAGGAAGATGATGGTGGCTCGACATCGCAATTCTTGCCGCTGGTCGGGACGATCCTGCCCAATCCAAACGGCCAGCTGCCGAACAGTCTGTTTGTCGGCAAGCCCGGCTGGGATCGTTATGATGGTCGGCTACTCCAGGGGACGGCTTTGCTCGAACATCGCTTCAACGAATCGGCCCGGATCAATCTCAAGGCCCGGTACATTGACAGCGACCTGAGCTATTTTACCCATTATCCGAACAGCTATTCAAATCCGGCCAATCCGTATCTTGATCCGGACCAGCGGCAAATAGGTCTCTATGTCGACGGTACTATCGCGCGGATGGAAATCTTCTCCACCGACAATAATGTCCAGCTGGATTTCAACACCGGTTCGGTGATCAAGCATACGCTGCTCGCGGGCCTCGATTACAGCGCCAACACGGTGCACAAGACCCGGGGCTTCGCGGTCGAGGCGATCGACATATATGATATCGATTATGATGCCCTGTCCGATTATGGCGGGGGGCTCCCGACACCAACCTATGTGTCGGAGGATGTCGATCAGGATCAGCTCGGCATCTATGTCCAGGACCAGATCCGCTTCTTCGACCGTGTCTCGATCGTGCTCGGCGCGCGGCGCGACTGGACCAGCGCCCAGAGCATGGGCGGTGCAACCCGGAAAGATGCGGCAACGACGTTCCGCGCCGGAATCATCGGCGAAATGGTCGAGGGTGTCTCGCCTTTCTTCAGCTATACCGAGAGCTTTGAACCGATCGCCGGAACCGCCAGCGATGGCAGCGCCTTCGTTCCGAAGTCGGGCCGCCAGTTCGAGGCGGGGATCAAATTCCATCCCGCCGACAATATTCTCGCGACCGTCACCGCTTATCATATCAAGGAGAATAACCGGCCAGTTTCGGATGACAGCACCGTCGATCCGACAGACCAAATCCAGATTGGATCAATGACATCCAAGGGGATGGAATTCGAAGGCAATGTCTCGCTGCCAGGCGAGTTGACCATCATCGCCAACGCGAGTTACAACAAGGCAGAAGTGGCAGGCACCGGTCACCAGATCGACAATGTGCCTAAATTCAACGCTTCGCTCTGGACAACCAAAGGATTCTCGCTCGGGCGCGACACCACACTCCTGATTGGCGGCGGTGTCCGTCACGTCGGCAAGAACCGCTCGTATGGAGCGGCTTTTCTTGATGGTCTCGTCACCCCGTCCTTCACTTTGGTCGACGCACTGGCTGAGGTGACCCATGGCAGCTGGAGCTTTGCGCTGAACGCCACAAACCTGTTCGACAAGCGCTATTACTCGGCCTGTCTGGCGCGCGGCGATTGTTTCGTGGGTAGCGAACGCAACGTCATGGGCACGGTAAGCTACCGTTTCTGATGACGGAGGAGTTTCTATTCCTCACCGGGACGGCGAGCGCCGTTGCCGCGATTCTGGTCTTGCGCTTTTCCTGGGCAAGGTCGGGTCGCTCGCTGCCGCTCAATAGCGCCGGCTGGCTTCTACTCGCGATTTCGATTGCGTTGGGATGGGTCTATGCCGGTGCTTGGGGCGTGACCATCATGTCGCTATGGGCGATGGCGGCGGCCTTTGTCGTCCTTGCCTTCGCGGCCTGGAAGTCTCCACCAGCCAAGCGCAAGCCGTCGAACCGCAGGGCAGGGATGCTGCCCGAGGCTGGTGAACCGTTGCGCCTAGCCGACCGCATCACGACCTTTCTTCTGGTCGTGCTTGCGGGGATGGTTTCGTCCGTCGCTCTCGCAATCACTACACGCTGGCTTGCGCTGCTGACGGGAGCCAGCGAAGCAAACGCCAATGTGCTGGCGCTTTTTGCGGCACCGCTTGGCTGGATGGTATTAGCGTTCCTCATACTGATGACCGACAGCCGCAGATGTCAGCTGCTAATCCTTGCCGTTCCGGTTACCACCGCCATTCCGGCTTTTGTCACTGGGAGCTCGCTATGAGTGTCAAAATCGAACCGGGCACAGTGAAAAAGTCGCTGTCCGCTCATGCCGCGATTGGCCTCATTGCCGGCGCGCTGCTCTATATTGTCTCGCTGACCGGTACGGTCGCCGTATTCTATCAGGAATTACAGCGCGTTGAGCAACCAAATGCGCCGGAAATGGCTATGATGGCGCCCGATGCGGTGCAACGCGCCGTCGAGGCAGTTCTGGCAAGCGAAGCCGGCCAGCCAAGCACCACGCATCTCTATGTCCATCTGCCGGACGAGGAGTTGCCGCGCGCGGCAATCACCACCGATACGCAGGCGGTCTATCTCGCGGAGGATGGTTCGATCACGGGACCCGAAGAGATAGCCTGGTCGGATTTCGTCGTGAAACTCCATTACACGCTCAATCTGCCGGCTCTTGTCGGCATCACAATCGTCGGCATACTCGGCGTGATGATGCTGGCGCTTGCGCTCAGTGGTGTGGTCGCCCACCCGCGCGTCTTCCGCGACGCTTTCCGCCTGCGGGCCCGCAATGACAGTGGCGTTGGTCTGGCCGACTGGCACAACCGTCTCAGCGTCTGGACCTTGCCCTTTTCTGTCGCGATCGCGCTGACCGGCGCGCTGATCGGAATAGCCAGCGTGACCGCTTATGGTATCGCTGCCGAAGACTATAAGGGCGATATCGAGGCGGTTTACGCTCCGATTTTCGGGGGAGAAGGCGAGGCGGATCCCCGGCCGGCGCCGGTTCCTGATGTCGCAGCCGCGCTTGCGCATATGGCCCGCGAATATCCCGATGTGCATTTGACTTATGCGATACTCCACGATCCGATGACCAAAGGGCAGCATATCCAGCTTGTCGGAGAGCATGACCGCAGGCTTGTTTTTGGCGAATATTACGCTTTCAATGCCGATGGCGGCTTTGAGAATATGGTGGGTCTTGCGGATGGGGAATGGGGCCAGCAGGCAGCAGCCTCCACTTACCAGCTGCACTTCGGTACCTTCGGTGGCCTCCCGGTCAAACTCGCTTATCTTCTATTCGGAGCCGCACTTACCGCAATTTGCGCAACCGGGACTTATATCTGGCTAGGCAAGCGGAGAAGGCGCGGCATCAAGGAACCCCGGCTCCGGGGTGGCTGGCACGGCGTAATTATAGGCACGCCGGTCGCCTTGGTCTTAACGCTGCTAGCGCGGTTCGTCTTGGGCAATGACGTTCCGTTTGCGATTGCATTCTGGTTTGTCTTGACGATTGCCGTTGTCGTAGGAGCGGAGTTTATGAAGCGCAAAGCTGATCGGGAGGCGACCGCGTCGAGCGCTAAAAACTAGCGTGGGATGTTGAAATTAAAGGGGGAAATGTACCGATCAGTCGAGGCAAGGACGTCTCTCCGTCCCGAGCCAGCAACCGGATTTGTCCCGCCCTATTCGCTTGCCCGTCGGAATTCGAAAGCTGGCTACATCTGCGCCGATCACGGGGAAAGCCATCCAGTATACACCAAGCCGGTCCTTTGAATAGCCAGCCCCGATCATCTCGAAACTCTTCCTGTCTTGCAAAGGGATAGTGAAACTGTTCGCGTAAACGCATTTGCTATCAGCCGAGAAGGTTTCCATTTCGCTGTCGAGTATCGTGAAGGTCGACAGATCGCAGGGCACAAAACGGGTCCAGCCTGCGTAAGCGGCCTCCTTGTCCACGGCATAGCGACTGCTTATCAATTGGAAAGTGGCTCCATCTGCGTCTTCAATGATTTTGGTTCCGTTCCAGACGCGCTTGGCATCGGTAGCGAGTTCAGCATTGATTGCCCGAAAGGACTGGGGGTCGGGCCCCGCCAATTTGTGACCTTGAAAATATCCGCTTATCTTGTCTTTACCCCATGGCTTGAAGGCCAGAAACTGGAAACTCGCGGCATCCGCGTCCGTCTTTCGTTCCAGTTTTTCGAAGCTGGGAAATGCCGAGGAGCCGGGATAAGAAATCCAGAATACTGCATCCGATCTGACTTCATAATGCTCACCATCATCTAAAGCGCAGGCGCCAAGCGCCGCGACCGATCCCAGCGCGATGATTTTATTCCAGATCAAGAACCGTCTTCTTGTACGTAGCGAAACGTCATTCGCACGGTCATCCCTGCTTCGGGCACCGCTTTGCCGTCAATCCGTTTCGGCAGATACAGCCATTTCAATAATGCGGCATGGCTTGCACGGCCCAGCCGCTGGTCGCTGCACCCAGTCGTAATGATATTCTCGGTGTGACCATCGGGCGTTATATCGAATTGCATGTCGCAATAGCCGTCGGTGTTAACGGTAGCCGGATAGTTAGGCGTTACGATGCGACATGGTTTTGGTTCACCGTTGGCGAGTCCAATATCTGCGGCTTTGAGGCGGCATTTTTCCAAAGCGATTTCGTCGATGGCGATTTGACGGGCAGCCTGTTTTTCTATCGCATCTGCTTCACTCGTAAGAGAGACGTGAAAAATCGGTCCCTCCGGCCCCGGAGTTGCTTCTTCTGCCATGCGTGTGGCTGGTTCAAATCCGTTTTTCCGAAAAACCACACTATAGTGGCCGGAATCTGAGCAGGTTTGACGGATTTTCAGTTTGCAAGGGGTTACGCAACTTGGGTCGGTTTCGCGACTGTAATAACCTTTGTGGACAGTTACAGTCGCGCCGGCGGGTTCTGAAGTCAGGTGGACCGTCATCGGTTTTGCCGCTGCCGCCAAGGGAGCCCAGGCAAGCACCAGTAAAGCGGGGGCAAAAAACCGTTTCATGACGTCTCCCTTCACCAAATAGATGCTGATGTGACAGGCAAATATGGCCAGCTTGATATTCTAGAATAATATTTTGCGAAAACAAACAGGGATTGCGGTAACAGGCGCACAGATCATTAAACCCACTCACCAAAACCCTCTTTCCTACAGCCTACCCCTTCTGCTGAATCAGTAGCATGACCCTGTCGCCTCAAGCTCTGCCTTGCGGGCAAATCTCTGTGCCTCGCTGGAATGCTTTCCAGACCCAAGGTTCATTGTCTATCTACGAAGGAATCCTTGACCTTGTGCCCTAATAGCCAGTTTTAGCGGCTAATGGTTTTTCCGCTTAAGTGGGGTGTGTCCCTCGGCAGGATGATTTTTGCCGGTCTATTTATTTAAGGGAATGTCAGAGCAAGGGCTGTGACCGGACGATCCCGATTAAGCGGGAACGGGCTCTGGACATCGAGCCTGTCTTGTCTGTGGAGGTGCGTTAGGGATTCGAACCCTAGATACCATCGCTGGCATACCGCATTTCGAGTGCGGCGCTTTCGACCACTCAGCCAACGCACCTCATAGACGGGGCAGCATGTAGCGATCATAGCGTGGCCCCGCAACCGATATCAGGCAGTCCGGAAAAATCGTGACGCCGTTCGCGCTTCCGGATCGGCAAAGCGGCATGTTTCCGGCGCCGTAAATCCATGATGAAGGTCATAAATTGCGCAATTTTACCAATGTCCTGACGCTGGACGCTCGGCGATGTTGAATCCTGCTTGAAATCTCGCAGGATCAGATGCATTTCAAGGTGGTTCTTCTGGCGCCATGAGTGAAAGTTTCAGGATTTGTCTACACGAGCCGCCGAAACTGATCTTCAGGACCCGCCTCACTGGACAACCAGGCTGTTGTTGAGCGGGCTGTTTGTCCTAGCCAGCCTGTCGCTCGCCATGCAGTTGCCCGCCGCGGAAAATGCCGGTGCCAGGCAAAATAACGACCGGCTTTTTCTGGCGACCAGCGCGGGGTCCGGACCATATATTCTGGGAAAGACATCCCAGACGATAAAGCTGGTCCGGAAGAAAATTGCAAAAGACAGCGGCCCGGATAAGGCACCGGACACCCCGGTCTCCGGTAATTTTCCGATATTTGCGGATCGTTCCGGACTTGCCGCTCGCACAGCCGTTTACGGACATTTGACGGACCATATATTGTTTCGTAGCGGTTCCCGTTCGATATCCCCGCGCGCACCTCCGACTCATATTTCAGGCTAGAAAATAAACAGGCTCCTAGGGAGCCTCCCGATAATATCACGGAACCGCCTGCTTTTGCAGAATGCTGGCCGTGACTGAAATTGAAATGTGCAAAATGAACGAAATCGAAAAAAACCGTGCCGCGGAAGCGGCGGCAAACGGGCGTGTATATGTTGAAAGCCTGCTGACGAAATATCCGTCGACCAGCGATGATGAAAAGGAGGCAATCTTGGACTTCCTGACCAATGTATCGGCGTTAGACGCAGCCTTGTTGACCTGTAACGAGACAATATCGGAGAAATTGAAAGCATTCCGGTATGACCATCGCAAGCAACTTGGCTTCACGTCCAGGAATTGGGTTGGCCTAGCGGTATTGCTGGGTCTCGTCGCGCTTGCGATTTACCTGCTCTGGGACTTTGGCATCTAGAAAAATCAGGCCGCAGGGCAGGTCGATCCTGCCTTGCGGCTTCGGTCTACCCACGGGCGTTGATCGAGAACGCAAAAAATAATGTCGTCATGCGGATGAAATCCAGAGGCCGCATCGTTCTCTTGCCAGCAACTCAAAAAGGAGACGTGACAATGCGTGTATCAAAAATATTTTTGGGCTTGGTCCTGATGGTCGCGACGACTAGCCCGGTGATTGCCCATGCTGACAAGGAAAGCCATCCCGTGGTGCGGTCCGAGCCGATAGCCGGTGTGTACAATAAATTCTGGTATAATTATCTCGCTGATGTGCTCGAGGCCGACAAGGAGCTGAAAAGCGACCTGCGCCGCGCGACCGACGAAGAAGACAAGCGCGATGCCTGGGAAGAATATGAGCATGAACTGGTCGATGCCGACAAGGATTATGTCGAGGAAATGCGTGACCGCAACTACCGGGTGGGTCGGGTGACCGTCGGTAACTAAGGCTCACAGCCCATAAGCGAGAGAGGCGGGATCCTATCCCGCCTTTTTTGTGCCTGTTATATTGGTGAGGAATAGTCGGGGGCGGGTTATTTCCAGCCGGATTCCAGTAGTTTGCGTTCGGTATCAGCATCCACTGGAGCATCCGCCATCATGTCCGCAGCAATTGCATTGACCGCGCTGCTAGACGCCTGGCGATAGTCGCTCTGGTTGCCGCCCGGCAAAGTGCTGACCATCTTCCATTGCTGTCCTTCGCGGCAGCCGATCCCGGATACCGCCTCGCCGGTAAAACTGCGGCAGATGTTGCCGGTCTTTGCGCGGAAGGTCAGGCCGATGCGATAATCGCTGTCATCGGACTGTGCGGAGGCGAGCTGCTTTTCCAGCGCATTTGCGAGTGGGCCACTGGCGATCAGGGCGCTGCCATCCTGCGCAAAAGGCGAGCCAGAGCCATCCGCCAGGCCAAATTGGCCGACGACGACGCCCAAAGCCAAGGTAGCCGCCATAGCGGCCCAATGGGCGACGCCCATGCTACGTCGTTGTTGCTTGGCATTTTTCTGATCGGCTTTGCGCGCGGTAAAGCTGCTATCGACGTTGGCCGCAGCAGCGGAAGTCAACATTGCAGTCAAACGGTCGGGAACAGCTTCTTCTGCCACTGGCGCATAAAAATCCGCCAGTTTCTTCCGCAAAGCACGTGCCTTGCTCACCTGTTCGGCCAAACCCGCATCCGTCGCCATTGCCTTCTCGACGCGCTTGGCCGTCACCGCATCACATTCGCCATCGACATAAGCCATGATCGTTGCTTCATCAAAGGTCATGCCGCTTCTCCGAGTTCGCGTTGCAGGGCCTCGCGGCCGCGCACCAAGCGAGAGGTTAGGGTACCGATCGGAATGTCGAGCAAGGCGGCGGCCTCCTTATAGGCAAAGCCTTCGACCAGAACGAGCGAGATTGCTTCGCGCTGTTCTAGCGGCAGACGATCCATCGCCCGGTCGACATCGTTGAGTTCCATCCGGCTTTCCATACGCTGATGATCGTCACCCGCGACATTCTTCATCGCGTCATCATCATTGGCGACATGTTCGCGACGGCCTGCAGCGCGGACCGTG
>TARA_R110000824_G_scaffold100098_2_pt1 | contig 14791 bp, 21 predicted proteins | sample TARA_R110000824 | Tara Oceans TARA_R110000824 (sample SAMEA4397747) | marine metagenome | biome: Polar Biome; feature: [MES] marine water layer (ENVO:01000295) within the mesopelagic zone...; material: water (ENVO:00002006), including particulate matter (ENVO:01000060) such... | reverse complement strand
GCTATCGCGGCCCCGTAGGCTTGCTTGAGGAGGTGCTTTTTCCACTTGCCTTTCTCTCCCTCAGCCTCCCTGATGTAGTCAAGAGCTTCTTGTGCGAACCTGGCTTCGCGCTCTTCTGCTGTGGCGATGTCGGTCGAGGCGGCGTTGGTTGCGTTGCTCATTTTGATCTCCAGCTAAGGTGTTAAGTAACTTGCGACGAGGTATCATAAGGGCAGTCGCCCTGACCTGTCAACACCCTATTCCAAATCCGTTGAAATCAGGGTAGGATGAATGCTTGGCGGACGGGGGCCATCGTCTCTCCCGGCGGTGGTGTGCGACAGCACCGAAGGGTGCCTAGAACACCCGAAGCCCCGCCGCCATTCCCCGTCTTTCTAGGAGGCACACCATGCGAATCTCTATCACCAACTGGGACCGCTTTCAGCACTACGCCCACCGGCGTCCACCCTGGATCAAAGTCCACCGGGAGCTACTCGATAACCGACAGTGGTTCGAGCTGTCACCGGACGCTAGCAAGTTGCTAGTGGAGTGCTGGCTGGTGGCTAGCGAGGCGGAGCCATCGGAAGGCGGCGTCATCGACAAGGACCTGGGCGACCTGGCCTTCCGACTACGCCGTGACGAGGCCTCGATGAAGGCGTCCCTGGAAGAGCTTGTGGCACAAGGCTTTATAGAGACCGATAGCACGGCGCTAGCACCCCGCCGGCAGGGTGCTGCCCCAGAGGGAGAGACAGAGGGAGAGACAGATAAGAGGCAGAGAAGATCGCCTGCCTACACTGATGACTTCGAGCAGGTGTGGAGCTGCCACCGACGTGGTCCCAAGGCCAAAGCGTTCGAGGCCTATAAAGGGGCACTGCGGGATGGGGTCAGCCACGAGCAAATCGTGGACGGCCTGAAGGGCTATGTGGGGTCACTCGACGAGGGCTTCAAGGGCGCTCACCTATTCCGCTGGATCGCCGATGCGAGATGGGAGGAGGACACCGGCAAGAAGCAGGTGGCCAGGCCACCCCTAGTGCTGAAAAATTGGTCACCGCCGGCGCTGGGTGACGTCGAATGAAGGACCTCACCGGATCCGCCTACCAGGATGAGTTTGGCGCGATCCAGCAGATGCCCACCAAGGCAGTCAGCACGGGCTGGAAATCCATCGATTCCTGCATCAGGGATGAGGCCGGCGGCAAGGGGTTAGCTCCAGGCCACATGGCTATCGTGGCGGCGAACCCTGGGTACGGCAAATCGATCATGGCGACCAACATGGCGTACCACGCACTCCAGCACGGCCCAGTCGCTTACTGCTCACTGGAGATGTCGGTCAACCAGATGATGTCCAGATTCATGGCCATCGCATCGGGCTACCCGGTGGCCAAACTGGAGCGTGGCACGTTCTCACCGAAGACCTACGAGATGGCTCGCGAGAAGGTTGCTGGCCTGCCACCGCTGTACTGCCCTGAGAAGGTCAGCACCACCTACGAGGACACTGTCGATTTTATCAGGGAGTGCCACGATCTGGGGTGCTCGTGGTTCGTGCTGGACTACGTTCAGCTCTGTGCCATAGGAGGCTCAGAACAGGTCACCAGAGCGGTCGAGATGGTCATCCAGGACCTCAGAGCCTTCTGCGTCAACGAGGGCGTCACAGGGGTCATCCTGAGCCAATGGAACAGGCAGACCAGCAGCGACTACGACACCCCAGTTCCACGGGCCCAAGGACTCTGGGGATCGATGACTTTGGAGGCCTCAGCGGACTGCATCCTGGCTATCCCACACGCGAGGTTCGAGAGGTCCGACGATCACATGATAGCCCGGACCTATATCGAGTGCCTGAAAAATCGTCACGGGCCGTCAGGAATTAGCGTGCCAATCGAGATGGATTTCGGTACCTTGAGGGTCAGGGAAGTTGACCTGGCAGAGGAGCCCTTTGACTGGCCTAAGTAAGTTCGATCCGTTCCTCGCCGATATTAAGTCGGCGGTCAAGGATGGATACTTCGACCGCCAGATCGAGAATGGACCTAGCGAGCTGATGATCACTCCGGTGGAGGAGCTACTCAAGCGAGTCGAAATGATGTCGCCTGCCAGGCGGAGAAATTACCTGGCTGAGATCGGAGACTTCAGGACTAATTCGACCAAGACTCTGAGCGGGACACAGGGGCAGAAAAATGAGCCGACAGCAAAGTGGCTGAACCGCCGGAGAGGTTAACCATAGATGGAGCTGAGGCCTTGTCCGTAGCCGTCATCAACACGGCGATGGTAGACATCGAGGGTAGGGGGATGAGTGGCCCTGTGTCGGTAGTGGGTAGGACGTGGGGAGATTACGTCAAGGCAGTTCTGTGGGCTGGATCGAGTCGAGCTACCATTTGGTTCGAGGTGCTGGGCTGGAGTCAAATTGACTACCTCAGGGCCATGCGTTGGGATGAGCACGCCGAACGGCTGATGAGGAGGTCCAACCTCACAACCAAACAGGTCCAGTTTTTGAGGGATGGTAGGGATGCGCTGAGACCTATTCCTGGAGACCGAAAGGGAGGGGGAAATGAAGGTTGAAATTAAGATCACCGGAGAGGGTGAGGGAGCCATCGAATCGATGGTGGAGAATATCCTGGAGCGTGCGGTAGAATCTGGGCTCAGCGCCGTGCGTGCTGACTATCGATACGGCAAGGTTGAGAGTTGCCCGCCAATATTCTACACGGGGGGGCCAAATAGCTCTCCGAGCGAGCAGGATCTGACGTCACCGAGTGCCATTTCCACACCTGTGGAAGACGCTGTGGAAATGAGTGTGAGCTTCGCCTCAATTATCTCAGCTAGACTGGCTGATAAGCACGATCTGAACGTGACCGATTTTGAGGATCATCAGTCCAGCGGGAAGCGTGGGTTTACAGTGGGTGATGTCATCGCAATAGTGGCTCAGCGTGACTCGTGAACGGCTATCGATCTGCTAGCGGTATATATCGCTTGGTGAGCGGGGAAACTTCGGTACCTTCGGTGGCGTCGAAATGAGCCCTCGCGCTAGCAAGAAAGGCGTCGTCCGACAGGACGTCGAACTGATCCGCCAGCCACACGGTGGGTCGCTTCAGCGGGGTAATCCAAACAACTCCGGCGGTGGCACCCTGACCAAGAACATCCGGGAGGCATTCAGGGGTGACCTGGAGACCGCTAGGGACAGGGTTCTGGAGATCCTTGCGGATGACGAGGCGGCGACCGCTGACTGGATCAGCATCTTCGACAAGCTCGCCCGCTACAGCATCGGTGAGAAGCGAGATGGGGTGGTGGTGGACAGTGAGTTGCTCAACGATTTCTTCGACGTTGTGGGGCGCTATGTCGTCGATGAGGATGACCTCAAGGTGATACGAGATGAATGGCTCAGCCTTCTCGCCAGAAAGCTTAAATCCTGACCGACTGAGGACGCACGCTGTCCTCGACGAGTATCAGTCATTCGGACGCCCCGACGACATCGTGGCGCACGTCGAGTATCAGCGTGATCCGGTGGGTTGGATCAGGGACAAGTTGGGGGTCGCGGAGCACACCCTGGTATGGGACAAGAGCGAGAGCTACGGGGGGCACAAGTGGGACGGTGATATCAACCCGCTAGCACTTGTGTGCAACGAGCTAGCAGAGTGGAGAGACGTCGGCTGTGAGAGTGGCACCGGGACCGGGAAGACCTTCCTGGGGGCCTGCATCGTGCTCTGGTTCCTAGCGGTCTACGAGGACAGCATCGTGGTCACGGTAGCCCCCAAGCTCAACCAACTCACCAAGCACCTCTGGAAGGAGATAGGGGCGCTCTGGCCTCGCTTCCAGAAGCACTTCCCACAGGCAGAGCTACTGGCCTCTGGGGTCATCAGGATGAGGCCTGCCGTCGAGGACCGTGAGGTGTGGGGAGCAACGGCCTTCGGGACAGGCGTCGGGGCAGAGGAGCAGTCAGCTACCAAGGCACAGGGATGGCACGCAGAGCATATGCTCATTCTCCTCGAAGAGACCCCCGGCATCCACCCCGCCATCATGGTGGCCTTCGAGAACACTTGTAGCTCTCCACACAACCTCCGACTGGCATTCGGGAACCCCGACCATGAGGAGGACGAGCTACACCAGTTCTGCCTGTCTCCGAACGTCACCCACGTCAGGGTCAGTGCCCTGGATCACCCCAACGTTGTGGGGGACGATCCAGACGTCGTCCCAGGGGCCGTCAGCGTATCAGCCATCGAGAGACGGAGGGACCTGTATGCCCACATCCCCTCGATGTACGAGAGCCGGGTCAGAGGCATCAGTCCCAAGCAGGCCACCGGAGTCACACTGGCCTTCGTAGACAGCGACCACATGGAGACCTTCGACCCCAGGGTGATGGAGGACCAGGAGTGGCCTCTGTTCGCCGGCATCGACTTCGGTGCCTGGCGCTTCAGCTTCATCCTGGCGACGGCAGACAGGGCCAAGAGGCTCCACGTCATAGACGAGTACTTCAGCCAGCAGGAGACCCTGACCGTCAGGGCCAAAAAAATTTCCGGGATTCTGGACAAGTACGATGCCTCTTCGGCCACCCCGATATGGGGCGACTCAGCCAACCCACAGGACATCCTTGAGATCAACCAGGCGTTCAGGAACATGGGGTCGAGGTACAGGGTCAGGGCCGTGTCCAAGACCTCGACTGAGAACAAGCCCTACAGACGGGCCTGCGTCGAGAGGCTCCAGGACCTGCTAGGCAGGAAAGCCCTGCTATTCAGTCGAGACCTGGGTAAGGGCATGGCGTGGTACAAGGGAGCGTCGGTAGCCAGTCAAGGCCGACAGGTGAGGGGCTCCAGACTGCTCTGGGAGGTCCGTCAGTGGCGGTACCCAGAGAGGCGGGACGGCAAGGCCCAGACCCAGGACCCCGACGACGATACGGCAGATGGAGCAGACGCCATAGCGGGGCTCAGATACCTGGTCATGTCGTGGTGGAAGGCAGCCAGGTTCGAGCCTCCGGCGGAGAAGGTCAGTCGGAACCGTGATAGGGGCCTAGATGAGCTACTAGAGCGCATCGCCAAGGAACAACAGCACATCGGGAGGTATCCATTTTGACAGAGCAAGAGAAGCAGAGCAGGGCGGTTCGTCGCAGGATCGCCAGAGAGAAGGAGTACGAGAACAAGACGGTGACCATCAAGGACGTGAGGTTGTTTCTCGACAAGTACCACACACTGATGGTGGACCCCCGTGTCCAATTTTTGGAGGAGTATGTTTTCTACAAAAAAATGTGGCCCTGGGAAAAGGCCTACTACCACTGGCTGAACCTGAAGGGCTGGTGCAAGGCCCGTGTGCGTGCGTTCAGTAAGTGGCACTACGTCCAGCGCTGGCACAAGAAGAACGAAGGAGGTCCCGGTGGGGGGACGTGACCTCAATCGGCTCAATGGTCGCCACACGCACATATCTGACCCCACTGGGTTTGTGGACAGCACGGTCACGCTAGCAGAGCGCTTGCTGGAGCTAGGTATCGAGGAGGCCTTGGTGATGACTGGTTACGACGACTGCGTCATAGGGATCCTGGAACGATTCGGTATGGAACCAATCGTTGTATACGACAAGGAGAAAGTCATCGAACAGCTCATGGAAGAGGGCTGTGACAGCTACGAGGGGGCGCTCGAATACTACGAATTTAACCAACTAGGAGGCTGGCACGGTGAGAAGACGCCGGCCTACCTGGTGAGGCTACCGAAGTCGTAGGGGCCGTGCGCGAATCCGTCTTGGCCGATGCCGTGCGTGCTTACACTCTTGCCAGAAAGAGGGGGTTGATGCAAAAGAGCTCTTCTAGGGGCCATCGCCGTATCGGCAGGGAGGAGATCGAGGCTCTCGCGAGAGAGTTCCCAGAGGCTTACTCAATGAATGGAGGCCAGAACCTCGTCTACACCGGGAGGTCCGCAGACGACATCCTAGAGGACCACCTCCAGGGTATCGGCAAGCCCCGGCGCTCCAAGATCTGGTTCGAGCTAGCGGGCATCGTCGTGGCCAGGGGAGAGCGTGTGTTGGAGGGGGGTGGGGGATGAAGGCCAAGGTACACATCAACCAGCACAAAATCAGGCGCAACGCCAAGACCGGAGATCGCGAGCCGGTAATCACGGTGAAGACGTATAAGAGCAACGAATACGCGACCAGTGTCCGCATCAACGGACCTAGTAAGGTCGTGTACTCGCCGGACAGGCCGCTGTCCTGCGGGGCGAAAGTCTGGATAGAGGCCGAATATGGCGACCTGGAGTTGCAATCGTGAGGTGGCCTTGGGTAAGCAGGACCGCATACGACCTATTGCTCGATGAACGCGACCGGCTAAGAGCCAAAAACGATAGCTGGGAAGACCATATGAGAAGAGTCGAACGCAAAGACAGGGGCATGACGGAGTTGCCCACGACGAGGAAGGAGCCGATGGAGCCCATGCCGCCGGCTCTGGAGCACGTCATCGACAGATTTTCAAGCGAGACGACCAGGCAGTCGCTACGCAACCAAGCCAGGATAGCCCGCGTTCGAGAGGGCAAGCCCTGGAGCAGGATACAAGCAGAGTTGGAGTCCAGCCTTGGGTAGCCAGGAAGAGGGTTGTCTAGTGCTTAGGCTGTCCCCCAGGGAGGCGCAGGTCGTGATGCTGATCGGGCGGCATGGGCTGACCTACGGCGAAGCCGCGAGCCATCTAGACATCTCAGGGCGCACGGTGGAGAGCTACGTCGGGCGGATCCTGCAAAGGTACCCGTCTCAGAAGAGGCCCAGGGCCGCGATCACTGAGATGTACTACCACCACTATCACGAAGAAGAGGTTATCGAGAGCGAAGGTGCTTCCCCTGGCAGGGCTACTACCGACTGACTAACAGAACGGCACAACCATAGGTTAGCTATTATGGCAGATCAGTTAAATACCACCGTCACGTCTTCGGGACACTACGGTTCGGAGGGGTTCCCTCCGAGCTCAGGTAACCAGGCGGATGGCGCGGAGCTCAGCCCCAGGGTGGTCGCGGAAGAGGTGGCTGGGTTCCACAAAAACGGCCTAGAGACCAGGCGTTTCCACGACCTGACAGCCGAAAAATACCTGATCCATATCGACGGTGAGGGCGATAACCAGTGGGCCGATCTGTATAACGGCGAACGTATCCAGATCCCCCACAACTTGAGCGGCATACCACGAGCTCAGAACAACCTGCTGAGACCGATAGTGGACAACATGGTGGCATATCACAGCACCATGCCGTTCCGTTTCGTGGTCGAGACCAGGCCAGACCGCGAGTCCAGGGAATCAGGGGCAATCGACCAGGCATTTGCCAACTACATAGCCAGCCAACAGAACCTCAACTCCCTGTTCGCTGAAGCCTTGTACATGGCGGGCGCGTTCGGGAACTGCCCCATTCATGCGTATTGGAGAGACGATCCGCAGTTCGACTCATACCAGCCGGTTCACGCCGAAGGGATGCAAGGGCCGCAACGTGGGTCCATAGACTGTTTCGTGGGAGACCCGTTCGACACCGTGTACGCTACGGGCAGCAAGCGAAACCAGGTAGAGAGGATGTCGTATGGAAGGGTCGTGCCGGCCCAGGGGGTCAGGCAGGCCTTCCCACAGATACCCAATATCGAGGGTTCAACTAAGCTGAACTCCAGCAGCCGGTTCCAGCGCACCGTCCGCAAGTGGCTACAGGCGGGCAACTCCATACACGGCACTGCCGCGATGACGGGCGGGATCGACGGTGAAGAGCTGGTGGCGCTGATCTACCGCGAGGTGGCTCCAGGCGTGGACGTAGACTACCCGCATGGCAGGCTCTCGATTGTGGCGCTCAACGGTAGCGCGTCCACGGATCAAGCGGACGTATCAGGTGGCAGTTCGGGGCAGTACGGCAACGCGGTGCTGTTGCATGACGGCCCGCTCCCTGGCGGGGTGTTCAGCGCTGTCCAGGTCTATTCCGCGAACAGATTCGACGACGTACTAGGCAAGCCGTTCGTGGCCGATCTAGACGAGGATCAGGTCCAACTCAACCAGCTAGAGACGCTGGTCAACGAGTTCGTGAGACGAAGCGTGAGAGCTCCGCTGATCACGGCAGGTGTCATCGCCGACGACAGCGCCGCGTATCTGGACGACGGCGAGATCGAAGTCGATCCAGGCTCGCCGTTCATGCCCAGCTACCTGGAGTTGCCGTACAGGCACATCCCGCTACTGGAAAACAAGATACGCCGGCTCGAAGAAGGCTTGTTCAGGAAGGGCGGCTGGCAGGCCGCGTCCAGAGGCGAGTCCAGGTCGGGTGACGCCGCCGCCAAGGTCGTGGCGCTCGCCAGGGCCGACGACACCATACACGGCCCGACCAATATGCAGTTCCGCAGAAGCGCTGAGCAGTTCATGGGCATCTGCTGGAGGCTGATGAAGCGGTACGGCGACGTGCCGTGGCTGATCGACGTGGCCGGCGACGAGATCGCCCACCTGATCAAGCCCTATATCGACAGGACCCAGTTGAGCCAAGAGCCGCCGATGTACAGGCTGACATCGGGCTTCGGCGCGACCACGGAAGCGAAGGCCCAACAGCTTATGAACCTGTGGTCGATGTTCGATCCCATTACGGGCGAACGGGCAATCTCGACCAGGCAGTTCAAGAAAGCCTATCCAGACAGGAGTCTCTGGCCTGACGAGCTGGACCCGCAGGAGATGCGCGAGCGCAGAGCCAAGGTGGTCAATCAGGGAATACGAAACGTCGTCAAGCAGTTCAGGGAGGACTATCAGCTAGACCCGGCACAGGTCAGCGGCATGGGCAACCCGATAGTCGAACAGTCCGCTCAGTACCTATGGCCGATACTCGACAAGCAGTACCCGATAATGATGGACGACGACATAGAGGCCCACCTCGAAGCGCTGTCCACGATGACTCAGGATGAGAGCGAGGACTCGATTGTGAGGCGTGTCGCGATGCTCCGGCAAAACCAGTTTTTCCAGTGGCTGAGCGGCAAGCAACAGGCCGTCGCGGAGCAGGCCGAACCGCCAGGCGGTGGAAGTCCCGCTCCCCAGCCGGCCCAGAGCCCCCAGGTGACCCAAAGCCCCTCCCCGGTGGGCGGGACGGTGACATCGTCAGCGATGAGCACGCCCAGAAGCGAGATACAGGGGCTAACCAGAGCCGCTCAGGGAGCGGCATAATCCGATGGAGACAACCATGAACGAGACAAGCGCCGCCGTAGTAGAGGCCCCGCAGGTCCCAGTAGAATCGACGGAACCCGCTGAGAGCCAGGCACCGGAACAAGCACCGGAAGCCCTGACCGTCAGCGACATCAAGATGGGAGCCCGCAAGCGGCTGACGGAAAAGCTGGAAGCCGCAATGGCGGGCCAGGAGGGAACAGAGGAAACGGCAGCCGACCGCTTGAGGCGTCCGAAAGGGTCCCCGGTTGGCGGTCAGTTTATGAAGACCGAAGAAACCGAAGAGGTGTCAGAGGAGGTGTCGCCCGAAAGCTCGACGCCAGACACCACGGAAGTCCCCGATACCCCTACCGCCAGCGCTTCTGAGGCGGTCGAGGAAGGGGCCACAGGAGACGAACAGGCCACTACCCCTGTTAGCACTGTGACAGTCCCCATCGCAGACGGTCATCCCCTGCGACAGAGGGGGCGCGAGGTGTTCGAGGTAGCTCCTGAAGATGAACGCGACATCAGGGCTCTTCTGAACAGCCACACCCGTAGAAGTGAGCTTGACCAGGTAACACAGCAGATGAATCAGCTTGGTGCCCAACTCCTAGAGTCCCGCGCCGACGCCGAATTTTGGAGAGAGCGTGCCAGTGATGGCGGCGTGCTCACCCCGGAACAGACGCAAGCCTACCAGGACATCAAGAACACCTACGGGGAAGCCGACGCGGCTAACTACCGCAACGGCATACTTTCTAGTTCTGTCAACGAAGGCCTGGAGCAGAAGAAAGCGGAAGCAAGGCAGGCACACGGTCAGGCGGTAGCGCGTCAGCAAGCTGAGAGGTTCGCGGCTGATGCTGTTAACGACGCGATGAAAGGAAACCCAGGGACCAACGTGCCAGCCCAGTATCCACTTTGGACTGAGGTAGAGGTAAGAACCGCGTTGTCGGGCTACGGCTCGATTTGCCAGGCACGGAGCGAAACGCCGTCACCGAAGGGCTGGTACTCGTATGCGAACTCCGTATACGGACAGAAGCCGGAGGTGCAGGCGGAGAGGACCGTCGAGTTGGCAGACAAACAACAGAAAGTGGCCGCTAAGGCGAAAGCCACAGCGACCAAGGAAGCGCGGCAGGCTGAAGAGCAGAGACTGCAAGAAGCCGCCACTCGTCATAGTACGCGCCCCAAGGCGATTCCCACCAACGCTTCGGCGGGAGTGCGCGACACCGGCACTTCGGACCAAAACGAAGCGATACGGATGATGAGCCCAGGGCAACAGAAACGAGCCAGAAGGTCCCGCGTAAGGACGTGGGCTCAAAACGCTCAATGAATAAAGGTATTGACCAATGGCATTAGGCTCACAGGTCTCAAATCTTGAGGCCATCACCAACCTTACGGGTTTGGTGCATGAGATCTATGCTGGCGAGGTTAAGCCCAACGTGTCCTCGTGGTCGCCGACCAGCCAGCTTTTCCAGCAGGCAGGCGCAGGTGACTATCGCATCGACGGCGAGAAGCTTGTCTTCTCAGCCGACCTGACTTATGCAGGCGGTGCTCAGGGTTCGGATGGGAACCTTCCCGACCACCAGTATGTTGATGCGGTGGAAGGGCAAACCACGCCAGCACGGCTCTACGTTCGTAGAGCTATCGACAACTTCATCGAGAAACGGGCGCAGAAGGGTCCAGGCGCTTTCGGAGACCTGCTAGGTCGGATGTTCGATCAAATGTGGGACGCCTTCGGGAGAGCTCAGATCCGGCACGCGGTCGGGACCTCGACGGGCACGCTGTGCAAGGTTTCATCGCGCACGAGCTCGACGGTATTCGTTGCCAAAGACGGCTACGGCCACGCAGATACACCACCTCTGATGCACCTAGAGGTCGGTATGATCATCAACTGGGTCGATGTCGGAACCGGTAACGCTCTCGCGGGTGCGGGCACGATCAGTGCTATCACCTACAGCACCAACACGGTGACCGTAACGACTGCTGGTACATGGGAGCCAGGTAACGCCCTGGCCGCTAACGACCTCATCGTTATGGCGACCACACCGAACATCTCGACAGACTACTTCGCGTCTGAGTACACGAATGCCCCGAATGGGCTATTGAATATCGTGGATCCAGATTCGGACGCGAGCACGGTGTTCAACATCGCTGAGGGTACTTACCCACGGTGGAAGCCCTACAGAAAGGCTTCGTCCACCTTCGATCACATCGAAGTCACAGAGCATTTCCGCAAGCTGAGGGCAAAGAGCACCTCGCCGGTTGGGCCTAGCACGCACGTTTGCGTGGCCCAGGGTGCTGTTATCGCCGAGCTCGCGAGGACGCTCGTAGGGTTCCAGCAGCAGACCATGCTGGGCCGCACGTTCGAGGGCGGGTACCAGGCCGTTAGGATCGCCAATATGGACTTCATTGAAGACGATTGGCAGATCCACGACGTGCTCTACACACTCTCTGTAGAAGACCTCTTCACCGTCGATCTCGACGGCGAGGCCGACTACTTCGCCGAAGACGGAAGCCAGTTCTCAAGACTGGCCGACTTCGACGGTAAGGAGTGGTACGTCAAGTCGTATATGCAATCGTTCAGTGATAGGCGTAACAGGCACGCCGCACTGACGGGCATTACTCTTGCTAACGTGACTGCGGCTGATTTCAGTCCACAGCCTGAGTAAGCAGGTCGATGGGTAGGAGTTAGTACCGAAATGGGTTGTTGGGCGGGGGGCACAATGTCCCCCGCCCAGCCTCTAACGCCTTGAAGCGAGGGACCTAAAAAATGTCAAGCCAGGAACTGAACAACCGACTGCGGAACGCTTTGCGTGAAGTGAAGTATTCGCAGGAATTGCGGAATCTGATCAACCACACTACCGGATCCGTCTTCTATGTGGACTCGGGTAGTGGCGCCGCAGCGAACACCGGGGACGCTTCGGACGAGGCGTTGATTACAATCGACGCTGCGATCAACAAATGCACGGCGAGCAAGGGCGACATCATTTATGTGATGCCGGGCCACGCGGAGACGGTCAGCGGCGCTGCGGGTATCGCCGCAGACGTGGCGGGCATCAGCATCGTCGGCCTGGGTCGCGGCACCGACCGACCACAGGTCACTCTCAGCGCCACGGACTCGACCATCACGGTGACGGCGGCCAACGTCAGCATCCAGAACATCCACTTCATCAACGATGTGGACGCGCTCGTGGTGGGCATCCCCGTTACGGCAGCTCACTGCCGGATAGAGAACTGCCTGTTCGATGACGCCACGTCAGCCAAGAACACGAACCATTGGATCACTCTCAGTACCGCTGCGGACTACTTTGAGCTGATCAACTGCGAGAACCACGGCACGGATACGGCGGGCAACACCGCGTTCCTTACCGGAGCGGCGGCAGACCATGTCACGATCCGTCATTTGGTCAGCCACGGCGACTTCGCTGCGGCTAACATCGACATGAGTGCTGCGTGGACGGATTGCCTCATCGAGGACTGCGCGTTGGAGAACGCCAACGCGGTTGATGTGAACATTGAGGGCTACGCTTCTGCCACGGGTCATGTCAGGTACAACAGTTGCATGATCGCGACGAACGGTCAGGTCACTTGGATTAACACCGTTGGGACGCTGTCCCTGTTTGAGAACTACGGGGTGAATCTAGGCGGCGAGACTGGCATGATCATCGGCACGGCGAGTAGCTGATGGGGTTGATAGCCACTGTAGGAGGGGCACGGCAACAACGCCGTGCCCCCCTAGAGTTCCAGGATGCAGTCGAACTGCATTTCAGGAAAACCGGCAGGCACGCGACTGTCGTGTGGATACCAGAGCCAGTGCGTCAGTGGCAGGTAAGAGTCACGCTCAGGCCCGATGATCCGGCGTTGCGTGCGTACCAGGCGGGAGAGGCGGAAGAAGAGCCCGTCGAGACGGTCGAGATAACCTATTTCGACGAGGGCGTAGGCCTGTATGTGGGTTACGAGCTCGACGAGCTAGGTGTCAGTGGTTTGATCGAGATCTTGGAGAAGGGGGATATGTGGAGCGGGCAGGGTCGGTTCGGCTCGATACAAGAGGCGATAACCCATCAAGTGCAGACACAGCGCTCCCAGAGAGAGCGTCTCAAGCAGGCCATGAAGGACGAGGCGCTGGCGGTAGGAAGAGACGTCCAGAAACGAGTTCTGGACGAGCCGGTGTTGCCGGTAGGGATCAGCTTTAACGAGTCCTCCCCTGACAAGGGGCCGACACAGGAGCAAAGGCAATGAGACAGAGACTGAATAGTATCGGCGGACTACAGCCAAGGACGGTGTTGATGAGCGATGAACAGATCATCGACACGCACACCGATGGTCGCCCGATCATTCAGCGCACCTACACGAAAGAGGTGCGTCATCCCGTGCTGGACGTCAATGGCGAGCAGGTATGGAAAACGAACCAGTTGGGCGTGAGGACGGTCCCCATGCACGAGCTGAAGCCTGAGCAGGTCACGGAGACCTACGTCTACGACGAGCTGAGGACGGGGCACAACCACAAGAACTACGACTTCCGGCCAGACCCAGGAGAGGTTGCGGCGCGAGAGAAGAGGGAGCGGGTGTCCAAGTTACAGGACGAGTTCTTCGAGGTCGCTGAAGGCAGGGGCCTGTCAGCCTCTATGATTGCCAACCACATAGCCGAAGGCGAGGCAGAAAAAAGGAAGCCCAAGGCGAAAACCAAGGATAAGGCGACGGCGTAATGGCGGTACTCACCAATCTGGCTAGCCTGCAACGAGCCTTTTACAGGCTCACGGGCACGGCGTCCGACGATGATAGCTTGATCGAACACGATGCAAGCACCCTGGAAGCGGTTAATCAGTATCTGCAATACGCGCTGAACGACGCCCAGGACTATCTGATGGACTGCGGGCTTTCTGATCGGTGGGTATCACAAGCGACGGCTATCACTTCATGGAGTGGTACGGAAGCAGGAGACGGGGGCCGTTACAAACCCCTTGAAAGCGATTTCTTCCGGCTAGCGGGCGACGACATGACGAGTGCTCTCAGAAAGATCGACGGTACGCGCTGGGGGCACCTGGTAGACTTCAGGGACAGGTTCATGGTGAGAGGCGACCGCTATTGGTTGCAGAGCACCAACCTATGGATCGCCAGGGGGGCCAACCCACCGGTCAGCCTGATTTACGATTACCACCATCGGCTGCCTACCCTATCGTCGGCTACGGTCGATTTCCCTACAGAGGACAGGCCGTTGATCGTGGCATACGCCGCAGAGCGGGCTATGGAAGATAGCTGGCTACCAGGTGGACCAGAGATGGAAACGAAGATCAGGAACAAGGTCCGAACGTGTGAGCAGAGAGCGTTCCGTCGGTCTCGCCGCAGTAGAAAACAACGTAAGCTCAGGCCGAAGCCGACCTTGGGCACACACTATTTTACATGAGGATAGTGATATGCTAGGAATGAACTCAAGCCAATACGCCAAGGTGGCGGCGTCGGGCGAGCACGCGGGTAGCACTTCGGCTGACCAGTTGCCTGACATCACGGCGAAGGCCGTCAACATCAAGGCTGTCCTTGGCAACTCAGGCAACGTGTATGTGGGCTTCGCGGGCGTTACGGTGGTGAACGGTTCGACAGATGTTACATCGGGCTGGGAACTGGACGCTGGCGAAGAGACCGGGTGGCTGCCGGTCGGTAACTTGAACGAGCTCTACATCATCTGTGACAATGCCGGTGACGATATCGTGTACATGATCGCGAGGTAGT
>TARA_R110000824_G_scaffold160957_1_pt1 | contig 14792 bp, 23 predicted proteins | sample TARA_R110000824 | Tara Oceans TARA_R110000824 (sample SAMEA4397747) | marine metagenome | biome: Polar Biome; feature: [MES] marine water layer (ENVO:01000295) within the mesopelagic zone...; material: water (ENVO:00002006), including particulate matter (ENVO:01000060) such... | reverse complement strand
CGCCGACATGATGTTGGCTGGTCCCGGAAGAGGCTCGGCTGCCGGATCACTAGTTGCATATGCTCTTGGCATCACTCAGGTTGATCCGATCAGACATGGGCTCTTGTTCTCTAGATTCCTACGTTCTGATGCCACCGACTATCCTGATATTGACTACGATGTGTCCGACAGCATGACGCTTAAAGAGAAGCTTGTTGATATGTGGGGCGCCGACTGCGTGGCTCCGATTTCCAACTGGAATACCCTACAGCTCAAAAGTTTAATTAAGGATATCTCAAAGCTATACAATATCCCATTCACAGAAGTTAACACAGTTACTTCCATTATGATGAGAGAGGCATTACCAGAAGCCAAGAAGCGCCACGGTATCAAGTCGGGCGTTTACGCTCCCACGTGGGAAGAGGTAATGGAGTTTTCCCCATCTCTGCAAAGGTATCTTGCTGCACATCCCGCAGTCAAGACTCACGTTGAAGGTCTTGTGGGGCAAGTGCGTTCGTGTTCGCGACATGCCGGAGGGGTGGTTATTGCAGAAAACTTAGATATCAACATGCCGCTGATCAACTCAGGAGGCGTACGCCAAGCACCATGGGCAGAGGGACAGAATGTCAGACATCTTGAACCGATGGGATTCATCAAGTTTGATCTGCTGGGTCTCTCAACCTTAAAGATGATGGAGGGATGCATCGAACACATCCTGCGTCGTCATCATGGCATTGAAGATCCAACATTTTCTCAGGTGCGAGAATATTATAACGAAAAGCTTCATCCCGACGTGATTGACATGAACAACCAAGAGGTCTATGAAAACGTTTTTCATGCCGGCAAGTGGGCAGGAGTCTTTCAGTTCACTGAGCAAGGCGCCCAGAAGTTCTGCGTACGCGCCAAGCCACGCAACATTATTGATGTGTCAGCTATCACATCCATTTACCGCCCTGGACCGCTAGCGGCGAATGTGCACGATGAATACGTGGAGGCAAAGGAAAGACCGCACCATATTAAATACCTCAACGATGACGCTCACGACATAACACAAGAGACGTTTGGGTTCCTTATTTTTCAAGAACAGATTGCGCTGCTGGCTCACAAGCTGGGCGGACTCACTCTTGACGAGGGGAACATGCTCCGCAAGGTGCTGACTAAAAAAGGTACCGGAAAAGGATCCGTCAAGGGCAAGCTGCATGATAAGTTTATCTCCGGCTGTCTTGCGAACAAGATTGCAAGAGACGAGGCGCAGGCACTATGGGATAAGTTTGAGTACTTCTCCGGCTACGGCTTCAATAAGTCACACGCGGTATCCTACAGCATTATCTCGTTCCAGTGCGCTTGGCTGTGGAACTATTACCCCGCAGAGTGGATGGCGGCGTTCTTGGATAAGGAACCAGAAGTTCGGAAGGAAAAGGCAATCAATATTGCAAAGCAGTATGGATTTGATATTGCTCCGCTTGATGTTAACAAGTCGGGGACAGTGTGGGAGATTAGTGCCAATGGCAAAACTCTTATCCAGCCTCTGACCTCCATCAAGGGATTGGGGATGGCGGCAATCGATCAGGTCTTAGATAACAGACCCTTTATGAATGCAGAAGATCTGTTGTTCAGAGAGGGAATCTCTTATGGCAAGCTAAACAAGAAGGCACTTGATGCTCTTTGTCGCGGCGGCGCTCTTGACAATATTGTGGACGATAGATTTACAGGTCGTAAACACTTTTGGTCAGCATGTGTTGTTGAGCGCCCCAAAAGCCTAAAGAAGTTCAATGAAAATTTGGAACTCTACAGACCCGAAGGAGACTTCACCGAAGAAGAGATCATTCAGTTCAAGACCGACCTGACTGGCATCTTCCCGATGAACTTGGTTATTAGCTTGGAGACCATCGAAAAGCTTCATGAGAAATTCATTTCCCCAATTTCCGAGTATGATCCAGAGTTACAAATCTGCTGGTTTATTCCTCGAAAAATTATCCCCAGAAAGACCAAAAATGGAAAACTGTATTGGATCGTAGAGGTCATCGATTCTAATAACGAACTAACTAGAATCCGATGTTGGGGAGTCAAGCCTGAAAAAGATAAAATTTTCCTTAACAGACCATACATGGCTAGGTTAAAATATGATGAGAACTGGGGATTTTCAACGTATGCAATTGGCAGAACATTTAGGCTATTGGGATAAAACATGAACGTAATTACATACTTTAGTCCGCTCCTAAAGGAGCCAAAGCTTATAGATAATCTTCCGATTGTTATTAGAGTCAGAAAATTTGATGAAGCAGCCGCAAAAGAATTTTCAAATTCAATGTGCGAAGCTCAAAACACCGGTCAGCCAATTGTGCCTGTAGTGATCGATAGCTATGGAGGTCAGGTTTATAGTCTTATGTCTATGATCTCTGATATAAGACACTCCAAGGTGCCTGTTGCGACCATAGTGCAGGGGAAGGCGATGTCGTGTGGCGCAATCTTGTTTAGTTTTGGTACCGAGGGCCATCGATATATGGACCCCGATTCAACTATAATGATTCATGACGTCAGTTCTATGGAATGGGGAAAGATTGAAGAAATAAAAGCGTCGGCAGAAGAAGCCGACAGATTAAATCAGAAAGTATATCGCATGATGGCTAAAAATTGCGGTCAACATGAGGAATATTTTTTGGATATTGTACATGAAAAAGGACATGCCGATTGGTTTTTGGGCGCCGACGAGGTGAAAAAACACAATCTTGCTAACCACTTACATGTGCCTGAGATGAAGATAGAAGCCAAAATCAATTTTAAATTCAAATAGGAGGAATATATGGCATCACCAAAAAACAAATCTAACAGAGGACGTAAAGGCAAGAAGAAAACTTCGCAAGGCAGCTCTACGTTTACAAAGTATCACACGCCAGGACCACACGGCGGCAACAAACGATATAAAAAGAAATATCGAGGACAAGGAAAATAACACTTGACTTCAAGTAAGATAGGTGTTATATTTTATGTGTAAGAAAGGAGGGCTTAATGGCCACAACAAACAACGAAAAGAAGCAATACGTTAAAGAATACATCCGCTCGCTAAAGGCAATCGAGGATTGCATCGACCCTTATCAAGAACAAAAGCGCGAACTGCGCTCTGAGTTCCGAGAGAACGGATGGCTCAACACGGATGAAATCCGAGCAGCAGTAAAGGCATATCGTCTTTATAAGCAGAAGTACAACATCGACGAGGTGGTGGATAACTTCACTTTGATTTCGGGAGAAGTAGAAGATGATTCTTGAGTACGCCAAGGTTCGCGGAACAGCATTCACGCCGGATCGAGCTAACCCATCGGATGCTGGCTTAGATGTTTTTTACTCCCCAGAGAATCCACATGCGAAGATCCATATGTCACCCAACACGAGTCGTATAATTCCAACAGGTTTGAAATTTGCGATCCCGCACGGCTACATGTTGGAGGTAAAAAATCGCTCCAGTATTGCATCCAAGCGGCATCTGCTAGTGGGAGCATGCGTCATCGATTCGGGTTATGAAGGAGAGGTTTTTGTTAATCTCCATAACGTGGGCGTCGAGGGTCAAGTAATCGCCCCGGGCGATAAGATCGCCCAACTTGTGATGACCCCCGTAGTACACTTCAGACCGTCGGAAACCACAGAAAATACGCTTTATAGTTATCCCATGACGATTAGCGGTCGCGGCAAAGGCGCCCTTGGAAGTACAGATGGACGATAATACTAAAGTGGTGATGTTTTCTTCAAAAACAGGAGAGTGGGCAACCCCCCAATCGTTTTTTGATAAGCTTAATTGGCGCTTTGGACCGTTTGATTTGGATCCATGTGCCTCACCAAGCAATACAAAATGTGCCAATTTTTTCACAAAGACAGAGGATGGTCTTGCAAAAAACTGGGAGGGATTTAAGTGCTTCGTTAACCCGCCGTACGGCAGAGGTATTGACAAGTGGATCAAGAAAGCGTACGAAGAGTCGCGAAAGCCCGACACCATGGTTGTTATTTTGATCCCCGCACGGACCGATACGAAGTACTGGCATGACTATGTTATGAAAGCAGACGAGGTTTATTTTGTAAAAGGTCGACTTAAATTTGGAGACAGCGAAAATAGCGCCCCATTCCCATCAGCGGTAGTGATCTTTGATGGTGGCTACCAGCGTCAAGTATTCGGAGCGATGAACAGATGAATAGACAGCAACGCCGAGCATTTTATAAGAAGTTAGAGAAGAATACCTCTAAAAATTTCTCCAATAAAATTTCCCAGTTTACTCAACTGCCGGAAGAGTGCGATGCGTGCCGAAAACCATTTGACAAAACAGATAAAAAGATGGTAGAATCATGGACCGTCGTAACTAGGCAGGAAGCAGTTAGGCTTTTTTGTACACAGTGTATAGAGAAAACCAAGGAGATATTAAATGAGAGTAAGTAGACTTTCTAAAGTGGCGCTAGACAAGATATTGAGTGGAGAGCTAAAAGAGCCGGCCACGTGTGTGGTTAAATTTTACATGAACACGTGCCCCATGTGCAAGAACTTGTCCACGTACTATCACGACATATCATTGGAGGAAGAATACTCAGATATTCATTTTTTCGCCTTTAATTTACAAGACGATCCTGAATTGTCGACAACGCTAAACTTCACAGGGGTACCAACCATATCCCTTATAAAAGTCACCGGTCGAAAAACAGACCCAAAAATAAGAATTATGCCCGAACCAGACAGTCCGAACGATGAAACTTGGTATCGCGCAAAAGACATTAAAGATTTCATTGAGAAGGAGAAATAACCATGTCAAATCAATTAACAAAAAGATACCCAGTTACGAATGTTGTAGTGTCGCGACTCCGCAGTCGCTTATTTGAAAATAGTGCTATAGTCGCCTCTCTGATAGAGGGGGAAGAGGTCACTGAAGATATTATAGAAGAAATTTTGAGTCGATTAGAAGATATTTCATCTATCAACTCTACTCTTAGAACATTTAATGAGCATTTTGGAAAAATGCCCAAAGACATCCGATCTATCCCCCCGAAAAAGGCATCCACACCTCAGAGACCACCAAGCCCTGATATATATGCAAACGTTCAGCAACCGCCCGGACCTGATGAGCTTATGAAAAAATTAAATTCCGAAAAAACTCTTCAGGCTCCAGGCAAGAAAGGATGTAAGGATTGCAAGAAGCCCAAGAAGCCCGGGAAGGTTACCTAAGATGAAAAGGGGAGTTTCATATGACGATGTTTTATTGGTACCTCGGTATTCAGATATTAAATCTAGAAGCGACGTCGATATAAGCACAGATCTCGGAAAGAACCTAACTTTAGGTTTGCCAATTATAGCGTCCCCGATGGACACAATATCTGAATCGCCGATGGCTATAGCTATGTCTTCGTATGGAGGCGTGGCAATCATCCACAGATACAACACCATAGAGCACCAAGCTAAGTGTGTCGCGAATTCCAATAGAAAAGATCAACGCCTTAAAGTTGGCGCAGCTGTGGGGGTGACTGGAGACTATCTTGAGCGCGCCCAAGAAGCAAACAGTGCCGGAGCTAGTTTTATATGTGTGGACGTGGCACACGGACACCACGTACTAATGAAAGAAGCGCTAACGGAGCTTCGTGGCGCTCTCGGGAACGATGTGCACCTCATGGCGGGAAATGTTGCTACGCTTGAGGGAGTAGACAATCTGGCAGACTGGGGAGCAGATTCGGTTAGGTGCAACATTGGCGGCGGGTCGATTTGTTCCACCCGCATTCAGACTGGACACGGACTACCCGGATTACAGACAATATTCGATTGTGCAAAGACAGACAGAGATGTGAAAATAATTGCTGATGGCGGCATTAGAAATTCTGGAGATATTGTGAAAGCCTTAGCCGCCGGCGCCGATGCGGTGATGTGCGGATCTCTTTTGGCTGGAACCAATGAGACTCCTGGAAAAATTATAGAAGAAAGAAACGGAACGAGATGGAAAGTTTACCGAGGAATGGCTAGCAAAGAAGCCCAAGCCGCATGGCGAGGACAGTATTCCTCCTTTGAAGGAGTTTCAAGCCGGGTTCCATATAGAGGAAGCGTGAGGGCGGTTCTATCAGACCTAGAAACCGGGATTCGCTCAGGGCTTTCATATTCTGGTGCCCGCAGCATTTCAGAACTGCACTCCGTTGCTACATTTATAACTCAAACTGTTGCCGGACTATCAGAGAGTTCGACTCACATAGTTTCTAGGAAATGGTGATGTCGGAAAAAATAGATTATGGAAATTTAACAAAAAGAATAGTATTTACCGACAGCGATCATAGGCATGCCCAGCTAGTAATCCGCTTACGCCACGATGGGATAACTCAGTCTGGTTTTTTTCGACATCTAATAGGCGCCTATATAGAAGGTGACAAACGCCTTCAAGCGCTTGTCGACGAGATTGGCGGTCAATCAAAAAATCGCCAGAGTAAATCTAGAAAGCTTAGAACTACAGGTAAGCGGAATTTAAAAGATCACGCATTAAACGAGGGTGAGATAGAAAACATATTCGATCTAATTGAGCAGGAGTGCCCTGAATTATGAAAGATGGATTGCTAGAGTGCTCAAGAATATGCATGAGAAAACACACCGCGTGTCCGAACGAAGATTGCCGGCATTGGATAAACTATTCAGAAGAATATAATTGCTGTTTGATAGCAGTATATGAAAACGGACCAATGACCCTGCGCAAAATAGCAGAACGTTTAGGAATTTCTTTTGCGCGTGTTAAACAGATAGAAACCATAGCACTAAAAAAGATTAAAAGATGTAAGGACATTTCAACTTTTCTTTTTTAGGCATTTACTCGACAACAATACTATTTATTTTGAGTTTATATTAAATAAACAAGGAGATTTAAAACAATGGCTCGTAAAACTTTGTTAACGGAAGGCGAAATCCGTTCATTTATGAAGCTTGCCCAGCTACGCCCGCTTGGTCAAGAAACACTTAAAGAATACACTGATGATGAAGAATTAAGTGAACAAGAGGAAGAAGAACTTGGTCTAGACCCCGCGGCCGAAGAAGATCCAGAAATGGATATGGGCGGCGAAGAAGAGATGGAGATGGACATGGAACTCGGTGGAGAAGAAGAAGCCGGCGGCGCCATGGCAGAAGACGACGTAGAAGAGCTTGTTCAAGCGCTTGCAGCTACCATTGAAGATGTGACGGGTGTTCCGGTCTCTGTTGAAGGTGGCGAAGAAGAAATGGACATGGGCGATGAAGAAGAAATGGAATTTGATGCCGAAGAAGAGCCAGAAATGGGAATGGGCGCTGAAGAAGGCGGCGAAGAAGAGCTGGCAATGGGTGGCGAAGAAGAAATGGTCGCCGAAGTTGCACGCAGAGTTGCTGCGCGCCTACTTAAGAAGAATCAGAAAGAAGATCTAGCCAACAAGTTAACGGAAAGAATTTTTAATCGGCTAACCAGTAAGGGGTAGCTTGACAATAGCTTTACGAGGGGTTATAATATATTATAACCACTAGCTTATGTGGCTGGTGGTTATTTTTTTTGGACTGGGTGATAAATGGATTGGTTGCTTTATACTCTAATTTTTATATTTGGATATGTTACATGTAAAACGTTCTATTTTCTTAGATCTGCTAGAATCAGTTTAACTTTAATAAAGGTGTCTCAACTGATAAGTCTGGGAGTTTTAGCGAGATCGATGGAGAGCATACACTACGCCGGCACATACAAAATGCAACATTTACAAAAGACGGGGTTTAGCGACAATAAAATAAAAATCTTTAAGAGCCAGCATGAAGGAGAAGTAGAAGACTATAAAAGACGATCTATAGATAATATAATTAATTGTCATTCGTCGACCTTCAGAGATATGATAGAGTTCAATGACTGGAATTCTGCGATGATGTATTTAGAAAAAAACAAAGATTTAATTGATGAATTTTTTATAAACAAGAGAGCACCCAATGATTAAAAAAATTAAAGAAAAGGTTATTAGTACCTTTATTACCAACGAAGAAGAAGAGGGCATTGAAGAAAAAAGTATAATGATAATCGATCCCTCGATGCTGGGCGAATCAAAAGAGCCAGACATGAGGATAATCGGACTCTTTACGGATGTCGTAGAAGAAAAGGTCGCAGAGCTAGTCCAAGCATTGTTATACTTAAATGAACTTGACAAGCTACAAGAAGACGAGAGCAAAAAAAAGCCAATTGAGTTTTATATTTCGACTCTCGGAGGTTCTGCAGATGACATGTTTGCATTGTATGATGTGATGAGGGTGGTTAAAAAAACCAGCGGAATACACACCATCGGCGTCGGCAAGGTTATGTCTGCAGGGGTTCTTTTGCTCGCTGCTGGCACCAAGGGAGAAAGACAGATTGGGAAAAATTGTCGTGTCATGATTCATTCTGTGATTGCCGGCAGTCATGGGACACTCCCGAACTTGGCAAACGAGATGGAGGCAATCCAAAAATTGCAAGAAGATTATATAGCTGCTTTGGTTGATGAAACAAATATGACAAAAGATCAGATCAAAAATATGTTAGAACGCAAAGTGAACGTCTATTTATCTGCAGAAGAAGCTGTAAAATTAGGTATAGCTGATATAATTATCTGAGGTTTTTGAATGTCTACATTAAGTGATATCCTGCGGGAAGAATACATTAAGCAAATCGGAAAGCTGGACTTGAAGACGCTAATGGAAATGGTGGAAGAGGTATTTGATGGCGCCCCTCGCCTTGAAGAAGACGTGGAGCTTCCACGCGGCGCTCTAGGACAGGGCGACGACGAAGCGATAGAGATGATTCTAAAAATGATTCCAGACATCGCGGTGTCCGAAATTGGATGGTCAGACGTTCGCACCACAGAACAAGGAGAAGAGATCAAAGGACCCCAAAGACGCCTGTTGGAAGATTATCTTCGCAACGTGCAAGGTGATGATTTTGCAGCCAAAATCTCCAGTGTTTCTCAATTTTATGCGAATGGTGCCGGGATGATGACAGAGCAAGCCGGCTCCGACCGAACAAAGCGAATCACTCAGGCTATATCATATTTGGTATTTTATAAAACTTTAACAAAAGTTATCACGAACTTTAATGCCTCATCTGCTGGTTTTAGTTTCGAGTCTTTTTTGGCTGCGCTTGTGGACGGATATCAGATCCCGGCGAACAAGGGAACGATTGCCGACTATGTCGACCGCTCTAGCGGCAAGGAAATTCCCGTTAGTCTCAAGCTTTATAAAGAAGGACAACTTGAGGTTGGAGGAAGTTTTACGGACTTGGTAAATGATTTAGTAAACCCTCAGTATATGGGATTGGGTGGCGCCATGAGGTACGTGGTTTGCACTAAAAACCTCAGTGGTGAGGCTTTAAAACAGGAAGGAGAGATTCATTTTTATCAATTTGATTTTACTTTAAAAAATGTAATGAATATTTTAGCCGAGTCTCGTCTTTCAGAGGTTACTAGGCTCCCTCGCGTGGTAGTTAGCGCTTTAAAGGCCGGACAGCAAGTCGGAACCGGTGAAAGGCTCGGACTAGCCGCCAGGGAGAAGCAGCTATCGGCAGAAGAGCTTACCCCCCTATTTGCGACAGCCCTGAAGAGATCAATTCAAGCGATGGTAGATGATCCCGAGTCAGTAATTGCTCAATTTGATGGAGATGATCTTGATAAGTTAATCGATGCTTTGAATTGGGAAAAGAACGATGAGATCTTTAACAAAAACAAAGAAAGAGGTACTGCCGGTGCGACATTGTCTGCTACTAAAATTAAGTCTTTTGTAAAGAATTCATATGCTGACATTCCAGAACTTCATGTCCCTCTTGTGAAGGCGATTGTTAACGCAAACAGCCAAGTGGTAAACTCTCAGAAGGCAGCTGCAAAAAAGAGCGAACGAAAACAACAGATCTCGCAAATGATCGCCGATGGAGAATTTCTATCACCCGAAGAGTCAGCCCGCGAATATACACTTCTGGGAGTTAACCAAAAGAGGGAAGCACTTAAAAACAGTCTGGGGTATCTACAGACATACCACTTTGCGCTGAATCAAAGACAAGCTATTAATTCTGGCGCCCCAACTAACACTATTGACATTGGTTCTATTAAGATTGGACGCGGCATGGTGGCTGGCGCCGTTTCAAATGTGCGCGAGATTCTCAACGAAGAGGTATATGAAATCTTTCAATCGCTTACGATTCTCTCAGACAGTCTTAATCAGTTCTTTGCAGGTGGCTTAAAGAATAATCAGTTGGCAGATACCGCAATCGGAAACGCTGACAACATTAGCTCCAAAGAAATTTTACAAACCGACAAATAGAGCTTGACATAATACGATAAAGAGATTATAATAATAAGACAACCATGGGGTACAAATGAGTCGCACATATGACGACAATCAAACACTACAACAAAAGATAATGAACGGTGCAAATATACTAACCGATAACGTAGCTTCAACGCTTGGTCCGAGAGGAAGAAATGTTCTTCTACAGGAAAAGGACAAAGAACCCTTCGTAACCAAAGACGGAGTAACTGTTGCACGGTTTGTTGCTTTGGAAGATGCTTTTGAAAACGCTAGCGTACAAATTATTCGTCAAGCCGCCATTGAAACTAACAATGACGCTGGCGACGGAACCACGACCGCTACGGTATTGGCGAGAGCTATACTTTCGGAATCTCAAAAGTTTATTGCCTCTGGTGTTTCTCCCGTTGAGTTACAGAGGGGAATAAAGCTAGCGGTAAAGGAGGTTGTCAAAAATCTCAAAGAAGCCAGTCGACCAGTTGCGAGCGCGAATGACATTGAACATATTGCCACTATATCCGCCAACAACGACCATTCCATAGGGAAGCTTATTGCCATGGCGGTCGACCGTGTAGGACAAGACGGAACGATAACAATAGAAGAGTCTAGATCAATTGACACAAGTGTAGACATTACTGAAGGATTTAAATTTGATTCAGGATTTGCCGCGGCAGCCTTTATAACAGATGAAAGGCGCTCTTTGATGTATCACGAAGATCCTCTCATATTGGTTACTGATTATAAAATTTCCAATGTAGAACCGATACTACCATTGCTGGAAACAGCAGCAAGAGAAAGCAGACCTTTGATAGTTGTCGCAGAAGATGTTGAAGGACAAGCACTGGCGGCTATGATCATGAATGCGATGCGTGGTACTTTGAAGGTGGCGGCAATCAAAGCCCCGAGATACGGAGAAGAACGTAGAAATATCCTTGATGATCTTGCTATATCGGTCGGTGCCACATTTGTTTCTAGGGCTTCTGGGCTTAAATTAAAAGACGTAGACATGACCCACCTCGGCACGGCTAAGTTTATAGAAAGTACAAAGAATTTTACCACGATTGTTGGCTCTTGCTCTGACTATGAGAAAGTAGAGCAAAGAATAGAAACCTTAACAAACTTAATTAGTGATACCGATTCTCTGCCAGATTGTGCGCGCATACAAGAAAGAATTGTAAGACTAGGTTCGGCAGTAGCTCTCATTAAAGTCGGAGGTGCCACCCAGGTTGAGATGACCGAAAAGAAGCACCGCATCGAAGACGCTCTAGAGGCCGTAAGATCGGCACAGGAAGAAGGAATAGTACCTGGCGGCGGAACAGCGCTTCTGAGAGCATCCCAAGAGATGGTCATAGTAACGTCGGGCGCCGATCCAATATGCTCAGACTTGGGGTATGGCGCTGTTATCGTGCAACAGGCATGCCGGCAGCCAATAACGCAAATGGCGCTTAACTCTGGAGAATCTCCCGACTTGATTATTAATGAGGTTTTAAAATCGGATAAATTTTATGGTTGGGATTTTAGAGCGGGAAGATTAAAAGACTTAGTAAAGGAAGGAGTGATCGACCCCACAAAGGTTGCGCGCTGCGCCCTGCAGAATGCGGCAAGCTGCGCCGGCACCCTAATCACAACTAATTTTGGGATTATTCAAACGGAGGATTAAGAGAATGAAGCATGGTGATTTAATTTACATACCACAGGATGTTATGTTGTTCGACGGCAAAAACATATTTATCGACAAGACACAGAAGCCAATTCTTGGCGTTTTTCTAAAGGAGACACCTGCGGGTTCCCCTTGGCAATCCGGGACTTACACGGTATATGCGATGGGAAGAGAGGCGATCGTCGAGAGACGCGCCTGCTATCCGGTGACTGAGGGAGCATATGCTGATTAAATTTACAGAAGTTGCAACCAACGGAACATACACAACAAATCAAAAATATATTCTTCGCGAAGTTTTTGTAAACCCAGAACATGTAGTAATGATTCGCGAAGAAAAACGAATGAAACAACTAAACGAGCAGGGTGGAATTAATTCCGAATTGGATCCTGCTCATGGTTTTTCAAAATTAACGATTAATCGCGGTCACACCGGAACTGAAATAATAGTTGTTGGCGCGCCCGAGATTGTCGAAACCCAATTAAACAAAGATAAAAGGAAAATTTTAAGAGGATAACATGAAACAAAGAGTTAATATACAATATTCAATCGGCTTGGAAGAGCTACCACTCGAATCACAGAGAATTTTAAATAAGGCTGTGCGAAAACTTAACGATTGCGCCAGTGGGCTGCAAGAGTTGGATTCTAATTTAAACAAAGATAGCGACAATATGCTAACCTCTACAACTGTAGACTCGGTTTCTTCTTTAAGAGAAGAACTGGCGGGTGTAGATTTTATGCTTCACGACTTGACAAAGATTGTGGGAGGTTACGTTTCATATAAGATGGGAGAGAGCATCGGAGAAGAGGAAGAGGAGCCGGCTGAGCCCGAACCCGACACACACGAATCCGATCTCAAACAGAAAATCGCAGAGCAGATGTCCAAATTGGCCCCAAACTCAGGGGGAATGCCCCCGGAGATATTTGATCACTTTAACAACGCAGAGCAAATAAAAAACAAACTGGCAGAATTTAAAAAGGAAAGCTAAGTGAGTAAGAAATATCACTTAGTGGTAACCGGCTTAGGAAACCCAAATAGCGCCCGCGAAAAGGAATGCGTTAGTGCAATAAAATTGCTGCAGAGTGTGGACGTCCCATTTGCGCTTACCTTCATCGATAGGTGCCCAGAGTTCGTAAACTTTTTTAAGAATTACGCAAACGAAGAGTTTGTACTAAGCTCCTTAACGGGAATAGATGTGCCTATGATTTTTGAATATATTGGTTCTGATTTTGAAAAAATGAAATTTGTGGGAGGATATTCTGAACTGCTAACAAGCATATCATCAGAATGATTTTAAAAACCTATGAGAACCCCAATCAAACCACATATATCTGAATTTAAGTGCTTCCGAGCCATACAAAAAATCATACCCCCAAATAGCGTGGTTAATTCGTTTTTGTTTTTTTCTGGTGAAATAGAATTTAATTTGGCGCAGGCCGATCGGTTTGTCGTAGCCAGAACATCGAATTACCCAATTTATGAATTTTGGAGATGTGCATTTGATGATCCGGGCAAAATTATGGAAATATCAAGACATTTTTATAATACTCTTTTTGACGAAGAAAAAATATTTAAACTTTTGCAAACCAATTGGGCATCCTATAAAGATCCCTTTGTCAGAGCGGCTTTGTTCTTCTTGTTAAACCGATGCTCAAGCACGGGTATGATATCTAGCGGAAAATTTACGCCAAATAATTTCAACGCATTCGCATTGACAAACCTGAAAAAGTTTAATCCGCAGAATTTATATACATGGTACGATGAAAAATCAACCTTGTTGGGATCTATAGATAGTGTTGATGAAAGCGTGGATTACTTGCTCCTGCCAGTTGGAGAATATAAACGAAACCTTCTTGAAGGAAATTATGAAGGCTCCCTGGAAGAAACTTATATCAACCACAAACACCTTCACCAAAAGATGTCAGACATTACTAAAAAATGGATAATTTTGTACAAATTTCACCCGGAAGCTGCTGCATTATATAAAGATTACAATATCATTAAGCTTAACAAATACGGGCGCCCAACTGATAACAACAAAGAAGCCGAGGAACTAATAATTGCAAATTTCTGAGCTATCAAAGGCATGTATGCTGATGTCTGCTGGACAAACGTTTGTTTGGTTTCAGCTTTACTCCCATTATGTTTGGAAGTGGTGGGAAAACAAAGCCCTCCTGCCGGCATTAATTTTTGGAATTCCAGCTAGTTTGTGCTTTTGGTACGGAGTTAAAATGGCTGTTGACGCAACCAACGAAGCTTGGAGTGCTAGAATGTTAGGATTTGGAATGTCATACCTGACCTTTCCGATTCTTACATGGTGGCTTTTAAACGAAAGCATGTTTACTACAAAAACAATGCTTTGTGTTCTTTTGTCGTTTTTGATAGTGGCAATACAATTATTTTGGAGATGACATGAGACGTATAGAGAAACCGTGGGGTTATGAGGATATATTTGCCGAAGATAACGATAAATATTTAGGAAAAATTTTATATATCAAGGATGGCCATCGGCTCTCCAAGCAGTATCACGAGGTTAAGGATGAAACCGTGATGGTTGTGGAGGGGAAGCTGACAATAGAGCTTGAACAGCGCCCAGGAAAAATAATTCAGATAATGTTACCCAAAGGGCATGCATATCGCGTCGAGCCGGGAACGATACACAGATTCTGTGCGTCCGGTGGTTCAGATGTTAAAATTATAGAAGTAAGTACGCCGGAAATCGAAGATGTTGTGCGACTTGAAGATGATTATGGTAGATAATCATCAAAATCCAACTATTTATAGTGTTGGGAGCAAAATTAATGGATATATCTACAGGCAGCTGGTTTAAGTACCTTCGAGAAGAAGTTTTAACAGAGGGGTTGCGAGACATCGGGCTCTC
>TARA_R110000824_G_scaffold49483_11_pt1 | contig 14805 bp, 14 predicted proteins | sample TARA_R110000824 | Tara Oceans TARA_R110000824 (sample SAMEA4397747) | marine metagenome | biome: Polar Biome; feature: [MES] marine water layer (ENVO:01000295) within the mesopelagic zone...; material: water (ENVO:00002006), including particulate matter (ENVO:01000060) such... | reverse complement strand
AGAAGATACGCTTGTAGCTTTCAAAGAAGCCGGCTTAATTGCTGGTGCTACTGTTAAATCTTTAAAAGAAAGATTCGATAATTTAGATCTTGAACATTTCGAAATTGATATTGAGGAAAGAGACTTATCAATTTATACTCGACTTAACGTTACCGTGCCAATTCCCGCGCACTTGTACCAAGGGTTAACAGTTGGCAAGCCCGATTGGACGCAGGCAAACAGGGCTGATATAAATAAATCTCCTCAGCTGGTAGGTTATGACAAAATGTTGGAGAAGAGACAAACAGTGCATTCCGATGCGCTGATAGACCACATACAAAATACTTTTGATAAAGTATTTAAACTTTGGGCAGACAAACTTCAAGGTGCGTTGCCTGGGTTTGAACGAGAAGTTCCAGACAGAGAAACAACAGGGCTTTTAATTCCTGATTACAACGTTAGCGTTTATCGCTCGTCTTTCAAAACAGAAGTTGGAGCGTCGGGCATCTTAACTCCTTACTTTTTTGATGTTAGAATAGAGACAGACGAAGAAGAGTCGCTCGATGAGCCAAATTTAAAATTGATTGAGCTATTCTTGAAAACTATCGATAGAAAAGAAATGATCGAAAAAATTAGAAATAGATTCGAAAGCATAGTTCAAGATGACGCTATCAAGAATATTGCGCCTCACTTCAAGCCTGACGAGGACGGTCCGGAATGGGATCCTGTTACGGGTAAGATCGTTGCGCCTGGCGAAGATGATTATAAAACCAAGAAGACTAGTGATCTGCTATCAACTATGTTTGAAAACAGAAAAAGAAAAAGTCTCAGAATTATTATAGGCAAAAGCGGAAGAAGAAAGTGAAATTAATATATGAAAAATGGCGAAGGTTTATAAATGAACAAGAGTCCGAAATACAGATCTACTGTGACATGGACGGAGTACTAGTTGATTTTGAAGGTGGCGTAGTAGATTATATAAATGAAGATTTAAGAGATGAATCTAGGGTGCCAGACAACCTTCTCAAAAAATATAAGAAATTGCAACAAAAGCTTGAAGAACTTGGTAGAGATCAGGAAATAGAAGTATCTGACTTAACAAGAGATCCAGAAAAAAGATTTCAAGCCGTCAGAAAATATATGTATGCAAGGGCTGAGGATGATTTTGAGTTTTGGAAAAATCTTGACTGGACCCCAGACGGAAAACAATTATGGGCTCATATAAAAGATAGAAGCCCTCAAATTATTATCCTCACAACACCAATGAGAGGCGCTGGATCCAGAGATGGTAAAGTAGAGTGGGTTAAAAACAATTTGGGCTCACAGTATAAAGTAATTCTTGAAGAAGATAAATGGAAATATTCTGGAGAGAACAAGTTACTTATAGATGATTTTTTAACCAATATTGAGCCATGGTCGGAGAAGGGTGGAATAGTTGTTCATCATCAAAGCGCTTCTGACAGTATTGCCGAGCTTGAAGATAAAGTAAGCGGTGGCGAAAATGATATGCTAGAGGAAGGAATGGTGGGCGGTAGCTTGCGAGGCACCTTAGCAGGAATAGCCGGCCTTGGCAGAATGCCGATGGCTGCTTCTGATCAGACCGATAAAAAAAACTTTAGACTGGGGCCGGATTTAGAAAAATCTATAAAGGCAGTTGTGCATAGAAATGGCATGGTCTTGTTGTTAAAAAACAAAAAGGGCTGGGATCTTCCTGGTGGGCATGTCCGTCAAGGCGAAGATAAAATATCTGCTCTTATGAGAGAAATTTTTGAAGAAACAGGAATAAAAGTAATTAAACTCGATGACCTACACATGCCTCATGGCAACAAAGAATTTTTTAGTTGCGAGTTTCTTACAGATGATGTGATACTCAGTGACGAACATAGCGAGTATGGTTTTTTTAATCTTGATGAAATAGAGCAGTTAGATGATCTAGCTAGCCAATATCGTAAGCCAATATATGCTGTTTTAAAAAAAGATATGAATGAGCAAAAATTAACGGTTACTTTGAAGCTATGAAAAACATTTTTGAACAATGGGTACCGCCAGCGAAAAGAAAGGGGTCTCTTTCAGGGTTTATTATATCTGGAGAAGAGAGGGATAAGCCGCTATCTAATCATTTAGTTAGTCTTTATTCTATCTCAGAAGAACAGTTTGGTGCGGAGGATCCTGCGACGGGACACCTAATACAGCCGACGGGTGAGGAGACGTTATCTAAACAGGCTCGAACAGATGAAGCTGGTAATTATCAAATTGAAGATATTTTCCCTGGACACTACAGGGTAATGCCTAGCACTTCTGATGAGTCACGTCCGATCCCAGCTAGGGCGCAAAAGGATTTCTGGATCCAGACCTGGGCGGATATCCTGATCGAGCCAGGGGGGAAGGCAAAACAGAACTTCAGCTTGCTTTATAATCCTAATCGGGTGGACTCCGCGGAGGATCCTCCTGTGGATGATACGCCTCCGGAGCCAAAGCCGGCCGGAGAAGAAAAAGCTTTAGGTGAGTATGAATATAAAGAATTTACAACTTTAATTAAAGATGGTCCGCCAGAAAAAATATTGAGAGTATATGATAACGTTTTTGGTGATAGTTTAAAAAATAAGAAAGCTCTGGTAGGCGCGCGTTCCCCGTCGTTGGCGATGATAAGAAATGCATTTAATTTTTCTGCTCCAGATAATACGGAGATGTTCAAAATACAAAGAGACTATTTGCGGCCTCCGGAGGGTGAAGAGACCGATCCCAAACTATGGAAGCTTAATATGCACATTCAGAGGACATATGCTGCGCCTGAAGGAGTATATGACAAATATGGAATACCTTTACCGGAACCCTTAAGAAGACTTTCTCAAACGCAAGTAAGAGAAAAACAAATAAAAGATATTATAAGAGCTAATAAAGATGTGTTTGATATTCTTGTACTCGATATTAATGTTTTTGTAAAAGAATACAAAGAATATGAACAAAAGATGGTCATTGATTCCATCAAAAAACTAGACCCTGAAGAAAATGATTTTAGAGTTGGTGTTACAGATGGAAAGTGCAACGGGCCGTGTACACCTTCTATGAAAATAAGATGGCGTGATGTTAGTCCAAAAGACGGTGTGCCTGATCGGGGAGTTGGTTATTTTACCTATGGAGAGAATGACCCTCTGGGAAAACGAGATAGAGAAAGATACGACTTAAATGAATTTTCAAAGAAACATTTCGGTGTAACATTTCAGTGGTACTGGAAAAATAACCACGTGGATATAACAAAAGATGTTGTAGTAAAGAAAAAAAATGGCAAGCTAGAACAAGGAAAAGTAAAGCCCGGGACTTTGAAGCCCGGAGATGTTGTTATTTCGGCGCCGAACTTTTGGCCCTTTCATGTTGCGCTAGCGTATGAAGAATTTAATGAAAGCATGAAAGAAAGCAAGAAGAAAAATAATCCAGAATATGAGTCAATTTTGTTTTTTGATAATGAGCAGGATTTACAACAAAATGTTGCTGCAGCAAAAGAAGCTAGAGTTGAATTTGATTTTGATGTTAAAGCTATGCCAGCTAATGCAAAAAGAGTTCTTTCCAAAAGAATGTTGTATCAAGGTCTTAAGACCGGGTCACCATTTAATAATTTAGAGTTCAAAGGTATAGGTAGTCTCTTTGCAGCCGCGGCGCAGAATCCTGTTTTTGGAATAGGAGACAACGCTAGAAAACAAATTGATAGGGTAATAAGAATATATCGAGGAAAAACATCAATGCTCTCGCCTGCGCGATTGGGCGCTACAGATTTTCATGTACGCTCGCCGGCCGGTGAACCTTTGTATTATATATTCAGAGGAGATGAGTTAATATCAGTAAGTCCGAGAAAAAGAGAAGGTAGAGGATATCATTCTGAACCATTTACTTTTCCATTGAGAGACTCGACCCTACATGGCGCGAAGCGGATTGAGCCTCACAGAAAAATAATAGCTGATAAAACTATTGAATTTTATTTTGGAAATATATATTTTCTACCAAAAAATAGCTGGCGCGGACTTGAACAAAATAAAGTTCAGCCTTTTAATGAGGCCGAAAGAACGCTAGCGGCTAGATTAGGCTTGAGACTTGATCAAGAATATGATTTTGATCTTGATACTGGAAAGACAAATTTTGAAGGCCTAGTTGTGTATGGTGAAAAAAATGATATTATATCTGCTGATGATCTAGGCATGGCAGGAGGTTTGTTGACTGAAAAAGATCCGCTAGATACTTTAAAACTTCAAATAAAAAACTTATTTAGATTAGACGATGGAAGAATCTTATATAATGTCCCTCTTGAAAATATTCCTGTTACTGCAGATGCTTCTTTTTTCTTAGCAAGTGATAAAGAAAAAATACCTATTACTATTGGAGTTTTAAAGAATGCTGAGACTGATTATCTCGGCGAGCCAATGTTACAAGCGTATGAATTAAAAGATGCTTATGTGGAAAAATATGGTGAAGATGCAAACATAGAAGATATAGAGATAGAAATTGAAAAAATTAACAAATTTGAAGAACAAGTTAAAGCTTATTCTTATGAAGCGCCACAAGAAGAGCCTGCGGCTGGAGAGCCAAAGAAAGAAACATATGAAAACTTTAAGCCTCTTATCTTTGGTCACAGTCAAACTAAAAGGTTTGCAGAGTCGTTAATAAAAGAAGTTATTGCAGGCGGCGGTGAGAAGCCAAAGGTATATCAGCATGGCTCAAATGCCGATGGTTATGTAAATAATAAATTTCCAGGCTTAGCAAATCATATAAAAAAAATAAAAGTTAACTTTACTCATGCTTATTTGTTTTTGAATGGCAACGCGAACAAAAAGCGCGGTATATATGAAGAAGAGAAAAAAGAGATTATAGATTATGTTATTAATAATCTTGGTGTGAAAAAAGAAAACATTTTGGTTATTTTGCCTCCAAAATATACTGGCTCCCCTGATAATTATGATTTAAAAGATGCATCTCGACTAATTGGGACTGAAGAAAGATGGCTAGTAAAAAACCCTAACAAAACAAAAGAAGATTATAATGTTGCCTTAGAAAAGAGATTAAAAAAGTTACAAAGAGCATCTAAGAGAATTTCTCTGTTGGAACTGAATAAACAATCTGAAGAACTTTTTAAATCTATGGGCGTTGAAGTGCACCCTCAGATTACCAGTGATGACAAATCTGATTTTGCAGACGGTATACACATGAATCCTAATTCAGAAACAGCTGCTGTTGGTGCTGCATCGATGCTTTCAAAATTTGTTGGAACACAAGCTGAAGAAGAACCAGAAGAGTCTGTTTTCAAGGTTAACCCAACGAGCGCGCTTTTATCAGATATAACACTTAATCCTGAAGAGATCCGACCAGCGGAGACAGGTGCTGATAAAACTGCTAGCGACAATGCTTTGGCTGAATTGCAAATATGGAACAATGGTAAGTTAACCGAAAGAGATCCTGAAAGCTGGGAGCATCTGGCTAGATATTGGAGTGCTGTTGGAGACTCTCCAACCCAAAGCCGCGCGGGCGGAAGGGATTATAAAAAGGCGATTGATTATGTAGCTTCGGGTCTCATGTACAATTATGATCGTGTTTATGAGATGCAATATAAAAAATATAGTTTAGAAGATGCAGCCAAAGTACTTTCCAAGGAAGGCACATATGAAGGTTGGCTGAAAAAGAAGCCTGGAAAAACAGAAGAACAATATAATCTTGCTTTGGATAAAAGACTAATAAAGATGAATAAGAACAAATGGGCCCAAGGAGAATTTACTGAAGAGGGCCTGACAAAGTTTTATAAATTTTATACAAAGAAGCACAACCTAAAAGAGCTACCATTTGGCTCTCTAGAGAAATATCTTGAAAGATTTGAAGGAAAGCCTATAAGCTCTGGTGTCCCCTTTCAATCTCACTGGAGCGCAATTTTTATAAACTATGTAATGCGAGAGCATGAGGAGTTTAAAGAACTCGCCCGGGCGGGATCAAATGCTAGCCTGGGCCTAATGGCACACGCTGCCTATAGAGATCGAGCCTCGGGAAACTGGTGGAGATTAATGAAGTCAAAAGATATAAATTCCGTTGGCTATGTTGCAATCCCTAAAAAAACAGCTGATAAAATTGGATATATCCCGCGCGTTGGAGATCTGATTTCTGATCCAGTTGGGCGAGGTCATGTTGATATTATCACACCAAAAGGGAAAATTGGTGGTAATCTCACAAACTCAGTAAAGATAGCCTGGAGAGAAGATCTTCTTATTATAACTAACTCTGTCGAGGCAAAGAAAAAAGCTCTCGGAATAGAGGAACAAAAGTTAAACACCAATAATCTTTTTAAATTAATTGACGAAGTGTTTAAGTATACATAAGATTAATTTTTTTGTTCTGCGCTACTGACAATTTCTAGTCTGTGTGATTTTGCTATATCGACTAGAGCGAATCTTGTTGCAATACCCGCATTAATCCAAAAAATTTCGAATGTTTTGCCGGCAACCTTTCTCTTAACAATTCCAAGAGGTTTCTCTTTCTGTTTGCCTAATCCTTTTAGGGTTACAAGATCCCCTGGTTTGATATCTGACATTGTTCCTCCAGAAAGATACTATATATAATATAACAACGGGGAGCACTTATGTTAAGGTGTAAAAATAAGACGTTCAATAAGTTTTTGTTTTTTTCTTCTGTATTTTTTGTTATCAGTTTTTTAATAAATACAGTTGTTGTTTCCGCAGTAAATGAAGAAAAAACACAAGTTGTAAAAAAGAATGAATCATTAAGAGATTGCACATCACACATACAAATACAACAAAGACAAATAATTGAACAGCTGCAAGATGTGGAAAAGAGATTATGAACAGCACTGTTAATATACAAGCACTAAAAGACTGGTTTACATTTATTTTTGCAGTCTTTGCAACCGTGGCCGGCGTTATTTTTTGGATTCAGTCTGCCAATGACCCAAAGTTTAAAGAGATTGAATCTAAAATTCAGCTTCTAAGACAAGATGTAGCACAGATAAGAGAGAATAATAGCAAAATTCTTCGAATTGTAGGGCGCCTTGAAGGAAAAATTGAAAATCGATCATCAGAAAGTCCATAAAAAGTATAGTATTAACAAAAATAATTAAACTAATTAGTATTGAGGCTTTTTCATGAAGATAGAAGATGTTCTAACAATACACGATGTATTAAATCCTAAGTTTTGGGCTGATGATCAGTTGAAAAAACAGGTTTTAATCAACTTGCGAACTGTTGCTCAAGACTTTTTTAATGACCTACAGCTGAAGGATATTGCGTACGATGACATTACGCTCACAGGCTCTTTGGCAAACTTTAACTATACGAAATTTTCTGATATTGATCTTCACATCTTAGTTGATTTTAAAAAAGTTGATGAAAATGAAGAACTAGTAAAGGAGTTCTTCAATGGAAAGACTTCAAATTGGAACAACAAACACAAAATTATGATCTTCGGTCACGAGATTGAGCTTTATGTGCAAAATTCTAGAGAGCCACACCACTCAACTGGTGTTTTTTCAATAGCAAACGAAGATTGGATCAAGAAACCGGTGCGGCAAGAGCCAGAAATAGACTTAAATATGGTAAAGCGCAAGGTAAAGTCGTTTATCGACATGATAGAAAGGGCAGAAGATCTTCATGACGCAAAGAAGTACCTTGATGCACACGGAGCCTCTTTAAAGTTAATTCAAAAAATTAAAAAATTCCGTCAATCTGGCCTTGAGGACAAAGGCGAGTACTCATATGAGAACTTGACGTTCAAATATCTTAGAAATAGAGAGCACATGAAGCGTCTTTTTGATCTTAGAAACGATTCATATGATAAAGATATGTCTCTAGATGGCAAGTTTGATAAAAAGTTTAATATTTTTATTAATATGGATGAAATTGATGATAAGAAAGGGTTCCACAGGCTTGATGAAGAGGAAAAATATCAAAAATTGGTAAAAAGACGTCACCGTAGACACAAAAGCAGACTTCTTAGTCTTGGCCAGCAAGATCCGAGGCCACCGTTTACCAAAAAGCCTAGTCATGGACGCTCGACGTCGGCCCCTGCCGGCGCGGGAGGCTCATAATGAACGAAATGTTTAAAATTAATGATGTTTCTGGACAATGTGGTGAAGCTGTAGACCATGCAGGACAATTTTTACCTTACGCACACAAAAAATTAGGGTTTAACAAGCCCGTGGGAGTGAATTTTGTTTCTGACCCACAAAATGCTAAAGATCCGCTCGGAAAAACGGGATATTACGACCCGGACAACATGGAAATAACGATTTTTGTCGATAAGCGACATGTAAAAGACATTTTACGGTCTTTGTCGCATGAATTAGTGCATCATACACAAAATTGTCGCGGAGAGTTTGATAAAGGTGTTGACACTGGGCCCGGATATGCACAAAAAGATCCTCATATGAGGAAAATGGAAGCTGAAGCCTACTTATTAGGTAACGGCTTTCTATTTAGAGACTGGGAAGACCATTTAAAATTGAAGGAGAGCAAAATAATGGCTAAAGCAAGTAAAAAACCTGATGGTGATGGAGATGGAGTGCCTCCATGGGCTGATAAAGACGATGATAACCCAGAAGTGCAGGAAGAGGGCATTTTTGCTCCAAATCACTACTGTGTGCACCATGGAGGCGTGCAAATGGAGGGTGAGGTCAAGTTAGGTAAAGTTATTGGCCATAATTGGAGTAATAAGCTCAACAAGGTAACAAAGTACGATATGCAGTTTGCAGATGGTACAATTCTGGAAAATGTTAAAGCTGAAGATGTTCTTGTTACTGATGCATCGTTAGCAGAAGGCCATGGCGCGCATTCGGCGATGAGAGATGATGATGGTTTGACAGAAGAATCTGATGAAGTGTCGTTTAAGCTGGAAGAACTTCCTGCTCCTTTGCAAAAATTGGCTGCAAAGCTTAATATCAAAGGCCCTTTTCTTGTGCCTGTTGGTGATGGGACTCGTAAATCTCAGTTAAGAGTTCTTCATGCAGAGTTGAACAAGAAAGCTAAAGCGCAAGGAAAACGAAGAAAAGATGAATCGATCGAAGAGGATCAGCATAAGATTACTCCTAGAACCCCAGAAGAGAAAAAGAAAGAAAAAGAGACCGCAGATTCAGTTAAAAGAAAGGCTCCATTTTTAGATCCTGAACATCCTGATTATGCTGGCCTCCGTAAACCTAAGAAAGAAGCAGTTGAGCTTAATGAAGACGACGAGGATGCATCTAAAAAAACAGATGAAAAAGAAACTGAAGAAGAGACTGCTGCAGAACTTGTCAAGAGAAGCGCTAGAGAACTTCCTGGCAAACTAAAGAAAGTTGTCGATAAGAGCAAGAAGAAAAATGAAAATTGGTCAAAAGGCAATAAAGACAAACTTCTATTTGAAAGACTCATAAAGAAGTGGGCTAAATAAGGGGTAAATCATGGGCGGAGCCGGCGGACATATGTGGCACCCCTTTGATTGTCCTGACGTTAACTCAGGTCAAGATTTAATTAGTTTTTTTCAAAAATCAATTGAATCTGCAAAGGCTAAGCCTCCTGCACTTAAGATTGATGGCGTAAATCTTAGTTTTCGCTTGAGAGAGAATCCAAGCATGGAAACTGGATACGAATTTGTTATCGATCGTGGATCCATGAAGGCCTTAGACGTGCAAGGTGTTACTGCGGATAATGCTCACGAGCGATTTGTGAGTAAAGATCCTTCTCAGCCGCACGGGATGATCAATGCAACAGAAATTTTACTCTCCATATTTAATGCTGCATTGCCTGCAGTTATTTCTGATCTAGAACAGCTTGGAATGACTGAAGATATCGGTCCGTACGGCAAATATTTTAACACAGAGTTTGTTCTTAAGAAAATAAACGTCAAGGAGTATGCTTTTGATTTTATTGCACTTCACGGTGTTAATCAGTTTGTTAAGAAAGGGCCTCGTAGCCGAAAAGGTGTTGCAGCAGAAGCTGATCAGGTTATTTTAGATACTGTTAGGGATAAAGTTAAAAAATATGCCGCAGAAAAAGATTTTAGAGTTTTTACTCGGATACCTGCTGAAATAACAAAAGAAGTTGAATTAGAAAAAGCGCTTAACGAAGAATTTACCGTTGTTTATAGCTCGCAAATGAGAGATCCTGAAGATATTGGCGAATTAGGTATTGGTGAGGGCTCAACAAAGACTATAAAAGATTGGCTTGCTGGTGTTTCCGAAAATCCTCTAAATAAGGTAGTTTATATCTCAGACGAGATGAGACAAAAGTATCCTCAGATGAGCAAAAAGCAAAGCCCTTATGCAAAAAACATATATTTAGAGGTTTTAAAAGGCACGGCTGTTAATGAAATAGCTGCAACTGAAGAAGATATTGAGCCTTTAGTTGATGCAGTAGTTATAATGCATTCAACGAGGATTCTAGGAAACGCAATGCTTGATGCTTTAGAGTCTGATGAGTTCGGTGGTGCAAGAGATCAAGAAGGAGTCGTTGTTAACGATCCCGATATATGCGGCGGTACATCTTTTAAATTTACCGGTGATTTTATTGTTGGAGGCCTTGAGTCAACTTTTGAGGAGTCTAACTTTAGAACAGGAAAATTATTAGAAAGTTTTATGCCAGAACCAGTTAATTTAAACGAACAAGGTTCTGGCCAGTATATTATTCTTATTCCAGGCGGATTTAAGCCTCCAACTGGTGGCCATTATTCAATGATTAAAGAGTATGAGAAAAAACCCGATGTTATGAAGGTTTATGTGGTTACTGGACCGAAGGAGAGGGAAGGGGTCACTCTTGACCAGAGCAAGCAAATTTTCAAGATATATGGCGGTTTTTCTAGTAAAGTAGAGTTTATTGAAGCAGGAGACGCAACTCCTTTGACGACCTGCTATAAATTAATGGAGAATGACCATTTTGTCTCTGAACACGCCGGCGGCATTTTTTCTCTTGGGGCCGGCGATAAAGGCAACGATCCAAAAAGAATTAAAGACTTTGTTAGATATTTTAAACAAAGAATTGATTCTACTACCGCGCAGATCACTGCATACTCTGCTGCTGAGACGTTAACAGTCGACGGACATCCAGCATCCGCATCTAGAATGAGAGAAGCATTTAAAAACGGAGATTGGGAAACATTCAAAAAGCTTTTACCTAATGATAGTTTTTATGACGATGTTGTTCAGGTTTTGAATAAGCAAGGATCTGGAGTAAACGAAAGTTTTTTTTTGACGGGCCACCTATTTTCTTTGGTTGACGAAGTTATTCTTGAAGGCAAGAAAAAACCAAACCCATGGGCAATATGTACTGATAAGGTTGGTAGAGAAAACAAAGACAAATATGAAAGATGTGTTAAGGGAGTAAAGTCTCAGCATGGAATTACAGAAGAAATTAATGAACAGGAAGAATTAAAATTAGAGCCTGAACAAACTAAAGAATTGCAAACAGTAATTTCAAATTTAATACAAAAATTTATAGAATCGGGGATGGCGCCTGAATTAAAAGTAGCAGCTGGCATAGAAAAGGGCGATATTGATATCGAAGACTCAAAACAATCACTAATTAATACTATAATGTCTTATGTTGGTGGTGTTATTGATGATATAATGGAGGAGGAGCAAGAAGTTAATGAAACTTCGGCCATGGCGGCTGGAGCAGTTGCTGGCGCGCCTCGGGCACCATGGGAAAATTTAGATTATGAAGAAGCATGAAAAACTAGTTCAAGAAACACAATTAAGATCTCTAATTCGAAAAGCAATTAAATATAAAATTGCTCAAGAGAAGAAAGAAACTCTTTTAGAGGAAAATAAATTAAGAAAGATTATTAGATTTCTTATTAAGGAGGGAGATATTGATGCCGATACAAATCCTGTGCCTTATTCCTCAACACCATTGAACGCGCTGGCAGATGCCTTTAACCAAATTTTACCAGTTTTAAAGACCGGGCTTAGGGGGCTAGAGAAGCCTGGAGAAAGAGCTTCTTACCGCATGCACATATTAGAAAAGCTTAAGTCCACATTTGATCGTTTCGAAGGATTTGATAGAAAAGAATCAGGAGCTATCGGCGAAAGCGATATCAATGAGCAAGAGCTTGAAGTTGATATTGACAACCGGCCTGATCCGGCAATGGTTATGCCATCTGATAGTTCTGAAGAGGAAAGATTCAAGCCAAAAGAAAAAAGCGATTCCGATAAAACAGAAGATGAGTTTGAGTCTGAGAGAATGCCAGATGAAGATCCCACTGGGGCGCGGTGGGCTTTTGAAACGTGGAGCGATTCTAACATAGAGCACGTGCTATCAGATAAAAGAAAGCTTTTGCGTAGTGATGAGTATAAGCAAGAATTTAAAGAATATTGCTTGTTTAATGCAGATTTATGGATGTTAACATATGAAAAAGAATTCGCTGACGAAAAAGGACAAGAGATGGCGTTTACAGAAACAATAATGCCTAGACCGTCTGGAGCAGAAATATCTCCTGCAGCACAAGAGTTCGGAACTGAGACTCCTGAAGAAGAAGTAGAAGAAATACTACCAGACCCGACTGCAACAATGAGTGATTTACCAGATGTTGGCGCCGATGTCGGAGTCGCATAAAATGTGGGAAAGCAAAAGAAGCAGATTCAAAAAGCCAGATCAAGATTATTATAGCATCGCTAACAAACTTAGGTCTGAAAACAAAATTAATGAACGCTTTGAAATCATGCTTTCCAGTTTAACTTTAGAAGAGATCATCGGCTTGCGACTGGAGTTGGCAGCAAAAGCTGTTAACTACAAATTATATGGATTAAATATTTGGCACTCTGTCCAAGATGTTGTACGTGATGGCGTTTTAAAATATGCATATTCTGCTGGAAGAACAAAAGCAGAGGTGGCCGCTTTTCTAGGGATAGATCGAAACACACTTAAAAAATTACTCAAGAAGTATGATATTACTAATTATTTTAGTAAAGAAGAATCAGCTTTTTAAAAGGAGAGAAAAATGAAAAAGGTAATTCATAAAATATTAAACTTATTTAATAACTCACATTGCTGTTGCTGTTGCGGATGCTGCGGCTGCGTCGACTGTAAAGGAGCGTGCTCGTGAAAATTACAAAATCACAATTAAAACAAATTATTAAAGAAGAAATTCAAGCTACCCTAAGCGAGCAAAGTCCAATGGACAGGATGAGGCGTCGCAGCAAGGGGATGGAAGACGAACTGGATGAAAAGCCTCCAGCGAAGGCTGCGAAGAAGCCGGTAGAGAAGCCTGCGAAGAAGCCTGCGGAAAGTCCGCCGGAGAAGCGCTCTGACACGGAGAAGAAGCGTGATGAAATGAGCAAGAAGGCGAAGACTATGGATCCAGTCAAAGCTCTAGCCTTACTTGAAAAAAGATTGAAAAAGGCAGAGGAAAAGTATAAGGCCAAGCGCAGTAGCATCAGGCGCACACAGATCGCATCGTTAAAACGACAAATCCAAGCGCATAAAGAAAAACATAATCTTTAAGAGACAATATAAATGAAAATAACAAAATCACTGTTAGAGAAGATCATTAGGGAAGAAGTACAGAGAACCTTGCAAGAAAGCCCGGAGCCTAGGTTTCTAACTAGAATGGCCAAGGATATGCCTGTGCGCCCTGTTGGCCCTCCTGATGATCCTGGCACACTCTCGCCAGACGAACTCAGGGCCATGGCTGATGAGCTTGAACAGGGCGAAGGCTCACACTGGGAAACTCCGGAAGGAGAAAGAGAGCTTTCTTCTTATACTTGTTTTCAGTTGGGTGAAGTCATGAGACAGCATGAAGAAGGCGAGAAGCAATTAAGTGAGAAAGTATTATCTCATTTAAGCGCTACGATGCAGAAAAAAGGATGCTAAATCATGAAAATCAGCAAATCCAGATTAAAGCAAATCATCAAAGAAGAGCTAAGTTCTGTTTTAAGTGAAGAAGATGAGCGCGATCTCCAGAAGCGGGCAGAATCTGACGGCTGGAAAGATTATAAAGACGATCAGGATCGCGGGGATCATTGGGAAACATTTGAAGGCGGTAAATATCTTCAATATTGGCAGCTAGGCTTCGATAACGCGCAGGAAGATGAGCAGATGGGCTCCCCGTTGGTAGATACCGACGATGATGGGATACCCGACGAGAAAGAGTTGGCCGTCGTTGACAAAGGTGAATTATCCGGCAACTCTCTTGACGAAGTATTAACACAACTTTTTGATCTTCGTAAACAACACAAAGTAAAAGAGCAGTGGGAAGTTGCTGGATTTATTGATGAAGCAATTGAGCGTCTTGAGCGAGCTATAAGCTCGTCTAAAGCATTAAGTGAAGGAGCGCGTGGATATTACAGCGGCAATGAGGATACAGACTTAATTATTAAAGCTGCACAAGACGCTGATAAAACCGGAAGATATCCTATAACTAACTTAGAGTCTTTTATACAGGCAGTTGACATGGCTCATTCAGACGACGCGTTTGGAAGAATGAAGCCAAACAACAATGAGATACATGATGCTTGGATGGAATTTGTAAGAAGGGACTTGCACAGATGAAAATTACCAAATCACAATTAAAACAAATTATTAAAGAAGAGATAGAAGAAGTACTTTCTTCGGAGAACCAGGATCCTCTTGTGAAAGTGTTAGAGCTTTTGGAAGAAGTTTTATCTGAGGTTGAGTTAGATGCCGGAGCGTATGATCACCCGCGCACTGCTTCAGAAAGGGATCGGATCCGCGCGCAGACAGCAATCAATTATATACCGGAATTAAAACAGGCAATTCAGCTGTTAGAAAATATTATTGGAAAACCTGCAGTTTCCGGTGTAGAGGGCGAAGATCGCTGGGCTGCACTTGAAAGAGGTGTTGCACCAGAATGAAA
>TARA_R110000824_G_scaffold8027_3_pt1 | contig 14813 bp, 12 predicted proteins | sample TARA_R110000824 | Tara Oceans TARA_R110000824 (sample SAMEA4397747) | marine metagenome | biome: Polar Biome; feature: [MES] marine water layer (ENVO:01000295) within the mesopelagic zone...; material: water (ENVO:00002006), including particulate matter (ENVO:01000060) such as...... | reverse complement strand
GTCTATGTGACCCAGCAACGGGCCCAGGGTTTTATAAAGCTTATGCGGGAGATTGTGACTCTATAGCTCAATGTGTAGAGGTTGAGGAAACTTGTTATATTAGAGCGGTACAACCTTGTCGAGATATATAATTATTTTATAATAATTTTACCGTCTTTTTTCCTAATAGATAAAGAATATTTAGTATCTACGGTAATATTTCTTTTTAAAACTTCTTCTGAAATATAATCCTCTATTTTGATTTGAATGGCTCTTTTAATTGGTCTGGCTCCGAACTTATCGTCAAATCCATCATCAGCAATATAATCAACTACACTCTTATTAAATCTAAAATTATATCCCATATCTTCTAATCTAGTTTTTAAGTTGTCTAATTCCAATTTAACGATTTCTTTTATGTTATTCTCATCTAAAGGGTTAAACACTATGGTCTCGTCAAGTCTATTTAAAAATTCAGGACTAAATTTATTTTTTAATGCTTTTGTAATTACATTTTTTTGTTCTTCTTCTTTTTGACTTTGTTTAGATGTAGTCATAAAACCTAATCCACTACCAAAATCCTGAAGCTGTCTACTACCTATATTAGAGGTCATTATAATTAATGTATTCTTAAAATTAATTTTTCTACCTAACCCATCCGTTAAATGTCCTTCATCTAAAATTTGTAATAATAAGTCATATACGTTTTCATGGGCTTTTTCTATTTCATCCAATAATACCACAGAATAAGGTTTTTTTCTAACCGCTTCAGTTAATTGTCCACCTTGCTGATACCCTACATACCCAGGAGGAGAACCAATTAATCTAGAAGAGTTAAACCTTTCTCTATACTCTGACATATCTACCCGAATTAAATTATTTTCATCTCCGAATATCTCTTTAGCAATAGCTTTTGCTAATAATGTCTTACCAATTCCAGTAGACCCTAAAAACATAAATGCCCCTATTGGTTTTTTATGTTCTCTAATGCCTACCCTATTTCGTCTAATAGATTTAGCTATTTTACCTATAGCTTCCTTTTGACCGATTACAGTGTCACCAAGGGCATTTTCTAACTTTAATAAATTTTCACTTTCATTTTCAGTTAATCTCTTTAAAGGTATCTTAGTCATTTGAGAAACAACACTAAAAATATCGTCTTCTGTTACTTCTTGTCTACTTTCTTCTAATGATTTCTCCCACTCTAATTTTCTATCCTCTAATTTGGTTATAAGGGTTTTTTCTCTATCTCTTAATTCCGCAGCTTTCTCAAATCTTTGAGTTTTAACTACATTAACTTTTTGTTCTTTAACTTCATTTATTTTTCTTCTTAATTCTTCTATTTCTTTTGGATAATCTATATCTACTTGAACTTTTGCTCCAACCTCATCTAATATATCTATAGCTTTATCCGGGAATTCTCTATCGGTAATGTATCTTTCAGCCAATGTAACACAAGCTTCTAAACATTCATCACTAAATTTAACTTTATGGTGAGCTTCATACCTATCACATATATTTCTTAGAATTTGTAATGTTTCTTCTGGTGTGGTAGGTTCTACTGTTACTTTTTGGAATCTTCTCACTAGTGCTCCGTCTTTTTCAATGTTTTCTCTATATTCATCTATGGTAGTAGCTCCTATACATTGTAACTCACCTCTTGCTAGAGCTGGTTTAAAAATATTGGCAGCGTCTAATGAACCAGATGAATTACCAGTACCAACAACAGTGTGAATTTCATCAATAAAAACTATAGTGTCCGGGTTATCATACAATTCATCTAAAACAGCCTTCATTCTTTCTTCAAACTGTCCTCTATATTTGGTTCCGGCTACAATAGACGTCAAATCTAAACCTACTATTCTTTTATCTAATAGATTTCTAGGGCATTTACCATTATATATTCTCATAGCTAATCCTTCAACCAAAGCCGTTTTTCCACATCCCGGCTCCCCAATAAGAATAGGGTTATTCTTTTTACGTCTAGATAATATTTGAGCTATACGAGTTATCTCATCTTTTCTACCTACCACTGGGTCCAACTTACCCTCCGCAGCAAGTACGATTAAATCTCTAGAAAAATTATCTAGGATTGGTGTTTTAGAACTACCAACCTTCTTTTCTTTTTTAGGGGTTCTCCCCTCTTCCTTACTTTCAAATTCCGAAAAATTACCAAATGTGTCTTCCATATTTTTTTTTATATAAATTTATAACTTTTTTTAATTAAAATCAACTAACTGACATTTTGTCATTATAACCTGACACCTTGACTTTTTAAATATAATGGTATACTATTTGTAGTAGATGTAAGTGTTGTATGATTATACAAACATAATAAAAATAATTTAAAATAATATTAAAAATGAAAAAAATAATTGGAATTGATTTGGGAACCACAAATTCGTGTGTTTCCGTCATAGAAGCTGGAGCTCCTGCTATTGTAGTTAACTCTGAAGGGAAAAGAACTACACCTTCCATTGTATCTTTTAAAGATGGTGAGCGTCTGGTTGGTGACCCCGCAAAAAGACAAGCGGTAACTAACCCTAAAAATACAATTTACTCAGTAAAAAGATTTATAGGTAGTAAATTTACTGAAGTAAGTAAGGAAGCAAAAAAAATGCCTTATGATGTAATTAAAGGAACTAAGGATATAGTCACTATTAAAGTTGATGATAAATCTTATGTTCCTCAAGAAATTTCCGCTGTGGTTTTACAAAATTTAAAAAAGACAGCAGAAGATTACTTAGGTACTAAAGTAACGGATGCAGTAATTACTGTTCCCGCTTACTTTAATGATGAACAAAGAAAGGCAACAAAAGAAGCTGGAGAAGTTGCTGGATTAAATGTATTAAGAATAATTAACGAACCTACTGCAGCCGCATTAGCCTACGGTTTAAATGAAGAACAAGAAAAAGTAATTGCTGTATATGACTTAGGTGGTGGTACTTTTGATATTTCTATACTAGAAATAGGTGATGGAGTATTTGAGGTCATGTCTACAAATGGTGACACACATTTAGGGGGTGATAATTTTGACGAAAAAATTATTGATTGGTTGGTAAAAGAATTCAAATCTGAAAGTATGGTAGACTTAACTAAAGACGCTTCTGCAATGCAAAGATTACGAGAAGGAGCAGAAAAAGCTAAAGTGGAATTGTCCACTTCAAACACCACTGAAATAAATTTACCTTATCTTACTGCAGACAATACTGGACCTAAGCATTTAGTACGTACTTTGTCAAGAGCAAAATTTGAGTCTATGGTGGAACCTTTAGTAAAGAAAAGTTTAGCCCCATGTAGAAAAGCTATTAAAGATGCTGGAATTAAAGTATCAGATATAGACGAAATCTTATTAGTTGGTGGGTCTACTCGTATTCCTGTAATACAAGAAGCAGTAGAAAAGTTATTTTCTAAGAAACCTTCTAAAGGAGTAAATCCTGATGAAGTTGTAGCAATGGGTGCCGCAATCCAAGGAGGAATACTAACTGGAGACGTGAAAGATATTGTACTATTAGATGTAACACCACTATCATTAGGTATAGAAACAATGGGAGCAGTAATGACAACTTTAATTGAGTCTAACACAACCATCCCGACATCTAAATCTCAGATATTTTCTACAGCTGTTGATAACCAACCTGCTGTAGATATTCATGTATTACAAGGAGAAAGACCAATGGCAACTGATAATAGAACTTTAGGTAGATTTCAATTAACGGATATGCCACCAGCAATGAGAGGAACACCACAAATTGAGGTTACATTCGATATTGATGCAAATGGTATTATTGATGTTAAAGCAGTTGATAAAGGAACTTCTAAACAACAAAATATTAAAATTGAATCTGGAAGTAGTTTGTCGGACGAAGAAATAGATAGAATGAAAAAAGAAGCAGAGGTAAATGCTGAAGCGGACTCCAAGAAGAAAGAAGAAATACAAAAGTTAAATGAAGCAGACGCTTTGATGTTTCAAACCGAAAAACAGATTAAAGAATTTGGGGATAAGTTAGAGGAAACAGATAAATCTAGATTAGAAAACACAATTAGAGAATTGAGAGTTGTGATAGAAGAAAAGGATATGGAAGGTGTAGAAGATTTAACAGAAAAGTTAAAGAGTACATGGCAAGAAATTAGTACTAAACTTTATGAAAATACTAGTGAACCTACAAGTACAACTGAAGACGGTGAAAATGTCACAGATGTAGAATACGAAGAAGTTTAAAATTAAAACCCCCTTTTATGGGGGTTTTTTAATTTCTAATTATTTATAAATAAAAAACCATGGGAGTATTATCCGAAAGATATAGTGAAAATAAGATTATTAACAAATATAAATCCTCAAATATAAAATCTTCAGTATATGAGACTGACACTAAAAAATTAATTATAGAGTTTAAAGGAGGAAGAAGATATGAGTATAGTGATGTGCCAGAAACTACATGTGCTTCTCTACGAAGAGCAAAAAGTCAAGGGCAGTATTTTAGTAAAGAAATAGCAAAAAAATATCCTTATAAACCTTTAGATTAACAATCTATAATTAAGTAAGATTTATAACTATTTATCTATATGACTTTAGCTTCACGAATATTATCTAGTTTTAAAATCAAAGAAAATTTAAATCCAAAGATTTGGACAAAAAACGCCAATGGAAATGTTGTGCTTAAACCTGATATAAGAAAAAAATTATTATCTATTTCTTCTAATTTTTTAGACTTTATAGATGTAGAGGGGTTAGAATGTAATGTTACCACCAAAGAATGTGATATACAAGATATTACAATTACCGGTAGTATAGCAAATTATAATTGGTCAGAATTTTCAGATATTGACTTACATCTAATTTTAGATTTTGATAATATAGACGAAAATGAAGGTTTAGTTAAGAATATATTAAACACAAAAAAAAATTTATGGAATTCTAGTCATGATGTGACAATAAATGGATATGAGGTAGAAGTTTATACCCAGGATTCAAAAGAAACACATTTTTCATCAGGAGTATATTCAGTTTTATTTAATAAGTGGGTTGTGGACCCTAAACCAGAAGATGTGGTAGAAGTTGATGTACAGAAAGTGTTAGATAAAGCTAAAGGATGGATGGAGATAATAGATGGGTTACAACATAAATCTTACGATTCACCATCTGAAGATATTTTAGAAATTATAGAAAAAGTAAAAAATAGATTAAAGAAATTTAGGTCATGTGGGTTAGAGACTGGTGGTGAATTTTCTTATGAAAATTTAGCTTTTAAATTTTTAAGAAGAAGCGGGTATTTAAAGAAATTATTTAAACTTAAAAATAAACTTATAGATAATGAGCTAAGTTTGAATTAATTGTGGGTGGTTTTCTACTATACATAATATTTATAGATAAATAAAACAAAGGATATGTCAGATTACGCAGGAATACATGGTGGTGATAAAATATATTGTGGGGTAGCAATTCAACCTTACCTTACCGCTGATGGTGCATTAACGGGTACAAGTTGTCACTCTATATTAGCAACTGGTGCCGTAGGAAGTTTAGTAATTAACAATGCAACTATAGCGTTAATTGACGGTGGTACATTAGATGTAGGCATTAATACTATAAGTGGTACCTTAACTAACGCATGTTTTATTTGTACTTGTCACGATTGTTCTGACCCATTAGGAGCTTTTGCATACCCAAGTCAAAGTATAGCGTATAATTACAGTGGTGATACTTGGATTGGTGGTGATGGTGGGAGTGGGTTAGGTGGAAACTCTGGAGGAGAGAGACCAGTAAATTCATATAGTGACCCTACTACAACATATTATAGATTAGGGATACAAGGACTAAGAAATTAAAATAAATTAGAAAAAACAAAAAAGAAAATGGCAGACTTAAAACCAATAGGAAGTGAAAAACTTCCATTAGATAGTAAAATTAGAAGAATAGTAGAATTAGCTAATTATGGAAATAAACAAGATGTTTCAGAAAATAGTTACCAAACAATTGTTTATGATAAGAAAGCCTCGGATGGAAACGTTTATGCTATTATTCAGGAGAACTCCAATTACATCATCAAAAAAGGAAAAGACACTAATTCATTAGACTATTTAAATGGAATAAAAAATAGTAAAAAAAATACTTTTAGTTCTTATTCAAGAGCATTGAAAAAATTAAATTTAATGTTTAAACCACTTAATGAAGAATTTAATGGTGGAAATGAAAATCCGTTAATTGGTGAACAAAAAAAGTTTGTCTTAAAAACACCAGAACCTGCAGGTGGTGAAGAAGATATGGACCTTGACATGGATGTAGACATGGATGGAGGTGAAGAAGATATGGACCTTGATATGGATGTTGATATGGAAGGTGGAGACGAAGATATGGACCTTGACATGGAAGGTGGAGATGAAGAAATGGATGTTGAGATGGATGTTGAGGGTAAATCATCCCAGGACCCAACTAAAACCATACAAAAATTAACTGGTAAGTTAGGTCAAAAATTAAGAGACTTTGCTGATGATTTAGACGCGGATATGATAAAATATGTTATTAATTCTATTATTTCAGCGGTAGACGTAACAGAATTAACAGCTGAGGATGTTGAAGATATTGTTGAAAAATTAGAGAGTGACGAAGATATCGAATATAGTGAAGAAGGGGAATTTGATGTTGAACTAGATGGTGAGGAAGAATTAGACCTAGACATGGGTGGTGATGAGGACTTAGACTTAGACCTAGACATGGGTGATGAAGAGGAAATCGAGTTGGCAGAAACTGGTAGAGGAAGAAAAGATATGGGTGAGATGTGGGGTAAACTCGCTCAACTCGCCGCTGTTGCAGCCGGAGAAAGAGTAGGGTCACATGTATCTGACAAATATTTAGAAGAAGATTTAGAAGAAGGTTTTGATTTTGAAGATGAAGATGATTTTGAGGAATTAGACCAACAAGATGTCGAGACTGTTAACGCTGAAATACAAAATATTTTTGCTGAATCACGACCAGCAATTATTAATAATTCTTTAAAAAAATATTTTAAATATACAAAATCTGAATTAAGAGAATCTAAGAATGCTAAGAAGATTAAGAACACACTCAAAAAAGATTTTATAAAAAGTAAGATAGTAGAAAGCAATAAGAAAAGAAAATTACAAAAAGCCTTTAAATCTTACGAACAAGAGAGATTATCTAAAAGTTTTTTAAAAGAAAATAGAGGATTTAATTATATAGGACAAAACAAAAGAGGGGATATTGTACTACAACAAAACGATAGAGTAGTGCAGATAACACCAAAAGGCAAATTCATTAAATAAAATGAGGTTGGTCTATGTAAATGAACTCGGACCTAATTTTAAAGGAAATTATGTTTATGAGTTCATTTTTTCTTCTAATAAGGATGTATGGGGGGAAGAGTGGGAAAGCATACCCGCAAATGGAAAACCTCAACCACCAGACATCAAGTATATAGAAAAGGTTGGTGTTTTCTCAAAAGAAAATATGGAGTTTGAATTAGTACAAAGTTCTGACTATTTTTCATTTATAGATGCTATAGATGATGTAATAGCATTAGCGTGGGAAAAAGAAAGTGAAGAAGAAGTAGAAATAAGTATAGAAAAAAGGTTGGTTTTCAGATTTGGTGAAACAAGAGAATCAGTAAATGATAAATTGTACGCAAGAGATTTAATTTTAAACGATGAAGAAAAAACAAAGTTCGAAAGTAAGTAGAGTTTCTTTATATAATAGACTTATAAAGAAAGGAATGAAGCTTAATACACTTTTAGAGTTCAACGACAAACAGTTAGTTGCACTTGCCAAACGTTTATTAAAAGAACAAGAAACAAACAAATCTGAATTCTTAAAAAGAGAATTAGAAATTCAAAAACGATACGAAACAGAAATGGCACAAATAAATCAAGAAAAAGCTAATGCCATAGACACCAATGAAGGAGCTATAGACCCAAGATTTCCAGCTGCAGCAAAATATAAAGACGCAGCAGGAAATGAAGAAGAAATATTAGAAGATGAATTAGATGAACAGATATTTGATGACCCAGATAATGCAGCTTATTTAGATAGTCCGTCTTTTACAAATCCAGACGCGGAAGGATTCCAATCACAAGGACCAATGGATTCTTATAGTGGAGATGGGGACGATGAAGGATTTGCCGGTACTTTTAATGAAACTATAGGTTTTACAGAACCTAAGTATTCTTTCACCAACCCAAACGAAAAAGGACATCAATCAAACGGACCTATGGGACATAGTGCAGGTATACATGAGGATGACATAGAAGAAGAAAGTAACATCAATGCATTAGCTGGTGAAAAACTTAGTGGTCAAGAAGTACCACATGACGCTGATGATATGGCTCCTGATGGAATGGACGATGATTCAAACCCAGATAGCCCATCCCACAAAAATGATGGAGATATCGCTGAAACAATTTCTAAAAAAGAATTAATGGAGGTAGCCTCGTCAAAAGCACAAAAAAGATTTTGGTGTTTTGTTAAATCATGTAAAGAAAGTAAATATAAAGATTGTGGTACCGGTAATAAGATTATAACAACTGCTAAAGATAGTACAATGAAAGAAATTAATGATTTTTGTGATACTGATGATTCAAAGTTACCAGAAAAAGTTAAATCAGAAGCTGTAAACAAACAAGTGGTTGAAAATTGGTTATTAGGTTTAGTTAAAAAGTATGAAAGACCGGAAATGACAAAAAAAGAATTAATTAAAACTATAACAGAAATGGAAGTAATGGATGCTGAGGTTGAGACTGTAACGGACCCAGACGTAGAAGATGCTGCATTAGAATTACCTTCATGGTTAGATTTTGATAGTTTATTTTCTTCTGGACCACCACTAACAATGCCCGAACCAACGACTAAACCTACTACGACACCACGAATAACACCTAAAAAACCAGGTAGAAAGTCACCATACCAACCCAAACATAAACCAAAACCAAAGGCATTTCGCGAATAATGAAAAAGAAAAATCTTTTTGTAACAAAAAAACAACTTAGCTCTTTGTCTACCACAATAAACGAAGCTCCTATCGATTACGAAGATAGACCAGAAAGAATGGACCCTACTTTACAAGGTAAGATTGAAAGTGGTGAGTTTCCCGGTGCAGGTAGTGAAGCTTATCCAGAAGTCGACCCAGAAGGGGTAGCAAATACTTTTGAAGAATTAATTTCCTCTAAAAGATTTAAAGATGTAGTTGAAAAGGTAAGACACTACACTGGAGTAGAAGATGTAACACCTGGAACTTTTGGTCAATTACAACAAATGTTAATGGCATCAGTCCAAAGAATATTTCAAATAGAAGCGGAAAATAAACAAGAGTTAGAGGAGTTAGCGGTAAAGATAGTAAGAGAAGATATGTCTATACCAGAAGACGTGTTACAATTTGACGCAAAAATTGTTGGGATGGGAGAAATAGATATGAGTGGAATGAATCCAGGTGGGGAAGAAGGACAGCAACAGCAGCAACAACAAGATTCAGAAGAAGAAGCTATGGAAGAATTTGAAGATTTTGATATTGAAAAACAAAAAAGAAGGTTCTTGAATCAATTAATACAAGGAGCATCTAAAAAAGGCCATTATATGTTTCATATGGTAGATGAAGAATTAAATAGAATAAATCCTGATTTGATTAATTTGTATGGAATAATGATGTCATTAAATGATTTAGTTTATTGGATAATGCCTGACGAGACTACAATGATGATGGCTCAGAGTGGTTCGGGGATGGCAGGTAAAGAAGAAATAGACCCAGAGACGGACCCACCAACAATTAAAGCTGTAGGGATAACTTTTCCAGTTTTGGTACATGAATTAATAAAAGGGGTTATGGAGGTACTTGCGACCCAAGGGTTACCTGACGACCCACGACAAGCTCAAATGGTTATGGATTCAGAAGATACTTTAACATCTGAAGTATGGGATTTACGGTTAGGACCAGTTATATGGGAAAAATTTAGAGAATCTTACCCTTTTGATTTAATGCAAGACGACAAAAAAGAAATACAAAATTATTTATTTAGTGAGTTTGCAAGAATGGACGCTAAAGATATGTTTAGATTAGCTAAAGAAATATTAGCCAATTCAGATAGAGGAAAAGAGGAATTAAAAAGAATAGTTGGTGAAATTATTGATGAAATGAAAAACGCAGATTATGAAGAATCAGAACCTGTAGATTACGGTGACGATAGTGATGTTCTTGAACCACCAACATCCCCCCAAAACGTACCAGAACCACAACCACAATCCCAAGATTTAGATATGGATACGATATTAGACAAAATATTTAGTCAAGGAATGGACTCCTTAACTCCACAGGAAGCACAATTTTTAAGAAAACAATCTAATTAACATCCTCGAATAACTCTGTCGATATTTATATTATATGACTAGAGAAGAACTATTAAAAGAATATGTTAAATGTGTAGGAGATACTCCCTACGCTTTACGTACCTATTTAGAAACTTACGACAACACTAAAAGTCGTTATGTTCCTTTTGTATTATTTCCTGAACAGGAAACTATGATTGGGGACTATGAGGAGTATAATGACAATATAGTATTAAAATATAGACAAGCAGGGGTTTCTACCGCAACCGCAGCATGGATTTCCAAAAAATTACAATTTGCATCTAAAGACAAACCAGAAAAAGTATTAGTTCTTGCAAATAAATTAGATACTGCAGCAGAAATGGCAAATAAAATTAGAGGTTTTATACGTCAATGGCCTGAATGGTTAAGTGTTGGGTTTGATAAGGATAAGAATTCTCAAAAACACTATAAACTAACTAATGGTTCAGAAGTTAAAGCGGTTGCAACTTCGGTAGATGCATTAAGGGGGTACACCCCAACTATTCTAATATTTGATGAGGCAGCGTACATAGAATCTGGTGAAGATTTATGGGCTGCATGTATGGCATCTTTAGCTACTGGAGGTAAAGTAATAGTCATTTCTACCCCTAACGGATTTGACCATATATATTATGAAGTATTTGACCACTCAGTAAGAAATTTAAATGACTTTAAAATTAGTAGATTAACATGGTATCGTGACCCTAGATTTATTAGTGATTTATGTTGGGTAAAAACAAAAGATATAGTTCATTATATGTTAAACAGAGATGAATATGATGAAAGTCACGTATTAAACAAAGTAGATGAAAGTAATTTTAATAAATTATTAGAAGATGGATATAAACCTTTCTCTACATGGTTTGAAGAGATGTCTAAAAAATTAAAGTTTGATAGGCGTAAAATTTCACAAGAGTTAGAGTGTGCTTTTTTAGGCTCTGGTGACAATGTTATACCTGCTGATACTTTAGATATTATAGAAAAAGACGTAATTGAACCAATAGAAAAATGGGTTGGTAATTCTGTTTGGATTTGGAAAGAGCCTATAGAAGGGCATAAATATATAATGGGAATAGATGTGTCAAGAGGAGATAGTGAAGATTCAACTGGATTTAGTATTATAGATTTTGACGATAGGGAACAAGTGGTAGAATATTTAGGTAAGATACCACCAGATTTAGCTGCAGATTTAGCCCATAAATGGGCAACAAAATATAGTTGTTTTGTTGTAATTGACATTACCGGAGGTATGGGTGTAGCAACATCTAGAAAAATGTTAGAGTTAGGGTATAAAGATTTATACTATGATGGTATAAAGACTGAGGAGATGTGGAAGTTTAATCCATCAGAGAAAACTCCAGGACTAAACTTCAATAGTAAGAGAGCACAAATAATACAAGCCCTAGAAGAACAATTACGAACAGGGTTTAAAATAAGGTCTAGACGATTATTTAATGAATTTAAAACGTTTGTGTACATCAATGGAAGAGCAGACCATATGAAAGGTCATCATGATGATTTGATTATGTCTATTGCAATGGCATTATATATCGCTCAAAACTCATTCACCCAACTCAAAAATAGTGTAAGACAAACAAAAGCGATGTTAGACGCATGGTCTACAGACGAAAATAAATTTAGAAATACGTCCCAACCGGTTTTTTCACCTACTCGTGCTTCTTCACAAGGATTGCCCCCTAACTCAAATGACCCTAAAGACTATTTATGGTTGTTAAGTGGATTAAAATAATAAAATGGCATTAGCAAGAAAAAATGATAGTATTAGTAATTACGGCCAAAGTTTTGGTGGTAGAAAGAGAAAGTCTGGAAAATATCTGAGACAAGCCTTGTATCAAACTGTGTATGCCTGGAGGCCGTTCGAACCAGATTTTACATCAAAAGCTCAAAAAGCTGTATTAAAAACAATTAAATATTGTTGTGAAACCTGTAATGGAAAAGAGGTAGATAATTGTGTAACATATGTATGGGGAGGACAATGTGAACCTACAGTGGTACCAGCTTATGTTAGATGTGAGTATGTGGATTAATAGGTTTACAAATTAGTTATAAAGATTATATTTAAAAAATGGCAGAACAGAATTTAACGGTATTTCAAAGGTTAACACAACTATTCGGAGCGGAAGGAACCACTGCGGCTCCTAAAACAAAATCGTATGCTTTTGATAAGAAGCAGCTTCTAAGAACAACTAATAAAGAAAAATACGAAAAGGAAAAATTACAAGGACAACAAGCGGCTTATTTAGAAGGCCAATGGTCAAAGGTAGAAAGTAACCTATATTCCCAAGCGGTATATTACGAACCAACAAGATTAGCATCTTATTATGATTATGAATCAATGGAATTTACACCAGAAATTTCTGCAGCGTTAGATATAATGGCAGAAGAATCTTGCACTATAGGTGAAAGAGGTTTCATGTTAAGTATATATTCTGAATCTAAAAGAATAAAAAGTATATTAGGTGATTTATTTAATAATGTGTTAGACATAGAAACTAATCTACCTATGTGGACACGTAATACTTGTAAATACGGGGATAATTTTGTCTATTTAAAATTAGACCCTAAAAGAGGTGTCGTTGGGGCAAGTCAATTAGTTAATATAGAGATTGAGAGGGTTGAGAAGGGTATGAAGGTGATAGCGTATAGAACGGACCAATCAGATGAAGAGAGAGAAGTTAAATTTATGTGGAAACCTAAAGACATGGAATTTAACACATGGGAGGTAGCACATTTTAGAATATTGTCTGATGATAGAAGATTACCTTACGGAACATCTATGTTGGAGAAGTGTAGAAGAATATGGAAACAATTATTATTAGCTGAAGATGCAATGTTAATATATAGAACTTCTAGAGCACCTGAAAGAAGAGTATTTAAAGTTTATGTTGGTAATATGGACGATAAAGATGTGGAACCGTATGTACAAAGAATAGCCAATAAATTTAAAAGAGACCCTATTGTGGATAATGATACTGGTAATGTAGATTTAAGGTATAATCAAATGGCAGTAGACCAAGACTTTTTTATTCCTGTTAGAGACCCAAATGCACCGAATCCAATAGATACCTTACCAGGGGCTCAAAATTTAAGTGAAATAGCAGATATAGAATATATTCAGAAAAAACTTTTAGCGGCATTAAGAATACCAAAAGCATTTTTAGGTTTTGAAGATGTGGTTGGAGAAGGAAAGAATCTTGCTATACAAGATATTAGATTTGCGAGAAGTATTAATAGAATACAGAAATCTATGGTTCAAGAATTGAATAAGATTGCTATTATTCATTTATATATGTTAGGTTTTGAAGATGAATTAGAAAACTTTACTCTTGGTCTAACAAATCCATCAACACAATCAGAGTTATTAAAGATTGAGGCATGGAAAGAAAAAATCACTCTTTATAGAGACGCAACTACCGACCCAGGTAGTGGTATACTTCCTGTGTCCGCGACTTGGGGTAAGAAAAATATACTAGGTTTTTCTGATGAAGAAATAAAATTAGATTTACAACAACAAAGAATAGAGAAAGCTATTGGTGAAGAATTAAATCAAACGGCAACCGTAATAAAACATACTGGTCTATTTGCTAATATAGATAAATTATATGGAGAATCCGCACCAGATGAAGGTGGAGCCGAAGAAGCGGCAGCGGGAGGTGAAATAGAATCACCAGCAGATACTGGTTTAGAAACAGGAATGGATGAAACCCCACCAGGCGATGCAGGAGGAGCAGACCTAGAGTTAGCCTCAATAGATAAGTCAAAGTTGCCTTTCATATTAGAACAAAAAGAACAGGGAAGTCCATATCTTATAAAGGGCAATAAAAACCTAGACGAAGTAACCAAAAAATTAGCAGATTTACTTAAAGACTAGATATTTATTATTAAAATAGATATTATGTTCGGAAAATACAAACAATCAATCACAGACACCTTAGTTAGGTCATACGCTACTAATAAAAAATTATTTAAAGAATCTTTTCATAGTTTAATGGGAGGGTTACGAGAAAATAAAATAGCAAGAGAATTTTTTGTTCTATACGGTGAAATAGAAAATAAAAAATTCGACGACAAAAAATTAGCGGAAGAATATCTTAATACTGTTATTAAGACCTTAAAGAGTAAAAAGAAAAATTTAACAATTCCTGTTATTAAAGAACAAAAAGAAGAGGATGAGTCGTTAAAAGATAAAACATCGGTTGAGTTGGAAACTTTAAGACAAAAAGAGATAAAAAAAATAAAGGATGGAGTAAATGGACATCCTGCGGGAGCTATAACAATGAAGATTAAAGCAGTGAATACAAAATTTAAGAAATTAATAAACGCTGCAAAACAAAAAGAAAGAACATTAAAAAAAGAAAATAAAATATATTCAGAATTAGATGGTATAATTTTTAATGAATCGGTAAGGTCAATAGAAAAAAACTTAATGTACAAACGTAATTTGGTGAGTCATCTCACACGA
>TARA_R110000824_G_scaffold22464_9_pt1 | contig 14817 bp, 15 predicted proteins | sample TARA_R110000824 | Tara Oceans TARA_R110000824 (sample SAMEA4397747) | marine metagenome | biome: Polar Biome; feature: [MES] marine water layer (ENVO:01000295) within the mesopelagic zone...; material: water (ENVO:00002006), including particulate matter (ENVO:01000060) such as...... | reverse complement strand
CAAATTATCAAAATTTATGGAGATGTAGCAAAGGTCGGCAAGACTTCCTTAGTCCTCAATATAGAAGCCCGAAGGCACTCCGTCTATAACGGAACTCAACGTACGGTTGTTAGCACCCAGATGACCTTTGTGAGAATTGACGGGGACGGTGAGGCAATCCCGATTAGCGAGAAAGTTAGACAAAAATATCGAGTCGCCGACGACTTTTCCTAGGAATCTCTCCACAAATTGTTGGCAGCAAACTTAATCACCTCTTCGGCAGAGTCTTCATTATAGCCATATTCTTCAACCAAGGTCGCGACCATATCGCCATATTTCCGCTGTTGCTTGGTGTCGCGACTTTTAGACTTTGTAACGATCCGTGAAATCTGTTTAACGCTAGCCACCAATTTATTCTCAATGGCTTCTTTGAGCGGACCGTATGAACGCCAATCAATGTTTTCGTTTCTTCGAAGCTTCGCGAACATATAGGAGGTAATATCGGCGCGGAAATTATCCTTCGCAGTACCTTTAATTCCAATCTGTTCCTCAATACTCTTAAGAAAGCTTTCATCCGGAAGCATTTCTTCATTGGTAATGTGGTCCTTTACCTTAGTGTTGTTTACGTATGCCTCGGCATGGTCTAGATAATTATTAAACAGAGACTCTGCTTGTTCTTCATATGCTGACACAAATGCTTTAGTGATTTCTTTTTCAAGGATTTTGAGATATTCTTCATGAAGCGTCTTTTGTAAAAAGAGTAAATAGCGTTTACGGTCTTCTTCATTAGTTACTTGCTCTTTTACTTGACGGATGAGAGCATCTCGCATCGATATAGGGGTGATGATATTCTTTTCTGAATCAGCCAACGCGTTGTCAACCGCTTTCATAATAAAGCGTGTAGAAATACCCGTCATTCCTTCATCTCTGACCTCTTCTCGGAGATCATTAATGTCCACCTTCTTGATCAAGGCTTTTTCAATAATTTCCTCTCCATTATAGATTTTCATTTTCGTCAATGAATCGACTTTGCTTGTGGGCTTAAGTCTAGACAACACGGCAAACATAGAAGCAATCTCTAAAGTATGCGGCGCAATGTGAGAATTAAAATCGGATCCCTCTAAGAGCTTCTTATAGATCTTGACTTCTTCTTGGTATTCTAGGCAGTAGGGTACGTTAACACGCACAATTCGATCTAAGATAGCTTCGTTAGTGTGCTCAGACTTGAACTTATTCCACTCCGCCTCGTTGCAATGAGATAGGATGACGCCATCAAAATAAATCATGGCTTGTTTTCCAGGGGATGGTACAGACTTCTCCTGGGTTGCGGTAATCATCGTATGTAAGAATTCAATTTCGTTTTTGAATACCTCAACAAATTCTACTATGCCGCGGTTTCCTACATTAAATGCCCCATTAAGACTTAGTACCCGAGGGTCGTCTTCCGGATAAAGATCTAGTTTAGAGATATCCTCGGATCCTATTAGGATACTGGTGTCTTGAGTATTGGGATCCATAGGCGGAACAACGCCAACTCCACGGCGACCGCGAATTGAAAAAGTAGAAGTGACAATGGGCATCTGGGTATAATCCCCATCGAATTCATTAAGAAGCCGATGTCGACAGATTGGACACAAATCACCCTCTATAGTCAGATTATAGGATTCCTGAAATTTGTCGCGCAGACTCCGGGGGATTAGATGTAATGGCTCCTCTCTAATAGGGCACCCCTTAATATGATAGATGGGATCGGCAACTTCGAGCGCGCGCTTAATGTGCTCGACAAGTGCAGACTTTCCTGCACCAACCGGTCCCAAAAGTAAAAGTACTTGGCGGCTTTCTTCGCCCCTCATCGCAGCCGAGTGCAAAAAGCGCATGATCTTTTTGAGAGGTGCTTCCATTCCAAAAAACGATGATTGGAAATAATCGTACGTTTTCATCTCTTCACTATTAAAAAGATTTTGACACCGCACATCAGATTCTGTCATGCGTGTTATCCCATAATCTATAAGTGTATTATAAAGTCGCCGATGCGCTAAAGCTGCTACTATCGGCTTCTCCTCTAAAATTTTTAAATAATCCCCAAGAAACCCTTCAAACTTGTCGTTTGTTTTAGAGTTCTGGTGGTTCTTAATCGTCTCTAAAAATTCATTTGTTTTAGTACTCATTAAAACTCCCAATCATCGCCTTCTAAGACTGTAAACAATTTTACCTCATCTCCCCACAATTCTTCAATATAATGATGAACTTTTTTAGCATATGGAATATCTAAATCTCGTCCGTCATGTTCATGTCGCAGGATCAATGAATGTTGTTTAGTAATTTCCTCTACATACACAACCGGTATTGAACTCAGTCCTATTGTTTTAATTAGGTCATCCCTTATCAATTCCCATCCTCTATCGTCAGATACTTCATCAATTGTTTTATATCCGCGCGATTTTTTGTGAGAATAAGAAAACAAATTTAGTTCATCACACATCTCTAAAGTAAGGTACTTTCTGAGAAATGTGATGTCATTGTGGACTTCTCTTACAAGTTTACATTCTTCAAAGCCGTATTTTTTTTCTATATTTTTAAATAAACGATATCCCAAGTAATAAGGATTAATCTGCCCCAGCTGGGGTTTAATAACTTGATTATGAAGCTTCATAAAAGGAATATGATATTTGTCGGGTAGTTCCAACTCCTGCAAGATTTTTTCGTGCATAAGGACAGCCCACCCCTCATTCATAATCTTGGTCATAGCTTGGGGAATAAAATAAGAGGAGTTCTCTTCAATAATAGAAATAAGGTTGCGCTGCCAATCACTCAGGTTGCGACTATGCTCTGCAAGAAAAGCTAATAAGTTATAATCTTTTTCTAAAGGTATTTTTTCTAAGTCAAAATCCTTATATTGCCCGGTCTCATCTTCGTGCATATGCTGTGCATAGATCTGTTTCAGTTCTGTGTGCGATCGCCGTACGATCCCCGGGTACCGAGGTACTTGATATTTAATCGCATGGCAAGCATCTAAGATCACCTCGACTTCATCAATCCCTATGCTAGGGTCTTCTATTAGGGAGCGAATATATTTAGCTGCTGCCTTAAAACGGGGCAGGGCGCCTGCCGCATTAGTTTGTGCAAACATCCGATTATTCTTAAAAAAATCGGAATGACCCACGCAGTGTGCCATTGTGAGTATATGAATATACATTTGATTTTCTTTCATCAAATAGGAAATACTCGGATCAGTATTAATAATCATTTCGTATGGAAGCCCCGTCATTCCAGCATTATAAAGTGTATGAGTGCGTTCGTACGCTTTACCAAATGACCAATGACGGTAGTGACTCGGCAGACCAGTATAAGCCATGGCACTAATCATCTCATGATAGTCAATTATTTCATAATCGATATCATACCAATCTAGCCCATGTTTTGCACCTATGGCGCAAATCTTTTTATCCCAATGTTCTAATTCATCTACAGACCAGTCACTCATGATTTTACTCCAAATATTTTTTTAAACGCGCCCCAGATTTTATCGGGGTGTGTTAGGAGAACACGTTTGAACTTATGATCTTGAAGCTGTGTGAGAAGAGTCCACATAGAATCAGGTACATCTTCTCTCCAAGCTTCGAATGAGGGGCTGTGCCAGTCAATAAGGGTATCGCCGGCGTCTGGCTCTGGGGGTCTCTCGTTAATTTCTGCATAGACCACAAGTTGATTGATTTCTTTTAGCTCACGCAAAAAGGTCAGTGCGCGCTCATTGTCATCATGCCAATTGTCACCATCTCCACAATAAAAGGTATATACGTTCCAAGAATTTGGATGATACTGCTTTTTGATTAGATCTAGCTCTAATTCCAGGGCAGACGATACTAATGTACCTCCCACGCTGATTCTTTTAAAAAATTCATCTTCCGTTACTTGTTTTGCAGTGGTAGTATGAGAAATAAAAACGACTTCTATATTATCATAGCGATGTCGTAAAAATTGATACATTAGGAAAAAATAACTGCGCGCAATGTATTTCTTTTGTTGCGTCATAGAGCCCGAAACATCCATTAATAAAAAAACAACCGCAGATGTATTTTCTTTCGGCGTTGGTTTCATATGATGGTACTTCATATCATCCTGGTGGAACGGGAAGCGCTCTTCTGAGTCTGGATCATAGGTCCCAGACTTAATGGCTCTTTTCTTCCGTCGGATCTTTCTTTTTAGTGTTTCTTTTTTAGAGAGACGAGGTCGTATTCCTTCAAACCGATATCCCTTTCGCCTGGGTATGCTTTGTTCGAGATGCCTGAATCTTTTTTTCTCAAGATCTGGCAATTCAAGATCTTGAAAGAGGTACTCAGCCAGTTCCTCTAAAGTAATTTCGACTTCATATTTCTCTTCACCTTCTTTGTTGCCGGCACCTGTTTCACCTTCTTGGCTGGTTGTTCTTTTGGAGATTTTTTGTCCTCGTTTAATATGGTGATTACCGGCGGATCCTATTTCTTTTTGTTCATTGGTCCCATAGACGAAACGATACTCTTTCAATCCCTTTACAGGGATCCGAATTTTCTTTTTTCCATTTTGCCCAATAATACTTTCTTCTGCGACAACGTCCTTGATGCTTTCTTTGATAGCTTTTTCTATTTTTTTCTTATGGCGCGCACGATCTGCTGCCGATCGGTCTACCACAGATTTATGTTTACGAAATGTCGACATACGCTTTTCTCTCCTACACTATATACTCCGGAGAGCGGTAGATGGCTACTTACTATAAGAATAACAAGAACTCACCTTCTTTTTAATATGCAAAATAACAAACCAAAAATACTAGATATTGGGGACCTTGTCAAAAAGAAGATTGCGCCCGGGCGCGGGAGGCTAGCAATTGTTACAGAAATATCAATGGAGAACTATTATGAATTTAATCCATGGATACGGGTTGTATATGCCGATGATATCGGTGGTTTTGAGTGGATTCATCGCAAAGGATTACAAAAGTTAAGTAAATCCTCCAAATAGAATATAATAGGGCGGTAACTATGTATAAATATGGACAAAGACTTCTATAATGAGGCTTCAGCAACCAAGCTAGGGTGGAACCCCACATGGTTTGGTGAAAACCACTTTGATGAGCGCTTGGTAAAAGCAATCATGAGGTGGCAGCGTAAGTACAGCATCAAAGCTGACGGTTTGTGCGGTCCTGGCACCTATCGGCGCATTTGGACCCAAAGACAGGTCGAAATTTCGGACTATAAGCCCCAAGGGTGCGCCCTCGATGGCGGAGAACTCAAACATATCGTTCATAACGGACGTTTCTTACCCATTGACTGGGACAAAGTGGTGTTATGGGACGAGCCGGGTGGTCTTAAAATTCTACCGGGAAAATATTATGACAATTCGGGCAAGCCGGAGCGCACACCTCTAAGCTTTGTAAACCATTGGGACGTATGTCTCTCCGCTGAGTCTTGCGCGCGTGTATTAAATAAGAGAGGAATCTCCGTTCACTTCTGTTTAGACAACGATGGAACGATTTACCAGATTCTTGATAGTCAGCATGGTGCATGGCATTGTTCTAGACGTAATGGTAACCTCAACAGCGTTGGAATCGAGATATCTAATGCTTATTACCCCAAGTATCAAGAGTGGTACGTCAAAAATGGCTTTGGAAGGCGCCCAATCATTCATGATGCACGTGTACATGGGCGCCAATTACCTGATTTTACTGGCTTTTACCCAATTCAGCTCGAAGCGCTTAAGCAACTGTGGAAAGCGTACCATAAATGGCTCGATATGCCCCTAGAGTACCCTCAAACGGATGGCAAGTGGTGTCAAACGGAGCATACTCCCAGCATCAATGGCACTTTCCGCGGCTTTAACAACCATTACAACTATACGAAGGGTAAAATCGACTGTGCGGGGTTAAATGTACCCAAATTGCTTGAAGAAATCAAAAATGAGGTTTAAAAAGGTCAATATCGCCCAAAGTTGGCGCCAATTCCTTACAGAAGAGGAAAAAGAGCGCAAAATGATGACTCACAGGACGGCATCGCGTCAAAGTGTGAACTTAGTTGACTTTGATGCCAAGTCCGCGCGCGAAATTGCCCAAATGCTTGCAGATAAGCTCGGAGCAGAGCTTGGAGAGGAGCTAGCGCGCGGTTCAATGGGTATTGTATACGAAATACGCATGCAAGAGGGCGAAGGTCGTGACATGATCCTCAAAGTGACCCAATTTCCCCACGAAAAGAAGGGATATACCCTTACTAGGTGGAAAAAGCGCGGTTTGGAGCACAAAAACCCCGAATTAGCCTCGGTATTGCCCTATGTGGGGCGCATAGTGGACGTTATATACGACTTTAAGGAGGGATACCACCGCGGTAGCTCTATAAAGGTCTATGGTATACCCGTTGAGCGCCTTGTACCCCTTCCAAACCGCGTAAAAGAGCAATTATTCGGTCATGGAGGCGGATTTAAGAGTAAAGAGGCGGAAAAAGAGTGGTTAACGGCAATTTCGGACCCAAAAACACTAATTCCGGTATTAAGATCGAATTTTGGCGCAAAAAACGAGATGGATGTCGATCCAGAGCAGTATTACACTTATTTTGCCGATATCCCGCCAGACGAGGAAACTGGCGGTCTCGGAAGGTCCCGATTACAAGGTGGAGAGCAATTTGAGCAAATGGTGCTTGACTTGAAGCCTCCGGAGTCGTTTGAGGACTATTTGTTGCGCTGGATACCGCAAATCAAGCGAAGAGCTCTCCATTTCGCTGATAACACCCCCTCATCGTCTGGAATTTACCGTTCTCCCAAGCGAAAGCTCTCAGATCAAGCCGATCGGCTTCCTCGGCATTTAGAAGCCATGGTAAAGATCCCACAATACCCCCCAGAGGTTCTTCAGTACTTCGGGATCGAAGGTGCACACCCATCCGGCGAATCGGAGGACGTAGTGGACCAATTTTTCAACAAATTGCAAGCCTTGGGTCCCGAAGGGATTAAATTCTGGGATACTCACCGGGATAATGTTATGATGCGACCAGAAACCAACGAAATAGTGGTTTCAGACGTTGGGCTGTTCCATTCACCAAAGAAAGACGATTAAATGCTGTTAAAGCATGAAATTGCAACTAATTACTGACGGAGACTTACAATGCGGTACCGCAAAAACAAAAAACGCATCGACCCCCGCTACTTTTTAAATGAAACGGCTTTTCGATCAGAAGAGGGTGCAGAACTACCACGCAAAGCTTTATTACAGGCTATAGCGGTTGCGGTGAGTCGTGGAGATCTTAAAATAGCTTATGAGTTGTTGGCGTCAGTTAGTACCGAGGAAGCTTTAGCAATAATTGAACAGGGTATTGAAGATGTGCTCGGCATCACAATTCAAATTGAAGATGATGAGGATACAGATGAGGTGGAACGTGTAGATGAAGGAGCGCGCGAGGATGTTGATCAATTTGCCGATGTGGTAGATATCGTCCAAGGAGCCGGCGAACCCTTTATTGACGTAGGAAGACAACCAACCAAAGCCTTTAAGACTCCCCCTCTTCAATTCGACCCTGTGGGGATGCGCTCGGCGCGCAACTTTCAAGCGGAAACACCCGGAGAGAAGGTGGATCGAGCACTTAAACATAAAATTTCACAAGCTATATCTCCACAATCAAGGAGCCGTCGCCGTCGTGTTCGAACCGCAGCCGACAGATTGGGGAAATTGGGTGCTGCAGGCGCCGTTGCTGATTTGGCTCTCGCTGCCACAGATAGCGATGCTACAGGTGCCCAACGCGGAGCACGAGGGTCCGGAGCAGCAGGAGAATTAGCATATTTAAAGTCCCTCACTCCTAAAGGACAACAAGCCGTGAGAACTGCCGCAGGGCGACACGCTGCTGGTGCACTTTCGAAAGCTGCCCCAGGCGCCTTTGCTGCTCAGGCTGGTTATGAACTAGGCAAACAAGCTTCTCCCTACATCGCCAAAGGCGTCCCGGGATTATTTGGTCCCGGCGCCGCAGAACAGGCGGGTAAGGGTGTTACTGATATTGATTGGAGACCATCCGAGATTGGGAAGACACTTAAGTATATGTTGCAACCCGGGGAACAACAACGAGAAAGTCTAAATCTCCAACTTTCGACTCAGAGTCTAAAAGAGATCATCCAAGAAGAAGTATCGACTTTCCTCAAAGAAGGTTTTGCAGTTTCAAAGCAAGACTTGGTGAATGCGGGCTTACCGCTTGGGAATGTGCGCTCCGGACTTTATGATCGTGTCATTGTTAGGCTAGAGCGCGTCGGCGCCCGGCGTGGACTTCCAGCACTTCAATCAGCAATTAGGAATCTTGGTTCCTATGAATTAAACAATCCTGCTGCAGTCATTGCTGCATTGGAAAGGGAACTATAGAGTAATGAAGATTTCAAAAGCGAAACTACGACAGATTATCAAGGAAGAGTTAGGAACTCTGGGTGAAGAAGCAGAGGAAACAGCGCTTAATAGCCCACGCGAGGCTGGGCGCCAATGGGCTTATGACAATCTCGTTGAAGCCGTTAAAGCAGCGTTAGGTGCCGGACTTCAGGGTCAGGTAATCCGCGACGTTGTCGACGATGAGCTATCAGCTGAAGAGCCCAACTGGTCAGGCAACGAAAACCCGATGCGCGAACAATAAAATGAAGATTTCAAAAACAAAACTACGACAGATTATCAAGGAAGAACTTGAAGTTATATTGACTGATGATGAAGCTGTCGAGCTGTTTGGAGAGTATATGTCTGAGAACCTGAGAGAGGCGCAGAAGGCTTCCAAGAGCGTGGGAGACCCACCGTATAGGGAGAGAGGTTCAACCGAGTCACAGGCGCAGCAGATGGCTGCTGGAGCGGCTTTATCAGCCCGCAGAGGCGAGACTCCGGCAAGCAAACTGAAAGGAGCCTCCCGGGACCTGTATAATGGAGAGATCTCAACCAAAGACTTAAGGAATCTAGCCAAATTGGGTCAAAAGGTCAAAGGACACAAGTCAAAAGAACCAAAACACCGCAAGAGCCTGCCAGGGCATGCGACACCAGCCAAGGATTAATATTATGAAGTTAACAAAAACCAAATTGAAGCAACTAATCGTTGAAGAAATTACAGGAACTCGACAAGGACCGTTTTACGATGCGAAAAGAATCATCTTTAACTTGGTCGATCGGATACGGCATGAAGACAGAATGGGGCGCCCTGTGGTAATCGCTAGCGCCGCTGGCGAGGATGTTGATATTTTGGCAGAATTAACTTTAGCATTGCAGGCGTTAAGCATGCATGGCGAAGAAATGAGGAGAGATAGCGATGAAACTTACTAAACACCGATTGAAAGAAATAATCAGCGAGGAGCTGGATTCTTTAGAAGAAGCGACCAATTCTTTCGATCTTTTTGATCGTTCTGGGGAAGATCAGACCACCGACTTGGATACATTGATTGATGAAGTAGCTATATCCATAGGAGAAGCCGGTAATCAACTAGCGGCTGCTTTAGAGACGCTGGGTGCTATCACACGTGAACCTCACAAGAGGGGCGAGTTCGTTGCTCTGCAAACGCGAGTTAAAATGGCTCAATTGTCCATCGAGGACGTAATGGAGAAGTTCGTCAGGTCCAAAGAAAACTTTGATCAGTTTAGAAAGGAGGAATAACATATGAAACAACTAGCATTAGATACATGGGTTTTAGCAAAGCAGCTTTTGTTGCTTAAGGGCTCGCGAGAAGTTTATGTGCTGCTGGCGCTTAAGGGCACAGGAGCATTTGTTGCCGGCTTAATCGTCGGATCGCTTCTTTAGGGCAAAAATATGAAAATTAACAAAAACCACTTATTGAAGATTATCAAAGAAGAACTATTTTATCGTGACTTTTACAGTGACAGCGCACTGCTGTCTGAACAACCACAAAATATTATCAGTCCTAGGGTTCAGGGGATCACAAGACAAATTGAAAAATTAGAGGCTGAGGAGCAATTGCAACTTTTTGATATCTTACGCCCGATGATGCCCCCTCCGGGCTAAAATGAAGATGTTTAACTAATTGGAATCTATTTATAATATGAAGCAAAAATCTCATCAGAAAAAGCGAATCACGGAGATGCTCAACAAGTACCGCGCGGATCACCTTAATCACATTCAAGAAGGATGCGGCAATGATGATGGTCAGGCAAAAGCAAAAGCAGCGCTACTGGGTGGCGACATCGGTGCAGAGATAGGCGCGACACCCAAAGACTCGCCCGTTGCTGAAGATAGACCGCTAGATCGCATTACAAAAATGCTTGATAAATACCGTACGCTACCTTTGCATGAGATCTCTCAGTCCACTCCAGCAGATGTGCGTCAAGGTGAACAAGCAAATGCGGCTAGCCTTGAGCTATCTCGGACAGATGCGATGAATGCAGCCTCAAGCGGTCAGGGAGACCCCCAGGCGGCTCTACAAGCCACCCAGAAGGCTCAGCAGGTCGCCATGGCTTCCAGGACCCTTAACAATCCCACACCGACGCCTGTGCGCGGCTCTAGCGCCTATGGTGCTGAAGAAACGGTGGGCGATCCGGGCGCCGGAACGGCGAGAAGGGAAGATCGTCAATCTAAGCTAGAAGAACTCAATCGTTGGACTGAATTGGCTGGTGTTCCGGCTGTAGGCAGGTTACCTTCCCTGTTAATGGAGGAGTATGGTACGCGTACGCCTCAAGAAGTTTTCGATGAAATCAAATATACAGAATCGGCGGAATTTGCCCGGATGATGGATGGAATCACCGAACAGGAAACAGGCTTTCAGCCTCGGCTCGATAATTACGAGGGTCCGATTCTATATAGACGTAATAGGAATGGTACGCTGACATCACTGACGCAAAAGAAGGGCGAGCCCGACGCAACATTTAGGAAACGTATAGCCGACTTGAGAGCCTCAGATAAGTATGTGTCTAATAAAACCGTTGGGAAAAATACCAAAGCCGGGAAAACTAGCAAAGCCGGCTCCTATGAAGATCATATTGCGGGAGGTTCCTCTCAAATTATGACGTTTAACTGGGATAAGTGGGCGCGGAGAGCAGAACAACAGTATGAATTGCCAGAAGGGTCACTTGGACATTATAATAACAGCGATTACACCCCATCCAAAGCACCCGCGATATTCCAATATTTAGTTGCGCGCCCAGAAATGGAAGATTACTGGAACGAGTCTTTGGAGTGGGGAGAAGAATCTCCTTTCTCCCCCACAGGAAATGTTGCAGCCGGCTGGTATGGCGGATTTGGCAAGGTTCGTGGAGCCGCGGCTTATCGGCGAAAATTAATCGCTTTAGAAAAGCGTGCTGCAGCTGGAGAAGAACTTAACAAAAACCAACTAAACGCCATTAACGGAGTAAAAACTAGATTAGATACGGTCAACCCCGAGGACCTCGTGATTATTGAGCGTGATGGAATTCCCACTCAAACCGAATATTCGCAACACAAAAGAGTTCACGCAACGGGAAGGCTCAAAAACACCCAATCTTCCGGAGGTAAAATTGGCACATATGCAGCAAACGTCGAGAACCGAGCAAAAAGAATTAAAGATTACGGTACAACCGGTAGCACAGTTCGAATGGCAATCACCAATAAGAATGGTACCAGCGCCAAAGACGATAAAGAGGAGTACAGAGGACTCAGGGATCATTGGAAGACCAAGGAAGACACCGGGAATCGTAGGATGGTGGCAGCTTTAGAAGATCAGCCCAAATTCCAAACCAGAAAAGAGATAGCGGTTGCAGCGCAGGGCGGTGAAGAAGCTCGATTGAAGAATGCAATTGCCAATCAAGAATATCCTGGCGAATCTCCTGAATTTGCGGACAAAGTTTGGGCAAATTACCAAAAGAATCTAGCGGATGCTGACGCCGAAGCTGCAGCTATTGCAAGCGCTGGGGATGATGATGATGCCGAGCAATTCGGTGACGACGACGACTCCGTGGGAGACGATGACGACTTCGGTGACGACGACGATGGCGCCAGTGACGATGCAATACGCCTAGCCGCACCCGATCGTAAAGATCTTGAAATCCCGGCTGCGCGCACAGTACAGGCACCTCGACGAAAGCAAACAGCTGATGAATTCTTTGCTGGTTCTCAATATCAAACTAAGGGAGACCAGCGCCGCTTCAGGAAAGTGGCTAAAAATATGAACCCGGATGATCCGGGGCAGCACCCTCGATGGGGTCAAACCTATACGAGTGACGCCGGCGACCAATATGCCTATGGTTATAAAGAGCCGATAGCATTTGCCGGCGGAGACATGGATTTAGACCACCCCTATTATGAAGAAATTGTCGGTCAGGGTGATTACGACGTTGTCGAACCAACGCTGGGATCCAGCCGACCAGAAGTTGCAGTTAGCAGTGTCGACACCCCAGGCGACGTCCCCACTTCGCCGCCAGACCTAACGCAAAAACAGTATGTGCGGGGCGCGCATCGCGCCGCTCAGGCAGATCCGGAGTTTAAAGGTCCAAGAACGCCATGGGTACCCCCCAAAAAAGCAAAACAATATCGCCAAGATTATGCGAGTAAGTACACGCCCGAATTGGGTCCCGAAGAACCCCCGAAGAGACCCCCAGCACCCCAGCTTCAGGAATCATTAATGATCAATCGCTGGGCTAAACTAGCCGGCTTATTAAAGGATTAAAACCTGATGAAATTAGCTACCTCACACGCACAGTTAATTGAAATGATTCGCGAAGAATTAGCTTTGGAGCAGAAACAACTTTATCGGATTCCAGGATCTGAGAATGTCCGCGACGACGATGGTACCCGCTACAGACCATCTTCGGAGGAGTACGGGAAAGCCTATTTTGGAGGGACTATCGAATCCGAAGACGACGCTACGGAGCGATGGGACACAAACATAGAGGCGAACAAGTCACCAGCCGAGCGAGTTGCAACAGCAGCAGCCGATAAGTTAGAGACGGCGCCCGGCGTGGCGATAGCCGCGGGCGGAGTAGGCACTGCCGCCGCCGGAAAGGGATTGGAAATGGCTAAAGGCGCCGGCGCGCGGCACATAGCTCACCGCGGTACCGATGCTGTAACAAAAGCTGCAGCAAAAGCACAAGCTGCCCGCGATGCTCTACCCAAGACCTTCAAACCGGGGGCGCAAGGCGCGCGCCAATTAAGCCCGTACAAGGCAGCAGCTACCGAACTTGCGAACACTAAAGGTGCCGCTGAGGATATCGCGAGATTGAGAGGGGCTCAGATCGACGATATCGAAATACCAGAAAAGAAGGTGAAGGGGATCGGACGGGATGCATACACGAAGAAGGGTCTTCGTTCTAGAATAGCCGATCTTGATGATGTGATCAAAAAAGACCAGAAAATAATAGATGTAGCTAAAGAACTTGGAGACGATGCCCCTAGGAAGACGAAAAAAGCAGCGGAAAAGGCAGCTAAGAGGACTGTTCGTAATAGGGGCGCCCAAGTCGCTTTGCGTCAGGGTGACAACCCTCTGTTAAGAAAAGCCCTTATGAGGCTAGCCCAGTCTGGCGGTGCTGCGGCAGTGGGGGCTGGTTTGCAAGCGCTAGGCGCTGGGATTACCGCGGCAGAGGTCACCGATATTGTCCTCGGTGACAACATGCTAGACGTTCTTCCAACCTGGAAGGGCGGTAAAAACATTTCATGGACAGATGCTGTTAATGCAGAAAACTGGAAGGGTTTAGATCCCAGTTCTGTACGCAACAGAGACCGGCGATCTAAGAAACAAGCCACGAATCCCAAAAAAGGATATAATAAATACTACGACCCCGAGGGAAAAGGGATTGATAAATATGGTCGCGTAAAAGAAGGAACTAACAAAATGAATAATTTAGACAGAATAATTGAGGAACTAATCACCGAAGAAATCGAAGAACACTACAATGAGACCAACGAACTCGGTCGCTGGTCGGAACTTGCTGGTTTGAGCGAGACATCAGGAATGGCTGCTGGTTCGGTTGGCGGTGCTGCTGGAGGTTCGTCTCCCTCTTTCTGGGGCGCCTTTGGTCCGGACCGAGATAACGAAGACGATGAATTAGAAGAAGCTCAGGACAATTCTTTTTCTGAAGCCGGCAAAGAAATTGAAAAGAAGGGCACCGAAGGAGTATTTACCGCAAAGGCAAAGAAAGCCGGGATGGGAGTCCAGGCATATGCCGACAAGGTTTTACAAAAGGACAGCAACGCCAGCACCAAGACCAAACGACAGGCATCGTTTGCCAAAGGCGCCGCAACCGTGGCGAGGGAAAATAAATAAGATGAAAAGTATCAAATTAATTAAGAAACTCGTTGAAAACGAACTCAAAGAACTCCTAGGTCCAGATGGAGGCATTATGTCGCCGAATATGACTAAGTTTGTTCCCCATCGCCAGCCAGGGACCGACACTCCAAAGGATAGCGCTAGCGATAATGATGAAGCCACCAAACTATATCGTCTTGCCCTGAAAGCACGTGAAGCCACAGAGACTCTTATAGTGGAGTTAGACGACCCGATCTATGATGATGCCTACGAAAGCGCTTACAAAGCAACCATGTGCCTCAGAAAGACTCTTAACGACCTTAAGGCGCAAGGTGCCGCTCCGGAACCCGATGAGGAGGTGGTCGCGCCAGCAGTAGAAGATCAGCCTTATGGGGTAATGGGTGTGCTTTCGCCGACTTATAGTGGGTTCGCCGAGGAGTAAAAATAATCATAACTATTAATTCTTATGCGTTTCTAGTCTATAGTTAGTATTGAGAGGAACACAACATGGAGGGTAATCCGATTACTGAAATCCACAAGAATTTTTTGAATGTGTTTTTAAAAAATCCCCAGCCGGGCGATTCAGTGAGGGATTCTATTGCCACCGCTCTCGGGCTCCCAGAAAAAGTGGGAATTGTTCTAGAA
>TARA_R110000824_G_scaffold73142_2_pt1 | contig 14826 bp, 15 predicted proteins | sample TARA_R110000824 | Tara Oceans TARA_R110000824 (sample SAMEA4397747) | marine metagenome | biome: Polar Biome; feature: [MES] marine water layer (ENVO:01000295) within the mesopelagic zone...; material: water (ENVO:00002006), including particulate matter (ENVO:01000060) such as...... | reverse complement strand
AGATGTTCTAAATCAAGAATATCTCCAACATGACTTTCTACATCTGGGTAGTTTTGGGTTAGTTCAGCTATATTATTTTCATTTCTGCTTATATTATAAAATTTGTATTTATTATAATATTTTTTTATAAAAGATGTACCTACAGTTCCACTTCCACCAGTTATTAATATTTTCTTTTTAACTTTCATATTATTTCTTGTATTGTATTAAACTGGATTCCTTGAGATTGTAGATGACTTAAAGATAATCTTAGTTGTTTATAATTAGATTCATTCCATACATTATCATTCCACTCACCCGCTATATGAGATTGGAACATAATTTTTCCGTTATGGGTAGAGATATCAGTCTCATGAATACCATCATGACCAAATACCATTTTACAATCCCATTTAAGATTATGGTTATGTTCATAATGTACTGCTGAATATTTAAATTGAGGTCCTAATATTTTTACTGCTTCAGGATGAGCTAACCATCCTGGGTTTCTCCATCCTATGGGTTTGTGGTTAACAGCATCCCATTCTTTCATTATTTGGTTAATTCTAGATTTTGCTTTATCTTCAGTATCTAATTCAAAAAATTCACATTCTCCTATATCTGTTCTTTCACACATATGATAATGACCATGAGCAGCCAATTCAAAATATTTTTTTAATTTTAACCAATTAATCCAATCCTTATATTGTGATATAGGAAATTTTTTATGATAATTTGAGGGGATAAATAAAGTAAATTTAGCACCAAACTCTTTATTAAGTTCATCTAAATAATACATACATTCATCTCCTTCAATACCCCAACCTAATTCTGGGTGTATGTCATCTATAGCTATTGTAAGATTTATATCTCTTGACATATTATACCTTCATAATTAGTTAATGTTCTTTCAACAGATCCATCAAAACTATATCCTGGGGAGTGGCCTATATAGCCTAAAAGTTCTAAAGTCTTATTGTTAATAAAATGATCAACTGCTCTTTTAACAGTATTTTCATATTTATTAACACCATAATCATCAAATATTAATATTTTTTTTTCTAAAATATTAGGTTTAACTTTAAGACTATTAATTATATCATAATATACTCCTTCATAACTGTGATCAGCATCTATAAAAAAGACATCTCCTTTTTTAATTTCCCATTCTGATCTATATAAATCAAAATTATAATAGGTTATATTATTAAGATCCTTATTGAATTTTTTTGCGTATATAGATTCATTATTATTTACAGTATGAACTTGATTAAATAAATAGCTTAATATATGGGTACTATGTCCATTACTAGTACCTAGTTCAATCACATCCATTTCTTTAAATGTAGGATCTTGACAGAAATTCCAAATATCTTTTTTAAATTTATGTGATGTTGTTGCTAACCATTGATTTTTATCAGGTATGTTTTCTAATAAATTTTCTATCATAACTCATATTGTTTTTTTAATAATTTTATATCATTATTAACCATTCGTCTTACCATTTCTTGAATACTTGTTTTAGGTTTCCATCCTAATACTTTATGAGCTTTAGATGAATCTCCTATTAACATATCTACTTCAGCAGGTCTCATATATTTTTTATCTTGAAGTATATACTTTTCCCAATTATTAATACCCACAACTTCAAAAGCCATATCTAAAAAATCTCTAATTGAATACTTTAAACCTGTTGATATTACATAGTCTTCAGGCTTATCTTGTTGTAGCATTAACCACATAGCTTCTACATAATCTGGGGCGTAACCCCAATCCCTCTCAGCGTCAAGATTTCCTAATGATAAAGTATCTTCTATACCTAAATATATTCTTGCCACTCCATCTGTAATTTTTCGAGTTACAAATTCAATTCCACGTCTTTCTGATTCATGATTAAATAAAATTCCATTTACATTAAACATATTATATGATTCTCTGTAATTTTTAGTTATCCAATGACCATATAATTTGGCTACACCATATGGACTTCTTGGATAAAATGGTGTTTTTTCTGTTTGGGGAGTTTCTTGTACCTTACCAAACATTTCACTAGAACAAGCTTGATAGAATTTGATAGGTTTTTTATATTCTCGAATTGCTTCTAACATACGTAATACACCTATACCAGTAACATCTGAGGTTTGTTCAGGCATTTCAAATGAGGCTTTTACGAAAGATTGAGCTGCTAAATTGTATACTTCATCAGGTTTTGAAATTTCCAAGGCTCTTACTAATGAATTTTGATCTGTTAAATCACCTGATATGAATTGGATTTGATGTTCTATATTGTAGAGATTTTCTCTATGTCTACCAGATGACCGCCTTTCTAACCCATATACATTATATCCTTTTTCAATTAATAATTCAGCTAGATGGGACCCATCCATACCATTAATTCCTGTTATTAATGCTGTTTTCATATTTTTTTTATTTTGATGTATTATAATATAATAAAGATTCTTATAAACTCCTAATTTTCTTTTTTAAATCCCCATACTCATAAAATTTTCCTTTTCCACTATGAAGTATTTGAATATTAGCTTGTGAAAGTTCTTTAAATATTTGGAATGGGTTTCCTTTTGAATCATTAAATGAAAATTCATTATTTTCACCCTTCACATACATTCGTTTATTAGGGTGACGTCTAGCATGCACTTTTAATAAATTTTTACAAATATATTGTTTCACATTTCCTTTATGGAGTTGGTTATAACTTATATCTAACCCTTCATCATCATTGTATAACATTGCTAAGGGTATATTAACTCCACTTTTGATTAACTCAGATGATATAACTAAAAATGAACCATCTATTTTAGTATATGGAATTTGAATAAAATCAAAATTTTCAATTTCATCATTAATTTTATTCATTTCTTCAATAGACATTTTAGATTTTGCTTGGTTAGGATTTAAATGTCCCTCCCCATTATCTATAAAGGTATAATTAAGATATTTAGGATGAACTGTTGGGTCCCAACTTTCATCCCACATCTTCCTATCAGTAAATGACATAATATATTTATAATCTTCTATAGAGTCAGTATACTGAGCTAAAGCATCAATTGCTACTAATCCTTCTTTTGGGATTAAACTATCTGTTTCTCCCCATATTATATAATCAACATTTTTACAATAATTATAATTTAAATTACGTCTATAGTCTGTGTGGAAATATATACCATCTTCCATTACTTTGATGTGTGATTTTAAATTAGAAATACCTTTTCTATTTAGTTTTTCCAACCCATCTTTAAAACAATTAATTATATAATTAGATTTACCACTATCAATTTGTTCTAAATTTTCTTGCATATTTAAGCAAAGATCAATATGGACATTTTCCTTATTATCAATAGTTTGGATCATATTGCATATACCATCTATAAATTCTTTATAGATTTCAATTTCATAGAACATAACATGTGTCCCAATTACGTACTTTTTAGTTAACTTCATTTTTTATTAATCTTATTATTTTATTAGAGGCCTCTACACAATTACCAACTTTCCCACTAAATAATACAAAAGTATTATTATGTTGGGTTACAATTGTTGGTCTTTCATCAGTTTTGTCTTTATTTGGTAAGACTGTTCTTATAGTATACATTGAGCCTATATATTTAGCTTGTTCTATATCAGGAAAGAATTTTTTAGATGATTCAATAAATCTATTAACATTGGTATATTTAGGATTCTTTATTAATCCCTTATTTAAATATTCTTTATAAACTCTAGGTATTTCAGGTTTTTTACCAACATTTCTAACATGAATAGCATGTACCACATTACCCCCTAAATGAAATTCAGTATCAGCTAAAGGATCAAAACACATAAAGGGACCATCCATAATTACTATACTTTTATTTTTATAATTTTTAGGAAGTTTAAATAGAGGTTTTTCACATAACTCAAATTGATAATCTTGTTTTTTGTCTGTTAATTCATTAAGAGAGGCATAGGTTGAATATACCTTATATTTATATTTTTCTAGATTGGATTTAATATTTATTCTTTTATTTAAAATTAGATTAATTCCATTTCCTTTTATTCTATTAAGACATATTTTTTTAAGGGAAGATGGGTCATATAATTTTTCATTTACTTTTAAAGTAAGATCACAATTAGGTAAAGTGTCTACAATATCCCATTCTAAACCTGCTTTATCTAGGGATTTTAAATATTGTTTTGGGGTTATCAAACTATCTTCCTTAGCTATAGCATAAAAATGTTCTATATCTCCATTAATAATAGATTGATTGTAGTATTTTATAAAAGATTGTTCATTATTTTTACAAGATTCAATTGTATCTAAACTACGGGGATAATGATATCCTCTATGTATTCTATATTGATTTATTCCTGAGGCTGCTTTCATTATATCATCTTCTGATTCATATATATCAACTTCAAACCCGATTGTTTTTAGTTTTATGGCTGCTGTTATTCCATATATTCCAGCTCCTATTACAGCACATTTACCATATATATTCTTTTTTACAAATTCACTTATAAATGTAGCAAATAAGCTTCTTTGGTTATTTAAACTAAAATCAACTTTTCCAAATAATACACATTTTAACATTTTTTCTAATGCATCTCCATTATATTGAGGTTCTATGTTATGAATTTTTGGTTTAAACCAATTAAAGTCATACTCAAATAAATATTTTTTACCATCAAAATCTAACTCAAATAACTTATGGCTATTATCATTTTTAATTATTTTTATTTCTAAAGATATATTAGTTGATAGAGATGGGTCAAACATCAAATAGAAGTGATGGTAGGCCATTCTATCTATTATGTTTGTTGAAGGACCCCCCCATTTTTTATATATAAAATGATTGGTAGGTTTTATATTTTCATATATTAAAACATCATCTATATAAAAATAAACATCATTTTTTTTAGATAATTCAATAAGTTCTTTTAATGAATCAAAACATAAGGTACCTGGTTTTTCGCAGAAAACATTAATATTATTTTCTAAAAAGTATTTTGCTTGTTCATAATGAAATTCATTAGGGGAAGCAATTATAACCCAATCAACTGATTCTTGTTCCCACCATCTATCTTGAGATCCACACACCCAATTAAGGGTGGTATTAGGTATTAATTTGATTTTTGATAAAATTTTATTACCAAAATTTCCTTTTCCTATCTGACCTATCTTAATCATAAAGATATTTATATGTTTTTTCCATCCAATAAGGTACAGTCTGTTCTTTATTAGGTAACCCATTAAAATGCATTACATAACCCATTTTAGTATGAAGCATATCTTCTCCTATTATTTCTTTTTTTGGCATGCAAGTCATATTAAATTTATAATGTAACATTGTACGTTCTATATTATGTTTATGTAACATAAAATTTAATATAGTTTGGTCAGCACCAATACCATATGTATCCTTTGTATTATTTATTAATTCAGAGTTGTCAAAGTATAATTTTCTCATTTCCTCAAAAAATGGTTTGTGTTTTTTGTTTACAATTTGTAACCCACTGTTCCCATATTCCCAAAAAGGAAACCATTCTTCTTTGAATAGTAATCGCTGATAATGTTCCATACCTCTTAATATCCAATCATATGAACCATCATCATGGATTAATGTATATTTCCCATTAGTCAATTCAAACATATTAGGGCAATCTGGGTGGGCTATAGTGTCAGCATCTACCATTAATACATTATCATATTCTATGTTATTGGCTTCTAACATCTCAAATAAAAAATAACGCTGGAGTATTACACTCATATGGGTGGGGTCTAATACAGGTTCATCCATAATGAATAGTTCAGCATTATGTTTTTTACAAAAATGTTTCCATGATTTTATGCTAAATTCATATTCTGGGGGGAGATGACCATTTTTAGGTATAGCCACCATAAAGACTATATTTTTATTAATTGGGGGAGATTTGATCATAATTGGTCTTTTATAATATCATAGGTTTGTTTCATAATAGCAGGACGTTGATTTTTAGGAATACCATTAAATATAGCAATATAACCATATTTTATAAAAAAGGGTGTTTTATCCTCAAACTCAGTATCATCCATCTGCCAATTATGATGGAATAATTCTTTTCTATGCATATGGGTTAATTTAAAAGCTATAGGTAAGGTTCTATTAACATCTATTTTTTTTATTTGTAACCAATAATTAAAGGGAGTTTGTTCTGTTCCTTTTTTTACTATGTTATCTTGTAAATCTACAAAGGTATCTACATTGTTATAGTATAATTCTTTAAAGGAGGTGAAGAATGATTTATGAGACTCATTAAAAATGATGAAGCCTGAGTTGATGTAATTATCTTGATTAAAATTATAGTTATTAAAAAATGATTTATATCCTTGAATACTATCATATATCCATCTCATATTATCTGTATCACACCAACCAGTAAATTTGTGGTTGGTTAATTCAAAAAAATTAGGACATTGAGGCATTGCCATTAATGTTGAGTCTACCAAACATATTTGATCATATTTAATACCCTTACGCTCTAATTCATCAAATATGAATATTGCTTTCTGCCAATTAGGTCTAAATTTTAATAAGTCTGATTCAATAGGAGTATCAAATTCTATAAAGTGGCAATTATGTTTTTTACAAAAGGATTTCCATGTATTTTTTGAGTATTCAAAATATTCAAAATTACCATATTTTTCAGCATTACGTTGATCTTTAATGCCGACCCAATATATAACATTTTTCTTTTCCATATATTATAATATAACAAATATTTATTACTTCTCCTAATTTAATTTGAATTAGTTGTCATAAATTTATCATTTTTATCCATTCTAATTACTTGGATGTTATTGATTATTTCTTTTTCAAAGTTCCAGGCTAAAATAACAAATAAAATTTTCTCTTCTTTAGTATTTCGTAGGGACTCAAAAGGATATATTTTTGTACCACATACTTTATTATACCACTTAGCTGGTGTAGTATCAATTATCATATCCATTTTTGTTTTTGTTAGATTTAGGAATGTTATCCCTTTTGCAGCAGCTCCACATCCTACTATATAGTATCCTTCTGCCCTGTATCCTTCAATAATTTTTTTAGTATTAAATGCTTTTTCTGTTATCTTATCTACCCATGTTGTATATGTACTTGATTTATATAACCCAAACTCTCTTTCTTGGTTGATCTTAGAAGTAACAGCATTTATTTCTGGTTGTATTTTTATTACAAAGATATATGATGTACCATGCATTTTATTAGTAAATACATCTACAAGTGATAATCCAGCTCTTTCAACTAATCGTTTCATTGATGTAGTGTTAAAGTAACTAATATGTTCATGATATATAGTATCAAATTCTGCATTTGTAATCATATTAGCTTGAGATGTAGCTATAAATAGATATGAGTCATTATGCATAATCTTTTTACAACCCTTAAGAAATGTTAAGGGGTTTGGAACGTGAGCTACTACATTCTGTGCTATTAATATATCATAAGGTTCTCGTTTGTCAATATCTGATGTTGGAAACATTTCACATACTACATCATGTCCTTTTGTTGTTGATATATCTAATAAATTATTTGCTGGGTCAACTCCATATGTTTTAAGTCCTAATTTAGAAAATGAATCTAATTGTGTACCATCATTACATGCAATATCCATTACAGATTTTGCGTTTGAGTTATAACGTAATGCTGTTTCAGCAAATATATCACAATTGTCTACCCATCCCTGAGAGGTTCCAGAGAAGTATGGGTAATTAGAAAATAATATATCTGGATCTACTGATTCATCTAATTGTAAATGGAAACAAGTATTACAAGAATTTAGTTTTAAAGGATATTTTTCTTTAATGTTATAGTTGTTTGCTAAGGGCATATCCCCCCATTCTAAAATGGTAGATATATTTGAACCACAGCATAAGCATTTAGTTAATTTCATAGTATTTATTTATATTTAATGAATGGTCTCGACTTAAGGTCTTAGATGGTTGAACATTTTTATTTCGTTTTATCGCATAATCATGCATAGATTTTTTATCTGTTCCTATATTAATAACCCCAATTTTAGAAGATAAAGTTGCTTTTACAATCATAGGTGCTATAATATCAACATAATCTTTTGAGGTGTATTGATTAGTAAAAGCATGAGTATATGGAAATTTACCAGAACCAAAACTAGTACGTACAATAAGATGATTTTTAACACATTTAACAGAACATTCACCTCCTAATTTAGTCCAGGCATATAAATTTACAGGATTAATATCATCTGATTCTAGATATGATCCTTTATCTCCACTATAGATATAATCAGTTGAGATATAAACTAAACGTATATTATACTTGTTGCATTGTGCAGCAATATTAGCAGAACCAATAATATTTGTATGAAGTGCTTGTTTAGAGGATTTTTCTATTTCAACATTGTTAATTACAGCTGCTGTATTGATTATTATATCTGGTTTGATATTTTCTATACATTTTCTTACGGCATCATAATTACATATATCTACATCTTGACTAGATGGAGTAATAATTTCATTCTTAATAAATATACGTTGTAGTTCTGTTCCTAGGGTACCAGAACCTCCAAAGATAACTATTTTCATACCCATAAATCTTTATTAGTAGGACTCAGTTTTGGTTTTAAGTATTGTGAAACACCTTTAGTGCTATTTCTAAATAAACATATCCACATTCCTACATTACCACTATTTAATATAACTCTATCACATTTACTAAGTATTTGCATTATTGCTAAAAATACTTGAGCATGGTGTACTTTTTCACCTTGAGGAAAATAAAACTGGACAGCTCTATGATTTGAGGAAACTTTTCTACTTTCTTGAAAATGGATTAAATTTGGAAATTCTATTTTAGAGGCATCAATAAATTCTTGTTCATCACTTTGAACTAGTAATTTATGATTTGGATATTTATGTTGTATAATTTTTATTTTATCAAACATTTCTTGATAAGATGGTATGTTTACTTCTCTTTTTTTATCTGTCCCTCTATAACAAACGGCAATTGTTTTATTAGTATCTATATGATATTTATTAACTAATTCTTTTTCTATAGTTTTTACTTCCTTTGATGGAGTGTAGTATTTCTTTATAAAAAAACTAACATCATTAAAATTGATTTTTGAATAGCTACTAAACTGATCTTCTATAATATCTTTACTAAAATCTATATAAGTAGTATATTCTTTATCTAATATATCTGATGGAGTAAAGAATTTAAGAGATATATCTTCTTCTTTATCTTTATACATTCCCCATTGTTTAGATGAATCAACAATTGGTAATTTTTTATATTCATTATACCAGTTAATTATTTTTCGTAATCGAATTGAACAGCAACTATAGAATCCTGAGTTGTGGAGAATTATTAGTTTACCATTATCATCTGTAAAGGCTAAATTAGGTTGGTAGGGTAAATGTCTATCCATTAGTATTTTATTAATATATTACATATTCTATCAATATCACCAATTGATAACTTATCATGATTTGGGACATATATTCCATTACAATCAATTATATGACAATTTTTTAATATTTGCCTCCCATAACGTTTAATATAAAAGGGTTGTTGACCCATAGAACCTGCTATTAACGGACGACATACAATATTATTCTTTTCCAATTCAGATATTAATCTATTTCTTGTAGTAGTATCTTTTAATATTACAGGTATTGCAAAGCTTGATGTTGAGGTATCATCTAATATCTTAGGGAACCATATCTTATCTTTTAATCGAGATTGGAAGTATTCAAAGTTTTTACGTCTAGCCTCTATCATAGAATCTACTTTGGATAATTGATTAATACCAATAAATGCTTGGAGGTCTGTGCTTCGTAAATTAAATCCAGGCTCATAAAATGTATATAGTGATGAGAATTCATCTACATTCCATTTATTACGCAATTCAACTTGTTTATCATTTGGTAAATCCCTATCCCAACCATGACTTCTTAATTGCAGCAACTTATGATATATCTGTTCATTATTAGTACTAACAACACCCCCTTCAATAGTAGACATTGTATGACCAAAATATGTTGAGAATGAAGACATTAATCCAAAGTTTCCTAATTTAACACCTTTATATGTTGTACCCTGAGATTCGCAATTATCTTCAAGTAATATCACATCATATTTATCACATAACTGAGTTATTTTTCCCATATCTGGAGAGAGACCTAGTACAGATACTAATAGTAGGGCACTAGGAGAGGATTTTATAAATATTTCTTCCAGATGTTCTAAATCAACAGATAGATTTGTTAAATTACAGTCAACTAATATTGGCTCCATATTAAGCTGCATTACAGGTGATAGATCTGTGGCCCAACATAATGAGGGAACACATATTTTATTATTCTTTAAAGTATTGGATGTCTGTAGAGCATATAACATTAATAAGTTTGCTGAGGATCCTGAGTTTACAAATACTGAATATTTACACCCTAACCAATTTGACCATTTAGATTCAAATTCTTTGGTTAAAGGACCTTTAGTTAATTTAGGGTAAGTTTTTAACCAATCAATTAATTTATCAATATCCCCATTATCAATTGTGTCTTTTACTAAGTCTATTTTTTTCATCTTCTAGTGGTATCATAATTTTTAATAAACCAATCAATTGTTTCGTTAATTCCATCTACTATAGATTTGAATTTAAAATCACTCACATCTGAGCTGGCAGGTTTTCGGAATTGACCTCTTGGTTTTGTTGGATCAAATACAATTTTATTAGGTGGGATTTCAAATTTATCTGTTATAATTTTAGATATTTCTAGAATTGATACTTCTTGTTCATTTACCATCATACAATGTTCTTCTTGATTCCAAGTATCGATTGATTGTATAATTAAAGCAGCTAAATCCTCAGAATGGACAAATTGTCTTAAGGGAGAACCATCTCCCCATATATCAAAAACTGTATTATTCTTTTTTGCTAAATATGCTCTGTGAATCATACCTGGAATTAAATGAGAACTTTCTAAATTAAAATTATCATGAGGGCCATATAAATTAGTAGCTACAATTGAGAACCAATTATTTTTAGTCATATCTCTGAAGATTTTTGTTTCATATCCAGATAATCTTTTAGCATAAGCATACCCGTAATTTGATGGGTGAGGCATCCCTTTATCAATTTGATCAGGAGTTAAAGGATATATAACATTTTTATCTGGGAATATGCATGTAGATAATACATTAATAAAATTCTTTATATCTAACTCATAAGCTGATTTTAATACATTATTACTTATATAATAATTTTCTTTAAAGAATAACTCATTATTCTCCATATTAGCTTTAACTCCGCCAACACGTGCCGCGGCATGAATAATAGTATCAACACCCTCATTTTCAACTTTGTCTTTTATGTAGGCAAGAGTCTTTTTGAAATCTAATAAATCACAATCTTTTCTTGTATGATAAATATGACCCTTACCTAAAATCTTTTTTAAAGCAGATCCCAATAAACCGTTACTTCCTGTAATTAATATTTTCATGTAAAATTTATTTTATCTAATATAAGAAATTTATTTACTAAATCCTAACTTTATTCCTAATCTTTCAAATACATTATTTTCTACCATCCAATCTTCGGATAGTCTATATTTTTGAGCTAATTTGAAATTTTCTATAGCATAGGGTAGCATTTTTTGATATAGGTTATCATCTAAACTATTTAATATGTTTGGGATTTGGTCTATATTTTCAAAGAAAATTATTCCGCGTGAATCAAAAATTTCTTTAACACATTCAGGACCGTAATAAATTGGAATAGTGCCAGTCATAATTGGATTTATTATTTTTTCTGTAAAGTAATAATCTTTAGCTTGATTCTCCATTGCTATATGGAATCTGTAATCCTTTAATCCTTTACTAATAGGTTCTATAGGTTTATACCCACGACCCATAACATCTATCTTATCACTATATCTGCTAATTAACTCATGTCTTTTTAAATGATCACCTACATTACGTTTACCAGATGTGATCATTGAAACTAATTTAGTTTTTACATGGTTTGGATTTCGATTTTCTTCTTCAATCCAGTTACCACAATGGGGGTAGTATATAAAATTACCACCTAGGTCTAATAATTCTTTATCATGTGTTAAAACAAAATCATATAATGAATTGTTCTTTTGAATCCAATTATAAGTTTGGGGTTGTTTACATCGTGGTTCAATTAACCAAGCTATACGTTTAGTATGAGTTTTTTGAGGGTTAGAAATGTAATCATCAGTATAGAATACTAATTCTTCATTTTGACTTACATCCCAATCCCACTCCATATATTTTGAGGTATCCACACGTGGTAGGGGTTGACCATGATATTGGCAGTGTTTAAATGCTCTGTCCCTTATTTTAATCTTTGTTAAATTACTACCCATTCTTCTTGATATATATTTTCTGTTTTTAATCGACCATCGGAACCAAACCAATTAGATGGGGCTACTATTATTTTATCTGGGTTTTGATTTAGATATGAACCCCACCAACTAAATGAGCTATTTGCTATAATATTATGTTGACACATTGACATTAAATATAATTCAATATAATCATCCTCTTGAATAAATGTGAACCTATTACCTTTAAAATTTTCTTTACACCATTTGATATCATCACTAAATACAATAAAATTATTATCTGGGAAATGCCCCATTGCCTGGTTATAATATTCCATTCCTTGTACTGGGTGTCTTGCTCTACCGATATAATCCCCACGTCTCACATGAATAGATGTTGAATTTTTTAGGAAATCCAGGTTGGGTTTTATTACAGAATTAATATATGTCTTAGTAACATCATCCATTTTATATAACTCTAAAATATGTTCCCGATCTAGATATTTTGATGATTGGAAATACCCTTGCAATACTAAATTTTTAGTATAAGGAATTTCATTGAAAGTAAAGTCTCCGGCTTCATTAAATGTATACTCGGGGGTGAATGATCCAATCTTAATATTTCTTAATATATTACTTGAATACTTATTAATATTTTTATGGGCTTGCCCTACACCAGGACCAAAGTCAAATAATGTTGCATCATTATTTTTATAAGCTAATGTGGAGGCCGCTGCAATTTGGAATAGATAATTACCTAATCCTCCCGTTAATTTAGTTGTTACCATTGTTGATTTTCCCTTAGAAATTTATTATACTTTTTGGATATATCATAATATAAATCAATATTAATTAGATCACTTAAACTCTTTCTCTGTTCTGCTATACTTGGATATACCCCATAAGTATTACCTAATTGTTGAATGTTTTTATACCATGTATCCATGTTCATTCTATTAGGATTTCCATGATGCCAATTGTTAGAATCTTCCCAATCTATGTATTCAAAGGCATTTATAATCTTATCATATACAGATTCATTCACTACATAGGCATGACCAGCTTTTGCTGAGGTAATTTTAGCTAGATTTTTATCAATCAACCCATTGCCTGCTCCATATAAATTAGCGCTAAAATATAGCATATCATATTTTAATCCATTTTTTTCTAGCTGCTCCATTGTTAAAGTAAGGGTTTGATCAAATATATCCTCATGAAAGGTAATATCATCTTCTAATATCAACACATTTTGATACCCATTAGTCTTAGCTTTTTTGACACATTCTAAATGTGACTTACTACAACCCGCAATACCAGGTTCCATTTGGAAACCCTCAACTCGTTCTACCTCTAGTTCTAACTTATTAAATTCAACTAAACATTCATCCCATCTTTCAGGTCTAGAATCTAGATTTATACAATAAATTTTATCAAAATAATTTTTCATTTTTTTATTCTGTTATTCTGTTATTACTAGATTCATATCACTAAAAATATCATATACTTTTAGAGCTATATTTTCAGGTGTATATAATTCTTTGAATTTTTTTCGTGCGTTTTCTATAATATAATGACATTTTTTCTCATCTCCAAGTAAATCTTCTATTTTTTCTTCTAGATCTGAATAGTCATGTTTACAAGCTATATAAGTTTCTTCATCAATATAAGGATTAGGATTTGTATCTATATAGCTCATATCAGGTTTAATTAATATGGAACCAAACATAGCTGCTTCTAAGTCTCTAGGAGCCATTTCCCCATAACCAAAAGGTGCTAAAATTATTTTAGAATTAGTTGTACGTTGATAATATTCTTGTTGAGATACTCTTTTACCATTATCTAATTTAGCTATTTTATGGTTTGTTTTTTCAATAATATCTATTAAAGGTTTTCTATGATTGTTATAAGGTTCACTTTGTATAAATCCGTGTTCATAGTTTAAGGGTGTAGGATAACCAAACATAGCTGATAAGTCATAATGTTTAGGGGTGGAATAATCATACCATTGAACATCAATACCAGCCCAATGAGTACTTAACCAATTTACGCCACTTAATACTATTCTATTAGAATAAGTATCAAAATCCTCTAATTTATACTCACCAGGACCCCAATAATGTCTTCCTAGAACTGAACCTTGTTTATATAAAGATTTATCTTTTAATAGACTGTTTTTTAATAATAATAAAGCATTTGATTCTTTAAACACTTCATATGATCCTATTAATGATGTAGAATCTTGCCCATCTAATAGCATGTAGTCACCTGTTATTTTAGATAAAAACTCTAGTCCTGTATTAACTGATTCTTCTAATGAAACTTTTTTATCTAAAAAACTAGCTTGAGCTACCCAAGCAAAATCATAAGAATCTCCTTGGGTAAACTCTATACCAATTTCTTTTAGAGTATTTTGGGCCCATAAATAGGGTCTAAAAGTACATTCATTACGATGTTTATCTAATTCATATAATTTTATTTTA
>TARA_R110000824_G_scaffold204316_1_pt1 | contig 14840 bp, 19 predicted proteins | sample TARA_R110000824 | Tara Oceans TARA_R110000824 (sample SAMEA4397747) | marine metagenome | biome: Polar Biome; feature: [MES] marine water layer (ENVO:01000295) within the mesopelagic zone...; material: water (ENVO:00002006), including particulate matter (ENVO:01000060) such... | reverse complement strand
TTTCGGCAGCCTAGCACGATTTTTGCGCGATTTGTTTTTAAACCGTTTAGGAAATTGATTTAATGAGGGAAACCAGAGAGAACGCCTGGCTAATAAAAGCCTACGCGGAGAAGAACAAAGTAACGCCGCAGACCGCCAGGAACCACCGCCGGGAAAAGAAAGAAGCCTGGCTGGAATTTGCAAACAAGGCTTTAAAAAATGCCGCTGAAGTATTGCCGGAAGTTGACCCACTTAACAAAGTGGAAGAAGCCCTGGGAGATGTTGGGCGGGTTTATAAATTAGTGGAAGCGGCCGAGGCAGAATATAACCAGGCTAAAGGTTCCAACGATGCGGCCTGGAAGAGTACAGCATTTAAAAGGTATAACGATGCTTTGCAGACTCTTCGAGAGTTTAGAAGAGACGAGCCAAAGATACGCCGGGAGATGGGCGAACTTGTTCCCTGGGCTGTAGTCCTTCCAGCTATAGAAAGAATGCATAATGTAATGGGTGAGAGCCTAAATGAAATAATTGTTTCAGAACTTAGGCAAAGGTTCCCAAAAGAAACAGAGCAGGAATTACAGAACCTAGCGGGCGCCATAAAAGACAAACTCTTTAAACTCTGGTCGGCAAAAAGGTTAATGGAAGAATGACCGCGGAAGATAGAATAGCCGATGTAATAGCCAGGAACTTCAGACCGAAGCCTAAATATTCCGTTTGTGAGTGGGCAGACAAAACGGTTTACCTCGATGGCAAAGCCACACCAAAGCCAGGCTATTATGACACTACTAAAACGCCCTGGGTTAGAAGGTTTGTAGAGGCCAGCCAAGACCCTACCATTAGGGAAGTAATAGCGCCGAAGTCTTCCAGGTCTGGATTTACAGAAGCCTTTTTAAATATTGTTCGATATATGCCGGAACACCACCCTGGCCACGTTTGTCTGGTCATGCAGTCGGCAAGCAAAGCTAAAGAGATGGTACCCAAAAGATTGCATAATACATTAAAAGCGTGTTGCGAACCTTACCTAACCGGAAGCCGTGACGACTTTACTCTGCAATTAATGAAGCTAACTAATATGGACGTTACTGTAGTCGGTAGCGGAACAGATACCTGGGGAACAGAAACCTGGTATAGACTTATCGGGCTAGACGAATATGACTCACATGACCAGACGGAACATGAAACAAACGCCGACCTGGCGCGTTCAAGAATTAGAGACGTACCCGGCGCTACTATGTACATATTTGGCAAGTGTAAACTAAAAGGCGGCCCGTTACATTCTGAATATTTAGGAGGCACCCAGGAGCATTATTTAGTTCCTTGCCCGGAATGTGAAGCGGAAATAGAACTCTGCGAAAATGGCCTGGACTTTGGCCACCTTAAAAAGATGGACGGTAATTATAACATGGCTGAAGTCTTAACCGGCACCAGGTATAAATGCCCAGCGTGTGAAACACTTTTAACTGAAGATAAGAAAAGGCCAATGGTTAACGCCGGCCGTTATGTCCCGGTTCCTAAAGACATGAGGGAAAGAGACGAAAGAAAGAAAGAACAGCGCCAGTTCTTTGACCCCAGGCATAGCACCAGGGAAGGAGGCAAAGACCACCGCGTAGCTTTCCCAGGTCGTGTTAGTTTACGCATTAGTGACTTCTATTGCTTGCATGACGACTTAACCTGGGGACACATGGCGCAGAAAATAATAGAAGCCAGCAAGTCACCCCAGAAAAGAAAGTCTTTAGTAATAGACCACTTCGGAACAGGATGGGGAGAGACAGCCGCGGAAATACAAGAAACGGACGTTATGCGGTGCCGCGGAAAATACTTGCGCGGAACTTTACCTTTTAAACCTCTAATGTTTTCCTGTCAGGTGGACAGGCAAGGCGACCGGGTTAAATATGTAAAGACCGCGTTTAATGAAAAGGGCGAAATGTTTATAATAGACTGGGGCGAGTTACTAGGAGACGAAGACCTAGACCTGGCCCTGGACAAGTTGCACCCTGTAAAAGACAGCACGGAAGAGTACGCCGTAGAACATGGCTTTGGCTTATATGACTCAGGCTTTGAAGAGGCCGCCGTTTTCGACTATTGCGTAGATAGAGACTACAGACTACACCCCAGTAAAGGTTCTAAAAATGTCGAGTCAATAGCATTTGCCGAACAGAAATATAAAACCCACCGGGGCGGCCGAGTCTATTGGTATATATACAATGACCACAAAGTAAAAGACGCCCTTTATGTTTACAAGATAAGGCGCCGGAAAGCGCCCCTGGTTTGGTTGCCGGAAAATACAGACGCCGACTTCATGGCTGAACTCATGGCAGAAACCAAGATACTGGAAAAGGACAAGCTGGGCTTTGTTAAAGAAAAATGGAAAAAGGTTGGCGACAAAAACGACTATGGCGACTGTGTTAAAAAGGGGCTGGTAGTTTGGCACCTGGCAGAAGCCAGCGGAATTATAAACGAACGACTAGGACTGGACAAAGAAGAAGAAGAAGACTAAGCCTTTTTCTTCATTTTCTTTAGCCGTGCCAGAACACCTTCCTGGGTAACCTCGAAAGGTTCAACGGTTCCATTTTCCCAATTCCAAAGGACGCGCTGGGAAGGCGGCTTTTTATCTTTAGAAAACAGCGCTTGAAATTCCGGCTGGGTAAGCCCCAGGCGGTCACGTTCTTTTTTTAGTTTTTCGGCGAAGGTCATAATTATTTGTTTGGTGGTTAAATTAATCCGGCTTGAAAATTTGCTTTATTTGCCGCCTTTTCAGCGCCTTTTTTTGTTGCGTAGTATTTACCAGTCCAGGCGTCACCATTTGAAGCAACCCAACTGCCATTTTCTGTTATTTGTTTTGCTGTAAAAATTTCGTTTTTTGTTTCGTTCATGTTTCTATACTCGCATAAACTGCGAACATACACAAGTATTATTTAGCAGAAAATGCGATTATTTTAAATGGGCTTTAAAACCCCTATTTTTGACACTTCAGCCTAGTTAATGGCAACGGCAGAAAATGAATTATTAATAGCAACCTGGACACGTAAGGCCCGCGAAATGGGAAACCGTGGCGCCGATTGGGTTCGTGAAATAAGAGACAGGGCGCTAGACACTACCGCCGACTCTGTAGCCATTACCAGCCAGGGGTTTAGCGATGGAGGAAACCACAGCGGGCAAATAGTAATGTCACCTGTAGAAGTGGCCATGCTTTGCGAGTTGGTCTTACAGGAACTAGAAGGAACTAAAAGCGCCCCGGTTACACATATGGGACATAGCGGCCGAATATTTGCAACATGAGCGAACAATTTAATTTACCAGAAGTATTGAAAGACTCCCAAAAGTTCCAGGCTCCGAGCGCTGGTTCTATTTTTTCTGCGGCTCGATGGAGTCCAGACCGGGCGACCATTCATGTTCCGACCCTGGACACTAGAAAAGAGATTGACCGCTATAGCCGTTTAGAACTCTTAAAAAAGAGTCGTTCTCTATATAGAAACATAGCGCCCTGGCGCCGTGTAGTTGACGGGGCCGCCGAGTTGGCAGTAGGCACTGGACTAAAACCACACCCAATGACCAGCGACAAGGACTGGAACCGTGCGGCCCTGGACAACTTTAACGAACGCGCTGGCAGTCGTGACGTTTTCGACTTCTCTGGGAAGTGGAACTTTTACGAAGCTCAGTCAGGGCTAATTAGTTGCGAGCTAAGAGACGGCGATATTTTTGCAATTTTTTCGGAAGGGCTAAAGAACGGCGCCAGGTTGGCTTTCTATGAGGGCCACCAATGTGGGGAAAAGCCCCAGAGTTTATTTTCAAGACTAGAGAACAAAAGCGACAAGTTCCGCGACGGTGTTTTAACTGACAGACATAACCGCGCCCAGGCTTTCCGGTTCGTTAATGGTGAGCGCTCAACAATTATTCCAAGACAGAATGTTGTGCCGTTCATGCACTACGACACACGCGGCCAGAACCGTGGAGTTACAGCGGCCTACCATTGGATAAATGACGGGCAGGATGTAACAGAGATTAAAGCTTACTACAAAATGGCTATAAAGAACTCTGCAACGATTGCCTTTTACATGCATGACAGTGGAGGAAGTGGCGCCCCTACCCTGGGAGGTGGTAAAACTAAAACAGAAGTTTCAGACGGGGTCGTAGTAACGACTGAGGACGCTTACCGAGGCGGGAAGATTCCCAACACCGGGACAGGGAAAATCGACACTCTAAAGGATGACCGACCCCACCCGAATGTTATTGAGTTTATGAACTCAATGCTTAGAGAGTTGGCGCTAGGCGTAGGACTTCCCGCCGAGGTTCTATTTTATTTGTCAGGGTTAAGAGGTGCAGAAGTAAGAATGGCTATAGCTGGCTCTCATAACTGGATAAAGAAGAGGCAACAGCATTTAGTCGATACGTTCTGCAACCGCTATTATGTTTACCATATAGCGAAAGAGATTGCCGCCGGGCGTCTGCCTAAACCTAAAGACCCGCGCTGGTGGAAGGTTGGCTGGATTGCGCCGGCACAAATGACCGTGGACATAGGCAGAGACGGGAACCTAAGAATTAACCAACACACAAACAGGCTATTAACTCTTCAGACTATAGCAGGAGAAAGCGGCCAGCATTGGGAACAATTCCAAGACCAGACAATTAGGGAGGGCGCAAGAGGTGCCAGGAGGCTTAAAGAAATTTCAAAAGAGGAAGGGGTAACACCAGTGGAGACGGTCACTTACCAGAAAAACGAAATACCCAGCATTCAACCAGTAGGAACAGAAGGCGGTGGAGGTGATGCGGGGTTAATGGACTTACGCGACCAGGCCGAAACTTACGGCGTGGGGGTTCGGTCGGGAATGGTAACCGCTCAGAAAAAAGACGAGCAAGATTTTAGGGTTAAGGCCGGGCTTTCTAAAATGTCAGGTGAAGCAGAAGACGCCTGGAAGCAAGACGGAGGGATTAGGCGACCCGTTACACTACAAAGCCAGAGCGCCTTTGAAGCGACTCAAGACCAATTAGAAGAAAATTAGTAATGAATGAATTAATAGCAGTTTCTAGTGTCCAGGCAGAACTGGACTTTTTAAAAGCAAAGCACGACCTGGAAGCAAAGCGGGCCGAGTTTATGAACTTCGATACCTCTGGAATGAGGCCGAAAATTCAAATGTCCGGTAGCGTTGCTATTATTCCTATAAACGGAATGATAACTAAACGAGCCGACGTTTTTGAGTTAATGGCCGGCGCCACTGATGTGGACGACGTAGCCAGGTTAGCAGACGAAGCCGCAGACATGGCCGTGGCTGGTGAAATTTCCGGTGTCCTTTTGGACATTCAAAGCCCAGGCGGTTATGTCATAGGCTTACCAGAAGCCGCGGAAGCCATCAGCGCTCTTAGCGATGTAACCGAAACGGTAGCTTTTACAGATACTTTAATGGCTTCGGCCGCTTATGACCTGGCCGCAAGTGCTAACCACATTGCCGCCGCCGGTTCTTCTTATGTTGGAAGCATTGGAACAATACGCCGGCAAATGGATTACTCCCAGGCAATGGCCCAGGCTGGAATTAAAGAACACGTTTTTAAGTCAGGAACATTAAAGGACATGGGTAACCCGGCAAGAGAACCAAGCGAAGAGGAAAAACAATACTTCCAGAAAATGGTAGATGCTGAAGGGGCAAGGTTTAGAGAGAGCGTTTTAGAACGCCGCCCTGGCATTCCTAGCGATGCAATGCAGGGCCAAGTATTTAAAGGTAGTGAAGCCCTGGCTAATAAATTAATAGACGCAGTAGTGCCAAGCCTGGACGCGGCCCTGGCTATTTTAAACGCCTAATTTGACACCCTTTAAAATTTAACTGTCCACTGTTATGGAAAAAGATTTAAAAAACGAAAACGAAGCATTAGAAGAAGCTGTAGAAATTACAGCGCAAATTGAACAGCCAGAAGAGGCTGAAACAATAACAGCTAATACAAGCGAAGACCTAACCCCGGAAAAGAAGCCTAACGCCTTTAGCCGGTGGCTTAAAGCTGGTGAAAGAATTAAAGAGTTAAAGTCTAGCGTGGACACTTTGGAAAATGAGCTAGAAGACAAAGAAGAAGCGCTGGAGGTTCTAAACGAAAAGAACCAGGCAACGGAAGAAGCCCTGGCCGAAGCAACTCAACAAATTAACCAGTTCGCGAAAGAACTAGAAGAACTAGCAACTGTAGAGGAAACAGTAGCCGCTTTAGGTTTTGAGGCCGCAGACTTGCCGGCCATTCAAACAGCGGAAGAGGAAATGAGTAGAACGGAACTCTGGGAGGCTTACCAGTCCCTTTCACTTGAGGCGAAGAACGAATTTTATCAGAAGCACAGAGCCACTATGGCGACTTCTGGTTTAAACTAAAAAACAAAAAAACAAATAACTAAGAAGCATAATGGCAAATACAATAGCCGGGGTTAACCTCGCAGAAATTGCACAAGAATCGCTGTCTGGGCTTTCATCGACTTTTGCACCGTTGAATGCTGTAAGCACTGATTTTTCCACCGACGCCGCGGCCGCTGGCGAAAGCGTCACAACAAGAATCCCTACCAAACCGGCCGCGCAGAACTTGGCTAGTGGATATACTCACAACGATACCACTCTAGTGGCTAAAACTATTACCCTAGATACGTTCTACGGTTTTACTTATGGCTTCACAGATGCCGAGCGTTCTAAGTCTGCTATTAACCTGGGTGAAATATTCCTGGAACCAGCTATGAGCGCATTAGGTGATAAGGTTTTTGGCGACCTTTGGAACTTGGTACTGAACGCAACATTCAGCACTAACACGACAATCACAGCCGCAAACTTCGACCGTGACGACTTGGCCGATATTCGCGCCACAATGAACGAAACGCTGAAGGCACCAGCACAAGGCAGGGCATTAATTTGTGATTCACTGCACTATGCCGCGCTCCTTAAATCACTGAACGCCGCTGAAATTCCTGGAATGACAGCAGAGAAACAAGACGGTGCAGTGCCTCGCGTTGCAGGGTTCGACATTTACGAAACAAACCTAGCAGATGACAACGGCGAAAACACAGCCGCCTTTGCTATGCACCGTTCGGCACTTCTTTTTGCTGGCCGTTCTGTTGATGCAACAGGCGCCGCTGAAGCTGGTGTGGAAGTCGAAGACATTGTAATACCTGGCCTGGGCCTTCCAGTTCAGTTTAGAAGGTGGTACGACCCATCTTTAGGCAGACTTAATTATTCCGTTGGCCTCCTTTATGGTGTAGCCGCCGGCGCTGATTATGGTGTTAGGGTTAAGACCGCATAATTTAACAAGGGGGAGCGCATCTTTAACGCTCAATTTTTAAAATGGACAGACCACACCTAGCAATTCACAAAGACGAAAAGGGAAAACTTACCATTCTGGAAATGGGAGTAGACGCAGACCCGGTTGTAGATGCTTACAAGCAATGCGATAAGCCGGGGTCTACTTACCTTTACCATAATGTGTTACCCACTAAGTCTAAAAAACTGCGTGACGTCTCACCCCCTAAAAAGAAAGCACAAAAAAAAGCACCAGCTAAAAGCTAAACTCTTTTTTAATAAGGCTTAATAACGGGGCGGCCGAGGTGTAAAAACTTGGCCGCCCCTTTTTTATAAATGAACCAGAACCAGGCTCAAAAATTATCTGCAATAGGTGCAAAGATTAGGCAACGTATAAACGTCCCTAGCACTAAAGCTATCTTTGACCCTGACGGTGAAGCCTTAACTTTAGACACTGCCTATTTTGGAGGTGTTAGCATGGCCGAAGAATTTGGCGCCGGGTTCAGCGATGACGTCGAGCTAACAATGAGGGTCAGCAGTTCCGAACTTCCCCCCAGGGAAGAGATAATAGGCGAGCGCGTCCAGAAGTTACCAGGAGAAGTCTACAGAATACTGGATTACAACCAGTCTGAAATGTCGCCAGAAGTTGTTTATAGTTTAGGGGAACTTTAAAATGTCTAATTTCGAACCGCGGGTAACCGTTAAGGTAGATACTAAACAGTGCGAAAATGAACTAGTCAGGCTTGCCGCTGTTACAGGCGAAGACATTGGCGACATATTAAGGCAAGAGGGAAAGCTAGCCGCTGACTTATTAATGAGTTACACGCCACCTTTTAAAAAGTATGGTAAAAAAGGAGGAGCTAAAAAGGCGGGCGACACTAGAATAAAAATTGAAGTGGGCGCCCTGTTCCTGGCTGGAAGTGAATTTAAAGGCAAAGGCGAAAATTCAATTATTGAAAAGATAGGAAAGGCTTCTAAGGCGGGCGACACAAGCGCTCTGGCTATGCTTTTACCTAAAGCCGGGCTGGACATTCCAGCCGGAAGAATACACCCGGCAAGTTTAAACACCGCCCACCAAAATAGCCGAATGAGGAATGGCCGAATAGAAGGCAAAAGAAAGCGCGGAGGCAAACCACCTACAGGCTACTATGTCAGAAATAAATATTTAGCCAGGACAAGATTAGAAATAAACAGACAAAAGAAACGCGCCCAGGCCGCAGTGGGTAAAGCCAAGTCTGGCTGGTCGGCTGGTCTTTTGCATTTTGGAGGCAAGCCGCCGGCGTATGTTTCACGGCATGGGTTAAGCCGCGGTAGCTTTTCAGACAACAGCAAAGACAAAAGGAATCCTTATATAATACTAACTAACAAGGTTAAGTTTATGCCCTGGCTAGACGCTGAATTAAGCATCACCAGAAACGCGGCCAATAAAAGAAAGAGGGCGTTAGAGTCCAGAATAGAAAGGGCATTAAAGAACCGGGCCAGGGAAACACAAACGCGAGCAAATAGACCCAGGAAAGCCGCTTAGACATAAACTAAAAACATGACCATAGAACTAGGAACGGAATTAATGCTGGCCGGCTTTATTGAAGATAAAAGAACGGAACTTAACCTGGAAGGGTACGACATTAGAGCCTGGCATACATCAAGCAAAAGGAAACAAAAGCACAGCGAACTGGTTATTAATGTCCAGCCAGGTGGGCGTGGAGGAGTAGACCAGACCGCTACTTTATTTTTAAGAACATCAGCCCAGGACGAAAAACGCTCGTTACTTCCAGACCACTATGAAGCCGTCCAGGCGCTACGCGCTAAATTTGGCCGCGAAGGCGTAAGCACATTAAAAACAGAAACGGCTACTTTCGCTTCAGCTAATGACTTTACCGCTAGAATTAATGGGTGTGAAATGATACCCAGCGAAGGGCAGGACGGCCAGGCTTTAGTAGAAGACACGCCGAAATGGGCCACGGACATAGTTTTAATAATAGACAGTTATTTAGTCTAAAATTTGACACTACTATTTTATTGATATGGCATATTCATATAAAGGCACTCAATTAGGACAAGCAGACCCACCAACATTTTCACAGTGTATTATAGAAGGTGAATGGAAGGAAACCGACGAATCACCATCTGAAGAGGTTTATAATTCTTTAGGCCAGTTAGTCAACTTTAATATAGCAAACGCAACGAACAAAAGAGTTAACGCTACAGTAAGGCCGACTACTACAGACCTAGACAAAGGTGACGTTATAACAGGCACAGGTTCAGACACTCGCGATTGGATTGTAGTGGGAAACCCGGAAACATTTAAAAGAGGTAACGCCACTATTCAGAGCGTGGAACTACTTTATAGTACTGAAATTCAAGCCTCTATCTCTTAATTAAAAATGTGGCTATTGATAGCAAATTTGCCGAGTCTCTTATTTGCCGCCGCTATTCTGTTTTAGATAAACCTTTAAAACCGTTTAGCCTTTGGCACTACAGTGCCTTATGTGCTATAAACTCCTCCTGGGCATTCGGCGAATACAACCCGTTCCAGGAGAATGACGAGATATTCGCAGAACTCTACCAGGCTGTTTGTATTTGTTCTAAAGGCTTCGACCCGGAATTAAAAGCTTTAGACGCCGAAGTAGAAGACAGGCACAAACAGCAGCGGCTGGGAGAGTTAGCTATTTCATTGCCTGACCATATAGCTCTATTTAAAACCTATATAGAAGACCATTGCGCCGCCCCGGAATTTTGGGAAAAACAAGGAACTAAAAACCAAGAAACTGGAATGCCAGCAGTAGGCCAGCTTTTAGGGGTACTCTTTCAGTGTGGGTTTAGTGAAAAAGACGCCTGGGAAATGCCAATGGGTCGCGCCCAATTCTATGCGGCTTTTATTTCATGTACTCGCCCAGGAGGTTCAAGCAGTGCCATGTGGGTAACCGATAAACAACGGGACAGTATGGGCGAATTATTAACAGATAGGAAGGTTAAATAATGTCTTCAATTAATTTAAAAATGGGCGTGGATAATGCCCAATTTAAAACAGGACTGGAACAAGCTAAAGGTAAGGCCCAGGACTTTAAAAAGACAGTGGCTAAAGTAATGGGCGGGGTTCTTGCCGCGGCTGGGGCTGGCATGGCTATTAGGAAAGTAATGCAGGGCATTGACGCAATACGCGACAAATACGACCGCCTGGCGAAACTCACAAAACAGCACGGAAATATTAACACCGCTTTTTTCCAGAGGGCCGCTTTTGTTGCTGAACAGAATGGAACGAACGTTGAGGCCGTAGCTAAATCTATGAACAAGCTACTTATTTCAACACGCTACGCAACGGAGGGCAGTAAAATGTATGTCCAGGCTTTTAAGGATTTGAACATTGAAATAGATGACTTTCAAAAATTAGACCAAGAGGGAAAATTTAAAGCAATTTCTGACGCCGTAAGAGATGCGGCCGACAGCACCAAAGCACATGAAGCCGTGTTAGTTACTATGGGAATGCGGGCCGGGGAACTTATACCAATGTTACAAGGTGGGGCAGAAGGGTTTGAAGACCTCGCCGAAAGTGTGAAAATTTTATCGGAACAGGATTTGCAGTCGATAGAAGAGTTTAACGACGCCTTACACAAATTAAAAGAAGAGCTAATGGGAATGGCGGCGCAAACGTTACCACCGGTTTTTAACGAGATTATAGATTTTGCCTCTGCCTTCCATGAGGTGTTTTCTGGAGACTTTAGCATTTTCCAGCCGGCTATGGTTAAAGATAAAAAAACAGGCTTCTGGAAAAAAAACCCGGAGTCTATGGCGTCACAAATTGAAGACTCAATGGCTCGAAGTCAAGGGGCTAGAGAAAATGCCAGGGCGGCTGGAACCCAGCGAAAAATGGGCAGAGGCTCCCTTGACAGGTCTGGAATTACTGGCGACGCAAGGGCTAATATATTAAGTTCACTTAAAGGACATACAGCCAATAACCAAGAGGCTATTGGTACCATATTCCAGGACATAGTAGACGCAAAAAGAAGACAAGGGGCGCTTTCCTTTCAACAAGAATTAAGGACTGACGCACATAACGCCACCGGTTCTAGCACACTTTTGAATAGTATGTTAGGCGAATTACAAAAAATAAATAATTCTGGGATAGATTTAAAGGGGCAAGGAATGAATAAAGTAGAAGTTAGCCAGGAACCAAGCGCTAACGCATTCGGGGGTTAATTATGGCAAGTAAACAAGTAGGCACTAATATTGACGAAAATGGCATACAGTTAACGGGCGATATTTGGACGCTAAACAGCGTAGCTAGAGAATGCATGAAGACCTACATAGTCCCTTACCCTGGCATTCTTAGCGTTATAGACTACAGCTTTCCTCTTGGTTCGGCCGCTAATAATTCATTCCCTAACGTTAAACTAACAGAACGGCAATTAACACAACGCCAGCACGGAAGCGGAAACCCGGAATTAGCGGAATTAAAATTAAAGTTTGAGCAAACAACACCGGACGAAGACGAAGACCCACCAGAAGATACACTGGTGGAGTATGGGGGAACCGAAGAAATAAGCATAGCAGAACACCCACAAGTAAAAGAATTTGCCGGTGTAATGTTTACATGGTTAGACCCAGACACCCGTTCTCTTTTTACAGGGTTTAGAGCGCATGAGTTAGACATACCAGAGGAACTTTGGGGAATTAGTACCTATTTGTCAGGCAACCGCCAAGTGGTAAGAACAGAATATAGCGCTACTAAATTTTCAAGTTTAAACATTAATGTAACTGAAGACCCACCAGGTAATTATGGAGACAGTGGCCACTGGAGAGTAACGAGCGGAAGCACTGGAAACAGTGGGCGCTGGTATGTAAGAACTAGAACTTACACTTATAAGCCAGATGTTTGGCCTTCAGACGTTTATGACATTGAATAATGGAAACACCCGAACAGTTAATAACGAATGCGCCGGGTTTAATTACTAAGGAGTGGACGCAAAAACTAGCCCGCATTTTGAAGCGGCTAGAAATTAGCTCTGTAATAGGGGGTAAGCTTAGAAAAGATATTCACGGCCAATATATTAGCATAGATAAAACCCACCGGCGCCGACCCTTCGAGCCTACCTGGTTACAGGGAAGTTCGCCTAAACTCTCTATTTTCCCCGGTTATGTTTATGCTCCTTATGACAATGACAGTTCTACACATTTGCCAATGATTAACCAGTGGCCCTTTGAAACAAAGATAGGAACGACACTTTTAACCGCTGACACGCCACCTTCTTTAGCCCTTACCGCCAACGCTACTAATTATATTTATTTAAAACTAACCTGGGACAGTTTCGAGGATGAAGTAGGAGGCTCTGACTATGGAGCGCAACACGCATTTAAGGCGGCTTATAATTTACAGGTGACTATAGGGGGAACACCTAGCGCCGTGGAAGATGGGCCGGCCGGTTATGACCCTGGAATATTTACGCCAATAACTAAAGAAACATATTATTTAACTGCCGCCGAATTTATAAGCCATACAGCCAGCGCCACCCCACCAACAGAAACCGAAACCGAAACTAATTTACTAGCCGGCTATGCAACTCTAAACGGTTCCGGGCAGATTATAAGCAACGGAATAGACGACGCTACACGCTGGTTTTTAAGTGGCCCGGTCTTTCCTTCTAAGCCTCCCACCTATAAAACAGGAGGAAGCTCTGACCGCGCCGAGCCAGTAGCGCCAGTAGCGCCAAGCGGCCAAGATATCCCAGGCATTAGTTAGGCTTTGACATCTCAATTTTAACGAGATGGCAAACGTAACTGTAGACTTAACGCTAAACGCGAGGGCTAAAACTACTTCCGGGTCTGACTTGGCAAGTGGAAGCGTCACGCAAAAACTAAACCCAGCCAGGACAAAGCTAGACCTGGCAACCGGGACAAGCGACAACCAGACAACTTGGGTTTATGGCGATGCCATAACAATAGCCGCAAGCGGTAACAGTGTTCTAGACCTTTATGACTTTGACGCCGCGAAAGATGTTCTGGGCAATGTTTATGCTAATACCGAGTGTCTTGGCTTCTTTTTGGAACTAACAACTAACGCTAATAGTTCAATGCTGAATATTTCCGGTGACGGCACAAGCGGCGCCTGGGAAACTGGTTTTATAACCGGCGACACTGACAAGATAGAAGTGCAAGCCAGTAGCACACATAGCGGCGTTTTCTTAGTTCAAAACCCACTGGGGTGGACTACAGCCGAGAACGACTCTAACGTCAAATTAACGAACCTAGACGGCAGTAACGCAGTCGACGTTAACGTTTTAATTTGGGGCCATTAAAATAAATGACCATTAACGGAATTATTGACCTCGATAATGGGGAACTTCTGGAGGCTACCGGAAAACACCGAATAAGCGCCCTGGATATTCAAGGAAGCGAAACAGCTTCTTTTAGTTTTACTTTTTACCAGTCCGGTAACGCGGTTACTGATAATTCAGTTTTAAATGGGGCGGTTATAGAATTCGGAGTTAAGGCCGACGCTGATTTTACAGGAACCAGCTACAAGGTTTACCATAATACTTTCAGCGCCAGCAGTGACGGACTAACTTATACAGCCACACCTACCTGGGCGACCAGCGAAGTGGACAGCGCCCTGGGCAATTCCTCAAGTGTTAAGCTTCACGGCCAGGTTAAAATAGTAATAAGCGGGATTACTTACTATTCTCAGGTCTTCGAGGTTGAAATACATAACGACGTCATACAGGCCGCCGGGGAAACCTCCAGCGTTATATTCCCCAGGCTTATTACCTCAACTTCAGACCCGACTGTTACCGATGATATTGGCGACGGTTACGGGGTCAGTAGTACCTGGCTAAATACTTCGAGCAATGCAGTACACGTTCTAATAGATAACACGGAAGGCGCCGCGGTTTGGGCCGGGTTCCTGGCGTTAAGTAATGGGGCTATAGCTACAGACTTACTTTTAGCCGACAACGTAAAAGCAATTTTTGGAACCGCATCAGATGGGCTGGAGATTTATCACTCTGGAAGCGATTCGGTTATAGCCGACACAGGCACGGGTGACTTGATTATTTCGTCCAGTGACGACATCTGGTTCAGAACTGCCGGGGGAAATAATTACGCTAATTTTAACTCTAATGGTTCAGTTGATTTATATTATTCAAACTCTAAAAAGTTTGAGACAACCAACACAGGCGCAACGGTAACGGGCAAGCTTGTGGTGTCGGGGGATTTGGATGTAGATGGCACAACTACAACATTCAACTCAACCGTGGTTACTGTTGATGACCCTGTATTTGGCATAGGCGGTGACACGGCGCCGGGCAGTTTTGACAATAAAGACCGAGGCGTTTCTTTCAGATATTTTAGGTCGGGCGAGTCTGCCAAGGTTGGCTTTTTCGGTTTCGATAATTCAGAGGATGCCTTCACTTTTTTAACCGACACAAATGACGACAGCACCGAGGTTTTTAGTGGGACTTTAGGAACAGTTAACACTGGAACACTAAACATAACGGGGGTTGCTAAGTTCTTAGGGGGGTATGTTTTAGACTCAGCACATTCCCTTCGCCTTGATTCCGCTTCGGGGCAACCTGTCACAATAAGTGCTAATGATTCAGAAATAGCTCGCTTCAC